>Ga0075163_10005583_pt1 | contig 16744 bp, 9 predicted proteins | sample JI1023141ADNA_FD_71478 | JGI IMG/M metagenome (GOLD analysis project Ga0075163, IMG submission 71478) | Wastewater effluent complex algal communities from Wisconsin, to seasonally profile nutrient transformation and Carbon sequestration -... | ecosystem: Engineered > WWTP > Effluent > Algae...
CCGATGGCCACCATGCGCGAGGGGTGCTTGACGCGGCGCGTCCAGGACATCTCCGAGATGTGGATGAGGCCTTCGATGCCCTCCTCCAGCTCCACGAAGGCGCCGTAGTCGGTGAGGCTGACCACCTTGCCGGCCACGCGGTCGCCCACCTGGTAGCGGTGCTCGGCCTGAACCCAGGGATCCTCAGAGATCTGCTTGAGGCCCAGGGACACGCGCTCGGTGTCGGAGTTGAACTTGAGGACCTTCACCTCGATCTCGTCGCCCACCTGGACCATCTCGGACGGGTGGTTGACGCGACCCCAGCTCATGTCGGTGATGTGCAGCAGACCGTCGATGCCGCCGAGATCGACGAAGGCGCCGTACTCGGTGATGTTCTTGACGGTGCCCTTCAGCACGCGGCCCTCTTCGAGGTTGCGCAGCGTCTGGGACTTCATGTGCGCGCGCTCCTTCTCGAGGAGCACGCGGCGCGACAGGACGATGTTGCCCCGGCGCTTGTTGAACTTGATGACCTTGAAGTCGAACTCGTTGCCGATGAACTTCTCGAGGTTGCGGATGGGGCGGATGTCCACCTGGCTGCCCGGCAGGAACGCCTTGACGCCGATGTCCACCGAGAGGCCACCCTTGACCCGAGCGATGATCCGGCCGTGCACCAGCTCGTCGCGCTCGCAGGCGAGGCTGATCTGCTCCCAGATGCGGAGGCGGACGGCCTTGTCCTTGGAGAGCTCGACGAGGGCGTCGTCTTCCTCAGCCTGGTCGACGTAGACCTCGACCATGTCGCCGGCTTCGACGGTCAGCGTGCCGTCGGCCTCGCGGAACTCACCGATGGGGATCTGGCCCTCAGACTTGTAGCCGATATCGACGACGACATAGTCCTTGGTGATCGACAGGACGCGCCCGTTGACGATCTCACCCACGCGGAAGTTACGGTTCGCCTGGAACTGCTCGAAGAGCTGGGCGAAGGAATCGGCCTGATCAGCACCCTTGGTCTCAACATCCTCAGGCACCTCGGTGCGATTCCGGAGATCCTGGATGCTGACGCCTCGAAACTCGACCATACTGTCCAATCCACCTACGGCATCGGCGCCGCGGGCTTGCGAAGTCCCCTCGTCATGAAGAACACCCCGCGCCAAACCACTCGGAGCGAGGCAACCGTCGTCAGGGAGCCGACGGATCGGGGCGGCACACTACGCGAGCCGGGCTGATCTGTAAAGCGTTTTGGGTCGTTGAGGGGGCTGAAGAGGATGCCGGTAGGCGGGCCCTGGGGGCTCAGTCAACCCCTGGGGGCTCAGTCCACCCCTGGGGGGCTCAGTCCACCGCCACGACCACACCGAGGAGAGGCAGGCCGGCCAGGTGGCCGCGGATGGTTTGCGCGGCCGTCGGCAGCTCGTGTGGCGCCACCACCACCACCACCCCATCGGCCAGCGCTGGCCACAGCGCCCGATCGGCGGTGTCCAGGGGAGCCGCGTCGAGCAAAACCCAGGGCGCCACTTCACCCAGGAGCCCCAGGGTCGCGGTCAGCACCCCGGCGGCCGGCAGCCGGCCATCGGCCTCGAGCGGGAGGGCCCCCACGCGGGCTGCCACATGCAAGAGGTCCACGGTGCGCCGAGGGTCGCGCTCTCGCACCTCGGACTGGGCCCGCAGCCCGGGGAAGGCCGAGACCCCCACCGCCGCCGCCAAGGCGCCCGAGCCCGGATCGAGATCCACCACCGCAGCCAGCGCCGTCTCTTCAGCCAGGGCCGCCGCCAGGTTGAGCGTGGTGCGGGTGCGCGGCGTAGCACGCCCAAGCGCCGTCACGAGCACCCGACCCCCACCGGGCCGGGCCGTCCGCAACCGCTCGGCCACCACACGGTACGCATCCGCCGCTTCGGACTCGGGCATCAAAAACAGCGCAAAGCGCGGGTCGAAGTCAGCGGCACTCATGTGGGGCCGCACCAGGCGCACCGGCGGCTGCTCAGCCACCGGCCGCGCGGGCTCCACCGGTGCGGGCAAGTGGGGCCGATGGGACGGCACGGAATCCGCCCGGGGACGGGCGCCCTCCCGCACATAGAGATACGTCGTGTTCTGCCGCCGGCTCATCATGCTCCGGGTGTTGCGCTCTGCCCTGTTTTTACGCCCATCTGCGAAGGAGGGCCAGCGCGACGTGGATCGACGCACACCAAAAAATGATCGGCCCCCTGCGCTCTCTGCTCAACCGCCCCCCCCCGCTGCGCTGACCGGCTTCGGGCGCCCGCGCGTGCGCCCGCGGGGGCCCGCTGAGCACAACAAAGGAGGCCAAAAAAAGGAGGCCTCTGGATTTTCTTCTTGCAGGCTCGCCGATCCTCCGGTATAAGCCCTCTCACCTCTGAGCGAGCGGCTCCAAAAAGCCCGATGCGCTCCCTGAGCGGGAGTAACTCAGTGGTAGAGTGCAACCTTGCCAAGGTTGAAGTCGCGAGTTCAAATCTCGTCTCCCGCTCCGTGAAAAGCCCCTGAGAAATCAGGGGCTTTTTTCATTTCCTGGGCCCGATTTTTGCGGGCGCCCTCCCGCCCCCAAACACCGACTCACCCCCTCCCTTTGGACCTCCCCTTCCGCGTGCACCGGCACCCGCAAGCCGCGTCTTGATGGCTGTGGGGGGCCACCACAACATGGACAACATGGCCGTTCAGGCCACCACCACCCGCATCGGTCGCGGGTGGACGTGGTGGCGCGGGGCCCGCAGTGGCATGAAGCTCGAGGCTACAGCCCCTCGATGAGGGTATCGGTGGCGAACCGGTCGTCCCACTCGGGGTAGTCGACGGTGTAGTGCAGGCCGCGGCTCTCTTTGCGCGCCAGTGCCGAGCGCACAATCAGGTCGGCGACCAGCGCGAGGTTGCGCAACTCCAGCAAATCACTGGTGATTTTGTGGTCCCAGTAGTAGGCCTGGATCTCGCCGCGCAGCAGATCGATGCGGCGGCGGGCCCGCTCCAGGCGGCGGTCGCTGCGCACGATGCCCACGTAGTTCCACATGAAGGTGCGGATCTCGCGCCAGTTCTGGGTGATGACCACCGCCTCGTCGGAGGGCCGGGCGCGGCCGGAGTCCCAGACGGGCACGTCCGCGAGGGCGTCCTGGCTGGTTTCGGTCAGCAGGTGGCGCGCCGCTCGGTTGGCGTAGACCACGCCCTCCAAGAGGCTGTTGCTGGCCAGGCGATTGGCACCGTGGAGGCCCGTGCAGGACACCTCCCCAATCGCGTAGAGCCCCGCCACCGCCGTGCAGCCCGAGGTGTCCACCCGCACGCCGCCGCACATGTAGTGGGCCGCCGGCACCACGGGGATGGGCGTCGTCCGCATGTCGATGCCCAGGCTCATGCAGCGCTCGTGGATATTGGGGAAGCGCTCGGCCAGGAAGTCGCCGGGCAGGTGAGTCATGTCCAGCACGACATGCGCGTCGCCCGTGCGCTTCAGCTCGCGGTCGATGGCGCGGGCGACGATGTCGCGCGGGGCCAGGCTACCCAGCTCGTGGCAGCCCTTCATGAAGGCGGTGCCGTCCAACAACCGCAGCTCACCCCCCTCCCCGCGCAGCGCCTCGCTGATCAGGAAGCTGCCGGCCTGGTGGTGAAACAGGCTGGTAGGGTGGAACTGGAAGAACTCCATGTTGGCGATGCGGGCGCCCGCCCGGTAGGCCATCGCCACGCCGTCGCCGGTGGCCACGTCGGGGTTGGAGGTGTACTTGTAGACCTTGCCCGCGCCGCCCGAGGCCAAGACCACGGCCCGCGCGCGGATGGTCTCCACCTCGCCGGTCTTGACGTTGAGGACGTAGACGCCGTGGCAGCGGTTGAGGCCGCCCCGTCGTACGTGTTTGCTGGAGGTGATGAGGTCCACCGCGTGGTGGTGCTCGAGCAGGCGAATGCGCGGGTGGGTGCGCACGGCCTCCACCAGGGCCCGCTCGATCTCCCGGCCCGTAATGTCGCCCGAGTGCAGTACACGGCGGTGCGTATGGCCGCCCTCGCGGCCGAGGTCGTAGGCCCCGCGCTCACCGCCATCGAAGCGGACACCCCAGTCCACAAGGCGCCGGACCGCATCGGGCCCATCCTGGACACACAGCTCCACCACGTCCTGGCGGCACATGCCCGCGCCGGCCACCATCGTGTCGCGCACGTGGCTCTCGAAAGAATCGGTGGGATCCAGCACTGCGGACAAGCCACCCTGGGCGTAGGCCGTGTTGGCCTCGCTGACCTGGCGCTTGGTGACCACCAGCACATCGCGGGCCTGGGCTGCCTGCAGCGCAAAGCTGAGACCGGCGATGCCCGATCCGACCACCACCACATCGGCGTCCACGAGACTCATGAGGACCTCAAGCCGAGCCAGGGCGGCGCTTCTTGTCCACCGCCGAGAAGAACTGCCGGAAGTAGAAGCCGGCACTCTTGATGCTGAAGAAGAGTGAGAGCAAGAGCACCCAGTAGCCCACTTCGTTCCAGTCCACCCAGACTTCCCAAATCCACAGGACGCGGATGGGCGCGGGGTAGTGGATCAGCAGGCACATGATCGCGAACATCTGAAATGCAGTCTTGATCTTGCCATCCTGCTCGGCTGCAATGACCAACCCCTCCGCCGATGCGATGGATCGCAGCCCCGTGATGGTCATCTCGCGCGCGAGCACCACCACCGCCAGCCAGCCCGGGACGCGGTGCAGTGACACCAGCACCACCAGCATGGCCATGACCAGCAGCTTGTCAGCCAGGGGGTCGAGGAACTTGCCCATCACCGTGACGAGGCCTCGACGGCGGGCCAGCCACCCATCGAGGAAGTCGGTGGCTGTGGCCAGCGCGTACAGCCAGCTGGCGTAGATGCAGTTTTCCGGATCCCCGTTCCAAATCAACAACATCACGACGGGGATGGCCGCCACGCGGCCGATGGTGAGCATGTTGGGGAGGTTGAGAAACTCCTCCCGGAGGGTGGCCTTCACGGCGTCGCCTCACCCACCGCCACCGTGGTCTCGCCCGTGGGCAGTCGACTCTGGTAGGCGTAGTAATGATTGAGCACCCGCCGGACATACTCGGCCGTCTGGGTAAAGGGAATGCCGCCGGCCGACTGCACCGCACCCCCACCCGCGTGGTAGGCCGAGAGCGTCTTCACCAGGTCGCCATCAAACTTGTTGGCGAGCAGGCGCAGGTAGCGGGCCCCCCCGTAGATGTTCTGGGCGGGATCGAAGGCGTTGTTGACCCCCATCTCGGTGGCCGTGAAGGGCATGAGCTGCATGAGCCCCTGAGCGCCCTTGTTGCTGACCACCTCGGGGTAGAAGTTGGACTCGGTCTTCATCACCGCCCAGATGAGCGCTTGCGGCAACGAATAGTGGGTGGCCGCGCCTGACACGGCTGAGGCCCAGCGCCCGGCGCGCTCCGCCTCGTTCACTGAAATGGGGCCCCCGCCGCCGCCCGCGCGTTGCTCGCCCATCACCGGCGAGTCGTCCTTAACGTGGTGCAATACCCGGGCGCCCCGAACGGGCCGACTGGTAATGGTTACTTCCCCGTTACCGTCGATCACCGTGTAGAGATCGGCCAGGGCCGGGGACGCGAGCAGGAGCGAGGCGAGAATCAGCCGCATGGGCCTACCTTAGCGCAATCTGTACGCCCACGTGAACTGCCCCGATGCGGCCTTCATGCCGACGGGCGTATCCGCAGGCGAAGCGGCGGGCCTTGCGGTGGTGCCTCCATCGAGACACGCCGTCCAAGTCTTTGAATTTGCGGGATTTTTGCCCTTCGGGCAGCGCAGGGGCCACCCAGGCGGGTACGCGAGATGGATCAGGGCGCGAGGTTGCGAATCCAGCCGGCGATACGCTGCAGGTCCAGATCAGCCACGGGGGCGCCGCCACGGGGCATCCGCGCCCCGACTTCCTGCAGGCCGCTGACCTTCTGGAACAGGAAGCTGGTTTCGGGGCTCCCGGGCTCCACGCGGTCGAGAGCGACCTGGGTGGAGGGCACATTCACCGTACCCGCCACCACGTCGTCCAGGGTCATCCCGCCCGAGGAGCCGCCATTGGTGTGGCAGCCCGCGCAGTTGGCGTCCACGAAGACCTGCATCTCCTCAGTGGTGAAGGCCGCTGCAACCGGCGGGGCCTCGTCACAGGCCGCCGCTGCCGCGCAGTCGGGGTCGTCGCAATCGGTGGCCTGGTCGCCATCGTTGTCGATGCCGTCGAAGCAGAAGCCGGCTTCGTTGTCGCGGCAGGCGCCAATCAAGGCATTGCGGGAGCAGGCGAAGTCGTCGCAGTCGGCGTGGCCGTTGCCATCATTGTCGAGGCCGTCGGAGCACCGGGCGTCGCTGTTCTCTTGAATGCCGCAAACGGTCACCCAGGGGCTGCGGCTGCAGGAGAAGTCGTCGCAGTCGGCGTGGCCGTTGCCGTCGTTGTCCAGCCCGTCGCTGCACGTCGCATCGCTGTTCTCGCGCACACCGGGGCACACGGTCACCGCGGGGTTGGACTGGCAGTGACGATCGGCGCAGTCCACGTCGCCATCGCCATCGTCGTCCACGCCATTGCTGCAGCGCGCGTCGCCCGTCTCGGTGGTGGCCTCGGTGGGCAGGTCGGCGGGCACCATCCCACCGCCCATGCCACCGGCGCCGCCCATGCCACCAGCGCCGCCCATGCCCCCGGCGCCGCCGGCACCACCGCCACACGGGGCGGCGATCGCGCAGTCGGGATCGTCGCAGTCGGTGCTGCCATCGCCATCGTTATCGCGGCCATCGAGGCAGAAGCCCGCCTCGGACATGCCACACACGCCCACCAGCGGGTTGCGCTGGCAGGCGAAGTCGTCGCAGTCCACGAAGCTGTTACCGTCGTTGTCACGCCCGTCGCTGCAGGCCACGTCGGTATTCTCCTGGGGACCGCAGGCCGTCACCCAGGGATTGCGCGAGCAGGCGAAGTCATCGCAGTCGATTCGGCCATTCTGGTCGTTGTCGATGCCATCGCCGCAGCGCTCGTCGTTGTTCTCGCGGTCGCCCGGGCACACGGTCACCGCGGGGTTGGACTGGCAGTGCAGGTCAGCGCAGTCGACGCGACCATCGCCGTCGTCATCCACGCCATTGCTGCAGAGCGCGTCGGTGGACTCGTTGCCGATGCCGCCGGGGTTGCCACCCGCGCCGCCAGCCCCACCGATGCCGCCCGCGCCGCCCATGCCACCGGCACCGCCAACGCCACCGGCCCCACCCGCGCCACCATTGCAAGCCGCCGCGGCGGCACAGTCGGGGTCGTCGCAATCCACGAGGCCGTCGTGGTCGGTGTCGCGCCCATCGAGGCAGAAGCCCGCCTCGGTCATGCCACACACCCCCACCAGCACATTGCGCTGGCAGGCGAAGTCATCGCAGTCGGCGAAGTTGTTGCCATCATTATCAAAACCGTCGCCGCACAGCTCGTCGGTGTTCTCCCGCGGACCGCAGGAGGTCACCCAGGGGTTCTGGGTGCAGCTGAAGTCGTCGCAGTCGGTGAAGCCATTGCCATCGTTGTCGATGCCATCGCCGCACAGCGTATCGGAGTTCTCCCGATCGCCGGGGCACACGGTCACCGCGGGGTTGTAGAGGCAGTGGCGATCGGCGCAGTCCACCCGGCCATCGCCGTCGTCATCCACGCCATTGCTGCACAGGGCATCAGTGGACTCGTTGCCAATGCCGCCGGGCACTACCCCGCCGCCTGCGCCCCCACCGGCGCCGCCTCCCATGCCGCCCGCGCCGCCGCCTGCCCCGCCGTCGGTGCAGACCGCCACGCGCTGACAGCCGACATCGTCGCAGTCCGTGTGGCCGTCGCCGTCGTTGTCCATGCCGTCTGAGCACAGCGCAACGCCGGTCTCGCCGGGCAAGTCATCGTCGGAGTTGCTGCTCTGGCAGGCCGCCAGGGCCACCGCAAGGAAGAGCAAGGAGGAGTGGTGAAATCGCATGGCGTCTCCCGGGGTTTGAGCGCTGCAGCAGTTTTCGTCGCCGCTCCGCCTCTCGATCAAACTGTCTGGATCTACCAGGGGAAAAACAGGGCAAAAAAAAGACCCCCTTCGGTTTGGACTCCAAAGGGGGCCTGGTGGCTTTGCAGGGACTTGAACCCCGAACCTAGCGATTATGAGTCGCTCGCTCTAACCAATTGAGCTACAAAGCCTTTTTGTGCGCGCCGACCGCCTGGACGAGGCCATTCGGCTCGCGAGCGGGCGGGAACCTAGCAAAGAAGGGGGTGCATTGCAAGGTGAATTGTAGTAAGAGTCCCGCCGGCCGGTTCGCCGGATAAGTTTGGGACCTTGGGCAGACCCTGAGGGGGCCCCGGTCGCTGGATCGCGTGACGCGGTCCTGCAGGGGTCCGGTGGATTTCTTCACGCCGGCCAGAGAGTGCTCTAGAGTGCGCCAGCGCGGCCGCCGTGGCCGTGGGTGGAGGATGTGGTGAAGCGCAGACTGCTGACGCCCGGGTTCGTGCTGGTCCACCTGCTTGCGCTTCACGGCTTTGTGGCCTGGTTCAGCGGTCCCGGGCGCGCCATGGCCCCCATCGCGGCGGCGGAGCTGCCGCAGGTGGAATCCGCCGAGCCCGACGCCCCCCCCGAAGAGGCCGACGACCTCGTCGCACCCGAGGCGCGCACCGAGCAGATCGGCCTGCCCGAGAGCCTGCCCGGCGCCCTCGACCTCAAGAACATCTTTGAAGACGCGGGCGAGATGCGCGCGGGCCTGGGTGGCGGCTGGACGGCCGAGCTGACCACCAATGTCGCCCTCCAGAAGGCGGCCACCAAGGCGCTGAATGACGCCAAGGTGCCCTTCGGCGCGGTGGTGGTCATCAACGTCAAGACCGGCGAAGTGCTCGCGTTGGCCGATCGCTACGACGAGAAGCATGAAGTGGCGCCGGCCCTCGATCGCAGTGGACCGCCGCACCTCGCCCTGCGCGCGATCGCGCCGGCCGCCAGCATCTTCAAGATGGTGACGGCCACCGGGCTGCTGGAGCGGGGCGTCTCGGCGACGGCGCGCTACCCGTACCACAACGCGCCCAGCAAGGTGATGGAGGCACACCTGACCGAGCCTGGCAAAGGCGCCAACCAGGTGGATATGGCCGAGGCGCTCGCCGAGAGCAACAACGGCTTCTTCGCCCGCATGGCGGACCAGAAGCTCAGCCGCGAGGACCTCGAAACCCTCGTGCGGCGCTTCGGCTTCAACCAGGTGGTGCCCTTCCCCTTGCTGACCGAGGCCAGCACCGCCCAGGTGCCCCGCAATACCCTGGAGCGCGCCCGGATGGCGGCGGGTTTTTGGCACACCAAGCTGACGCCCCTGCACGCCGCCCTCCTGGGCACTGCCGTGGCCGGGGATGGTTCGATGCCTACGCCCGTGCTCGTGCGCGCCCTGATTGCCCCCGACGGCCGCCGCATCCCGGCGCCGCCGCGGCCTGCCTTTGCGGAGGCCATGTCGCCCAAGATTGCGGCGACGCTGCGCCAGATGATGGAGAAGACCGTGCGCACGGGCACCGCGCAGCGCGCGTTCCGCAAGTGGCCGGAATCCTTGAAGAACATCAAGGTGGGTGGCAAGACGGGCACCCTCGCCGTCAAGGAGCCCTACGTCTTCTACACCTGGTTTGTGGGCTACGCCCCGGTAAACGACCCCGAGATCGCCATCGCGGTGATGGTGGGCAATGGTCGGCTCTGGTGGCAGCGCGCCACCGATGTGTCGGCCAATGTCCTGGAGGCCTACTTCCGGGCGAAGCTCGAAGACCGCAAGAAGGCCAGCGCCGAGGCCGAGACCAGGCCCGCTGGTCCAGTGAAGCTCGCCCGCAAGTAGCGGCCCGCGCAAGAAGCGCCCCCGCCCTCCCTGCCTCCCTGGCCCGCCTCCCTGGCCCGCCTCCCTGGCCCGCCTCACTGGCCCCCTCACCGGCCGTTCGACCGCAGGCTCAGCGGCTTTCGCTACCCGCTGAAGCCCGCCTCGGCGGCCTCCAGCGCGGCAGTTGCCACCTCCCACTGCGCGTAGGCCGCGGCCAGGGCAGCATCCAGCTCGGCCACTTGCCGCGCAACATCCCGAACTTCTTGGGGATTTCCGTAGTGTGCTGGATCGGCCTGCCGGGCACGCAGCGCCTCCAGTTGCGTCTCAACCTGCTGGACGCGCGCCTCGGCGGCGTCGGCGGCCTTGCGCAGATCCCGAGTGGCGGCTGAGCGACGCTGGCGCAGCTCGGCCTCTGCGCGGCGCTCCGCCTTGCGATTGGCGCTGGCATCCACCGCCTCGGGCACGGGGGACGGCGCGGGTGCCCGCCGGGGCCGCTCGCCGTGCAAGGGAAACGGCTCGGGGCGGTCCCCGCGCGCCACGCGCTCCAGGTAGTCGCTGTAGCCCCCGGGAAAGGGCGTCACACGGCCATCGCGGACTTCCCACACCTCGTCCACCACCCCGTCGATGAAGTGACGGTCGTGGCTGATGAGCACCACCGTGCCGGTGTAGTCGGCCAGCGCCGCCTCCAGCACGGCACGGCTCGCCATGTCGAGGTGGTTGGTGGGCTCGTCCAACAAGAGGATGTTGGCCGGCGTGAGCAGCATCTTGACCAGCGCCAGCCGGTTCTTCTCGCCGCCGCTGAGAACCCCCACCGTCTTGGTGATGTCATCGGAATCAAACAAGAAAGCGCCCAGCAGGCTGCGGATCTGCACCGGCGGCAGGTTGCCCGTGCCCTCATTGGCTTCGGCCATCACCGTCCGCCGGCTGTCGAGCACCTCCACCTGGTGCTGGGCGAAGTAGTATTGGCGCGCCTGGAAGCCCGGGGTGCGCTGGCCGCGATAGAAGGGCACCACACCGGCCAGCAGCTTCAGCAGGGTGCTCTTGCCCGCCCCGTTGGGGCCCACCAGCGCGATGTGGCGGCCCCGCAGGAGCTCGACGCTCAGCCCCTGGTAGAGCGGCCGGGTGGGGTCGTAGCCCTGGTGGATGTCCTCCAACGTGAGGGCCACCTGGCCACACTTGGGCGGCTCGGGCAGGGACAACCGGATCGTGCGGCCTTCCTGCTCCAGCTCCACCCGCTCCAGCTTGTCCAGCATCTTCACACGGCTCTGCACCTGCCGTGCCTTGCTGGCCTTGTAGCGGAAGCGGTCGATGAAGCTCTCCAGCTCCGCCGCGCGCCGATCCTGGTGGCGCTTCTGCTTCTCGAGCTGCTGGCGGCGCAGCTCCACCGCCGCCAGGTAGTCGTCGAACCCACCCACCGTCACCAGGACCCCCTTGGGGGACAGCTCGGCAATGTGAGTACACAGACGATTGAGGAAGGCCCGGTCGTGGCTGATGAAGACGAGGCTACCCTTGAAATTAAACAGGAATTGCTCCAGCCAGACCACGGACTCCAGGTCCAGGTGGTTGGTGGGCTCATCCAGCAGCAGCAGATCCGGCGCCGAGAGCAGCAGGCGGGCGAGCGCCACGCGCATCTGCCAGCCACCGCTCAGCGTGCCGCAGTCGCGATCCAACTCGTGGGTCTTGAAGCCGAGGCCCAGCAGCACGGCCTCCACCCGCGACTCCGCCAGGAAGCCATCCATCGCCTCGAAGCTGGCCTGGAGGCTGCCATATTCCTCAATGAGATCAGGGTTTTGCGGATCATCGGCCAGGGCATGGCCCGCAGCCTCCAGCCGCGCTGCCACGGCGCGCACCTCGGCCAGGCCATCACCGGCCTCGTCGCGCACGCTGCGGCCGGCGAGGGTGGCGATCTCCTGGGGCAGGCAGCCAATGCGCACGCCCCGGGTCACCCGGACGTGGCCACCATCGGGCGCCATCTCGCCGGTGATGATGCGAAACAGAGTGGTCTTGCCCGCCCCGTTGGGCCCGATGAGGCCGACCTTCTGGCCGCGCTTGATGTTCCAGGTGAGCGCATCGAAGAGCACCTGGGGGCCGAACTGCTTGGTGACGCCTTCGAGGTGGATCATCGCGGGATCTCTCAGAAAAAGGCCGGGGGTGCCCGACCAGCAAGCCACAGGTGGGCGCAGGCAGGTCCCGTCACCCAGCGCTCGACGGGCGCGTGGGCTGGGCGGGGTTTAGGGGGCCGGCGCGGCGGCCGGGGCTTCGCGCCCAGCGAGCTGCACGGCGGCGCGGGCCGCCGCGGCCCGAACCAGGGGCTCCTTGTCGGCCAGGCCGCTCAGCGCGGCCTCCAACAGGCTGCGATCGCCAAACCGACCGGCGGCGGCAAAGCCGGCGGCCCGCACATCCCCCTGGGCGTGCTTGAAGGCGTTGACATAGGTGGGCAGCGACTCGGCCTGGCGCAGATCGGCCAGCGCCGCCATCGCGGCCGCCGCCGTCTCCCCGTGGTTGCCGCCCGCGTTCACCACCGCCAAGAGGCGCGTGGCCGCCGGCACGCCGCGGGCCTTGAGGCCCTCCACCGCCGCCGCGCGCTGCTCGTCATTGCCCTGGAGGGCCAGGAACTCCAGCACATCCAGGCCAATCCCGGCATCGTCGGCCAGGGCCTTGACCTGCGCGCCCGTCAGCCAGGACACCGCGCCGGCCTTGAACTCGCCGAGCGACTCGGGCTTGAGGCGCAGCAGGCTGTGCCACGCCATGCCACGCACCTCCAAATCGGGGTCGCGCTTGAGCAGGCCCATCAGCACCGCGGCCTGGGGCTTACCCGTCGCCGCCACCGCCTGGGCCGCCTTGCGCTTGAGGCTGATCTGGGGCGAGGTGATGACAAACTGAAGCGAATCAATGGTTTCGGCCGATCCGATGTGCCCGAGGGCGTCCACCAGGGCCTCCTTCACGTCGCCATCGGGCTCCTTGCGCAGGAAGTCCGAGAGGCGCTTCTCGTCACCGGCCTTGGCCACCGCTGCAAGACCACGCGCCCCGGCGAGGCGCACCTCCACCTGACCCTCGCCCATGGCGGCCTCAAACACCGGCGCTGAGGGCCGATGCTTGATGTCGGTGAGGATGCCCATCGCCCGCAACCGAAGCTCGCGGCGGTCGCCGCGGGCGACCTCCTGCAGCAGCTCGATGACCTTGGGCTCCGCATTGGCCGCCGCCCACGCGGCCAGCCAGGCGTAGCTCAACTCCACCTCGGCCTCATTCTCGTTGGTGGTCATCTTCTCGCGCAGCTTGCCGAGCAGGACGGGGTCGCGCACGTTGGCCAGCCCCTCCCAGGCCACCAGCCGGGCGGCCTGATCCTCCAGGCGCAACCCCGCCTGCAGCGTCCGGCTGACTTCCTCGGCCCGACCGCGGCGGGCCAGCACCGAGGCGATGCGCAGGCGCACCTCGAACTGATCCACCGACTTCTCGTAGGCCTTCTTGAGGCTCGCCTCCAGCTTGGGGGCCAGCTTGGGATCGTCGAACCGCACCAGGTAGCCCCGGGCCAGCGCGCCGAAAGTGGGGTCGTGCATCAAGCCCTCGGCCCACTTCTGGGCCACGGGATCCTTGAAGGTCGCCAGCGCCGCCACGGCCTCTTTGTACTCGGGCTCCCCTGCCGGCTCCTTGAGGCCAGGCTCGATGACCGCCCAGGCGATCTTGCCGCCCCGCTTCACCAGGGCCTGCCGAGCCGCCGACCGCGCCTCGGGTGTGCCGTTCTTGGCAGCGGCCTGGAGCAACCGCACCTGGTCGGCCTCTTTGAACTGGCCGCCCAGCAGCTCATAGCCCTGGGTGCGGTCGCCGGCCTCACCGGACTCCAGCAGCTTGACCACCACGCCCTCGGCGTCCTTGGCCAGCTTCTTGAGGCTCTTGTCCTCGCCGCGGAGCACGAGGCCCAGGGCACGCCCCTGGATGCCCCAGTCGCTCTCTTTGAGGCCCGCTTCCACCGCCGCGGCGCGATCGGCTTCTTCAAGCGCCACCTGGCCCTCGAAGATCTCGCGCCGCACCCGCGGATCGGAGTTGCCGGCGAGGTCCTTGTAGACGTCGCGGGCCTTGAGGATGACCTCGTCCACCGACGGCAAGCCGTCCGTGGGGGCCTTCTTGCGGGGACCGGCGCACACGGGCTGGGCCAGTGCGAGCGCCAGACCGGCGATGAGCAGGGCGGAGGCGGGACGGATCATCGGGTCTCCTTAGAGGCGCAAGGCGGATGCCGATAGCACGGCTGGGGGTCGCTGGGCAACCAGTCCCGCACGCGGTCGAGCGCGACCGTAGGCGGTGGTTTCGGCGTGAAGATCCCGAAACTGCTCACGATTCGGTGGAGAATTGGGTGGCGAGGGGGGCTACTTGCCGGGCTGCACCGGCACAGCCACCGGCGCCCCGCTGGCGGGGGCGGCCGCCTTGGAGGCCGGCGCGGCGGGGACCTTGGGCGCCTTGGGCGCATCGGAGGTCGGGCCGGCCGAGACCGGTGCCGCCGGCGCATCGGGCACGCCCTCCACCACGCGGTGCACCAGCACCACCTCGGCGTCACCCAGCTTGGTGGGCGTCAGCAGCTTGACCGGCGTGCGGTTGGCGTCGAGGCCGACCCAGATGGTGCCGAGGCGCGGCGGGAGGTCCAGGTCGGCTTCGGTGACAAAGCCGCCGGTGATCTTGGTGCTCACCTCCACCTTCATGGCGTCAAACCAGCCCACGGGGGTGTAGACCTTCTCCTGCCCGATCACCTTGGCCGTCACGAGGCGCTCGCGGCGACCATCCCAGATGTAAAAGTCAAACACCGCTTTGGGCTCAAGCTTCAGGCGGCGCAGGCCGTAGATGGCCGCCAGGGGCTCGTATATGCGCGTGGCCGGCCGGAAGCTGCGCACGAGCTTCTGAGCGCCGCGGGTGCGCGTGGAGTTCAAGCGCAGGCCAATTTGGTAGTAGCGCGTATCGTACTGCAGCTCCTTGCCCGCCTCCCTCAGGTGGAACCGGGTCTCGAGCGGCAGAAAGGTGCGCTCATCGAGCTGCACATCGATGCGGTCGTCGATGGGATAGAACTTGTTGATGAAAGGGCTGCCCTTCAGCAGGCCCGTCACCTGAATGGAGGGCGTTTCACCGTACGCGGTGCGGCTGCCCACCGACAGCACGGTGGTGGCCGCCTCCTGGTTGAACATGCTGATCTTGTAGGTCAGCTTCTCGCCGGGCGGGAACGGCACCGGCCCCAGCTCTGGGATGGGCCGGAGGGCCTCGGTGGGGCGCCGCACCAGCCAACCCGACTCCTTCTTGCGGCGGGCAGCGACCGCCTTGGCCCGCTCCAAAGCCTTGCTGGACTTCTTGATGGGGACGGCAATGCGCTTGATGGGGGGCTTGTCGGGGACCGCCGACGGCGGTGCCGCCGGGACAGCCTCCTGTGCGGGGGCGGTCATCGGAGACAGCAAACCCAGGGTGAGCAGGGTCAGGGTGATCCGGAACCGTGGCGACATCAACGCCTCCTTGAAATCGAGTTGCACGCCGCCCGACGACCCCCCGCCTGCCCCATTCAGGTCGCAGAGGCTCGGGCACGGGGGGTAGAATCACCGATTATGGCGCCAACGTCACGCGACGATCGCAAGAAGGCGAGGCATTCGTCGGCGGTGGGTGCTGGCGGCAGGCGGCCCGCGCGGGTCGCTTCCTCACACAAGGCCCGCAGCCGACCCACCTCCGGTCCGGGGCGAATGCCCAGCCCTTCGATGATGGCCTGACCCAACCCCTTGGGTACCATGGGCTTTCGGGCCGCATCAGCGAGCGCCACCCCACGAATGCGCGTTTGCAGCGCATGGAGGTGGTACATGGCCTGGCGACGGCGCCCGGGCCGCTTGCTGGTCACGTCGGCGCGGGAGAGCAGCAACAGCTCGTCGAGGTCCTCCCCCACCTCGGCGGCAAACCGGCGGATGGCGGCGTCGCTCCAGCCCACGTCGTAGAGGTTGGCCCGCAGGTGCAGCCGCACCAGCCGCAGTACGCGCTGGGCCAGCGGCGGTGGGAAGCGCAGGCGCGCGGCGATGCCCTCGCACATCAGCTCGCCCAGCTCATCGTGGAGCAGGAAGTGCACCTTGCGATCGGGCGTGAAGCTGCGGGTGTGGACTTTGCCGACATCGTGCAACAGCGCCGCCCACCGGACGGTGGGGCGCGGGACGGCCTGGCTGACCACCTGCAGGGTGTGTAACCACACGTCTTTGTGGTGAAAACGGCTCGACCGATGGAAGTCCACCAGGGCCACCACCTCGGGCAAGACCAGGGTCAAGACGCCCGACCGGTGCAGCTGGGTGAGGGCGGCCTCCGGTTGCAAGCTCACCAACAAACGGGTCATCGCCTCGCGCAGGCGGTCGCGATCCGCGCGCAGCACCCAGCCAGCATGCGGGGCCAGAGCGTCGGCCACCTCGGGGGCCACGGCCCACCCCAGCTCGCTCGCCACCGCAAACAGCTGGACCAGCAGGACCGGATCGGCTTCCAGATCAGCGAGTTGCGGCAGATCGAGCCGCCGGGCGCGCAGGGCCTCCACCCCACCCAGGGGGTCCAGCACCGTGCCGTCGGGCCGCACCCCGAAGGCGTCCACCGGCAGGATCCGCGCCCGCAGCTCGGCCTCGGGCGACGCGCCCGCCAGCGGCCGCACCAGGTAGGCGCCCACCTGGAGGTGGCCCGGCCAACCGGGCACGGCGACCGCTTGGGGGCATGCGCGCAGCACCGCAGGCGCCGCCGCGTCGACCCACACCTCGGGCATTTGGTGGAGGCCAGCGCCCCCGAAGTCGAGGCGTGCGGCCGCGCCCACCCGAAGGGGCGCGAGCGCGGCGAGGCCGGTGGGCATGGGGGGCAGGCGATGCATCGACCGGATGCTAGAGCACCAATCGAGATAACCACAACACGTCGCCTGGAGGCGTATTTTCGCCGAGCCTCTGCGTCGATCTCCCTTGCCGATAGCGCTGCTATCGGCCGCGGTCGTCTCCTTGATCTCGACGAAAATTCGCTCTCCGGGCTCGGTTGCGGTTTGCTCGATTGGCG
>Ga0075163_10005584_pt1 | contig 16743 bp, 16 predicted proteins | sample JI1023141ADNA_FD_71478 | JGI IMG/M metagenome (GOLD analysis project Ga0075163, IMG submission 71478) | Wastewater effluent complex algal communities from Wisconsin, to seasonally profile nutrient transformation and Carbon sequestration -... | ecosystem: Engineered > WWTP > Effluent > Algae...
GTTTAGCAATTTTTCCCCTCTTAGGAAGTGAACTTTTCCAGGTGTCGACCTATCAAGCTCTTCTTGAAGGGGTTTATGACGGAACAACGATGTATCGGGAACTTTTCAATAAAGGGGACTTTGGACTGGGAACATTTAATGATATTGATGGAGAGATGGTTGCTCTTGAGGGGGGAACTGGATTTTATCAACTCGCTGATGAACTCACCATTAAATTCCCAAATACCGACACTTTTAAGAGAGCGCATTTATGAACCGGATGGAGATGATCAAAAACCTTGATCAAAAGTGGGATATCATCATTATTGGAGGGGGAGCCACAGGGCTAGGAGCTGCTATCGATAGCGCAAGCCGCGGCTTGAAAACCCTCCTACTCGAACAGCATGACTTTGCTAAAGCCTCTTCAAGCCGGAGTACCAAACTCATCCATGGAGGTCTTCGGTACCTTCAACAAGGACATATTCCTCTTGTCCTCGAAGCCCTTAGAGAACGAGGACGTCTTTGCCGTAATGCTCCCCACCTCATTTACCACCGCGCCTTTTTTGTTCCGAGTTACCATTGGTGGGAAGGCCCTTTTTATGGAATTGGGGTAAAAATTTACGATATGCTCGCTGGAAAACTTGGCCTTGAACCCTCCAAACATCTCAATCGAGAAGAAACGCTAAGTATCTTACCAACGATTGAGCAAAAAGATTTGCGTGGAGGGACGATCTATTACGATGGACAATTTGATGATGCTCGCCTTGCTATTACCCTTGCACTTACTGCTGCTCATCACGGCGCAAGTGTCATTAACTACATGAAAGTGATCGAGCTTATTAAAGAGAATAACCATATCTCAGGGGTTAAAGTAGAAGATAGGGAAAGTGGCCAAATCCATACAATTAAGGGGAAAGTGATCATCAATGCCACGGGAATTTTTTCCGATGAAGTGAGACATTTGGACGATCCAAAGACCCATAAAATTGTGCAGCCAAGCCAAGGGATTCATCTTGTCCTTGATCAAAGCTTTCTAGAAAGTGAAACAGCTATTTTGATTCCCCATACCGCTGACGGTAGAGTCCTTTTCATGGTTCCCTGGCACGATCGGGTTCTTGTGGGGACAACCGATACTGCTGTCGACACCCCCTCTCTCGAACCTGTTCCAAGGGAAGAAGAGATCGACTTTGTCCTTAAAGAAGCAGGCAAATACCTCACCCGCCATCCCACAAGAGAAGATATCCTCTCAGTTTTTGCAGGACTCCGTCCCCTGATTTCCGAAACAGGGAGCAAAGAGACTTCAGCAATCTCCCGGAGTCACTCCATCCTTGTTTCCCATTCGGGACTCATCACCATTGCTGGAGGGAAGTGGACAACGTTTCGAAAGATGGCTGAAGATGTGATCGATAAAGCACTGATTGTTGGAGGCTTTGAAGAAATTCCCTGCAAAACAGTAGATCTTAAACTTCATGGTTATTTAGAAGGAGCTGATCCCCTTGACCCCTGGAGCACCTATGGAACTGATGGGGCAAAGATCAAAGGACTGATCAAAGAAGATCCTTCACTTGATCAATTTCTCCATCCAAAACTCCCCTATCTCAAAGGAGAAATCATCTGGGCGGTCCGTCACGAAATGGCGCGCAGTGTCGAAGACTGTCTTTCCCGGCGCACCCGCTCCCTTCTCCTTGATGCCAAAGTTGCCGTTGAAATCGCCCCTATCGTTGCCTCCCTTATGGCACGCGAGCTTGGAAAAGATAAAGCTTGGGAAGAAGCTCAAGTCGCAAGCTTCACATCTCTTTCCCAAAACTATATCGTGTAAACACACCATTGACATGATACCGCCAATTTTTGAGATTTTGACACTTTTCGGATATGTTTTTCGTAGAAATAAATTTTTGATCTTTCCATGGAGGAGAAATGAGTTCATATCCCTTAATCTTTTCTTCTTGATCAAAGATGATTTTGATAAATCGAAAGGTTTGACAAGCCACTTTTCTTATCCGTAAATCCACACTAGGATCATAACAAAGTTTGTAAGCGCGGCGCAGTTCAGACACTGTGATAAGATCGAGATTTTTGACTTGCTGATACTCTTCAGAATCAGAAAGATTTAAAGGGGAAAATTCACAATTTTGGTTAGAATCAAGACAAAAAATGAGAGGAGCAATCTTTTCTCCTCGAAGAGATCTAAAATAGTTATCAACAACATAATTAGTAAGCGTTAATTTGCACTTTCCCTGTAGAGAGTGCATGTCATTTTCTGGAGCCAAGAGAACTGAAACAAAGCGGGAACCCTCTTTATGACAAAGGGAATCATGTTTTAAAAGTTCTTTTCCCATATTTTCAAGCTTTTTTCCTAGTTGACAAGTACCAAAATCGAAAAATCCATAAACCATCACTCTATCGGAATGATCGACAAGATTATCAAGAGAGCTTTCCAGGGAATTGATTTCTATATCACTCATATCTTTTGAATCACGTTCGGTATAAATTATTCTAACTGTCTTATTTTAAAGAAAGTGTAAAATAATTTATATATACACTCGATAATAATTAGTTTTTATGTGAAAAGGAAGAAAAAGGTCATAAATATGAAAAAGATTATTTGTTTTTTAATGTTAATGGTTTCAGTTTTTTCAACTCCAGGAGGAGAGCTTTCTCATATTATTACCCCAAGAGGGGGAACCGATCCCGAATCAGAAAATAAAGCCTTAGTGAAACAGTTTTATGATGCTTTTGCAAAAAATGATCCCCAGGCGATGAATGAGGTCTTAGCTTCAAAATATGGGGTGCAAGACTCAACAGTCGTTTTTGATTCCTCTTACAGTAAGTATGATGCGTTTAGCAAAAATCTTAGTGTACGTACAAAAGCTCTGCATCAAGCCCTCCCAGAGTTCAAGCTTCAGATTATCGATATGATGTCAGAAGGGAATAAGGTTCTTGCTCGAGTGCAAATCCAAGGGGTGCAAAGGGGACCTTTTCTTGGCGTTGAACCAACAAACAAACCCGTTGTTATTAAAACATTTGCGATTTTCACCATTGAGGGAGGAAAAATTACCCATCTCAATGAAGTGTGGAATGAATTAGGGGTGATGAAGCAAATTGGCTACATCGTTTTGTAGATGGCTAAAATATCTCTGACTAAACAACTTCTTTTTGCGATCCTTATCGGATCTTTTCTTGGCATTCTCCTTGGACCCTTCTGCTCTGTTTTTGAGCCCATTGGAAAGGCCTTTGTGATGATCATCGAAATGGTCGTCCTCCTCTACATCCCCTCATCAATCATCCATGGACTCGGTTCAACACGCCCCACCGTTGCCCGCGCCCTTTTCCGAAAAGGGTGGATCTTCCTCCTCTTTATTTGGGCCCTTATCCTCTCCTCCGTCTACCTCATGAATTTAATCTTCCCCAGCATGAACATCTTGATTTCGGGAACAGGAGCCCACTCGAGTTTTGAGATTAACTTCCTTAATTACCTTGTTCCAGAAAACCCCCTCTACGACATCGTGAACAACATCATACCAGCCATTGCGATTTTCGCAATTATTATGGGACTAGCAGTGATGCATTTAACCCATAAAGAGCCTCTGATCTCCTTTTTTGAGCGGATCAATAATGTCATGGAGCAGGTCCTTAAAGGGATCACAAAAATTTCTCCGATTGGAGTTCTTGCCATTTTTGCTGTTTTTAGTGGAAATGTGCGGGTTACCGACTTAAAAGCGCTCAACTTTTACGTCATTCCCATGGTTGCCATCTCTTTGATCTTAACCTTTTGGATCCTCCCTGCCCTTGTTATTAGCTGCACTCCCCTAAAATATAGTGATGTGATGAAAGACATCCGCTCCTCTTGCTTCCTTGCCTTTCTTATCGGCTCACCGAGTATTGCAATCCCTTTCCTCTATCTTGTCGTGAAAAACCATGCCGAAAAATTCGAGATCAAAGATAAAGAGCTCCATAGTACCTCTCAAATGATTGTCCCTATTGCCTACACCTTTACACAATTAGGAAACCTTTTTATCCTCTTTTTTATCATGTATCTCTCCTACTATTTCCGCCACCAACTCACAGGAGGAGAACAAGGGATTGTAAGTGCCATGACCATTTTGATGTCATTTGGAGGACCTGAACTTGCCCTTAACTCGATTAACTTCCTCACAGAAACCCTTGGATTTCCCCCATCAGCCATTCAAATCTATGACAATGCATCGGTCATCACTCAAAACTTTCAGATTCTTATCAGTGTTGCCTCGATGGTTGTCTTTGTGATTCTCCTCCTTTTAGGTTACTATAAAAGACTCACCTTTCGCCCTGCGTACTTTTTTCGCCACTTTTTCCCCTTCTTTTTTCTCCTTGTTGTTGTTGTGATCGGCGCAAAAAACCTCATCCAAGAATACGTTCCTATGGAAAACCTTTCTCAAAAGATGACCATTCAAACAAACTACCCTATTGAAAAAAATGCAACCACTTATCAACCGGGGGAAGAGATTCCTCCGAACCTTAAGCGAGAGGCGATTCAAGACACTCTAGATCGGATCTATTCAACAGGCTCTCTTTATGTTGGCTACCACCCCCATCTTCCCCCTTTCAGTTACTTTAATAACAAAGGAGAACTTGTCGGGCTCAATATTACTTATGCCCACAAACTCGCCCATGACATGAACGTGAATCTTGTTTTCATCCCTTTTTCCTATAAATCTCTTGGCCAATCTCTCCACAATAATCTCATCGATATCGCCATGTCGCCGATTATCCTTTCCGAAACAACTCTTAAAGACATGAACTTTCCCCATTATTATCTTACGACCCCTAACGTCCTGATTATCCCCCGATCAAGAAAAGAGGAATTTCACAATTTTGATCGGATCCAACAAAACCCCTTTCTTGTCATCGGAGTGATCGGTCTACATAAAGAAACTTTAAGTCGGATTTTACCCCAAGCCCAATCCCTTCAAATTGAATTTATCGATAAAATCGATGAGTATCTCACCCAAGGGCAAGTCGATGCAATTCTATGGACAAAAGAGCAGGGCCTCGAATATTGCCGCTCTCATCCTGAATATGTTGTGATGGAATACGGCTCAAATACGGGGACCTCTTATCTCTCTTATCCTGTTAAATATGAAGCTTTTGGATTCATATTTTTTCTTGATAGATGGCTTGGGATTCAAGAGCACATCGGCTTTAAAACAGAACAAACCAACTACTGGTTTGATGACGATCCCCCTGAGAAGAAACAGCCCCGGTGGAGTCTTATCCGCAATGTCTTCCACCTCGTAAAATAATTGCAAATCTTGTAAAATAGCGATCATGAAGAAAAAAATTATTATCCCATTTGCGATAGTTGTTGCTGTTTTTATGGTGGCGATAGGTTATATCTATACCATCCAGGAGAAAATGCTCTTTCGGACAAAAACACTTCCAGAGAATTATACTTTTCACTTTGAGGAACCCTTTGAAGAACTTTTTCTAGAGCCCGAACCAGGAGTGAAAATCAACGCCCTCTACTTTAGCGCAGAAAACCCTAAAGGGGCTGTCATCTATTACCATGGACGGGGTAGTGATCTCTCAAGCAACTGGGGACGTCTTTCAAAAGAGTTTACCTCCCGTGGGTTTGATCTCTTTATTATGGACTATCGAGGCTTTGGGAAAAGCTCTGGAAAGCTCAGTGAGAAGGCCCTCTTTAAAGACGCCGACTTTTGCTACAACTACATCACCTCAAAATACCCCGAAAATCAGGTCATCATCTACGGACGCTCCCTCGGAACAGGAATTGCCACCTACGTTGCGTCGCACCACGATCCTAAAAGGCTCATTCTTGAGTCCCCCTACTTTAGCATCCTAGACCTCACCCCTCGCGAGCTCCCTTACCTCCCTAAATTCCTCGTCCCCCTACTCCTTAAATACCACTTCCGCACCGATCAATGGATTGTCCGTGTTGATGCCCCTATCGCTATTTTTCATGGAACTGACGATGAACTTGTCCCCTTCGATTCAAGTATCCGCCTTCTGAATCTGATTAAAGAGAAAAAAGATGCGACCCTAATCTCGATCGAACATGGAAAACATGACCGCCTCCGCTTTCATCCCACCTACCAAAAGGTGCTCGACCAAATCCTCCAATAACCTTTATACCCAAACAACTTCAAAACTTGGGTTTTGGGCGAACGCGAAAGCTTTCGAAAATCCAAGTTTTGAAGTTGTTTGGATATAAGTTTTATGAAGAAGTCAATGGAGTCCATGTGAGGTTTCCAAATGTCGCTATAAACTCCTCCTCCGTAAAACTAACAGAAGTAAGATTTGTTCTAATACGTTCGTGAAGCAATTCTGGCACCGAACTTGCCGCTGTTTTCATTTCCACTTGCTCGTCCTTTTTGAAATTTGGAGTCACGAGTAAAAAAATTTTTCCAGTTGTCTCGTCTATTTTGAGTGCATCGATATCCAAGGTTAATTGGATTCCATTTGGGTATGCTTTAAGTACCCCTAGAACAGCCTGTTGGACCAACCAACTCATTTTTTTTAGATAAACACCATAATCTTTAACCACAATTCCCATTTTTACTGCCCCAGGCGTATAACAAAACGAATTCTTACTAACCGTAATCTTATCTTCCTGTTTAGCGATCAATCGTGCATTAGCAAAGTCTTGCTTTCCAGGAGAGGAAACCGTTGAAGATGTTCCTTCTAAAGAAGAGGTATACTTTACGTCTATAGAACATAGTTGCTTCTCTTCTACCTCTATCTGCTGAATAAATGAGATAGGGAAAATGTTGTTTTTTAATACATTAAAAACCCTTTGGTAGTCATCAAAATTGTCAATCAACTTAGCCATTAATTCACCCTGATACTCTGTTGAAGACTTTTGCCTCACCTCTGACTTCACCTTATTTGAACTGTCTTGGCGCTTGGGAGGTACTGATATGTCTATAAATCCATAATCGCTTTCTTCATCATCTGGAGTGACATCTCCTGGTTGTTCTTGTCTATCACTACCCAGAGCACCATTTTTCTGCTTACTCTGACCACTTTCTTTTAGCTCTTCTTCATACGGGAAAGACTCTTCTTCACACGAGTAAAACACTTCGTCTTCTTCTTCTTCACACGAGAAAAACTCTTCTTCACACGCCTCTTTTTTCTTTTCTGGTTGAGAAGAAGGAGATTGAGCGATTAAATGTTGATTCTTCCGGATAAAAGCTTCCATGTGATACAGCGGTTGAGCGGGCACCGGTCCAAGTAGGGGGCGATTAAAGAGGAGATCAACACAAGAATGGACCCCTTGTAGCTCTCTAAAAATGTTTGCTTCTGCTTCTTTATAAGTCTTGTAAATAGGAGAGGCTTGATCAAGAAACTGCATACAGGTTAAAACCTCATCAATCGCTTGAGGCGTCTCAGGATGGTCTTTATCAAGGATGTGGCGGTTAAAAATCTCTTTTACCTTCTCATTCCTCTCTTCTTTTTGAACCTCTTCTTTTGCAATTTCAATCCGTCCTTGATAGCGACTTAAGAGCTTTGTTGAGGTAAAACACGATCGGATCCCATAAAAGACGTTGAGGATGAGTCGTTTGATCGTAGACGTTGATTCTTCATACCTCTTTTCCCCTAAAAGGGCTGGGTCAATTTCCCTAAGTTCTTTCTGTATATTTTCTAAGTCTTTTTCATTAAAAGATTTACGATATTCATCGCGCGCTGTTTGATATGTCTTGAAATCGGCCCAGATTGTGTCGCGGTATTCACTAGAGTACGTAGAACTTCCTTGAACTTCATACATCTTAGCAAGGATATCCTGATGGGAAAAGGGACTCATTGTTAGGTGTTTGCTTCCAAATTGAGCGCGGGCAGTCCGGAACGCTTCTCGGGCATCATCTTCCTTGGAAAGGTCCTCTGGAATCCTTCCTGGATAAGCGGTTGATGTTAAAAGACTTGTTATAATATTCATATCCTATTCTCTATGGACGCAATCATCCTTCCAGAATATTATAACAAATAATTAATATTTAGTTCTATATAGTTTAAATTTTAATCTGAAAAGAGATGAGATAATGATACATTAAAGCGCTCTCTTACTGAGTCGCTATCCCCTTTAAAGCTCCTCACTTCCAGGGTTTTTTCCCCTCGGAGCTTAAAGGTGCACTTTTCTTGTCCGTTGGCAATGAAAAATTCTTCGGGTTGGCGGGGACCATTGAAGCGTCCTGTAATCGCATACCCTTTCCGCTCCCTTTTAAAAATAGATTCTCCATCTAAAACTTTTGAAAAGGACTCTTTCCCCATTAGATAGTCGAGGATAGTCGGAAAAATATCGACATGGGAGGTGATAAGTGCATCAACCTCGCATTCTCGTGCCCGCTGATTATTCCCCAGCTTCATATAAATGGGGGGTTCGGTTTGCATAGCACTTAGATGAGATGCATGAAAAAGTTGCCCCTCTTCGAAAAACTCTTCGCCGTGGTCCCCGGTAAAAATCACAACACTTTCATCATAAAGCCCTTTTTCTTTAAGGGCTCCCATCACCTTCCCAAATAAATGATCCATGAAATGAATGGAATTCCGGTAACGGTTTTTAATCAATTCGATATTTTTTAAAGAGTTTGAGACTCTTAAATGGGTTTTCTCCTCACTGATCGGTTGAAAGTGTGTGGGATAGTCTTTAGGCCAACTATAATTAAAATGGGTCCCTTCCAAGAAAAAAACAAAGACATTCCCCTCTTTGGACTTTTTCTTTTTGAGATCGCCTATAAATGTCTCAACGACCCTTTGGTCTGATTCCCAAGCCTGCGTGGGATAGTAATGAGGATAGATGTGGTAGCTATCGGCAAGATCATGATTCTGCCCAAACATCACATCAGCAAGGCCATAATACTTGAGCTGCGCTGCAGAATAGACATGGATTTTATACCCCATCTTTTTCAAAATTTGAAGAGGAACACTCCCTGACTGCCACTTTGCTTTTGCCTCTGCCCAATAAAGAGGATATTTAGAGTGAAAGATCGAGTACCAAGAAATTTGTGTTGCATTAGCGCCAGAATAAGTTTTCTTAAAAGTTATGTTTTCGTTTCTAAATCGGGTGAGATGCTCAGCTGTTTTCTCTGTTAAAAAATCTTGCCTCAGACTTTCAACAATAAACAAATAGATATTGGGTTTTGTCTCAGCAGTGACTGAAACACCATTCACCACCTTAAGGGTCTCCCCTTCATCGGGGAGTCCTCTGAGCTTCGCTCCCATCTCTAGAATCGTTTCTTTTTGTGACAAAAACGTTGATTTCCAAGGGAGAATCCGTTGATAAAAATGGTATTCTTGCCGCTCCACTTTTGGCGTTACCACCATATCCAGGGTAAAAAGCCCCATCGGCACAACACAAAGGAATTTAAAGAGCCCCTTATGGGTCATCTTCAATCTTTTTCTCGCTGTAAGTTTCTCTATGGCGTGATAAAGGATGAGCGAGAGGGTCGGAATCAAGAGAAGGGCTCCAACAAAGAGAAAAACCCATGTGTTGATACTAATCCCTGTAATATGAAGAAGCTCAATCAAATTATCGAAACTCTCATCAAAGACCCAATGGAGGCCATAGTAAACAGAGATATCCATGTAACGGATAAGGATAAAATCGATATAATGGAGGGTAAAAAGGAAAAAACAGAGACTGACATAACTATAATAGAAAAACTTAGGGAGATAGCTCTTAATCACATTCCCAATCAAGACAAGAAGGAGGACCTCTAAGAGACTTTGCAACAGCCCATAGCTTAAGAAATAGATAGGAGAAAGAGTCCAACCCTTCTCTAAAGAAACAATATGATAGATATGCATGGAAACCATTCCAAAAAGAATCAGTGCAAAATAATAAGGATTAATAAGTAGCGTGCGCTGACAAAAACGATTGAATCCCTTCCATGCGACTTGAAAAACTTTCATTGGGGTCAAAATCCGCATCTTTTGACTCCAAAGTAAGGATGACAAGTCGCTCTTTCCCCTTCCATTTTCCCCGACCATTATTTTTTTAATCTGAGGGAATTGCAAACTCCCTCCTACCTCTTCCACTTCAAAGACCTGCAAACATCGATCAAAAAATTAAAGCGCAGATTTTGACATTTCCTGGGTCTTTGAAGTGGAACCGGTATATTTTCCAAATGACAAAAATATGAGGAGAAGTCAATTCCTTTTTTTCGTGTGAACGGAGTTATGTAACCTGAGTTTTGAGTTTATTTTGCTTATTCTCATCGGAGATTTCTCTTAGATTCTTGGGATTTTTATCGAAGGGAAGGGCCAAAGTGCCCTTTTCGAGATAAAAAGACCGAGAAGAAAGAGAAAAATCCCTGAGAATGAGTGAAATAAACCCAAAACTCAGGTTATGTAAGAGGTTCACTATTTCTCTATGATCGTGGCGAGGGCGCGTTGCCATGACCCTTTTTTCTTTGACAATGAGGTTAAAAGCTAATATAATAGCAATTATAGGTGATTTTACTAGATAAAGGATCATTTATATGCCACTATTTTTAACCCCCTACGAAGCTGCCTATCTTTTAGCTAAGCGCCTAAAAGAGCTAAGGCTAGCTCAAAACCTAAGTCAAAAAACTCTCGCCCAACAATCTGGTGTTAGCTACGGGACCATCAAGCGGTTTGAGCAATCAGGAAAAATTTCCCTAAATTCCCTCCTTAAGATTTCTTTTATCCTTGGCGTTATTGAAGAGTTTGACTCCCTTTTTCTAGAAAAAACCAACCCTAAGTCGATTCAAGAACTTTTAAAAACCGATAAACGGAAAAGGGGGAGAAAATGAAAGTGACTCACCCTAACCCCGTGAATGTTTTTTTACCCCTTAATCAGAAAAAGATTTTGGTTGGAACTCTCGCTTACAAAAACCGGCGTATTTATTTTGAATATTCTGAAGAATTTTTAAAAACAGGATGGGAGCTTTCTCCTTATAAACTCCCCTTAAAATCGGGACTCCACGAATCTAAAGACAATACTTTTGAAGGATTATTCGGCCTTTTTAATGATAGCCTTCCAGATGGATGGGGAAGACTTCTGATCGATCGGAAACTTGCATCCTTAGGGATCAATCCCATCGACCTTACCCCCCTTGATCGACTGAGTCTCATTGGAGATCAAGGAATGGGAGCTTTAGAATATTATCCCATTACTACTCCTGAAATAGAGGCTCATGTAAAAGGGATGGAGGAGCTTGCTGAAGAAGCCCTAATCTATCAACAAAAAGAGGAGAGTCTCTATCTCGATGACCTTCTCTTAGCAAATGGATCTTCAGCAGGAGCAAGGCCTAAGGCTCTTCTCAATATCGATCAAGAAGAATGGATTATTAAATTCCGTTCCATAATCGACCCTACTGATATCGGTCTCATCGAGTGGGCTTACCACCTCATGGCAAAACAAGGCGGACTACGCCTTCCAAAAGGAAACCTTTTCCCCTCCAGAAAGGGGGGAGGTTTTTTTGGCACACGACGTTTTGACCGGAAAGACAATCATAAAATTCATATGCATACCTTAAGTGGTCTTCTTCACGCTGATCACCGCTGCCCCAGTTTAGACTATGATTCTATCTTGCAGGCCACCAAATGGTTAACAAAAAATCCTCATGAAACCGAGGTTCAATTCCGAGCCATTGCTTTTAATATTCTGAGTCATAATCGAGATGATCACTCGAAAAATTTTTCCTTTTTGATGGACGAAAAGGGAAGCTGGACAGTATCTCCTGCCTACGATCTCACTTATTCTTCAGGCCCTGCTGGAGAGCATTGTACGATGATTTTAGGAGAAGGAAAAAATCCAACCAAAAACCACCTGCTTGCACTTGCTAAAAAACATGAAATCCATTCAAAAACTGCAAAAAATATCATCGATGAGGTTCAAGAAGCTGTTTGCTCTTGGAAGACCATTGCAAAAAATGCTGGTGTAACCCCATCCTCACTTGCAATGATCGAAAAAACTCTATCGAAAAATTGAATTCATCTCCAGTGAGAGAGAAAAACGGCAGTCGCTTGGGAGACATTGAGGGAATCAATCGATCCTCTCATGGGGATGTAGAGGTGAAAATCTGCCTTTTTAGAAAGAAGGGACTGGATGCCAGCTCCTTCGGCGCTAACGATGAGGAGGGTTTGCTCAGGAAATTCAAAGGTTGCAAGAGGCTGGGCTTTATCTGAAATTTCGGTTGCCACAGCAAAGTAACCTCCATCCTGGAACTTTTTCATCGTATCAGCAAGGTTAGACACGGGAATGAGAGGAACAAGTTCAGAGGCCCCGACACTTGCTTTAGACACAACAGGGGTCAGAGCAACATTACGGTTGGTCGAATAAATCACAGCATCCACACCAAAGCATTCAGCAGCGCGGAGGATTGCTCCAAAATTTTGGGGATCTTGAATTGCATCGCACATCAGAACAAGACTTTTTTCAGGAGCAGTTTGCAGAAATGTTTTCGGAGAGAGAAACTCCCTTTCCTGAACTTTAGCGATGAATCCTTGGTGGGAATCCGATTGAACGATTGCAGTGAGTTTCTGTTTTGGAGAAATATGAACTCTGACTCCCTTTTCTTGCAGGGAAAGGGTGAGAGGATCTTCCTTTTTATAGGTATGAACTTCAATGAACCGTTTAGGGTTTTGTTTGAGAGTCTCCTCGATAGAGTGTTTTCCCATGATCCATCTCATCGCTTAAACTCACTTTCAATAATGGTCCCTTTTTGAGGGCCAGTAATCGTATAATGGGTGAGAAAATGATCTTGATTCACCCAGTCCCAATGGAAAAGATACCGGTCTTTATTGCAAAGAGCCTCCCCTTTCATCTCCTTAAGAGGGACAGTCATAAAAAGTCTCCCCTTTTCCTCTTTGTAAAAGTAAATCAAAACTTGATCAGGACCGAAATGGTATCGATAGAATTTTGTGGCAAACAAGATATCATTGTTTTTGGTTTCATGCCAAAGCTGCTCTTGATAGAGGAGTTGATTCCCTTCGTAAAGCTCAAACTGCCCCATTCCTCTCATCTTTCCTTCTGGAGAGCCATCCAGAGATGAGAGGGTACGAAAAATGTTCCACTTACCGATTAGATCTTCTAAATTCATCCTCTACATGATAACTCAAAGGGGAATTGATTATAAATGTTATCTTCAGATATAAGAAAAATTTTTAGAGAGAGTTTCAAAAATTGCTTTGGAGGCTCCCTCTTTAATCTAACCCTGGAGTACTCACTATGGAAATCCTCGTTGTTGTCAGTAAAGTAAAGAAAAAAATCAAAGAAAAAGGGGGAATGAATACTTCTGCTTCTGCAATGGATGCCCTCACCCGGATCGTTGAAAGAGAATGTGAAAAAGCGATCAATAATGCAAAGGCTGATGGCCGCAAAACGGTGATGGATCGTGACTTTGAAATTTAAACCTCTTTTTTTACTTTTTCTTCTCCCATTTTTTATTTTTGCTAATTCTGAGCAAAATCCTGATCTTTTTAATAAAGATAAGGCTTCCTTCATGCTCACCGGTGAGTTTCTCTATTGGACGGTATCTGAAGGAGCTCTTGATTATGCGATACGGATGCGAGGACCTTCTTGGGGACCAAGTGATTCTTATGCTCAAGGGGACATGGAACGAGCAGAATATCGCTGGGACCCAGGTTATCGTTTAGCAATCGGATATTACCGTGCCCCTAATTTTTGGGAAGCAGACTTTCAGTGGACCCGTCTCCATGTTGAGGGGCAAAATCATCATACACGTCCCCCTTCAGAAGAAGGGCGTTTTATGACAGCAACATGGCCGCAGATTTTCACCACTCCTCTTGAAAAAGCAACCAGTTCGATTCATCTTCACTACCAACTAACAGACTTAATAGCCAATCGGGTTTTCCATCCTTTTGATAATCCCCACCTTCGCCTTCGTCTTTTAGGAGGACTCACAGGTGTTTGGATTCACCAAGGATGGAAAATTCGCTATAAGGATGCTTATACTGCCGAGACATCGGTGAATAATAAATGGCGTTATTGGGGCTTTGGGCTGCGCGCTGGGATTGCTTTTGACTGGTTTTGGGGAAATGACTTTTATATTACCGGAAGGGCTACAACAGGACTTGTCTCAGGACACTACCACAATCATGCTAAGCAAGAAACGAATGCTCTGTTGCAAAATGGTGATAATACAAGCATTCCTGTTCGAGATTTAAGATTTAAAGATTATCGGATTGCCTTTACTACCCAATTTCTTCTAGGTCCCTCTTATCAAAAAAGCTTTAAGAATTGGCGGATGGAATTCTTTGCAGGATACGAAATGACAATTTGGTCCAATCTTCAAGAGATTTACCATTCAACATCTTCGACTGCAAGTCAGCCAAAAGAGACATGGATCAATAAGGGACTTATTGCACTTCAAGGTCTTACGACTCGAGCCACTTTTAATTTCTAAAAGGCATCGTCAATGCGCTGGGCTCTCTTTCCTCCCCCTCGCCCAAAACCAAGTTTTGAAGTTGTTTGGGTATAAAGGGGGCTTGTTTAATTTAATACTACCCCCTTTAAAATAATCCAAATCCGAGGCTTTGAATCAGCCGACTTGGGTAAGTTTGAACTGGAAGGGATATATGCCCAGGAGAGGACTCGAACCTCCACACCTTACGGCACCAGAACCTAAATCTGGCGTGTCTACCAATTCCACCACCTGGGCAGGTGATTTAAGAGAGTCATTGTATTTGTTTCTTGCTGTTTTCGTCAATAGGTTGTCTTTTTATTTTTTCTCTATTTATAAGAAAATTATGGGAAAGGATGAGATCTTAATTGTTGGGGCGGGCCCTGTGGGGTTGACAATGGCGTGCGAGCTTGCTCGGCATGGAGCAAAACTCCGGGTTATCGATAAGAATCCTCGGATACATTTGCCTATGTTGTAGGGTGTGATGGAAGTAGAAGTATTTGCCGCCACCTTACAAATATCTCCTTTCCAGGATCGGAGTATCCCAGCCATTGGATCGTCTTTGATGCAAAAATCGACTGGTCTTATAGTTCGCAAGAGCTCCAACTTTTTTTTCATAAACAGCTCTCATGCCATAACCACTACGGCATTTCGAAAACAACAGCTGTTCTTATCCGCCCTGATCATGTGATCGGATTGATCCAAGAGCCCCCAAATATCAAAAAACTCGAGAGTTATTTAAGTAAAATCTTCAGGTAAAAATACATTAAATAGACGTTCTTTATACTTGCTTGATGCACCTAATTTTGTAAATTCAAGATCTTTGATTTTAAGAACAGAATCTGGAAGAGTCCATGCAATGCTAAACCGTGCTAAAGGTTTCGTTTCATCAACAACACGACTTTTCTCTGAAAGGACCTCAAAAACAACAAAGGCTAAGCGATGGATAACTCGAAACGCATCAAGGTCTTTTTCTATATCAAGGATTTGTGTTTGAGGAATTTGCGCTTTTGTACTGAATTGCTCACTAAAGAGTTTTGGATGGCTTTCTCTTAAAAGAGTATCCCCTCTTTGATAAGCCTCAAAGGTCATCATTTGGAGAGTTTTAGGAAGATTCATCTCCTTTTTTTCCTCGGTCGTTAAACAACCTTTGAGGTTAGGATTTCCACTCTCTTCTTTCGCTCTAATCGCTTTGAATCTCTCAAGATTAAGGATACATCCATCAACTTGTACCACTTTTGCCAATGCTTCAATATAAGCAAACGCATTGGACGTTGGAAGATCTAGGGGGATCCCATTATAACGGATATGTTTCAAAGGAACTGTTGAGGGAAAAAGATTCCGGATAATGGGGGTAACCCGATCATCTGAAAAAGCAAAAGTCTTCTTCCCTTTATAACTGACCTGTTGAATAAACGTCACTCTTCTCCCATCTTCAAAAAGACTTTTAAGGACAGGTTTTTCTTGAAACCCTAGAAGTTCTTTCACAACTTCTTTCCCTCCACAAATTGTGATGAAAAATTCTTTCTCTTTTTTGATGTTTAAAGGGGCATTTAAAAATTTCTCGAGGTCATTAAGGGTGTGGACCTCTTTTAAAAACCGATCCATCTCAGCCAACATATTGCTAAAAAGCGTTTCATTTCTTCCAAAATTCGAAATGATTAACCCAAGTTCTCGCTGAAACTGTGAAACTCTAGAGCGTATTGGTCTAAGAAGCCAATCATGTGATAGAAGCTCCTTTACACATTCCTCAAACATTACCTCCTTTTCTTTAGAGGTGTAATCCCCATTGAGCCCCTGATGCGCAAAAAAACGGACTATCTCTAATTGATAGGTTGCAATAGGTGGAGAAGGCGTTATAAAGGAATCAACCTTTTTAATCATCTTCTCAAAGCTCCCTTTTTTTTGGATGAGCTCTTTATAACATTTTTCCTGTTTTAAAGAACGGTCCTCTCCCCCTTTAATGATTCCTCCCCTGAAAGAACGAGGACTAGAATTTTTCTCCGGTTTACGCCCAAGCGTCAGAATAAGAAACCCATCAATATACTCGATTTTAAGGATAAAATAGTAGATTACATGAACGAGAAGCTTTGTAAACTCAATATCATGGTGGGGATCCCATTCCATAACGATCTCTTCTCTTTTCTCAATGCTTCCGTTAAAAATCTCTTTTTCAAGTTGCTGAAAAGCGCGGAGATATCCTTCTTGGATCCTTTCATCAATTTTTATATTATGAAAAGAAGGGGTCCCGCAGGAAAAATGTAAGCGCAAAATGATAATGTCACCCTCGAGCAGAATAGAAATGTCACCTTTGGTAGTGTTTAAGGCCATGGAGGTGCCCTATGAAGGAGACATTGAAAATGACGGTAAAAGAAGCCGA
>Ga0075163_10005585_pt1 | contig 16743 bp, 11 predicted proteins | sample JI1023141ADNA_FD_71478 | JGI IMG/M metagenome (GOLD analysis project Ga0075163, IMG submission 71478) | Wastewater effluent complex algal communities from Wisconsin, to seasonally profile nutrient transformation and Carbon sequestration -... | ecosystem: Engineered > WWTP > Effluent > Algae...
TAGCGCCGGGTCTTGCCCTGGTACTGGACCAGGTTGTGGCCGCGGGTCCAGGTCGGGAACGTGCGCGCGCCCTGCTCGGCGAGCAGCGCGAGCAGGTGGTCCTGGGTCGGGCCGGCCCACTGACCGCCGAGATCGACCCAGACCCCGCTGGCCAGGGTGCGGCTGTGGACCCGACCGCCGACCCGGTCGCGGGCCTCGAGCACGACGGTGCGGAGGCCGGCCCGCTGGAGTGTCCGGGCGGCGGACAGCCCGGCGAAGCCGGCGCCGACCACCGCGACGTCGCAGCGCTCGGTCACGGCCGCCTCGTGGTCGCTACCTGCCTCGACGCGGACGCGGTACCCTGGCCGACGATGTGCGACACCATGGTCGCGATCGTCGATCGCCGGGTCCTGTTCGGCAAGAACAGCGACCGCGATCCCAACGAGGCCCAGCTCCTCGACTGGCGGCCGGCGGCCAGCCACCCGCCGGGCGCGACGGTCCGCTGCACCTACCTGACCATCCCGCAGGCCCGCGCCACCCACGCCGTGCTGCTGTCGCGGCCGTTCTGGATGTGGGGCGCCGAGATCGGGGCCAGCGAGCACGGGGTCGTGATCGGCAACGAGGCGGTGTTCACCCGCCAGCCCTACGCCGCCACCGGGCTGACCGGCATGGATCTGGTCCGGCTCGCGCTCGAGCGGGCGACCGACGCCCGGACGGCGGTGGCGCTGATCGGCGAGCTGCTCGAGACCCACGGCCAGGGCGGCGGCTGCGGCCACGAGGATCGCGGCTTCACCTATCACAACAGCTTCCTGGTCGCGGACCGCGCCGGCGCGTTCGTCGTCGAGACCGCCGGTCGGCGCTGGCAGGCCGAGGCGGTCTCCGGCGCGTGGTCGATCTCCAACGGCCTGACCTTGCCGGCGATGCAGGGCGAGCGCGATCGGCTGCGGACCCGGGTCGCCGCCGCCGACGCCCGGCGGGCCTGCACCCTGGCGGCGGCCCGGCGCGCGCGCGGGCCCGGCGACCTGTTCCGCGCGCTGCGCGATCACGGCGACGGCGGCGCCACCGACCGCGGCCCGCGCTACCGCTGGTGGAACGGGGCGATGGCGGCGCCGTGCGCCCACGCCGGTGGCGTGATCGCCAGCACCCAGACCACCGCGTCGTGGGTCGCCGAGCTCGGCCCCGACGGGGTGCGGCACTGGGTGACCGCGACCGCGGCGCCGTGCCTGGCGCTGTTCAAGCCGGTGGCGGTCGACGTCCCGGTCGCGCTCGGCCCAGCGCCCGACGATCACGACGACGGCGTCAGCCTGTGGTGGCGGCACGAGCGCCTCCACCGGCGGGTGATCGGCGATCACGCGCGGTGCGCCGCCATCGCCGCCGAGCGCGACGTGGTCGAGGCCGGCTGGCTGCGCGATCCGCCGCCGTCGGCCGCCGCGTTCGCCGAGGGTGACCGGCTGCTGGCCCGGTGGACCGCGCTCGCCGCCGCCGGGCCGGCGATCGACTCCCGCCCGTGGCAGGTGCGGCGCTACTGGCGGGTCCGCGCTCGACGCGCCGAGCCGAGCGCGACTTCGTGAGGTAAGCTCACGCGTGGCCGTGCCCGGGACCCGACGCGTGGTGCTGACCGATCAGGCGGTCGGCGACTTCCTGCGGATGACGATGCTGTTCAAGGGGCTCGAGCCGGCGATCGTCGAGCGAATCACGCCCCACCTGATCGCCAGCGAGCACGACGCTGGCGCGGCGATCATGCGGGCCGGCGCGCCCGAAGGGCAGTTCGGCCTGCTGATGACCGGCCGGGCGTCGATCCGGCAGGTCCACGCCAGCACCGGCGCGGCCACCGTCATCGAGGAGCTGCGGGCCGGCGACTTCTTCGGCGAGGCGGCGGCGCTGCTCGGCACCGGCCAGAGCCACGAGGTCCACGCCGAGGAGGCGTCGACGGTGCTGGTGATCCCGCGCGACGTCCTCGGCCAGCTGGTCGGGCGGATCGCGCCGTTCGCCCACGCGGTGGCGCGGCGGCTGGCGATGCGGTCGGTGCAGGCGTCGGTCGCGTCGTTGCGCGCCGGCGCCACCACCACGCCGCCCCCGGGCGGGCCGGCCGGCAGCGGGCCGGCGCCGGCGCGCACCGGCACCGCCGAGCACGCGACGATGGCCGACGATGGCCTGCGCCTGGTCCGGATCGGCAGCTACAACCTCGACGACAAGCTGCTGGCGATGGTGCCGAGCCGCGCGATCGCCCAGCACCGCATGCTGCCGCTCGAGCTGCGCGGCAAGAGCCTGACCGTCGGCCTGGTCGATCCGTTCAGCCCGCTGGCGGCCGCCGAGCTGCGTCGGGTGCTGCCCGGCATCGAGCCGGTGGTGGTCGGCATCACCGCCGACGACTTCAACGAGACCTTCGTCCGCCTCCGGCTCGACCCGGGCGGGGCGCGGACCGCGACCGGCACCACCCCGCCCGAGTCGCTGTCGTTCGACGTCGCCACCGACGAGCCGGCCGGCAAGGTGGTCAACGCGATCGGCGACGAGGTGGTGGCGCTGGCCAGCCGGATCATCGCCGCGGCGATCGATCGCCAGGCCTCCGACATCCACATCGAGGGCGAGTCGGCGGCGGTCAAGGTCCGCTTCCGCATCCAGGGCGCGCTGCACGACTGGGAGCAGATGGTCCCGGCGTCGTTCGCCCGCGGCCTGATCGCGCGGATCAAGGTCCTGGCCGGCGTCGACATCACCGAGCGCCGCCTGCCCCAGGACGGGCGGATCGGCCTCCGGGTCGGCCGCCGCGACGTCGATCTGCGGGTGTCGACCATCCCGACCCTGCGCGGCGAGAAGGTGGTCATGCGCCTGTTCGAGGCCGCGACCATGACCCGGCCGCTCGACGCCATCTTCTTCGAGCCGCGGACCCTCGGCCTCTTGCGGGCCGCGCTGGCTCGCCCGTACGGCGCGATCGTCGTCGGCGGCCCGACCGGGTCGGGCAAGAGCTCGACCCTCTACGCCTGCCTGCACGAGCGCCGGCGATCGCGGCCCGACACCAACGTCGTCACCGTCGAGGATCCGGTCGAGTACCGGCTGGGCGGCTGCACCCAGGTCCAGGTCAACCACGCCGTCGACCTCGACTTCTCGTCGATCCTGCGGGCCTTCCTCCGCCAGGACCCCGACGTCATCATGGTCGGCGAGGTCCGCGATCCGGCGACCGCCACCCTCGCGCTCGAGGCGGCGATGACCGGCCACCTGCTGTTCACCTCGCTGCACGCCAACAACGCGGTGGCGGCGCTGCAGCGGCTCGAGAACCTGGGCTGCAGCCGGCCGCTGATCGCCCAGTCGGTGGCGTTGATCCTGGTCCAGCGCCTGGCCCGCCGGCTGTGCCCGGCGTGCGTCAAGACCGACCTGCCGCCGCCGATCATGCTCGAGAGCCTGGCGGCGCGCGGCCTGGCCGACCGGGCGGCGGCGCTGCCCTTGCCGCGGCCGGTCGGCTGCAACGACTGCGGCGGCACCGGCTACGTCGGCCGGGTGGCGGTGATCGAGGCGCTCGAGCTGCGCGACACCACCCGCAACTTGCTGATGGCCAACGTCCCGCTCGGCGAGATCGAGAAGCAGGCCACCGACGCCGGCGCGCTGATCCCGTTCCGGCGCTACGCCGCCCTGCTGATGGCCCGCAACCTGATCTCGCCGAGCGAGGCCCTGCTCGTCGTCACGTGACTCGGGCCGGCCGGCGGCACCGGCGGCGCGGTCCGGGTTACGATCGCCGGCGATGGACTTCGTGCAGAGCCCCGCGGGCATGGCCACCGCTGGCGCCGCCCTCGTCGTGCTGGCCGCGTTGTGGTGGTGGCAGCGATCGGCGCCGCGCGGCGACACCGGCCGGATCGCCGACCTGGTCAAGCGCGGCCGGATCGGCGAGGCGGCCCGGGTCGCCCTCGAGGCCGGCCAGCTCGGGACCGCGTTCGATCTCTACCTGCGGGCGCAGGAGCCGGCCAACGCGGCCGCGGTCGCGGTCCGGCGCGGTGACCTCGGCCAGGCGGCCGAGCTGTACGAGCGCGCGGCCAACTGGGAGCGGGCCATCCACTTCCACGATCAGGCCGGCAACGGCCGCCGGGCCGAGGAGCTGCGCAAGACCAAGCTGGCCCCGGCGCTGGCCGCGGCCGGCGCCCGCGGCGCGCCGGTCCTGAGCCGCGGCCAGGCGCTCGAGGTCGAGGTCCGTCGGGCCGCGGCCGCCGCCAGCGGCGACATCGCGCGCGGCGAGCTGCAACGCCAGGCCCGTGACGCCGCCGACGCGCTGCTGGCCGAGGGCGACATCGCCCGCGCCGCCCAGCTGTTCGCCGACACCGGCCTCGACGACGAGGCGATCCACCTGTGGGTCAACGTCCTCGGCCAGCCCGGCCGGGGCGCGCCGTTGCTCGCGCGCCGCGGCAACCACGAGCGCGCCGCCGAGCTGTACGAGCTGGCCGGCGAGCTCGAGCGCGCGGCGATGGCGTGGGTCGACGTCGCCCGTGCCGCCAGCAAGCCCGAGAGCTTCCTCGAGCGGATCGGCGCGCTGTCGCCGACGGTCGCGCTCGGCTACCTCGAGCAGGAGACCAAGGTCCGGCCGCTGTCGTCGGCGACCGCCGAGTGGCACTACCAGCGGGCCAAGGTGGTCGAGCGCGGCGGCGATCGCGAGCGCGCGCTCGCGCTGTTCGGCGAGATCGAGCGGCTGATCGGCGGCTACCGCGACGTCGCCGACCGGCTGGCCTCGCTCCGCCAGGCGGCCGCGCCGGCGCCGCAGCGACCGCCGGCGCGCAACCGCGGGCCGATCGACCTGCCGGCCGACCGGACCCCGGCGCCGTCGTCGTCCGCGTCGTCGTCGTCGATGCGGACCGCGGTGCTCGGCCCCGAGCAGCTCGAGCGGCTGGCCGCCCAGGTCGCCGACGCGGCGGTCAGCCAGCTCCGGCGCAAGGTCGAGCTCGGCAGCCTGCCGGTGACCGGCGCGATCGAGACCCGGATCATCCGCACCGAGATCCGCGTCGTCGGCCTCGAGCGGGCGCCGCTCGATCACGCGTTGCTCGCCGACAGCGCGGTGATCGCCGCCCGCGGCGGCCCCGGCCTGAGCGTGCTGCGCCAGTTCACCGGCGGCCGGCCGTGCGACCTCGGCAACATCGAGGTCTATCACCGCATCGGCCTCCACCATCAGGCCCAGGGCAACTTCGACGACGCGCTGATCGCGTTCGACGCCGTCGACGAGGCGTCGCCCGGCTACCGCGACGCCTGGAAGCGGGCCGAGGTGCTGCGCGGCTGGAAGCAGGCGCTGGCGACCGCGTCGCGGCTGGCCGAGCGCGACGACGCGCCCGGCGACCAGCGCTACGAGCTGCGCGGCGAGCTCGGCCGCGGCGGCATGGCGGTGGTCTACCGCGCATTCGATCACCGGCTCGGCCGCGACGTCGCGCTCAAGTTCCTGTCCGAGGACGTCTCGCGCCAGGACGGGGTCCGCGAGCTGTTCGAGCGCGAGGCGCGCGCGGTCGCCGCCCTCAACCACCCCAACATCGTCACCGTCCACGACACCGGCATGCTCGCCGGCCGCGCCTTCATCTGCATGGAGCTGGTCGACGGCGAGCCGGTCGCCGCGCTGCTCGACCAGCCCGAGCGCCTCACCATCGTCGAGGCGCTGCGGATCATGAAGCAGGTCCTCGACGGCCTGACCTACGCCCACGGCAAGGGCATCGTCCACCGCGACGTCAAGCCGGCCAACATCATGCGCACCGCCAGCGGGCTGGTGAAGCTGATGGACTTCGGCCTGGCCAAGTCGCTGGCCGAGGGCCGGCAGCAGTCGGTGATCGCCGGCACCCCGGCCTACATGGCGCCCGAGCAGCTCGCCGGCGGCGAGATCGATCACCGCGCCGACCTGTTCGCGGCCGCGGTGTCGCTGTACGAGATGCTGTCGGGCAAGCTGCCGTTCGCCGGCTTCGACCGCCAGGCGCCGCCGACCCCGCTGGCCGAGCTGGTCCCGGCGCTGCCGCCGCCGCTCGAGGAGGCGATCATGCGCGGCCTGGCCGTCGATCGCCTGCGCCGCTGGCACAGCGCGGCCGAGCTGGCCGCCACCATCGGCGACACCCTCGACGCGGTCAACGACTACGTCCGCAGCAAGAGCAGCGGCGGGGCGCTCCCGCCGCCGCCGGCGTGACCGCCGCGGCGCCCGCGCGCTGCACCGCCGCCGCCGGCCGCGCTACCCTGCCGGCCATGTCGACCGCGCCCTCCGCCGACGCCGCGCGCGCCCGCTTCGACGCCGCCACCGCGGCCCACCTCACCGGCCGGCTCACCGACGACGTCGAGCTGGTGCCGGCGTCGGCCGACGACTGGGACCGCCACAACCGGGCGCTGTGGGGTGACGCGACCGATCGGGCGCGGCCCTTCGACCTCGCCGCGCTGATGAGCGACGAGCAGCGCGTCCACGGCGCCGCGCTCGACGCGCTGTGGCCGGCGCCGCTGGCCCACCGGATCCTGCTGCGGGCCGGCGACGACGTGGTCGGCGCCTACTGGGGCACGCAGGACACCTGGCAGCGCTACTACATGGTCTACAGCGTCGTCGGTCGGGCCTGGCAACGGCGCGGGCTGTACCGGGCGCTGCTGGCCCGGGTCATCGCCGCCGCCGGCGCCGCCGGCTTCCGCGAGATCTACAGCCGCCACGCCGCCGACAACAACCCGGTGATCATCCCCAAGCTGCAGGCCGGCTTCGTCATCAGTGGCCTCGAGCTGACCCCGCGCTTCGGCGCGCTGGTCCACCTCCGCTACTACCTGAGCGACGCGCTACGCGCGGCCCACGCCTACCGGGTCGACGGCTCGCGCGCCGACGTCGTCCGCGCCCACGGCCTGATCGAATGATCGCCGCCGACGACGCGCGGGCGCGGGCGCGGCTGGCGTGGTGGCTGGGGCCGTGGGTGTCGTCGACGGCGACGCCACCCGACGTCGTCCGGACCCGGCTGGCGCTCGGCGGCGGCTCGTACGTCTACCGTTCGACCCGGCTCGCGCCGCGGGTGGCGTGGCTGGTCAGCCCCGGCCTGCACCCCGACGGCCCCGACGATCCGCGCCAGGATCGGTTCGCCCGGGTGCTGGCCGCGGCCGGCGCGCTGGTGCTGTCGCCGCGATCGCCGACCCTGACCGGGCTGCGGCTGGCGGCCGGCGCGATCACCGATCTCGCCGCGGCGCGGGCCGCGCTCGCCGAGCTCCACGAGGCCCGCGGGCTGCCGGTGCGGCTGGTCAGCCCGTCGGTCGGCTCGCTCGCCGGGCTCCACCTCGCCGCCGATCCGGCGGCGGCGATCACCCGGACGGTGATGATCGGCGGCTACGTCGACCTGGCGGCGCAGGTCCAGACGCTGTGCAACGCCGACCCGGTGCCGCGCGATCCGACCAACCAGCCGGTGGTGATGGCGACGTTCCTCGATCACATGCCGGTGACCGTCGCCGATCGCGCCGGGCTGCGCGCCGCGTGGGACGCCGTCACCCGCGAGGTGTGGGCGGTGCCGGGGTGGGCCCGGCCGGGCTCGGTCGCCCACCTCGACGTCGTCCACCGGCGGGCCGCGACCGTCGCCGCCGCCGACCGCGATCTGTTCCTGATCGGCTGCGGCGTGAAGCCGGGCGGCGCCGCGCTCGCCGCCGCCGCGCTCGCCACCGGCGCCTACCGCAGCCACGAGCTGCGTCCGCTGCTGCCGGCGATCACCGGCGAGCTGATCGCCTTCCACGGCCCGTCCGACGCCTGCGTCCCGATCGAGCAGCTCGACGCCCTGCTCGCCGCCGCGCCCCGCGCCCGCGGCCACCGCCTCGCTGGCCTCGCCCACGCCGCGCCCCACTCGCTGCGCGACCTCCTCGCCGCCCTCTCGCCCGCCGCCGCCATCGCCGAGCTGCGCGCCTTCGCCGCCCTCGTCGCCGCCCTCGCCCCATAGGGGGACAGGCTCCGGGGTCGCAACATCCCGACGTCACACACGAATTTCACGTCACCGCGAAAAAATGGGGATGGCGCCGCCCGGCCCTCGTGCACCGGTCAGTCGAAGACGACGGTCTTGCCGGCGTAGGGCAGGACCCGGTCCTCGAGGTGCCAGCGGACGGCGGCGGCGAGCACGACCTTCTCCAGATCGCGGCCCTTGCGGACCAGATCGTCGACGGTGTCGCGGTGCGAGCAGCGGGCGACGCCCTGCTCGATGATCGGGCCCTCGTCGAGCTGGGCGGTGACGTAGTGGGCGGTGGCGCCGATCAGCTTGACGCCGCGCTCGTGGGCCTGGCGGTAGGGGTTGGCGCCGATGAACGCGGGCAGAAACGAGTGGTGGATGTTGATGATGCGGTGGGGGTAGCGCTCGACGAACTCGGCCGACAGGATCTGCATGTAGCGGGCGAGCACGATCAGCTCGACCCCGGCGTCGTCGAGCAAGCGCCACACCTCGGGCTCTTGCGCGCCGCGGGTCGCGGCGGTGACCGGCAGGTGATGGAACGGGACGCCGAAGTGGGCCGCGACCGGCGCCAGCGCGTCGTGGTTGGACACCACCATCGCGATCTCGCAGGCCAGCTCGCCGGCGCGGTGGCGGATCAGCAGGTCCCACAGGCAGTGATCGAACTTCGACACCAGGATGGCGACCCGGCGCGGCCGCTGACCGTAGGCCAGCCGCCAGGTCATGCCGAAGCGGGCAGCGACCTCGCCGATGCCGTGCTCGAGCGCGACCCGGTCGGTGTTGAGCGACGCGAGGTCGAAGCGGATGCGCTGGAAGAACATGCCGGCGACCGCGTCGGTGTGCTGGTCGGCGTCGAGGATGTTGGCGCCGTGGCCGTACAGGACCTGGGCCAGCGACGCGACCAGGCCCTTGCGATCGGGGCACGACACCAGCAGCGTGGCGAGCTGTTCGGGCATGCCGTCATCGTACGGGCGCGGTCGCGGCGGTGACGGAGCCGGCGGCCGAAGATTTTCGCGGTGGCGCGAAAAAGCGGAGGCAGCGACGCTAGTTGCGACCCCGGAGCCTGTCCCCGCGGCGGCGGAGGAGGGCGGCGGCGAGCAGGAGGCCGAGGGCGGCGGGGGAGGTCGGCGCGGCGCCGGTGCTGCAGCAGCCGCCGTCGTCGGCCTTGGCCGGCTCGCCGGCGTCGACGGTCGGGCCGTCGATCAGCGGGGCGGCGTCGGTCGGCGGCGCGGCGTCGACCGGCGGGCGGGCGTCGATCGGCGGGGGCGCGTCGATGGCGGCGTCGGTCGGCGCGTCGATGGCGGCGTCGGTGGGCGCGTCGGTCGGCGCGTCGGTCGGCGCGTCGACGGCGGCGTCGATCTGGGTCACGCCGCCCATCGCCTCGATCCGATCGATCACGTAGCCGGCGGCCTGGCCGCTGCCGTCGGCGACCAGGCGGATCTTGACCGTGTCGCCCGGCACCTGGACCGACGTCCGCGGGCCGTTGTTGGCCTGGGTGAAGATCTGGTAGAGGTCGCCGTTGCCGTCGGTGAGATAGATGTTGTCGCAGCTGTTGCTGTCGCAGGTGCCGTTGGCGTTGAGCTCGATGTTGGCGAAGTGGACGCGCAGCGCGGCGCTGCCGATCCGGGTGAAGGTCTTGGTGTCGTCGGTGCCGTTGGGGTAGAAGCCGCTGACGTCGTGCGGGTTCTCGAGCAGGACCTGCTGGCTCGCCACCACCGACGCGAAGGTGGCCGGCGGCAGCGGCACCCGCAGCAGGCCCTGGCCGTACAGCGCGCGCCGCAGCGGCAGCACGTGGGCGCCGGCGAACAGCATCTGATCGGCCATCACCACCGCGGCGGCGGCGCGGCTGAAGGTCTCGTTGGTGGTGAGCAGGAAGTGCGACTCGAGCACGACCTTGTCCATGACGTCGGCGCCGACCGCGGTCCGCGCCTTCCACAGCCCGGCCGACCAGATCTCGCCGTCGTCGTGGACCTCGCCGTCGGTGCCCTCGGGCGCGTGCTTGGTGCCGTCGACCCGGCGCAGGCAGCGCGGGACGTGGTTGTCGTACGACATCGCGTCCCAGTCGCCGACGCAGGCGTGCTGGCCGAAGAGCTGGGGGTGGCCGGCGGCCGGCGGCAAGGTCTCGCCGAACGAGGCCGCCAGGTAGTCGCCGAAGCCCTCGCCCATCGAGCTCTCGTCGCCGCCACCCCAGCCCGGCACCTGGTTGTCGTGGATCGAGTGGCCGTACTCGTGGAGGACGATGTCGGCGTCCTCGGCGTCGTCGACCCCGCCGCTGCCGTAGCGGATCTCCTTGTTGCCCGGGCTGTAGAACGAGTTGTCGGCGGTGGTGGCGTTGGCGCGCGCGACCTGGACCCGGTGGTTGATGTCGGCGAAGCCGAGGGCCTGGATCCGGTTCTGGGCCCGGTCGAGGTGGTAGTAGATCATCGCCTCTTCGAAGTGGTCGTCGCGGCGATCGTAGTTGTAGGTCAGCGTCGGCTCGTTGGCCCGGTTGCTGCCGTTGAGCGTGGTCGCGTCGACCCACGAGCCGCGCAGCACGCCGCTGCCGTCGAGGCGGGGCAGGGTGACCGAGAACCGGGCGGCGTCGAGGGCGGCGCTGGTCTGGTCGTTGGCGTCGGCGAGGGTGGTGTTGCCGGTCGAGGCCACCGGCGTCATGTCGAACACCAGGCCGGTGCCGTCGACCCGGACGTTGCGATCGCGCACCGCCAGGATCGCGCCGCTGGCGGCCTCGACCATGACCTCCCAGGTCGCCGACGGCGCGCTGGTCACGATCGTCACCCGGTAGGCCAGGCGCGGGATCCCGCCGGCGTCGACGCCGCGGACCACCGTCGGCGGCAGCTCCTCGGCCGGCGCGCCGAGCCGGGCGCGGGCGGCGGCGACGGCGGCGAGCGGACCGCGGTCGGCGGCGATGAGGGGGATCGCGACCGGGCCGTGCAGGCCGAGGTTGATCGCGCGCACCGACTGGCCGTCGGCGGCGACCACGACCACGACCTGGTGATCGAACACCGGCACGCCGGCGACCTGCTGCTGGAAGCGGACGTAGGTCCCGGCCAGGCCGCGGCGGCGATCGATCACCACCAGGTCGCGACCGTCGACGTCGACGCCGAGCAGGCGGGCGTGGCGGGCGAGGACGCGGCGGGCGGCCGCCTCGGCGGTGGCGCCGGCGGTGGGGAAGTCACCGCCGATCAGCCGCGGCCGGAGCCCGGCGTCGTCCCACACCATCGTGACCGGCGCGCGGCTGTCGGCCTGGAGGTCGGGCGGCACCGCGCCGGCCAGGCTCGCGATCGGGTCGGGCAGCGCGCTGTCGTCGCTCGGCGCGCACGACAGCAGGGTGGCACCGAGGAGCAAGGCACCGGCGAGGGAGGTCCGGATCATGGCGGGGATGCTACTCCATGGCGGTCGCGATCCGCCGACGATCGATGCGGCCGGACGCCGCAAGATCGGCGCCGTCGGGGCCCGGGCGGCCGTATGCTGCCGGGCGTCATGCCGCGCGTGATCCGCCTCATCCTCGGGCTCGCCATCGCTGGCTTCGGCGTGGTGATGATCTGCACCCCGCTCGAGGTCGCCGAGGTCCTGCACCGGCCACCGACCAGTCAGCCGGCGATGATCAACCTGCGGGCGAGCTGGGGCGGCACCGTCCTCGGCCTGGGCGGGTTCATCGCCTGGCTGCCGGCGCTGCGGCCGTGGGCGCGGACGGTGCTCGGGCTGCTGGGCTGGGTGATGGCCGGGGTCGGCGCCGCCCGCGCGGTCGGCTTCATCGTCGACGGCGGGCCCGACGGCCGGCAGTGGATCTGGCTGGTCGCCGAGATCGCGATCGCCGCCACCTGCGCCGTCATGCTGCGCGGCCGGCGGCGGGCGTAGCCAGCGGTCCGCGGCTCAGCGGGCCGGCGGGACATTGGCGGCCGTGGCCGCGGCGGTGGCGACCGGCGCGATGGCCGGCGTGGCCTCGGTCGGCGCGGTCACGTCGCGCGAGCGCAGCGCGAGCGCCGCGCCGACCAGCGCGGCGGCGGCGGCCAGCCCGGCCCAGGCCCGGCCGAGCTCGTGCTTGATCAGGAGCCCGGCCAGCGGCGGGGCGACGATCGCCGCCACCGACGACAGCGACTGGGTGAGGCCGAGCACCGCGCCCTGCTCCTGCTTGCCGGCGAACAGCGTGACCAGCGCGGTGATCGACGGCCGCAGCACCGCCGTGCCGATCGCCGCCATCGTCGCCGCCACCGCCAGCACCGGGATGCCGCCGACGCCGGCCAGGCAGGCGTAGCCGAGCGCGAGCGACAGGAAGCCGGCGACCACCAGCCGGCGCTCGCCGTGGCGGGCGACCAGCTTGCCGATCATGCCGCCCTGGACGAGCGCGCCGATCAGCCCGACGTACGCGAAGGTGAAGCCGATCTCGCGCGGGGTGAAGGCGAGGTCGTGCCAGTACAGGTGGCGCTCGGCGAACAGGGCGAACCCGCCGGTGAACAGCGAGAACGCGAACATGTAGACGAAGAACTGGGCCAGCAGCAGGCCGAGGCCGGGCCGGCGGAAGTAGATCAGGTACGCGCGCCAGTCGAAGATGCTGACCCGCCGGCCCATCGGCTCGGTCGCGCGCGCCTCGGGCAGCGCGCTCGGCGGCCGGTCGGGGGCGAGCAGGAACAGCGTGCCCATGATCGACGTCAGCGACATCGCCGCCGCGGCCCAGAACGGCGCCGAGTAGCCGTGGTAGTGGCTGAGCACCGCGCTGATGAACGGGCCGAACAGGAAGCCGAGGCCGAACGCGATGCCGATCAGCGCGAACGACCGCGCCCGCCGCTCGGGCGCGGTGTGGTCGGCGATGTAGGCCTGGGCGACGGTCAGGTTGCCGGCGGTGAGGCCGTCGATGACCCGGCCGACGAACACCATCCACAACGACGTCGCCTCGGCCAGCAGGATGAAGCCGGCCAGGGTGCCGAGCTGGCTGATCAGCAGGATGCGGCGGCGGCCGTAGCGGTCGCTGAGCCGGCCGAGGATCGGCCCGGCGACGAGCTGACAGGCGGCGTAGGTCGGCATCAGCAGGCTGGCGACCAGCGGCGACGCGCCGAACTTCTCGGCGTAGATCGCCAGCAGCGGCAGGACGATCGTCAGCCCCAGGACGTCGACGAGGACGACGAGGAAGATCGGCAGGAGCGGCGACCGACGCATGCGCGGACGCTGTATATCACCTGCGCGCCCCGCCGCCGCCCCGGCCGGCCGCCCCCGACGAGGAACCGACGTGAGCCGGCGCGCCAACACCGACCTCCGCTGCCCGCAGTGCCAGATGCTGGGCGGGCTGTGCGTGTGCCCGCTGATGCCCAGCCCGCCGCTGGCGACCCGGACCCGGCTGGTGCTCATCATCCACCGCGACGAGGTCCGCAAGCCGACCAACACCGGCCGCCTGGCCGCGGCGTGCCTGGCTGGCAGCGAGATCATCGTCCGCGGCCGCGAGGGCCACCCCGATCAGCCGATCGCCGGGCTCGGTCCGCGGCCGGTGCTGCTGTTCCCCGATCCCGACGCGGTGTCCCTGGCCGAGCTGGCCGACGGCGAGCCGGTGACGCTGATCGTCCCCGACGGGACGTGGCGCCAGGCCCAGCGGGTGCGGACCCGGGTGCCCGGGCTGGCGACGGTGCCGTGCGCGGTGCTGCCGCCGGGGCCGCCGTCGCGCTACCGGCTGCGTCACGAGCCCCGGCCGGGCGGCCTGGCCACCGCCGAGGCCATCGCCCGCGCCCTCGGCCTGCTCGACGGCCCCGCCGTCGAGGCGGCGGTGCTGCGGGTGTTCCGCGCGATGGTCGAGCGCACGCTGTGGACCCGCGGCACCCTCGACGCCCGCGACGTCGCCGACGGCATCCCGGCCGGCGTCACCCGCGACTTCCGCGGCTGAGGACACGAGCGCAGCGAGGGTCCGAAGTAACAAGGAGCGCTGCTGAGGCGGCGTAAGGGCTCGGCGCCCCATCGCCGATTCATTCAGGCTCGGAGGACACGAGCGCAGCGAGGGTCCGAAGGGCTACGGTCGGCGGCGATGGACGTCCTGTTCTGTGGCTCGGGCTGGCTCGACGTGGTCGACATGATCGGGGCGCGGCTGGCGCCGGACGATCGGCTGCGGCGCTGGGACCGGACCCGGCCGCTGGCCGACGAGGTCGCGGCGGCGCCGGTCGACGTCCTGTTGCCGTCGAACGGCCGGGTCGACGGCGCGGTGATCGCCGCCGCCGGTCCCCGCCTGCGGCTGATCCAGCAGCCGGCCGCCGGCGTCGACAGCATCGATCTGGTCGCGGCCGCCGCCCACGGCGTGCCGGTCTGTAATGCGCCCGGCGCCAACCAGACCGCGGTCGCCGAGGCCGCGCTGCTGCTCCTGCTGCTGTGCGCGCGCCGCTGGCCGCTGGCGCGGGCGGGCTTCGACGGCGGCGTGATCGGCGCGCCGCTCGGCGTCGAGCTGGCCGGCGCCCGGCTGGTCGTGATCGGCGGCGGTCGCACCGGTGGCGCGCTGGCCACCCGCGCGACCGCGCTCGGCATGACCGTCGACATCCTCGGTTCGGCGACCACCCGCGAGCAGCTCCACGCCGCCCTCGCCGGCGCCGACGCGGTCAGCCTCCACTGCCCGCTCACGCCGGCGACCCGCGGCCTGATCGACGGCGCCGCGCTGGCCGCGCTGCCGGCCCACGCGATCGTCGTCAACGTCGCGCGCGGACCGATCCTCGATCGCGCCGCGCTCGAGGCCGCGCTCGCCCGCGGTCACCTCGGCGGCGTCGGGCTCGACGTCTACTGGCAGGAGCCGTGGGATCCGCGCGACCCGCTGTTCGCGCACCCCAAGGTGGTGACGCTGCCGCACGTCGCCGGCTCGACCGCCACCGCGTTCGCCGCCATCGCCACCATCGTCGCCGACAACGTCGATCGGCTGCGGCGCGGCGCGCCGCTCCTGCACCGCGTCGGGTAGCGCGGGCCCCGCGCGATCGGCCGGCGCCGCGCCGCGATCGGCGCGCGGACACCGGCGCGCGCGAGCGGTTGCAGGCTTTCGCGCGCGCGGTCGTCGTCGCTGTCAACGACGATCCGCACGGATTTCGGGAACCCGGCGCGCCCGCCGGCGTCTCACCTCCCGAGCGACGACGACGACCGAGCGGGTCGAGTCGGCGCGCCCCCGCCGGGCCCTCGTGGCCCGGCCGGCGTCTCGGTCGCGGTCGCGCAGGTGCGCACGCGGTCGGCGCCCGATCTCGCCCCCGCCGGAGGCTGCCATGTCGCGTGATCCCTTCCAGGCCCAGGTCATCCCCCCGTCCGCTGCCCCGTCGGCCTCGAGCCCCGCCGCCGCGGTCGAGATCGTCACCGCCCTCGGCGACTCCGTGCTCGAGGTCGACCAGCTCACCCAGGCGCCGCCGCGCTCGTCGCGGGCCCGCCTGTTCCTCGCGCTCGGCGGCGGCCTGTTGCTGGCCGCCGCCACCACCTTCGGCCTCGGCGTCCGCGACGCCGCCCGCGACGCCGGCGCCCGCGACCGCTGGCACGCCGAGGAGAGGCCGGGCTGGGCGTTCCACCCGACCCGCCACGCGGTGTCGGCCGACCTGCTCGCGCTCGGCGGCGCGCTCGCCGGCCTCGGGCTGTGCGCGACCGGCCTCCTGATGTCGCGGCGCCCGGCGCGGACCTCGTTCCGGGTCGGCGTCGGCGACGACGTCGATGTCGCCCTGGCCGACGCCGGCCGCGCCCACACCCTGGTCAAGGCCGACGGCGCCGGCGGCTTCGTCGTCGACATCAGCGGGCTGACCGGCGAGCTGCGCGGCGCTGGCCGGCCGGTGCCGCTGGCCGAGCTCCAGGCCGCGGGCCAGCTCGAGCTGCCGGTCCGCGTCGACACCCACGTCCGCGCCCGCCTCGGTCGCACCACCTTCCACGTCCGCGGTCAGCACGCCGCGGCCCGCCCGGTCGGTCCGGCCCCGCTGCTGCTCGAGCGCCGCGGCCTCACCTTCTTCGCCGGCTCGGTGGTCGCGCACGTCGCGGTGCTCGGCCTGATGGCCACGGTCGGCCCCGATCAGGAGTCGATCAGCGGCGAGATGCGGGTCGAGGACGACAACATGATGCTGGCCTCGATCACCGGCCACGACGATCCGCAGCCGCCGCCGCTCGAGGACGGCGACGACGACGGCGGCGAGGCGGTGCCGAGCGAGGAGGCGTCGATGGCGCTCACCGACGGCACGCTCGGCAACCCCGACGGCAGCGCGACCCCGGCCCGGCTGCGGGTCGCCGATCGCGGCGCGCCGCCGCAGCTGTCGCGCGAGGCCGCGATCGCCGCCGCCACCCGCGCCGGCGTGCTCGGGGCGGCGGAGCTCATGGGGCCGATCGCGGCCTTCGACGGCGGCGAGCTCGCCAGCGGCATGGACGCCATCGACTTCGCCGGCGCGATGCAGGACGGCGGCGGCGACGGCGTCGGCGTCGGCAGCTTCGGCTGGGGCGTGAGCGGCTTCGGCACCGGCTGCGGCACCATCGGCGGCGCGCTGTGCAAGGGCTACCGCGCCGGGCCGTTCGCCACCATCGGCGAGCGCGGCGGCGACGGCCGCAACCTGCGCATGATGCCCGGCTTCGGCCCCGGCAAGGGCAAGCGGGTCTCGACCGCCCCGACCGTCAACATCGGCAAGCCGGTCGCCTGCTCCGACGACGATCCGTGCCTCGACCCGGCGATCATCCGCCGCTACATCCACCGCAACATCGAGAAGATCAGCTACTGCTACGAGAAGGAGCTGCTCGGCAACGCCACGCTCGAGGGCACGGTCACCGCCAACTTCACCCTCGACGGCAACGGCGCGGTGATCGAGTCGCGGGCCGGCGGCGTGTCGCCCGAGGTGTCGAGCTGCATCGCCAGCGTGGTGTCGAACATCCACTTCCCCAAGGTCGGCGGCACCGGCATCTACCC
>Ga0075163_10005586_pt1 | contig 16737 bp, 12 predicted proteins | sample JI1023141ADNA_FD_71478 | JGI IMG/M metagenome (GOLD analysis project Ga0075163, IMG submission 71478) | Wastewater effluent complex algal communities from Wisconsin, to seasonally profile nutrient transformation and Carbon sequestration -... | ecosystem: Engineered > WWTP > Effluent > Algae...
CACGCGATTCTGGAAATCAAAAACGCTGCCTACTGGTCGAAAGACAAGCGCACGATGGCTGCGTATCAAGTGCAATGGTACTGTTTTGTGCTGGGCGTGAAGTTTGGCTATATTTGCGCTCTTGAGCAAGGATGGAAACTCCACGTGCAGCCGATTGTGCGTGATGAAGAATTGCAAGAACGCATGAAGGACACGGCACAAATGTTTTGGGAAAAAATCGGGGGAAAATATGTTGCCTAAATGTTGCCCATTTATTTGTTTTTCAGGCAACATTTTTACGGAAATCTGCATTTTTTCGATAAATAAAAAAGCCCGTAAACCTAGTGCTTACGGGCTTTTTTGCTGTCGGACTGGCGGGATTTGAACCCACGACCCCTACTACCCCAAAGTAGTGCGCTACCGGGCTGCGCTACAGTCCGCCATGTTTTTAGCAAAAATAGAATAGCAATTTATTGCTTTTTTTGTCAATGGCAAAGTTTTTTATGGCTTGATGCCAAAAATACGACGGAGTGCCGTTCGCGCATCCGGCGCTGCTCGGAACATATCCCACAGCATCACAAAGCCCGTCGCAAGCAATCCCACGAGTCCTAAGCCAAAAAGAAAATTGAGTACTTCTCCCGCATCGCCGATAATTTCGCCTGTGTGGAGCCGTAGCAGCAGATTCTTTTCTTGCTTTGTTGCCTTCAGAATTTGCCCATCTGCACCAATGAGATAATTGATACGTTCTCTTGTTTGCAGCACAAAGCGTGGCTTTTCTCTGTCTATATCCACACGGATGCGCTCAATGTGTGCGCTCGGATTTTGTGCCACGACTGCTGCCAAGCCTTTGTTGATAACGTTTGTCCATTCAGCAGGCATACCGGATGCCAGATTATAGGAAGTTTCCTTGGGCGCTTCACGCTCTCCTTCTTCAAGAAATTCACGGACATGAAGCAAGACACCCGTTACAGAGATAAGCGCCAGAAAAATTCCGGCAATAAATGAGATAATACGGTGAAAACGACGCATATAAAAAGAAATGGAGATGAAAAAATTATTAGCCACGAGTGAGTTTATTCGCTGCTTCATCAATCAAAAAATAGGTATCCATCTTGCCTTTGCCTTTAATGTCAATCGCTCCACGCCGCTCGAATTTGTACACATCGGACAGTTCACGATAAACTGTTTCGGAACAATGAATTTTTCCCGGTTGTCCGTGTGATTCCATACGACTGGCAATATTGACCGTATCGCCCCAAAGGTCATAGACAAACTTACGAGTCCCAATAATGCCCGCAACCACCGGTCCGCTGTGCATACCGATACGCATCGAAATAGGATAGCCGGTCTCCGCCACAAAACGCCGCAGCTCATTCAGCATTGCAAATGCAAATGCCGCAGCTTGCAGGGCATGGTCTTTCTGGGGAGTGGGAATGCCGGAGGCAAGCATATAGCTGTCGCCGATAGTTTTGATTTTTTCGACAGGATAATGGTCGAGAAGCCCGTCGAAGCGCGAGAAAAGTGTATTTAAGAGCTTGACGATTGTTGTGGTGGAAACGAGTGAGGCAAGATTAGTAAAGCCGACAATATCCGTAAAGACGACCGTTGTTTCTTCGAAATAATCCGCAATCTTGTCTTCGCCTTCCTTCAGCCGCGCCGCAATCCCCGGCGGAAGAATGTTCAACAGTAAATTATCCGCTTTTGCCTGCTCATTGCCGAGCACAAGATTCAGTTGATTAATTTCCTCAATGGATTCCTTGAGACGCTCATTCTTTTCTTGCAACTCACTATTCGCCCGTTCAATCGCTTGCGACTGCGCAGCAAGTTCGCTTTTGGTATTGATGAGTTTACGCTGCGCCACATCCCCGATGCGCGTTAGCTTCGCAGCTTGCTTGAGAAGATTTTCATACTGTTGCCCCAAGAGCCGATATTCATTCAGCAGCTCTTCAAAACTTAGTGTGTGGTTGTGGAGAACGCTACGGGTGTATTCAACCGTTTCCAGCTCACTTTTGAACATCTCAGCAATATTGTCGTGCGCCATAAGCGCTTGTGCTGAAGCGCTTTCTCGTGTGTCGGATGGTGTCCCGTTGCTCATACAAGTTTTGTAAAAGGCGCGTTCTGTAAGGGTAATTCTCTTGCCCCATACAGTTGCCCGATGTACGCACGGAGCCGCTAAAAAGGTCGTGCTTGAGAAAATCTGCCGCATTAGTCGGAGTACGGCATAAATAAAAATTTCAAATCCAGTCCGTCGCTCAGTTCTTTACCGCTTTCGAGCATATCTTCGTCGCTTTCATCGTACCACCACGTTACTTCCACCGCGCCACCACTTGTGTAGTGGTAACTTTGGAGTATGTCCAAAATATCCAAAATACACTTTGAAGAACTGGTATTGAAGTAGGGCATCTTAAAATAGACGGTCAGGTGACGCTTTTGCGAATCCATAAAGTCGCGCAGCCATTGAAAAATGGGCTGGTAGAACTCTACCGAATTTTCAGGGTAGGATTCACCGGTAATCTCTAAGAAGCCGTCAGCCACACGTCCCGTTACAGTAGGCGTTGTTGTTGTTTTGGTAAAAGTAATGTCGGTCATAGCGTGAGATTCATAGCGTGAGAAAGGTATGCGAATCGTAAAAACTATATCGCCCCGTCAGAACAAATTTGCATCAGGCTTTTGTAAATCAGCAAGCGCCTCTTCTGCGGCGAGAAGTTTGGCGATTTTTTGATTTTTGCCACTGGCGGTATATTCCGTGCCATCGGGCATGATAAGTTTGCAATAGACCACAGGCACGTGCGAAGCGCCTTCTGTCCATATTTCGGTGGTAAGATTTGCTCCAAAAGTCTTCTGCACCAATTCCACCAGCGCCGTGATAGGATTTTCCGTCGCTTTGACGCTTTGGCTCCATTCGGTAAGAAGTACGCGCTGTTCTCCGGGCGTGAGACTCGCAAAATCCGCTTTAATCTTTTCAATTTTTGCCGACGAGCCTTTTGCTGAAACAACCTTTGGAACTGCAACCTGCGGCGGTGCATCCACCTTTGCCGAGACTCTAGCTTTCACGGCTTTTGCTTTTGGGATTGGTGCTTCGTCTATTGCTGCTTTTGTAACGCTTGCTTTTGTCACTTCTGCTTTTGGAGCACTTACTTTCTTGACTTCTGCTTTTGCAGCCGTTGCTTTTACTGTTTTTGTGGGCATAATTGAGGAGAGAGTGTAATAATGGAACATTATGATTACTTGGCAAAATAGGCAGACAGCATAAAGAGTGCGCGGTCGCCGGAAAGTGGCGTAATAGCATATTCCAAAGGTAAATCTGCACGGCGGGCAATGTCAAGAAACCCTAACCCTGCACCGTTACTGTTACTGCCACGTGGCAACCGTCGCTGCTCGGTATAACGTTCTTTTAGCTCTTCTTTGGAAAGCGCTCGGACTGCCTCGCAAAGAGTGCCGAGGCGCTCACCATCGGCAGAAGCAATTTGATTGCCGGAACTGACGCAATAGGTTTCTGCATTTTCACTGATAACTAAAATTCCAACACCACATTCTTTGCCGTACTCGTCCAGCTCTTGTTCTGCGGAATAAAACATCGCATTTTGTGCCAGTTCTACAAACACCGCGAAAATCTTTTTCATCAGAAGAGTGCGCTCTGTGATAGATTCTATGGGCTGTGCTGCTATTTTACTTCGGAGCGTCTGCCCAATCTCAACAATAATCGGCTGCGCAAAAGCGCCTTTGAACGACATAAGAATTTTCTTCTCTGTCATTTCATTGTACTGTCGTGCGAGGTCATCAAAGTTCACGTGGATGTGGGCGATAGTAGTTGGACATTTGGAGTTCGATTTTTCTGGAATCGCAATTTAGCGAGGAATTGTGATTTCAACAACGATGTTTTCGGCAATTGAAAATTCTGTGGCAGAGAGAGTGTTTTTCCTATGGCACAGGCTTTGTTTTCTGACGATTTGGAGCGATATTTGCGTCGTTCAGGATTTAATCTCCATTTCATCACTTACCCACGTTTACCACTATGCACTTTTCTTCTCCCAACGGGAACAGCTCACCTCTGCGCAGCACACAGCGCAGACTTGCAATGACGATTGTAGGGATAATCGCACTGGCAATTCTTTGTGTGATTCAGGTTGTCACGGTACAGATTGTTACCGTATCAGCTCAAAGCCTTGATTCTACCTTCTTTCTTGGCATAAAACCACGCTCTATCGGACCGGCAGGAATGAGCGGGCGTGTGGCTGCGATTGAATCCGTCCCGCAGAATCCCGATATTATCTACGTCGGCGCAGCCACAGGCGGTGTGTGGAAGTCCGTCAATCGTGGCACAACGTGGCAGCCCGTTTTTGACACGCAGAATACTTCGTCCATCGGTGCGATTGCTTGCTTTGCGGGTAATCCTAACACCGTCTGGGTTGGCACAGGCGAAGGAAACGTCCGCAATAGTGCGGGCGTGGGACGCGGCATCTTCAAATCATTGGACGGCGGCAAAACATGGAAAAATATAGGCTTGGAGAAAACCGAGCGTATTCACCGCGTGATTCTGCACCCCACCAACCCCGACGTGGCATGGGTAGCGGCTATGGGTACAACATGGGGCGAAAATGCCGAGCGTGGCGTATTCAAAACCACCGATGGCGGCAAAACATGGCGCAAAACCTTATTCGTGGATAACAAAACCGGCTGCGCAGAACTTGCACAAGACCCGTACAATCCGAACCGCCTCATTGCAGGCATGTGGGAGCACCGCCGTTATCCGTGGTTCTTCACCTCCGGCGGCACGGGAAGCGGTATGTACACCAGCAGCGATGGCGGCGAGACGTGGACACGACTGACCAATAAAGACGGTATGCCGGAAGGTACGATGGGGCGCGTCGGCATTTCTTTTGCCAAGAGCGCTCCGGGCGTGGTCTATGCACTCGTGGAAGCAAAAGAAAGTGCCCTGCTCCGCTCGGACGATGGTGGCGAAAAATGGCGCACAGTGAACAGCAGATTTGACATCAACCCGCGTCCATTCTACTTCTGCGACATTCGTGTTCATCCGCAAAATGAAAACACGATTTACCGGTTGCAGGTAACGATGGACGTCAGCACAGACGGCGGCAAGAGCTTTTCGCCGCTCTATCCGTACACGACTATTCACCCCGACCATCACGAACTGTGGATTCATCCCAACGGCAAGTATATGATTGTCGGCAACGACGGCGGTATCGGCATTTCGGAGGATAACGGCAAAAATTGGCGCTTTGTGGATAATCTACCGCTTGGGCAATTCTACCACGTAGCGTTGGACAACGATTACCCGTTCAACGTTTACGGTGGCTTGCAGGACAACGGCTCGTGGCGCGGTCCTTCCAACTCACTACATTTCGACGGCATCTATAACTACGACTGGATAACCGTTGGCTTTGGTGATGGCTTTGCGACCATTCCCGACCCCGAAAACAACGAATATTGCTATGCAATGTCGCAAGGCGGAGCGCTGCTTTACGGGCATATCAAAACAGGTGTTCGCAAAAGTATTCGCCCCACCGAGAGCCGTCCGGGTGAGCCGGAAGTGAAGCACCGCTACAACTGGAACGCGGCGATTGCGCTTGACCCTTTCAACACAAAAACTATCTATTACGGCAGTCAATTCGTCCACAAAAGCGTGAACAAAGGCGACTCGTGGCAAATCATCAGCCCCGACCTCACCACCAACGACCCCGCAAAGCAAAAATCCAATGAGAGCGGCGGTATCACGCGCGACGTAACGGCGGCAGAGAATCATTGCACAATTTTATCCATCGCTCCAAGTCCTTTGAAGGAAGGTGTACTCTGGGTTTCGACGGATGACGGCAACGTGCAGCTTACCCAAGATGGCGGTAAAACATGGTCTCGCGTAAGCGCAAGCCTGACCGACGGCGCAAAATCACGTGTTCCGGCAGGAATCTGGTCGCCGCACGTCGAAGCCTCCAAGCACGATGCAGCAACCGCATTTGTGGTCTTCGACGACCATCGCCGCTCAAATTGGGAAACGTACGTTTTTGTTACCCGCGACTTTGGTAAAACATGGCAATCGCTGGCAACGCCCGAAATAGACGGCTTCTGCCACGTCATTCGCCAAGATATTGTCGAGCCGAATCTGCTCTTTGTGGGAACGGAATTTGGACTTTACGTCAGCCTGAATGCGGGTAAAAATTGGCAAAAGTGGACAAGTGGCTTCCCGACTGTGCCGGTAACGGATATGGCAATTCACCAGCGCGACCATGATTTGGTCATTGCCACGCACGGGCGCGGTATGTACGTGCTGGACGACATTCGTCCTTTGCGCGAATTGGCAAAGAAAGGCGCTTCCACGCTTGCTTCCAAGCCCCTTCATCTTTTTGAAATCAGTCGCGCCGTTGCTGCAAATTACGAACTCTATGCGGGCGCATATATCGGCACAGGTAGTGCCATGTTCAAAGGCGAGCAGCGCCAGTACGGTGCGCTTATTTCCTACATTCTGAATCCGGCAGATAGTATTTTGGCGAAAAATGAAACGCCGAAAGCGCAGAAAATCAGCATTGAGATTCTGAATAGTGCGGATTCAAGCGTGGTGCGGACGATAAAAGGCACCATGAAAAAAGGCATCAATCGTGTGGCATTTGACCTTCGGCGCAAAGAATTTGAGCGCCCGCGCCGCGCAGAGCGTGAGCGTAGAGACGATGACGGTGATGCAGGCGGTATTGACCTTCTGCCCGGCACGTACCTTGCCCGCATGAAATATAGTGGCACGACTGCCGTTCAACCTTTTGAAATTGCCCCCGAACCCCGCATTAAAGTTGACGCCGGGGCACTCAAGGCAATTTACGATATGCAAATGCGCGTTGGCGGTATGATGGAAACCAGTGCCAAAGCAGTGAAGCAAATGGTGGAAATGCGCAAAACGATTAAAACGGTGAATGATTTTGCAAAAAGTACCCTCAATAAGCCAAAAGCGGACTCGCTGGCAAAAGCCGGCAAAGCGCTTGAGAGCAAGTTGGATTCGCTTATGGAGCAGTTTATTCCAAATGATGAACGGAGCGGCATCTATGACCGTCAGGCAGAGATTATGCCGCAAATTGGTTCGCTGCAAGGCACTATCGGTAGCAGCTACGATGCGCCTACCGAGGCAGCACAGGTGAAGTTTGAAAAGCTAAAAATCCGTTTGGGCGGGGTCTTGGAGAGAGTGAATAAATTCTTTGAGACAGACGTGAGCGCCTACCGTCAGCAAGTAGAAAATGCCGGATTTACTGTTTTTGGCAAGACAGAACCGCTTAAAAACTAAGTCCGCGCATACATTGCTTTTCCTTTCATCCCGGCTTTCTCCCAAGGGCAGAAGAAGTATGATTGCAAATTGCTTCTTTTGTTCTCTGGGAGAGGCTTGGATACGGGAAGAGTTCGTGAAGGTATGCCTAGGAGTTGCTATTTATGCGCCTTACGCTGTCTCATTCACTGAGTTTTTTCATTGAGTTCTGATGCAAGTTCTGAGCAAGCAAAAGGAAGTGCCGCGTCTGCCAGACCAGTAATATCAAGCCTGCAATCATATTTGCTCCTACCAACCGTGAGTACCACACGTGATAGCCACGAAATGTCTGGACAAAAGGGAGAGAAGTCGTGAGAGGCGCATCAAAGCTGTTTATTTGTGTCCGCAAATTGTTCATTTGCGGTGTGAGAACTAGCGCATAAACGCACCACAGCCCCACCATGAGAGCGAGCACTGCTATCGAAACCAAAATCTTTTTGTCGCGGCTCATGGCAAAAAGAAGCGCACATCCTACTCCGAGCATTACTGCTCCCGAAAGTTCCATCATATTCAACCGATGAAGGATGACGGCGTTAAGCGCTCCGGCAAGGTCTTTTGATGGTAACGTTTTGAAAATAATCGGTGCGACTCCAATGCCGAAAAAGGCGAGACTGCCGAGCCACAGCGTCATGCCTGCATAGACGCAAAGCATCGCAATCATAAGTTTGTTTTGTGTCATGGTTCTTCATTGCGTCGGTGAGAAAATAATTCTTTGGAGGAACTTCAAGAAACTCACGAGCAATCAAGAATGAACTGTGCGCAGAAAATAGATTCTATCTGCTGTACAGCTCATTCTTGGATGTTACTCGTGTTGATTATTACTTGTCTTTCCACTCCGGCAAGCGCCCCGGCGTGTGTGGTGCTCCGAGTGCTTCCAGTGCTTTTTCAAGGCGCGGAATATCACCTTCGACTAATTGCTTCAATTTTGCCAATTCCTGCTCAAATTCCTGCGCCGCAATAGCATAGCCGCTCAGATGTTCCTGCGTTGCTTGGGATGTGGAGCGCGACTGCTCGTAGGCAATTTGCCCCAATCTATCCAGAATTGCATTCGGGACGTTTTCATTACGTGCCGCAAGGATTTGGTCGCCACGAAGATTGCGCAAAAGCACATTCAATCGCTGTTCCAAGCCGCTAATTTCGTCGCGGAGTGCGAGAGTTTGTGCCGCTTGCGTTTGGGCTACCGGTGTTTCCATGAGGGCTTTTTTCATCGAAGCCAATTTTGCTTTTGTGCTGCCCGCAAGGTCGGATGCGCCTTGTGCGGCACGGTATAAATTCGCCGTTTTACGCTGGAAGTCCAAAAGCGCCTTGCGGTCAGGTGCGGGGAGCGATGTGTTGTTGAGCGGAACGACGTTGAACGTCACGGGATCAGTAATTTGCGTCGTCGTAGCACCCGTGCGTTTGGAAATGCTGACCGTGTATGCACCAGGCAGCACAAAATTGCTCCCGTTATCGTCATCATCGTCATCACCGCCGGACGAGCGTCCAAGAACGATGTCGGGATAGCGCAGATTCCACGCCACGCGCTGCAAACCCGCACTATTGCTGAGGCTCAAACGGCGTACCACATTGCCCGCAGCGTCGCTCACAGTAGCGAAATAGGACGGTGCTTCTTCTTCCTCTTCAGCACGGAGTTCGTCTTGCGTGAGGGATTTTGCTGCGCCGCTTTTTTCTGCTTCTTGACGAACTTGCTTCTTTGTTTTAAGCGCTTCCTTGAGATACACCGTGAAAACCGCACCAAATGATAGGTTCTCGCCCAAATAGAACGTTTCACCTAAGAAGCCTTTACCGCTGCCGCCATAGGGCGATGATTGGGTATAAAGCAGTGCGTCTTTTACCGGAAAGACCGATGCTGCCTTGCTTGCGTCAAATGCACCCTGCGCGATGGCGCGAAGCGGCGTGTAATCGTCAAAGATGTAGAAGCCGCGCCCGAATGTTGCCAGCGCGAGGTCGTTTTCACGCTTTTGGATAGCGATGTCGCGCACGGCAATCGTGGGAAAATTCCCTTTAAGCGGCTTCCATGCTTGTCCGCTGTTGGTGCTTGCATACACGCCGAACTCCGTCCCCACAAAGAGCAGTCCGGGCGCAACGTGGTCTTCCACCAGCGCAAGTGCCATGCCGCCGTCGGGCAAATTCCCTCGCAAACTTGTCCACGTCTTACCTGCGTCGGCGCTTTTGAAAATGTACGGCTTAAAATCACCGTTTTTGTGGTTGTCGAAGCAAACGTAGATGACATTTGCGTCGTGCTGCGAACATTCCACGCGGCTCACGTAGGCATTTTCCGCAACACCGCCTATTTTCTCAATTTTACGCCATGTTTTACCACCATCATCAGTGATTTGCACCAAGCCGTCATCAGTACCGACAACGATAAACCCTTCTTTTTTGGGTGATTCCGAAACGGCAGAGATATTCCCGTAAAACGCCGTCGAAGCATTTTTTGCCACGGCATCCACGCTCCAGATTTTGCCCATGACGGGCAGTTTATCGCGGTCGAGATGGCGCGTCAAATCAGGGCTGATGGCTTTCCATGAGTTTCCTCTGTCGTCGGAGCGGAAGAGTTTTTGAGCAGCAAAGTAGAGCCGTGTGTTCAGGTGCGGGCTGATGATAAGCGGCGCATCCCAATTCCAGCGTAGTGGCTCTTCGCCTTTGCCATGCTGCGGCTGAATACCGATGCGCTCGCCGCTTTTTTTGTCGAATCGTGCTAAACCGCCATTTTGGAACTCAGCATAAACAATGTTCGGATCTTTGGGGTCAATCTGTGATTGGAAGCCGTCGCCGCCTTGCGTTACGAACCAATCGTAGTTGGTAATGCCGTTTTGCGTGATTGTTCTGGAAGGACCACCAAGCGAGAAATTATCCTGCGTTCCGCCATAAACACCGTAAAACGGGAGCGCATTATCCACCGAGACTCGGTAAAACTGGGTGATAGGTAGATTGGGCGTATGCCGCCAGTTCTGAGCACGGTCGAACGTTTCGTACAAACCACCATCGCAGCCGACCAAATAATGATTCGTGTTTTCGGGGTCAATCCACATTGCGTGATTATCCACGTGTTTCGACTTCGTACCGAGCGCCTTCAGTGTTGTACCACCATCATCAGAAACCATGATATTAAAGTTCATCACGTAGATTCTATCTGCATTCTTGGGGTCTGCGTAGATAGTCGCATAGTACATCATTGTTGTTTCATAGCTATTACGCTTTTCCCATGTCGCCCCTCGGTCAGCAGAACGAAAAATACCGCCTTTTTTGTTGGCAGCTTCCACGTGAGCATAGAGAACGTCAGGGTTGGACGGCGCAATTGTAAGCCCAATACGCCCCATTTGTCCTGCGGGCAAACCGCTTTCGGCTTTCTGCCACGACGCACCGCCATCGGTACTTTTGTAAATCGTACATTCCGGACCACCGTCAATCAGCGTCCAAGCGTGCCGACGGCGTTGATACGATGCGGCATAGAGAATGTCAGGATTGCGCGGGTCAAAGACCACATCGGTAACGCCCGTATTTTCGCTAATGGTCAAGGACGCTTTCCACGTTTTACCGCCGTCGGTGGATTTGTACAAACCACGCTCACCGCCTGCTGACCAAAGCGGACCTTGCGCGGCGACATAGACGACATTGGAATTGCGCGGGTCAACAAGGATTCTGGCAATATGCTCGGAAGTCTTCAAGCCCATATTTTTCCACGACTTTCCGCCGTCGTCCGAGCGGTAAATGCCGTCGCCATAACCGACGCTGCGCTGGGAATTATTTTCGCCCGTACCGACCCAGACAGTGTGCGGGTTTGCGGGGTCAACCGTAACGCAACCGATGGAATACGAGCCTTCATTTTCAAAAACAGGTTGCCACGTAATGCCGGCATTGACAGTCTTCCAGACACCGCCGGAGGCAGCCGCCACGTACCAGACGCTAGGCTGTGCGGGATGCACGGCAATAGAGGAAATGCGCCCCGAGGTAATTGCCGGACCGATAGGGCGGAGTTTGAAAGCATCATAGCCTAGTTTCGATGCGGGGTCCGAAGCTTCTTTCGCTCCTGATTGAGCAAGAATAGGCATAACCGCACAAACGAACGTCAACGCAAGCACCCAAGCGCTACGCGAGACCAAAGAGAGAAAAGTACGATTCATAGAAAAGGGCGGAATCTGGTGGATAAAAAAATGAGATGCGAACACACGTTCGCGATAATAGCTTGATGTGAATGGTTCCATGGTAGGAGTATGCTACATCCAATCTTCTTTGTCCGTCTGTGCTGCCGATTCGTAGTGACGCACTTGGCGGAGCTGTCCGAGCGATTGCACGCCCGTCAGGAACATCGTTGCTCGAAGTTGATAGTGCCAGCCGCGTATCATAGCGGCAAGTGCAGACTGCCCCTCGTCCATGAGTGTCTGCAAGAACGGACGCGCTGCCGATGCTATATCGGCACCAAGCGAAATTGCTTTTGCTACGTCCAGCCCTGATGCGATGCCGCCGGAAGCAATGACTGTTACTTCCTTACGAAATCCCTTATGGAATTTTCGGACTTCTTCCAGCATTTGCAAACATTCCAGCGTGGTCAAGCCCCAATCCCAAAAAATCTCTTTGTAACGGTTTTCTGCCTGCTGTGCGGGACTGCTCCCGCCGTCAGGAGCATTAGAACGCATAATTTCTACGCCCGCCCAGCTTGTGCCGCCCGCTCCGGCTACGTCTATAATGCGTACCCCTGCGCCCATCAGAGCAATCGCCACACCGGAGGAAATACCAGCACCGACTTCTTTGACGATAATCGGTACGCCAAGCGTCTTGCATAAGTCTTCAATGCCGGAGAGTACGCCCTTGAAGCGCGGTGAACCTTCGGGCTGCATAAGTTCTTGGAGTGGATTCAGGTGTATCGTGAGGGCATCAGCTTCTATCATTTCAACGATGCGGTGCAGTTGAGAGCGCACCTCCGGCTTTGCCACTTCCGCGCCGCCGATATTCGCGGTGATGGGAATATGCGGGGCGACCTTGCGAACAATGCTAAAGGAATCGTGAAACTGCGATGTTTCCAGCGCTTGACGCTGCGAACCCACGCCCATCGGGATATTTGCTTCAGCGCAGACCTCCGCCAGTTCACGGTTGATGCGCTCCGCCTCAGCATAGCCGCCTGTCATGCAGGAGACCATGAGCGGCATCGCAACACGCTTTTGCAGGAATGTGATTTCTGTTTTGACATCCTCAAAGTCCATTTCCGGTAGCGCATTGTGGATGAAGGAAATTCGCTCAAAGCCGCTTGTTTTCGTGCGGAAGGTAACACGTTCATTGACGCAGAGGTCAACATGGTCTTTTTTGCGAGACGAGGTTGGTGAAGTCATTGTGGCGAAAAATGTTGAGTGGTGGAAGAGTGGATGTAAACTGTGTGAGGCAGATATGATACAAGGGAATATCTACAGAACATTTACTCTCGTATCACTTCCCATTCGCTTGCGACAGAACGCTTGAGGAAAATGACAGCAATGGAATTTGAGAACCAGCGCCAAATAATTGCCCAGTAGCCATACTTACGGAAACGGCGTGGAGACTCGTACACAAGCGCTTTGGGGAGCCATGCAATCGTGCCGAGTTTACGCAAGCGGGTATACAGGTCAAAATCTTCTCCGGCGACAATCGTGCCGTTATATCCGCCGACGGTGGTAAATACTTCATGGCGTATGATTTGGCATTCGCCGCGCCCCATGCCTATTCCAAGCAGGTTGAGCGCTTGAACGTAGAGGTTCATAAAACTGTGAAAAATCACATCCGACCAAATCCGTTCCTCCGGCATGATACGCACAGGCGTAGTGGCTGCGGGCGAGGTTTGGCGGAACGTAGCATCATTTGCCCATGCTTCAATGCTTTGGCAAAGCTCATCCATATCGTGCGGACTCGTGTCAGCATTGAGAAAAACCAGTATTGGTGCGCTTGCCAGACGTGCGCCGGCATTGCGCCCTTCGGCAATCGTTTGGCGCTTCGTCTCGGTGTGGCGTGTCAGTGCTGTTACAAAGCCGCTTTCAATAGCTTTTTCGATAATACCGCGTGTTCCGTCTGTGCTGCCGCCATCGCTGATAATAATTTCTAACCCGTATTTTTGCTGCCGCTCAATCGTAAACTGTTCCAAAAGCCGCATGAGCAGATGCTCTTCGTTCAAAACAGGAATAATAAAGCTAATGTTGTACTGGTGCATAGTGAAGTGCAGTCAAAGCAGAGCATGGCGGTAAAAAAGGGCAATCAACGGCAACGTAGGTTGGTCGATTGCCCCAAATGGTGCATCAAATCTTGTCTTGCTGTTCGTCGTTGTCGCTAGCTTTAGCCTTCTCGTTTCCACCACGTTACGTCCACAGAGTTTTCGCCACCGTCAGCGCGAATAACGTCGCCGTTCAGCCAATTAGCGTGCTCATGGGTGAGGAGTGTGATGAGCTTTGCAACGTCATCCGGTGTCGTTAGGCGGTGCGACGGGTTCCGCATTGTTGCGTTGTCCATCAGCACGTCACTGCCCGGAATTTTGCGAAGTGCGGCGGTATCGGTAACGCCCGCAAGAATGGAATTTGCCGTGATACCCCACGGAGCCAACTCCAGTGCGAGTTGACGGATATAGGATTCCAACGAAGACTTCGCCGCCGAAACGCCGCCGTACATTGGCAGAACGCGGGAGCCACCGCCACTTGTCATAGCAAAGATTCTTGCCCCGGGGCTAAAAAGTTTTGCCTGAAACACGTCCTGCGTCCAATACACAAGGCTGTTCGCCATGACATCCTGCGTCATTTCGATTTGCTTTTGTGTGAGCATATCGGCGGGATTTTCTGCAATAAGCATTTTCAGCGATCCGAATGCCAGAGAGTGCATCAGTACTTTGATGGAAGGTGTTTCGCCCTGAACACTTGCAAATTCTTGCTTAATACCGGCAATCACTTCTTTGCGCCGCACTTCGTCGGCTGCGTTGACGTTGAAGAAAATAGCTTTTACGCCGGCTTTCTCAATGTCGGCTTTGGTTGCCTCAGCAATCGGCATCGTCGCTGCGCGGTCGAGATGCACGCCGATGATGTTATATCCCGCTTTTGCCAGTTCGATAGCGGTGTGTCCGCCAAAACCACTCGATACGCCCAGAATCAGTGCATATGAGTTCGGCGGTGCAATTTTTAACGTTGCCACAAGTACGTTCCCAAGAATTGTGAATAAGTTGTGATTTTACAAACCTACAAGAAATTTTGTGCGCAAAATACAAAACTCGCACTTATTCCACTACATGATTTTTGGCTATGAGCGAAACTCCATGAGGCGTACATTTTCCGACGGCAAAGAACCGCACGTACACAGTTCCATACACAATTTGTACACAATTCATAAACGATTACGGCTGCACCACCAGCGTCCGAACCATGCTTACCCCGCCCGCCAGAAAGCGCACAAAGTACACTCCTCCTGCCAAGCCTTCCGTGGGCACGTGGACGTGGTGCGCTCCTTCGGCAAAAGCACCACTGGCAGGCACAGCCACGATGCGCCCCAGATTATCCACAATCGAAAGCTGCACAAAAGCAGATTGCTCAAGGGCAAAGGTGATGGTCGCAAGTGTTTGTGCGGGATTGGGGGCAACGTTTTGCAAGCCTGTTCTGAAGCCGTCTCCGGCATTGATACCGGTTGAGGTAAAGCGCAACGATAATGCCGTGCTTTCATTGTACAGTCGGTCAAGCGCAGTAACGGCGTACTGTGCTGATGCGGGGAATGGTGTAGAAAGCGATGTAGCGGTGTCATTCCAAACGCGGTCGCGGGTAATGGCAATGATTGCGCGTGGGTCGTTCAGATTGATTTGTGCGGAATCGGCGAAGCGATAGAGCACGTAATAGGAAGCCGTATCGCCGTCGCGGGCGCGAGAAGGTGCATCCCAGCTAATTGTGCGCACACGCCCGGCATCGGCGGCTCTTACGCGCAGATTGGTCGGTGCATTGGGCGGAATTGAATCTTTCCACGGCATTGTGGGTGGGAGTGCTTGCGTCCGAAAAGCCCCGCCCAAAAGCGCAGCACGAACACCCTGCAAGTCTCGTGTGAGCGAATTGGAGCTAAAAAACACCGCGCCGTCGCCGGCTTGCTGTCGGTTAAAATCCACTTGACGGGTAATATCCTCAGCAGTCCACGCCGCATCGGTGAGACGATATGCTCCCAAGCCCGTGTATAGATGCCGCGCCGCCTGCCGTGCTTGTGCATTCCACCACGGCATAAGCTTTGCATAGTCCTGCCCGCCACCAAATTTCCAATAGAGCTGCGGGATAACGTAATCTACCGACCGCGCACCAAGCCACGCCAGAGCATCGCAATACACAACCGAATACGCATCCAAGCCGCTTGTGCCGCTTGGCGTACCGCTCCGCCAAATACCGAAAGGACTAATGCCAAATTTCACAAACGGCTTAACGACACGAATGCTGTCATATACGGCTTGCACAAAGAGGTTTACGTTATCACGTCGCCAATCGGCAACGTTCCCGAAGCCGCGCGAATACTGACGAAACGTCTCCGCATCTTGTGTCGTTGTGCCTTCGTAGGGATAAAAATAATCGTCAAAATGCACCCCATCAATATCGTAACGCTTCACCACATCCATAATAACTGATAAAACATACGCCCGCACCTCCGGCAGCCCCGGATTCAGCAAACGATACGGACTGGTGTACGCAAGATGCCATGCGGGTTGTGTGCGAGAAATGTGATTTGGTGCGATACTGGAAGATGACGAAACCACAGAGCGGAAGGGATTGAACCACGCATGAAACTCCATACCGCGTTTGTGCGCCTCTTCCAGCATGAAGGTAAGCGGATCCCACGCGGGAGAAGGCGCACGCCCTTGAGCGCCTGTCAGCCACTGCGACCACGGTTCGATGGTGCTTGCATAAAGCGCATCGGCTGAGGGGCGAATCTGCACAAAAACCGCATTCACGCCCATTTGACGATGCAAATCAAGTATGCGGATAAAATCGGCGCGTTGTGCCTCCGGCGTTGCAGTGGCGCTACTTGGAAAGTCTATATTGAACACGCTCGAAAGCCATACACCGCGAAATTCTCGCTTTGGTGCAGTCTGCGCATAGGCATGGGACAGTTCCAGCAAGCCAAACAGCACGGCAACAAAAGCCCAAGTTATGAGGCGAAAACGAGCAATAATAAGCATAGACACGCAAGAAATCGAGTGATTAAAACGTAACTATACAGTGTAACTATACTATACGGTTACGAACGGAGAGCAAGCAACTGCTTTCGATTACTTCATCAGGTATTTTCCAGAGCAAGCCGCACGAAACCTTGCGCTGCTTCCAGTCGTTTTTTTGCGGTTTCGAGGTCGTGATTGCCGAGCAGCATCACCAGTGCCGTTTTGACGTGCCCGCCCGTCAAGCCCAGTACCCGTGCGGCTTCGTCGTAATCAACACCCGTGATGTCCATCACGATACGTTTTGCACGTTCCACGAGCTTTGCATTGG
>Ga0075163_10005587_pt1 | contig 16735 bp, 16 predicted proteins | sample JI1023141ADNA_FD_71478 | JGI IMG/M metagenome (GOLD analysis project Ga0075163, IMG submission 71478) | Wastewater effluent complex algal communities from Wisconsin, to seasonally profile nutrient transformation and Carbon sequestration -... | ecosystem: Engineered > WWTP > Effluent > Algae...
ACGGTCGTGCCGCCCCACACGACGAGCACGAGCGCCGCGAGCAGCACCAGCAGGCGGTTTTGCAGCGACCAGCGGATGACGGCGTCGATCATCGGGTCCTTTTAGTGCGCGTGGCCGTGGGTCGGGACTGCCCCGCTGGCGCCGGCCAGGCGGACGAGATAGGCGCCGCGCGAGACGACGCGCTCGCCGGCCGTGACGCCGCGGAGGACCTCGACGAAGGCGCCGTCCTGGACGCCGAGCTCGACCGGTCGCCGCTCGAAGCGTTCGCCCTCGGGCTGGACGTAGACGACGGCCTGACCGGCCTCGCTGAGCACGGCGGAGGTCGGGACGGCGAGGGCCTCGCGTGGCGGACCGGTGACGATGTGCGCGTCGACGAAGGCGCCGAGCGGGAGGCGCTCGCCGGGGTTATCGATCGCGAACACGACCGAGAGGGAGCGCGACGCGGGGTCGATGCGGCCGGCGACGGTGACAAAGCCCTCGGGGCCGACCTCGACGACCTCGTCGGAGCCGGGCATGCAAAACCATGCGCCGGCGGGTCTGCCGATGCTGGGCGCCTGATGCTCGGGGACGTGGGCCTCGAGCCAGAGTCGGCCGAGGTCGGCGGCCACCAGCAGCGCCTGACCCTCGGCCACGAATGATCCCGGCGTGGTCTGCACGTCGACGACGGTGCCGCTCAGGGGGGCGCGCACAGCGATGTCGCCGCCGCCGCCGTCGGCCCGCTGTACGCGGCCGAAGGTGCCGCGGCGACGCTGCGCGGCGGCCTGGAGGGCGAGTGTCTCGCGCTCACGATGCCGGGCCTCGATGACGCGCCGCTCGGGGATCGCACCCGCCGTCAGCAGGCCCTCGAGGCGCTCGCGTTCGATGCGGGCGTTGTCGAGGTCGATGCGGGCCTGCTGGACCGCGAGGTCGAGGGTCGCGCGGTCGGCGTCCTGGCCCAGTTGCGGAACGATCGCGGCGAGCACCTGGTCCTTGGTGATGCGCGCGCCCATCTGCGGGAAATGACCGGTTCCGGGAGCGAGGCGGCCGGCCACCGGCGCGTGGATCGAGACCTCACCGTCGGGGCGTGAGCGCAGGGTCGCGTACACGGCCATCGAGGGGCGCAACGGCCGGGGGGTCGCGGGCTCGGTGGCGAACGGGATCTGCCACTGCTGCTCCTTGAGGAACGGGACGCCGCCGAGTTCCTGGTCCGGAGGGGCAGCAGCCACGGCCGCGTCGGTGTTCGGGTAGACCGTGATCTCGCCGAGGTCGTGTGCACCCGCGAGGCCGGGGCCGTCGTAGCGCAGCACGAGGTGAAAGCTGCCGGGGCGCGTGGGGGTGAGCGTGGGTCGGAAGATGCCGGGGCGGCTCGGGGCGTCGGCGGTGGCACGCAACACGTCGCTGCCGGTGCCGAGCTCGGCGGTCATGGTGCCTTCGTCGATGGCGGCGAAGTCGGAGAGGCGGGTCAGGTGGGCGGCGAAGCGCGACTCCTGGCCGACGACGAGCGCCGGGAACTCGACGAACAGCTCGGACTGCGCGTCCCACAGCGTGAACACGAGGCCCGGGCGCGGGTCCTCCTCGGCGTGGGGATGGGCGTGGTCGCCGTGCGCCTCGGGCGGGTGCGCGTCGCCGGTGCAGCCGGGGGTGAGCAGGCACAGGAGCAGGGCGAGGGCGTGCTTCATGGGAGACCGCCTCCGGCGGCGCGCTCGAGTTCGATGCGGGCGCGGCGGGCCATCAGGGCGAGCTCCAGGCCCTGCAGCTCGTCGTCGACGGCGCCGCGGAAGGCATCGAGCAGCTCGAGGATGCCGAGCTCACCGCCGCGGTAGGCCGCGTCGGCGATCTTCATCAGCTCCTCGGCGTCGCGGCGGCGCTCGCGGGTGAATTGTTCGGCCAGCACATACAGGCGATCGGCCTCGGCGCGCAGGCCGAGGATCTCGCCGGTGAGCTCCTGGCGGGCCAGCGTGGCGCGGCCGCGCAGCGCCTGGCCCTCGGCCTCGGCGCGGCGGCGCGGACCTTGCCCGCGGTCGATCACCGGCAGCGTGATGGAGGCGTTGATGACGAAGCCGTCGCTGCGCAGGCCGATGTATTGCACGCCCTTCCAGCCGGCGCCGAAGGTGAGCTCGGGGACGCGGGCGCGTGTCGCCGCTTTTTGGTCGAGCTCGGTCGCCGCCTCGGCGCGCTCGAGGGCGCGGAGGTCCGGACGGGTCGCGGCGCGCGCGAGGTACTGGTCGGCGGGCTCGGGGCGGGTCGCGGGCAGGAGGTCGCCGGGCACCGGCTGCGGCGCCGCGGCGTCGAGCTCGGCGAGCGCGGCCAGGCGAGCCCACGCCTTGACCAGCGCGGTGGCCTCGACCTCCTCACGGGCGCGAGCGAGGGCCAGCTCGCGCTCGAGGCGACGGCGATCGTAGCGGGCCACGTCGCCGGCCTTCTCGCGCGCCGCGATCGCCGTCAACGCGCCGCCGAGGCGCTGCGACCACAGGGCCAGGGCCTCGGCGCGCAGGCGACGAAACACGATCTCGTGGTAACGCTGACGGACCTCGGCGGCGAGCCAGATCTTGAGCGCCTCACCGCGGGCCGCGGCGCCCTCGCTGCGCAGCATCGCCGCGCGCCCACGCAGGTTACGGCGGCCGCCGATGTCGAAGGTCTGGGCGAGCCACAGATAGTCCTCGCCGGTGCCGCCGCTGCCGTAGGTCTGCTCGCGGGTGTAGGCGAGCTCGGGGTTTTGCCAGGTGCGCAGCTCGACGGCGCTGGCGCGGGCGGCCTCGATGTCGCCGTCGATGATGTCGGTGACGGCGGCGCGGGCGAGCGCGCGGCGGACCGCGGTGGGCTCGTCGATCGCCACGGTCGGCGCGGCGTGGACCGGGCCCGCGAGCGACAACCCGAGCGCGAACGCGAGCCGCTGCGAACACCGAGCGACCCTCGGTTTTTTTTCGGCGACGCTGCGCGGGCGGGGCGGCATGAGGTTCACGGATGGGCGAGCAGCGAGAGCACGGTCTCGGTGGCGTGGTGCAGGGCTGGCGCGAGCACCACGAGCGCGACGACGGCGCCTGCGAGCAGCCATCGGGACGACGTGGCCTCGGAGGGCGGGGGCGCCAGCAAGGCGGTCACGCGGTGCGTCAGGGCCTCGGCGGTGAAGCCGACGACGCCGGCCGCGAGCGCGGGTGGAGGCCGGGGTTTGAGTCGGGCGACCGCGACGATCGCCTGGGCGACCTCGGCCGGATCGCCGAGCGAGGCCGCGGCCTCGGCGTCGCACGCCTCCTCGCAGGCCAGCTCGAGCGCGGACAGGAGGGCGTGGGCCGTGGCGGGCCCGTGCAGGAGGACGCCGAGTTGGGCCAGGTGGCGGCGCAGCACGTCGCGGCGGCGGACGTGAGCCCGCTCGTGCGCGAGCACGGCCGCGAGCTGCGTCGGTGCGAGCTGCTCGCGCAGGCCGCGAGACAGGTAGATGTCGGGGTGGAGCAGGCCGCCGGTGAACGAGAACACGGCGTCGCTGTCGACGCTGCGCACGCCCGGTAGATCGGCCACGACGCTCAGGCCACGCAGACGCGCCAGCACCCGGCGGGCCCGCAGCAGGCGCACGAGGCCGGGGACGGCGCGCACGAGCACGAGCACCACGGCCGCGGCTGCGACGAGCAGCGCGGTCAGGCCGAGCATCGCCTGGGGCGGATGGACGAGGCACAGGTGCAGGTGCTCGTCGGCGTGGCGCGTGCAGTGATCGAGCCCGGGCCACAGCGAGGCGTAGAGCGACGGGAGCAGGCAAGCGAGCGCGAGCGCGACAGCGGCCGCCAGCGGCGCGAGGCACAGGGCCGTCAAGATGCGAGCGCGACGCGCGGGCGCGAGGCGAGCGAGCAGCGGCCGCAGCCGCGACCAGGACAGCGCGAGCGCGACCGACATCGCCGCGGCGGCGAGCAGTCCGGCGATGCCGAGCCACAACCCGAGCGGTGATCCATGCGTCACGTGGCGCCCCCGGAGCGGGTCTGGAGCCGGTTGGCGATCAACTGCTCGAGCGTACGCAGGTGGGCCTCGTCGGCCTCCGCCGCGAGATCGACGAAGGCCGAGAGGGCCGCGTCGGCCTCACCGCGCAGCACGTCGCCGACGACATCGGCGAGCACCTGGCGGTGATACTCCGATCGCGTCAGCCGCGGGCTGTAGATGTGCGCGTGGCTGACCTTCTCGCGGCGCAGGAGCTGCTTGTCGAACAGGCGCCGCAGGGTCGACTGCACCGTGTTGAGCGTGATCCGGCGGGCCTTGAGCGCCACGTGGACGCTCTTGACGTCGCCGCTGCCCCGCGCCCAAAGGTGCTCCATGACAGCGGCCTCGAGGGCTCCGAGCGGGCTCACTCGCACCGTGGGACCGTATCAGCAGGAAAACCGAGCGTCCATCGGTTTCTTGGCGGGACCCAGCCGCACGCATCCACCGGCGGCGACGGCGATGTCCCCATGGTGGTAGTTCACGGGGATGCACGCCCGCATGCGGTTCCACCGTAATGTCGGCACGTCCCGCGTCAGCGGATATTTGCATCGCATGAACACAACCGGCCGCGGCACGCATGACGCCGGACGACTGCATGGAGTGGACGAGCACCGCGGGGCGCAGTCCGTGGGGCACCACGATCTCGACGACCGGCGGAGCATCGGCCGCCGCGAATTCGGCAGGGTCGACGATGGACGTCGGGCGTGACACGACTGGCTCGATCGGGCACTGTCCGCGCCATGCCCTTGCCTTCAATCTGCACCCGAATTGGGCCGCTCGTGGCCGTGCTGTTGGCCTGCGGGTCCGGCGACGCTCCCGCCGACACCGACGCGACCGACGCGACCGACGCGACCGGCGCGACCGCGCCGACCACCGGGACGCCGCCGACCGGCGACACGGGCGAGACCGGCGAGGCGGTGTGCTCGAGCGAGTCCGCGGTGAAGGTCGGCTTCTATATCGACCTCCACAGCTGGCCGACGCCCGACGGCGCCTACGAGTTCGACGCCCCGTGCAAGATCGACGAGATGGATCAGCAACAGGGCGAGTCGACGATCTCGTTCACGCTGCTGTGCACTGACGACACCGACATGGACCACTCGATCCCGCTGGCGATCTACGGCGAGCCCACGGTGGCCCCGGTGTACCTCGACTACGGCCTCGACGTGATCCTGAAGGTGCGCCAACCGGCGGGCGCCTTCGACGGCGAGGGCAGCATCGCCCTGTTCTACGGCGGCGATATGGCCGTGGTCGTGACCAACGCGCCCGGGGTCGGCGACCCCGATCTGTTCGGGATGTTCACGGTGTCGGCGGTCCCGCAGGACTGCACCGCAGGGGAGTACGCTGGCTGCGCGACGGCGCAGACCTTCGACCTGGTGATCGACGGCGGACCGCTCTCCGACGCGCATTACAGCCAGGGTTTCATGGGCACCGAGGGCTCGCAGGTCTACCTGAGCATCGCGATCGAGCGGGCGATGCAGGTCACCAGCGACCCGGTGACGTGCCCGCTCGACCAGCTCGAGGCGAACGCGTTCAAGTTCATGCTGACATACAGCCCGGTCTGACCGTGACCCTCCTGCGCCCCGCACGTCACGCTCACGCTCACGCGTGGCTGGTCATGGCCGCGTGTTTCATGGCGGCTGGCGCGCACGCCCCGCCGACGCAGCCACTGTCGTCGATGGTGGCCGACTACCGGCTGATCTCCTCCACCACCGCGCCTGATGGCAATTGGAGGTTTACCAAGGCACGCCTGGCGGTCTCCCGGCTGGACGATCGGCACCTGCTGATCCGGATGGCGTGTGAATGGGAAGATTCACCGAAGGAGGCCTGTGGTGATTGGTGGACCGCCCAAATGCGCAACGACGGACTTTATCTTCAGGACACCAATACCGAAAGCCTCGCCATGCGTTTTGATCCCGCCACGCGGACATGGACGCTGATCCGCCACGGATACGATGTCGCAGGTACCGTGCGCACCGACGTCTTTGGTGTCGACGAGCAGCCGGATACTGACCCGGCATTGATGCGGCGCATGAAAAAGGCACAGTCCAGCTTTGACGCTAGCATCAAAGTGAAGTCCTTCGGCCACTACAGCAAATGGGACTACAAGCGCGCGCAAATTTCGTCTTCGGCGAAGTGAGGCGGTCGGGATACCGGCGTCGGCCACCCCCGCGCGCGGTGGGCGGGCTGGCGCCGCCGGAGTCCTGCATGTCCGAGTGCTCGCTCGGGTGGACCGCCGACACGCCGATTGATCCCGCCGACGAGAATGGCGACCCTTCCCCATGCTGCAGAAGTGGACGCGGCACTCGCTCAGCGACCTTCCAACTCCAGCTCTTTCATGAGCTGATGATATTCGCGCGCGATGACATAGGTTGGTCGGCACGCTTGCTCAGCGACGGAACAGCGAGCGCGGCGAGCGCCTGTGGCCCGGCGCCGCCGGTGCGGTCGGCCAGCCACGGCGTCAGTGCGTGGACGATCTCGAAGTGGTGATCAACCCCGAGGTCGACGAGCCCATCCAGCAGCGGGGGCAGCGCCAGCGATGGCCTCGCCGGTCGCCTCGCCTCGCTCGACCTCCTCAGGGCCCAGGTCGCGGTCGCTCGCGCTCGCCCTGCCGAGGCGCTCGCCGCCTTGACCCGCGCGCTGGCCCACTCGCGCGCGCCGTCGTTCATGGCGGAGCGCCTGCGCATGGACCCTCGGCTCAAGAGCATGCAGGACGACCCGCGCTGGCGCCGAGTGCTCGGCGCCAGCCCCCAGGGCGGTCGCCGCGGCAGGTGAGTGCGCTGTGCGGCACCCGCTGCGGCCGGTCAAGAAGGTCTACGAGTACGATCCAGACGCGGACAAGGTCAGCCTGTACGGTAACAACCACCGCTCAGAGAATCAGCTGACGAGCACGACCAGCCTCGGCGCGAGGGCAGCGCTGGCGTACCATCACAGTCTTCACGATCGCGGAGAGAACCTCGATTCGCACCCATATCCATATCGCCTACTTACGGCGGTACGTCAGCGCGTACTTGACCGGCACCGGCAAGCGATCTGACGACATCGTCACGCTCATTGTCAGCTTGTCGCCCGACTCGTCGAGCGTGAACACGTTGCGGCGCGCCCCACCCTCGCCCTGGCAATGCATGATGATGCGGCCCTTGACCAGCGAGAACGTGACCTCCAGCGGTGAGCCGGCCTCGTCGGTCCACGGCACCGCGGCGCCTTCGAGCAGACCGGAGATCTTGCGGTCAGCGCCGAAACTGACGCTCACGGTCTTCCCGACGACGGCGAAGCTGATCTGCTCGCGCAGCGGGTTGCCCGCGGTGATGCGCTTGCGGGCGATCGGTCGAAACAGAACGTTGAGCGCCATCACCGTCGCCTCGATCGCCACGGCTACTTGGTCGCGCTGGGCCTGACCGCCGACGTACGTGAAGCTCCCGGCGAACCGCTCGGGCCCGGGTATGACCGGCGGCAGCGGTGCCGGCGTCGACGCCGGTGCAGGTGCAGGCGTCGACGCCGGTTCGGCGACTGCGCCGTCCGATGTCCTCGGCTCCACAGGCGCAGGGGCGGGCGCGGGTGGTATGTCCTGAGGGACAGGCGTGGCAGCCCTCGCCGGCTTGCGCCGCGCGACCGATTCTGCCGCGACCGCCGCCTCCGGCGTGCCCGCGACCTCCGCCGGCTTCGCCACCTCTGCAGGCACCGCGACCGCCGCCGGCTCCGCCATCTCTGCAGGCGCGGCCGCAGGCGCCGCCGGCGTCGCATCGCCCGCGAACGGGTCGTCGAACTCCGGTGCGACCGCGGGTGCGGACGCTTCCTGGCCGCACCCGCCCAGCCAGACGGTCACGAGCCACGCGAGCTTCGAGGGATGGTCGCCGGTGAACATCGTTCGCACGATACCACCACCGCGGTGGCGCCCGCGGGCCGCGCTCATGCGTGGATCACGCAGCAGCTCAACGAGGGCGCGGCGGGCCGGGAGGATAAGGCCGAGGCGTGCGCGGGAGGCGGGGAGCGCGGACGCCGACGGTCACGAAGAGAGAGGAGAAGTCGGAGGCGCCGAAGATGCCGACGCTGGCGGAGTCTTGCCGGCGTTTCATCGATGAGTGCGTCGCTACGTGGCGGCGAGGCGGGGCTGCGTGGCGGTGAGGTCGTCGCGCTGCGCCCGCGTCACTGCGACGGAGGCCTTACAGCGTGGCCGGCAGATCCCAGGTGAACAGGTCACCGGGTGCGAAGTAATCCGCGGGCATGAAATAGAGCTTGCCGCTGGGGCTGACGGCGACCCGGCCCTTGTCGGGCATCATCTGGAAATCCTCGATCTCGCCGGTGAACGCGTCGACGATGACAACCTCGAGGGTGGAGAGGGAGGCGTAGACCTTGTTGGTGAAGGGGTCGTGGCTGAGCGAGGTGGCGTGGGCGCCGAGCTCGGCGACGGGGGTGGAGATCTGGGTGACGACGTTATATCGGCGCAGGGCGCCGCCCTCGAGGGCGATCAGCAGGTGCACGGGGCTGACCGGGGCGGAGGCGTGCACGCGGGCGGGGAATGTGGTGACGACGTCCTGGGTGCCGCCCATGAGGTCGGCGCGGTTGAACTCGCCGTTGGCGGTGCTGTTGCCGACATACAGCACGCGGGTCACAAGCCGATCCCCCAGCCGAGAACAGAGAACGCTGATTTGAGCCTTCCAGGCCCCCGCGAGGGGGCTTTTTATTTTTACGGATTGTTCGCGGGGTTACGCCCGAGTACGCGGCAGTTGGCACGGGTACTGGCACGGATACGTCACGGATTTCGGCGCGAAATCGCCAACGGGGTTGGCAGATTTCGCGCCGGCCGCTGGCTTATGGCGGTTCGTCGACCGATCCGCGGGAGGTCGACTCCTTGAGCGCGAGCGGGTCAGCGACGAGCGCAAGTACCGGCAAGCGGCGCCAGTGTGGGGCATGCGTAGCGGCGCCCAAAAAAGTTCCGATCCGCTTCGACGGGTCGGGACACCTCTGGGCGGCGGCGCATGACGCCTCGCGGCACCGGGAGCCGGTGCCAGCAACCGGTTATCCTTCGCTTTCCTTCAGGTGAACCATGAGAGGGTGCTCGATTGGTTGCTGATGGTCTTGTCGCTCAAGCCCTGGCCCTCCCATAGGCGGGGGCGTCGGGCTGGCGAGCTTGGGCGGGGGCTTCTTGCTGATCTTGGCCTTGGCCTTGGCCTTGGGCTCGGGCTCGGGCTCGGGCTCGGGCTCGGGCTCGGACTTGGGTTAGAGTCGCCGGGTGACCGCGCCGCTGGCCACCGCCGAGCCCAACGACCTGGCCCTCGTGACCGGCGCCTGCTCGGGCATCGGCCGGGCGCTCGCCGAGGGGCTGGCCGCCCGCGGTCACCCGCTGGTCCTCGTCAGCGAGCGGCCGGCCGCGCTCGCCGAGGCCGCCGCCGCGATCCGCGAGACCCATGGCGTGCCGGTGCAGATCGTCGCCCTCGACCTCGCGCGGCCGGAGGCCGCCGCCGAGCTCCACGCCGCGGTCAGCGAGCTCGGGCTCGAGGTCGACATCCTCGTCAGCAACGCCGGCTTCTTCTTCTTCGGCGAGACCGTCGACGCCGATCCAGCGCGGGCCAGCGCGATGCTGCAGCTCCACGTCGTCACCCCCTCGCTGCTTTGCACCCACTTCGGCCGCGACATGCGGGCCCGCGGGCGCGGGCACATCCTCCTGGTCGCCAGCATCTCGGCGTGGCGCGACTTCCCCGGCATCAACTACTACGGGAGCAGCAAGAAGTACCTCCGTGGCTTCGCCCGGGCGCTGCGCTGCGAGCTCGGGGTCCACGGCGTCAATGTCACCTGCCTCGCCCCGGGCGCCACCGCGACTGCTCTCTACAGCGGCACCTCGGTCCCGGTCGAACGGGCGCGTCGCCTCGGGGTCATGATGGACGCCGACGTGGTCGCCGAGGCTGGCCTCACCGCCATGTTCGCCCGCCGGGCCGAGCACATCCCGGGCCGCCTCACCCGGGCCATGACCCTCGCGGCCGTGCTCACGCCGCAGTGGGTCATCGACCTGCTGCGACGCCACTTCCCGTGGCTCCCGCGCCGGGTCGACCCGCCAGGATCGCAGATCCGATGACCAGCCCCTTTGCCCCGTTTCAGCTCGCCGGCCTCGCGCTGCGCAACCGCGTCATCAAGGCCGCGACCTTCGAGGGCATGAGCCACGGCGGCGAGGTCACGCCCGCCCTGGTCCGCCACCACCGCGACATCGCGGCCGGCGGCGTCGCCATGACCACCGTGGCCTACTGCGCCGTGGCCCCGGACGGCCGCACCTTCCGCGACCAGCTGCACATGCGCCCCGCCCTCGTGCCCGGGCTGCGCGGCCTCACCGAGGCCGTCCACCGCGAGGGGGCCGCGGCCGCCCTCCAGCTTGGCCACTGCGGCTTTTTCTGCAACAACCCCGAGCTCACGCGCCGGCGCCCCTTCGGTCCGTCGCGTGCCCTCAACCTGCTCGGCGCGTTGAGTGGACGCCCGCTCGCCGACGCCATGACCGCCGATGACATCGAGGAGGTGACGCAGCAATTCGTGAGCGCCGCCCGGCTCGCGCGCGAGGCCGGCTTCGACGCCGTCGAGCTCCACCTTGGTCACGGTTATCTGCTCAGTCAGTTCCTCAGCCCGGCGACCAACCGCCGCCGCGACGAGTACGGCGGGTCCGCGAGCGCTCGCGCGAGCTTCCCGCTGGCCGTCGTCGAGCGCGTGCGGGACGCCCTGCCGCCCGGGTTCCCGGTGCTGGCGAAGGTCAACCTCCGCGACGGCTTCCGCGGCGGCTTCGAGCTGGCGGACAGCGTGCAGCTGGCGTGCTGGCTCGCGGCCCGCGGCGCCGACGCGCTCGTGCTCTCGGGCGGCTTCGTCAGCCGCGACGCCTTCTATCTGTTCCGCGGCGAGCGACCGCTTCGCGCCATGATCGCCGCCGAGCGCAGCGTCCCGCAGAAGCTGGCGCTCGCGCTGTTCGGCCCGCTGGTCATCCGTACCCACCCCTTCGAGCCGATGTACTTCCTCCCGCTGGCCCGCGAGGTCCGCAAGGCCGTGACCATTCCTCTGGTCCTGCTCGGCGGGATCACGGCCCTCGAGCACCTCCACGCGGCCCGGCGCGAGGGCTTCGAGCTCATGGCGATGGCCCGCGCCCTCATCCACGATCCGACGCTCATCGCCCGCTACCAGGCCGGCGACGCCAGCACCAGCGGGTGCGTCCCGTGCAACCGCTGCGTCGCCGAGATGGATCGCCCTGGTGGGGTCCGCTGCGCTCGCCGCGAGAACGACGGACGATCGGGCGATTGAACGGCGTCATCTCACCTCAGCATCAACGGCGCGATACTCGTCCGCGGGGCTCACCCTCCCAGGGTCATCGTGCCGTCGAACCGGACCGTCAATAGGGTGATCAGCCCGAAGAGCTTGACCGTGAGAGAGATGCGGCGTCAGGGCAGCCGTGGTCCGTGACCGCAACCTCTACCCAGGTGCGCGATGGATGGCTGTCCGCGAATCTGAAACGATCACACTGACTCCTGTATCGCCGCCGAGCAAATGGCTGGCAGCCGTCACCGTCGCAGGGCTCTGCTCTATAGCGATGTTGAGGTCGAGGTAGCTCCGGTCGCCTCGGATTTTCAGCGGCGCCTTGCGGTTTTCGGCGTCGGGCCCTCGACCGTCCTCAGCGATGACGGCTGAAGGCGGCTCTAACGGGCTCAATTCGTGGGTTTGCGGGATATTTTTTGGCGCGAGGGAAAATCGCCCCCAAATTCGTCCCACTCGAGGGCAATGGACGGGAGATCTCGCAGCCGCGCAAACAGGGCTTTGAGGGGCCGGCGTTCGCGAACTATGAGGCGAGGTTCGTGGGCGACGGCCTGGCAGAGGAGTCGCCCAGGCTGTGAGCACATGCGTGCTGCTGCAAGCGAGGCCGCCATGGCCTACAAGCGATAGGCCAAGACGACTCACCCCGGTGCCGGGCAGATCTCCACCGCTTCATCTGAATAGAAATAGCGTTCAGTGTCATGGTTGACATCTCGATTGCTGCAGAAGCCAATGTAAAGATACACGAGTTCACTGATCGAGTCATCGACGTTGCGGAACAGTAACGAGCCCCACGCCCAACCGACACCAATGCAGGGGCTATTGCCTCCGAGGTCTTCAATGATCACGTCGTCGTCTCGCGTATCGAGAAGTTCTGCATCACCCGGCATTGCCATCAGGGCCGCAGCGCGTGCGAGGTCCCGGCCGGCCTCGATATTAGCTTTGATGACTCCTCCGTTGTTCGCGTCGACGAGCTCGTTGCCCGGATTAAGCGCCGACCACGCCATCATCACACCCTCAACCGAAGGTTCGAAAGCCTGAACGTCTGGGACGCTCTTTGGCATATTGGCGGGCGCGTAAGCCGCCAGGAACGCATCCAGCAACTTGTGCGGTGGGATGAAGCCGTCCATTTTGCAGCAAGTGTCCTCGGGAGGACAAATGATGCCACCAGTGTCGACTCCGACATCAAGCTTGGGAGCGATGCCTGTAGTGCCTGGGCCCGAGCTGCCCTCGACCGTCGTGCTTGTTCCGTTGGTGCCGGTGTCGCCGCTCGCACCGGTGTCGCCGCTCGCACCGGTGTCGCCGCTCGCGCCGGTGGTCGGGGGCGAGACGGTGTCCGTGCTCGAAGTGACTGCTGTGGTGTCCGTGCCGCTGTCCTGCGGCTCTCGCGGTGAGCCGCACGCAGAAATGGTCAGCAGAAGTAGAAAGTGTATTTTTCCGCGGTTTATCATGAGGATATGTGTGGCACTCTACCCGAGCAATATCAGCTCACGCAATTACATCGACGTGGAGCGGTACTTGATGTGCCTTCGCCTGCAGAGACCGCAGCGGCGATGGAGCGTGTCCGTGTTCTGTTCGCCACCGGATGGCTACGAGGCGAGGGGGGTGGGCCCGACTCCCCGCGGTGCCCAGCATCGAGGACACGAGGTGGGCCACGACCGCGGAGGTCTGTGCCGCGGGCGGGATCTCGGGGCCGACTGCCTTCCTGTGGGGACAGAAGGGCGTGCTGCCTGCGCCCCGGAAGGTCCACGGCGGCCAGCGGGGCCTCAGTTCACGCTGGCCACTGCATGCGCCCGCCCAGGCCGCGTGGGTCAAGCTCGACCGCGGTTTCTCCTTCGAGGAGATCGCGGCAGCGCTCGCGGCCGGGGAACTCAAACCCTCGCCCTCATCCGAGGATGGACACGGAGCGCCGTGGGGGCTGGAGTCATCGAATGACGCCACCCCCCGGGGCCAGGGCGCGGAGGCGAGCGAGGAACTGGTGGGCGTCCATGTCGGCGTGGGCGGTGTGGCCACGCCGCTGACGAGGGGCTTGCCGTCCATCACGACGCCGCCGCTCTGGCGCATCCATGCGAGCTGGCCGCCGGGCGTAAGCTGATCACGGCTGTCCGACTGCCTGCGCCACCTCGGTCGCGTAAGAAGAATTCATGGTGGCCAGCAGCGCGAGGATCGACGCGACAGCAGCGGCGCCGAAGCGGCGATGGCCGAGCACGGCCACGAACAATGCAGTGTGTGCGCTGAAGATACCGGCCGCGTTCAGCCGCTCGTAATCCTGGAGGATCGGCGCGACGCTCACCACGTCCGCGGCGGTGGCCGGCGGCACCGCGCCGCCAGCCTCGCCGCGCAGGCCGGAGAGCACCGCCGCGAGCGCGAGGTCCTCGGCCTCCGGCGTGAGTGGCAGCGCGAGGCCGCGCTTCGCCGCTTCCTTCGCGAGATAGTAGAGATATCCGAAGCCGGCGGCGCGCGAGAGCCCCGCCGTGTCGAAGATCTCGATGAGCTCGGCGATATCCTCCGCCGTGGTCGGCGCGGGCCGCGAGAGGATGTCGTTGAGGTCCCCGCCGCCGGAGTGCTCGACGTCGCTGACGCCGAGCTGCCTCAGCTTGGCCGTCAGGCCGTCATTCAGCGCATACGCGAGGACGTAGGTCACCAGGTCCGAGGGCCCGACGATCTTGAGGATCGGATAGCGGCCCTTGCCGCGGCGGCTGCAGCCGCGCATCACGATCCGTACGCCCCGCCTCGCCATGCCGGTGCGGACCGGGCGAAGCAGGCTCTCGACCCCGTAGTACATTGGCTCATCCTCGGCCTTGTGCTTGCGCGAGAGCTCGGCGTCGCCCTTGCCCTTCTTGCCGCTCGTCGGCGGGTCGAGATCGAGGATCGACGTGCCGTGCCACGGGACGAACAGCGTGCGGCCGGGCGCACGCAGCAACCGCCCGGGACCGGCGTGCGCGGCCGGCAGCGTGAAGGACCGCGAGACGACGCCGAGCGCGGCGCCGGTGCACAGGGTCGCGTCGTCGGGTTGCCACCATACGGCGCCGGCGAAGACCCAGGGCCCGGCGATCGCGGGCGCGGATTGCAGCGGCATCACGACGCCGTCGTCGCGGACCTCGAGCAGAAACGCGACGTTTGTGATCAGGTCGCGGTCGGCGAGCCAGGTCGAGCCACGCTCACGGAATGCGCCGGGTGAGCCGTTGGGGAGCAGCGTGATCGGGCGGCACCAGGCGACGCGGGCGGAACCGTCGACGTCGCGCAGCATCAGTCCGACCTGGGACTGCCCGCTCACCTGGCCGAACACGACCAGCGCGCCGTCGGGCCAGACATTATATCGGGTACCGTCATATTGTTCCAGCCGCCGCGGCACACCGCCGAGCTGTAGGGCCTCGCCGCTGGCCGTGAGATTTCGCCCCTGGCCCTGTATCGACACGATGTCACCCGCATACTCGACGGCGATCTCCGGGCCGCCGAGCGGGTCGGGGCTGTGGTACTCGGCCTGGGCCGGGTCGACCTTCTTCAGCGTGGCCGGAACGATGTCGCGGCCGTAGTCCGACCAGACCTGGCCGTCCGGGCGCACCACGAGCGGCTTGTTCTGGTTCGGCCGGTCGAGGTTCGCGTCGGTCTTGACCTTGCTGCCAGGCAGGGTGATGCGAGTGACACCTTGCCAGTCGGCGAACAGGAACCAGCTGCCGTCCGCGGCGGAGACTTGAGTGTTGTCCATTTCGATCTCGATACACCAGACGCCGCGCGCGGTCCACTGCCGCCGCGCGGGGCTATGCCGTGTTCATGGCGATTCATTCCATCGGAACCTGTCAACGACCTTTGAGACACGGGTCTTCGAAGGTTTAGTGTGCATCGGTCTCGAGGATCTCGGTCGGCGGCAGCTCCCTGGGAAAGCAGGCGTCGCAGCAAGCGCACCAAGAACTAGACCTTCGACATCACCACCGCTTCGCCAGCGCGAAGTAGTTCGGCCCGGTGATCGCCTTCCCACTCGCCCTCGCCGACGCGCGGAGCTCGACCTCCTCGACCTCCTCGGCCTTGAGCCGATCGAGCTCGACCTCCGCCTGCGCCTTGTCGGCGAACACCGCGATGGACACGGTGACGTGGCGGCCCCAGTCGTACCGGGTGATGACGGCCTCGCCCGGTGGCAGCGCCCAGCAGGGCCCGTCGTCGTTGTGGTAGCCGAGTAGGGCCACAGACAGGTCGGCGTCGGCGTGATCGGCAAGCTGGTCGAGCACGGCCAGGGCAGGACACGAGTCACACGGTAAACCTCTGCATCGGCGCTCGGCGCGAGGTCGACGCGAGACGACGCAACGACGAGGTCGACACGTCACGCGGTCGACGTGAGGTCGACGCGAGCGACGCGAGTCGACGAGGTCGACGCGAGTCGACGAGGTCGATGCGAGATCGACGAGCCGACGCGGTCGACGCGAGGTCGACGCGAGGTCGACGAGGACGAGGTTGCTCGCGGATCTCGGTAGGTCGACGCGTCCAGTTCAGCCTCGACGGCGCCGGCGTCGCCGCCGGGCTGAGCTGGAGCGGACGATTTCGTGTGGTGGGCCCTTGACGGTGAGTTCGCTAGCTAGGCTGGAAAGACTGTTACAAAATGGCGAACACTTGCTATGAGTAGTTCGACACGTTCTGAAGTATACAAAGTATAGTGGCCGTGCGCAGCACTATTTCTCAGATCGAGCCATGCTGTAACGTTCTTCTCGTCACCAGTGGTATAAGCGCTCGCCTTCTTCAGTTCCGCATTGAGAACCGACGCCTCGTCCGGTCGTCCGCGATCACGCAGCACAACATCGACAATCACGGCTACATCGACAACAGCAATCACGGCCACATCGACAACAGCAAGAAGGCGGAACTGCAAGTCCGTCTACCCGGTGGAGGCCCATGATGTCTTCTCAACGATCAGACCTCGTCGGTCCCGTCGCCGACGCCGCGCAGCTGCATTGTCGCCGTCGCCAGGTTACGCACCAGCCTGTCGCCGTCGACGGTGCGCTTGCCGAGCTTGCGCAGGTAGTCGTCGAAGCTGCTGGCCTCCTCCGCGACGGCCTCGGCCGCCTCGACGAAGGACTGCAGGTCGGCGCGCCAGTTCTCCCCCGCAGCCCCGCCGGCGTTGCCGGCGCCACCTTGAGCCGCCGAGCCAGGGCCACCAGCTCGGCCTTGCTGAGCCCCGCCGGCAGGTCCAGCCCCGCCCCGCTGCGCCGGCGCGAGGCCCCGCCCGTCGGCGTCCCCGACCGCGGCGGGGTGAGCAGCTCGGCGTCCTCGGCGGGCTCGGGGAAGCCGGCGAGGTCGCGGACGATGCTCTGCTCGACGCGCAGCCCGAGCGGCACCAGCACCTCGAGCGCGCGCAGCTGGAACTCACGTCGCTCGCTCGACTCGATCACCGCGGCGATCTTGGGGCTCGGCGCGTCGGCCCCGAAGTAGCCGTCGAGCAGGACCAGCGCGGAGCCGGTCTTCATCGAGCTGTTCGGCGTGGCGCGGCCGGTGGTCACGATGACCCAGGGGGCGTCGAACCTGGACG
>Ga0075163_10005589_pt1 | contig 16729 bp, 14 predicted proteins | sample JI1023141ADNA_FD_71478 | JGI IMG/M metagenome (GOLD analysis project Ga0075163, IMG submission 71478) | Wastewater effluent complex algal communities from Wisconsin, to seasonally profile nutrient transformation and Carbon sequestration -... | ecosystem: Engineered > WWTP > Effluent > Algae...
CTGCTCTTCGAAGGCGGCAGCGCCTTTCTCATGGGCTGCGTGCTGGAGCGCTTCCTGGCCCGGCACGTGAGCATCAACAGCTTCACGGAGACGGTGCTGCGCTCCGTCACGCGGGGCGAGATCATCCACTGGCCGGCGCGATGCGGACTCCGACCGATCCTGTAGGGCCCGAGCTCGCCGCGCTGCTCGCCACCATCGCGCGGGAGCCGTGGGCGTGGGATTTCCACCAGGCCCTGCGCCGCATCGAATGCGCCGCCCCCGCCGCACCGCGCTTCGGCACCGCCCTGCGCCCCGCCGAAGAGCCCCTGCGCCTGGGGCAGGACGTTTCGCTGGGTTTCGCGCCGGCCACCCTGTCGGGGCTCAAGCCCGGCCAGGCCGGCCGGCCGCCGCGGCTTGAAGTCCGCTTCTTCGGCCTCTTCGGGCCCAACGGCCCGCTGCCGCTGCACCTCACCGAATACGCCTACGGGCGCCAGCTGCAGGCCGGCGACCCGAGCTTCGCGCGCTTCGCCGACATCATCCACCACCGCTTCCTGGGCCTCTTCCACCGCGCCTGGGCCCAGGCCCAGCCCTGCGCCAGCCTCGACCGCCCCGGCGACGACAGCTTCGGCCGCTATGTGGGCGCGCTGGCCGGTATCGGGCTGCCGGGCCTCCGTGGGCGTGACGCGCTGCCCGACTTTGCCAAGCTCCACCATGCGGGCCTGCTCAACCGGCAGGTGCGCAACGCCGAAGGGCTCGGCCAGCTCGTCGGCGGTTTCTTCCGGGTGCCGGTGAGCGTCGAGCAGTTCGTCGGCCACTGGATGGCGGTGCGCCCGCGTGACCACGCCCGCCTCGGCCGGGCCGGCAACGTGCTCGGCCGCAGCGCCCTGGTGGGCCGCCGGGTGTGGGACCGCCAGCACAAGTTCCGCCTGTGCCTGGGGCCCCTCGACCTGGCCCAATACACCCAGCTCCTGCCCGGCGGGCGCGGCATCGCCCAACTGCAGGCCTGCGTGCGCAACTACGCGGGGCTCGAATACAGCTGGGACGCCCGCCTCGTGCTGCACGGCCAGGCGGTGCCGCCGCTGCGCCTCGGCCAGGGCGGGCGGCTCGGCTACACCAGCTGGCTGGGGCGCCGCCAGGGCACCGCGCCGGCCACCGATCTGGTGCTCGACGTGGACCGCGCCCTGCGCCGGGCCTCCCGGGCCAATCCATCCGCAACTTCCAGGTGACACGATCATGAGCGAGATCAGCCGCGTCGCACTCTTCGGCAAACTCAACAGCCTCGGCTACAAGGCCATCGAAGGTGCCACGGTGTTCTGCAAGCTGCGCGGCAACCCGTATGTGGAGCTCGTCCACTGGGTCCAGCAGATCCTGCAGACACCCGATTCCGACCTGCACCGCATCGTCCGCCACTTCGAGCTCGACGCCGGCCGGCTGGCTGGCGACGTCACCAACGCCCTCGACCGCCTGCCGCGGGGCGCCACCTCGATCTCGGATCTCTCCGACCACGTGGAGCACGCCGTCGAGCGTGGCTGGGTGTATGGCTCGCTGATGTTCCGCGAGAGCCAGGTGCGCACCGGCCACCTGCTCATCGGCATGCTCAAGACGCCCAGCCTGCGCGGCGCGCTGATGGCCATCTCGCGGGAGTTCGAACGCATCCGCGGCGACACCCTCACCGACGAGTTCGCGAAGATCGTGGCCGGCTCGCCCGAAGAGTTCCTGTCCGCCGCCGACGGCTCGGCGGCCCAGCCCGGCGAGGCCAGCGGCGCGATCCCGCCGGCCCAGCTGGGCAAGCAGGAAGCCCTCAAACGCTTCACCACCGACCTCACCGACCAGGCCCGCTCCGGCAAGATGGACCCGATCGTCGGCCGCGACGAGGAGATCCGCCAGGTGGTCGACATCCTCATGCGGCGGCGCCAGAACAACCCCATCCTCATCGGCGAGGCCGGCGTGGGCAAGACCGCGGTGGTCGAGGGCTTCGCCCAGCGCATCGCCCGCGGCGACGTGCCGCCCAGCCTCAAGGACGTCGAGCTGCGCGCGCTCGATGTGGGCTTGCTACAGGCCGGCGCCAGCATGAAGGGCGAGTTCGAGCAGCGCCTGCGCTCGGTGATCGACGAAGTCCAGGCCAGCCCGAAGCCGATCATCCTGTTCATCGACGAAACCCACACCCTGGTCGGGGCCGGCGGCGCGGCCGGCACCGGCGACGCCGCCAACCTGCTCAAGCCGGCGCTGGCCCGGGGCACTCTGCGCACCATCGGCGCCACCACCTTCGCCGAGTATAAAAAGTACATCGAGAAAGACCCGGCCCTCACCCGGCGCTTCCAGTCGATCCAGGTTGAAGAGCCCAGCGAGGCGCGGGCCTTGCTTATGATGCGCGGCGTCGCCGGCACCATGGAAACCCACCACAAGGTGCAGATCCTCGACGAGGCCCTCGACGCCGCGGTGCGCCTGTCCCACCGCTACATTCCCGCCCGCCAGCTGCCCGACAAGGCGGTCAGCCTGCTCGACACCGCCAGCGCCCGGGTGGCGGTCAGCCTGCACGCCACGCCGGCCGAGGTGGACGACTGCCGCAAGCGCATCACCGCCCTCGAAACCGAGCGCGAGATCATCACCCGCGAAAAGGACATCGGCCTCGACGTGGCCGAGCGCGAGGCCACGGCCAACACCGCGCTGGCCGCCGAGCAAACCCGCCTCGCCGAACTCGAAGCCCGCTGGGATCACGAAAAGTCGCTGGTGGACGAACTCCTCGTCCTGCGCGGCAAGCTGCGCGGCAGCAGCCAGCCGCAGCCGGCCGATTCCGCTAACGCGCTCCTCGCCGCCGACGCGCCGACCCCGCCTGAAACCGCTCCCGAAGCCGCGCCCGAAACACCTCCGGCCGCCGAAAGCCCGGCGCCCGCAACCCCCGCCGAGCCGCCCCCCGACCGCGACACCCTGCTGGCCCGCCTCCACGACGTGCAGGCCCAGCTCGTCGCGCTGCAGGGCGAGCACCCGCTGATCCTCCCCACCGTCGACCACCAGGCCGTGGCCAGCGTGGTGGCCGACTGGACCGGCATCCCGGTCGGCCGCATGGCCCGCAACGAGATCGAGACGGTGCTCAAGCTGCCGGCCATCCTCGGCCAGCGCATCATCGGGCAGGACCACGCGATGGCGATGATCGCCCGCCGCATCCAGACCTCCCGCGCCGGCCTCGACAACCCCAACAAGCCGATCGGCGTGTTCATGCTTGCCGGCACCTCCGGCGTCGGCAAGACCGAGACCGCGCTGGCCCTGGCCGAGGCGCTCTACGGTGGCGAGCAGAACGTCATCACCATCAATATGAGCGAATACCAGGAGGCCCACACCGTCTCCACCCTCAAGGGCGCTCCGCCGGGCTACGTGGGCTACGGCGAGGGTGGCGTGCTCACCGAGGCGGTGCGGCGGCGGCCCTACAGCGTGGTGCTGCTCGACGAGGTCGAAAAAGCCCACCCGGACGTCCACGAGATCTTCTTCCAGGTCTTCGACAAGGGCTGGATGGAGGACGGCGAGGGGCGGGTCATCAACTTCAAGAACACCCTGATCCTGCTCACCACCAACGCCGGCTCCGAGCTCATCACCAAATTGTGCAAAGACCCCGACCTCATGCCCGACGCCGAGGGCATGGCCACCGCGCTGCGTGAGCCGCTGCTCAAGGTCTTCCCGCCGGCGCTGCTGGGGCGCCTGGTCGTCATCCCGTACTACCCGCTCAACGACGAGATGATCGGCGCCATCGCCCGGCTGCAGCTCGGGCGCATCCAGCGGCGCATCCGCGACAACCACAAGGTGCCCTTCAGCTACGACGACGCGGTGGTGAAGCTCATCGCCAGCCGCTGCACCGAGCTCGAGAGCGGCGGCCGCATGATCGACGCGATCCTCACCAACACCATGCTGCCGCGCATCAGCGAGGAGTTCCTGCGCCGCATGCTTGAAGGCCAGCCCATCGAGCGGGTGCAGGTCGGCGTCGCCGGCAACGAGTTCACCTACAGCTTCGACTGACGCGCCTGGCGCAGGCGATTCGCGGTCACAACGGGGAGGTACCGCCATGGGTTTCATCGCACAAGGCCTGGGGCCGACGGACAGCGCTGTCGTCAGCCGCATGGGGCCGGAGATCGTTCGCGTGCTGCGCAAGGCCAGCGCCGAGATCCAGCGTGGCAACGGCAGGGCCGAGAGCACCCTGTGGTTCGGCGATGCGGCCGACCCATGGATGACGCGGCTGCAGAACGCGCTCAACAAGATGGCGAGCGTGATAAACGTGACCGACATCTCGGTCGGCTTCGAATCGCTCAACGATCGCAGCGGCGCCTTCGCCGCCGCCTACAAGCCCACCGGCGGGTGGAACAGCTATGCGGACATCGCCAGCGCGCGGGGGCGCAACTTCACGATCCGGCTCGACACCGGCTGGAACACCACGCCGCCATACCGCCCGCTCGGCACGCCGGCCGACAGCCAGTTCTGCACCCTGGTGCACGAGCTGACCCATCTGGTCCTCGGCACCGAGGACGTCGACAAGGGTGGCATCACGATGTACGGGGTCGACAACGCCAGGCAGCTGGCTTCGACCAGCCCCTACGACGCCAAGGACAATGCCGACAACTGGGGCTATTTCGTCGAGGCGTTCCGGGCCTGACCCGCGCTCCCACTCTCAAGCGCAGCCGGCGCCCGCCCGCCGGCTGCATCGACGGCATTTCAAGCTAGAGCCATCCATGTCAGAAACTTTTCTGCAAGACCGGCCGGCGCCCACCGAGATGAGCCTCGACGAGGCGATCCGCTACGCCGTCGAACTCCACCGCGGCAGGCAGCTGGACGGCGCCGAAACGCTCTACCGGCGCATCCTGGCCGTCGCGCCGGAACAGCCGGACGTGCTGCACTTTCTCGGCCTGCTGCATTTCCAGCGGGGGCAGCCCGACGAGGCCGTCGCACTGATCGGCAGAGCGATCGAAGCGCAGCCCGACTACCCCGACTTCCACAGCAACCTGGGTAACGTGTTCACCGCCCTCGGCCGGGTGGCGGGGGCCGCCGACAGCTACGCCCGGGCACTGGCGCTCGACCCGCAGCGGGCCGATTTCCACAACAATCTGGGCGTGCTGCTGCGGGTCACCGGCAACCCGCTCGAGGCCGAAGCCGAGTTCCGCCGCGCCATCGAGCTCGACCCCGCGCACTTCCGCGCCTACAACAACCTGGGCCTGCTCTACGCCGCCCAGGACAAGATCGAGGCGGCGGTGGAGCACTACTGCCGCTCCATCACACTGATGCCCACCCACCCCGACGGCCACAAGCTGCTTGGCCTCGCGTACTACTCCACCGGCCAGCTCAAGGAGGCCGCCGAGGTCTTCCGCCAATGGCTTGCGGAGCAGCCCGACGACCCCGTCGCCCGCCACATGCTGGCCGCCTGCTCCGGCGAGGGCGTGCCCGAGCGGGCCGACGACGCCTTCATCGTCGAGACCTTCGACCGCTTCGCCGACAGCTTCGAGGAGCAGCTCCAGCAACGCCTGGCCTACAAGGCGCCCCAGCTGGTCAGCGCCGCGCTGGGCCGCCACCTGCCGCCGCCCGCCGGGCAGCTCCACATCCTCGACGCCGGCTGCGGCACCGGCCTGTGCGGGCCGTTGGTCAAGCCACACGCGGCCCGCCTGACCGGGGTCGATCTATCCGTGGGCATGCTCCAGAAGGCCGAGGGCAAGGGCTGCTACGACCACCTCTACCGCATCGAGCTGGGCGCCTTTCTCGCCATGCCCGACGAGGCCGCCGCCTGGGACGTGATCCTCTCGGCCGACACCCTGTGCTATTTCGGCCCCCTCGAAGCTGTCGCCGCCGGCGCCCGCCGGGCCCTGCGGCCGGGCGGCCTGTTCGGCTTCTCGGTGGAGGACGCCGGCGACCGCGCGCCGGACGGCCACCTGCTCAACCCCCACGGCCGCTACGCCCACTCGGCGGCCTACGTGAGGCGCTGCCTGGAGGGCGCCGGCTTTGCCGTGCTCGGGCTCGACCCGGCCGTGCTGCGCACCGAAGGGGGCAAACCCGTGCATGGCCTGATCGTCGCCGCCCAAGCCGCCTGAAGCAGCCGCGCCCGGGCTGCTTGGGATATGATGCAAAAATAATGCACCAAGGGCGGAGGCTGCCATGAACCCGTTGAAAGTCGCCAGGCTGGTGAAGCTTGTCACGCCGCTGGGCGAGGCGCTGCTGTTCAACCGCCTGGAGGGCAGCGACGGCTTGTCACGCAACGGCGAATACCGGGTCACGGTGCTCTCGCGGCGGTCCGACATCAAGGGCGACGAACTCCTCGGCAAGAGCGTCTCGGTTAAGGCTGTCACCCCCCGCGCCGGTCTGCGCGAATTCAACGGCCTGGCGGTGGGCTTCTACCAGGTGGGCCAGCAGGGCCGCTACCACCAGTACCTGATCATCGTGCGCCCCTGGACCTGGCTGCTCACCCGCACCAGCGACTGCAAGATCTTCCAGGACAAAACCGTCCGCCAGATCATCGAAGCCGTGTTCGCCGACCACCCCTACGCCGACTTCGAATTCCAGCTCGCCGGCCAATACACGCCCTGGGACTACTGCGTGCAGTACCGCGAGTCCGACTTCAACTTCCTGGCCCGGCTGATGGAGCAGGAAGGCATCCACTTCTTCTTTCGCCACCAGGGTGGCAAGCACACTCTCGTCATCGCCGACGGCGCCCAAGCCCACGCCGCCGCCGCCGCTTACGCCGCCTTGCCCTTCGTCGAGCCCGAAGCCGTGCGGGCCCGCCAGGAAGAAGGCGTGCGCGACTGGACCCACGGCAGCGAGATCCAGCCCACCCGCTTCATCCAGCGCGACTTCAACTTCGAAAAACCCCGCGCCGACCTGCAAGCCGACGCCAGCCCGGCGCGCCCGCTCAAGCACGAACACGCCGCCCGCCTCGACGTCTTCGACTACCCCGGCGAATACCTCGAGCGCAGCGAAGGGCAGCGCATCGCCGCCATCCGCGTCGAAGAGATGCGCCACCCGTTCGATCAGTTCAGCGGCGAATCCAACGCCCTCGGGCTCGCCACGGGCGGGCTGTTCAAGCTCATGGGCCACCCGCGCGCCGACCAGAACCAGGAATACCTCATCACCGGCGCCGACTACCGGCTCGAAGAAAGCCCGCCCGAATCCGAACTCGCCGACACCGAACTCTTCAGCGTGCGCCTGCAGGCGATCCCCTCGGCGCAAACCTACCAGCCACCGCGACTCACCCCCAAACCCATCGTCCAGGGCCCGCAGACCGCCATCGTGGTCGGCAAGGCCGGCGACGAGATCCACACCGACAAATACGGCCGCGTGAAGGTGCAGTTCCACTGGGACCGCTACGGCCAGAAAGACGAAAACAGCTCGTGCTGGATCCGCGTCTCGCACCCGTGGGCCGGCCAGAACTGGGGCATGATCGCCATCCCGCGGATCGGCCAGGAGGTCATCGTCGAGTTTCTCGAGGGTGACCCGGACCGGCCGATCATCACCGGGCGGGTGTACAACGCCGACCAGATGCCGCCCTGGAGCCTGCCGGCCAACATGACCCAGAGCGGCATCCTCACCCGCTCGACCAAGGGCGGCAACATCAACACCGCCAACGCCATCCGCTTCGAGGACAAGAAGGGCGCCGAGCAGCTGTGGATCCACGCCGAAAAAGACCAGGACATCGAGGTCGAGAACGACGAGAGCCACTCGGTCGGCCACGACCGCAGCAAGAGCGTCGGCAACGATGAGACCGTCTCGGTTGGCAACGACCGCAGCGAGTCCGTCACCAAGAACGAATCGGTGCGCATCGGGGCCAACCGGACGCTGTCGGTGGGCAGCAACGCGAGCACCTCGGTTGGCGCCAACCGCAACCTGGCCGTCGGCGCCGACGAGACCCACGATGTCAGCGGCAACCGCAGCCGCAGCGTGGGCAAGGACGAGAGCGTCGAGATCAGCGCCAACCTGAGCCAGGACGTGGGCAAGAACGTCACCCTCAGCATCGGCGAGAACCAGTCGCTCACGGTGGGCAAGGATTCGAAGAGCCAGGTTGGCAAAAAATACTACCTTGAGGCCGGCGACGAGCTGGTGCTCAAGACCGGCGACGCCTCCATCACGATGAAGAAGGACGGCACCATCACGATCAAGGGCAAGGACATCACCGTGAACGGCAGCGGCAAGATCGGCGTCAAGGCCTCCGGCGACGTAGTGATCAAGGGCGCCAAGATCGCCGAGAACTGAGCACCGGCGCCCATCATGCTGCAGGTCGTCAATCCCACCCCCCTGTCCGCGGCGCTGGTCGTGCTGGCCGATCCGGCCGGGGTGGAGTGCGCCTACGCGGCGGTCAAGGCCAGCTTCGACCTGTCTTCCGGGGTGCCGCGGCTCGCCGCGCGGCAGGCGGGCTTTCTGGCCGGCGACGTGCATTGGGGTGACCCGGCTGCCACCAGCCTCCACGCCGCAGCGGATCTCACCCACCTCAAGCCGGCGACGGACATGCTGCTGCTGGGCCGTGCTGTTGCAGTCGGCGGGCCGGTCGAGGCGATGGACGTGAGCCTGCGCGTCGGTCCGGTGTCGCGTCGCCTGCGGGTGTTCGGCAACCGCCGGTGGGTGCGGGAGGGCGACGAATGGGTGATCAGCCGGCCCGAGCCCTTCGAGCGCATGCCCCTTGTGTGGGAGCTGGCCTTTGGCGGGCATGTGCCGGCTGGCGCGGGCGGCGTGCCGGAGGTCGAGGCGCGCAACCCGGTGGGGCGCGGGCTGGTGGGCGCCGACGAAGGCGACATTGCCGGGCGCCCGCTGCCCAACATCGAAGACCCGGAGCAGCTCATCGCCCGCCCCGCCGATCGCCCGGCCCCGGCCGGCCTCGCGCCGATCCCGCCCGTCTGGCAGCCCCGGCGCGGCTGGGCCGGCACCTACGACGCGGCCTGGCAGGCCCAGCGTGCGCCCTACCTGCCGCTCGATTTCGACCCGCGCTTCTTCAACGTGGCGCCGCCGGGCCTGGTCGCGCCGGGCTACCTTGCTGGCGGCGAAGAGGTGGAAGTCACCGGTTGCACGGCCGGCGCTGCCCTGTGCTTCCGCCTGCCATGCCCGGCCATCGGCTTCGAGTGGGACTTTGACGGCCGCGCGATCGCCGCGGCCCCCCGGCTCGACACGGTGCTGATCGAGCCCGACCAGGGGCGCCTGCAGATGGTGTGGCGGGCCGAGCTGGCGGTGGACAAGCGGCTCACCCGCCTGCGCCAGGTGACCGTGCGCTGGGAGCCCGAGGGAGAGCATCCATGACCCAGGTCGGTGAAGCGGTGCTGGTCGCCATGCTGGCGGCAGACGAAAAAAAGGCCAAGTGCGACTTCAAGCCGCCCCAGACGAAGTGGAAGGCCAACCTCGACGGCGACGCCGACCGCCTGGGGGGCCTCCTCGGCAAGCAGCCGAAGAAGGCGGCGAAAGAGGCCGAGCTGTCGTCGTCCTGCTGGCCGTCCCAGGCCCACCACCTGATCCCCCATCTCACCCTCAAGAGCCATCCCGTGTCGAAGTGGTTGAAGGCCGGCGACATCATCTACGCCGACACCCGCTACGACGTGGACCACGGCAACAACGGCAAGTGGATGCCCTACGCCTCCAGCCTGGCCGAGTGGAAGACCCGGGCCAACAAGCTGGCCGACATCAACAGCAACCGCCGGCTGATGTTCAAGGTGATGAAGCACGCCAAGATCCAGCTCCATCAGGGCAAGCACAGCGGCTCTCAGGATTTCGGGGTCGGCGAGATGCCCTACAAGGAGTGCGTCCGGAAGTACCTCGACAAGATCAACCGGCACGCGCTCTCGCACTACAAGAAGAAGCCGCCCTGTGACGATTGCAAGGGCAAGAAGCAGGCCGGCAAATACCCGCCCCGGGACAACATGGTGCGCTACGTGGACAAGGCCTCGTCCGTGCTCGAGGACGACATCGACGCGTGCCGGATCTTCGTGTCGCGTATCGCCGCCGAGTGCGCCCAGGCGGGCGGCCTGTGACGCGGCCCGCGTGATGAGGATTGCAGCATGAAATATTTCAGGATGAGCCGCCGCTTCCCGGCCCGGGGTGTCGGCGTGTTTCATGACGGCAAGGGCGGCTCGCTGGTGCAGGATTTCAGAATGAGCCCCAAGCCGCCAACGGAGGCGGGCGTCGCCCGAGAGAGCCTCGGCATGCTGTCGCCCGGGAGCGCCAGGGCGAGCCGCCGGGCGCTCCCCGAGCCGGCGGGCCTGTTCCAGGACAGCCACCACCTGTTCCTGCTCAAGACCGGCCACCGCCTGGAGCCAGGCTTCGAGCCGCCCTTCAAGGTCGTCCTCGACCCCGACATCCCGAACCCCCAGCTGCCGACCTTCTTCGAGTCGCCGGCCTGGATCGGCACCCAGGCCTTCTACCGCGACCTGCTGGCAGCCGGCATCGACAACATCGAAGCGGTGCCGGTGGAGATGCGCGACGACGCCCGCCAGCGCATCTTCCACGATTACCTGCTGCTCAACATCGTCGGCTGCGTTCCGTGTGCAGACATGGAGAAGTCCGCGGTGAGCGCTCTCGGCGAGGGCATCAACGTGATCACCCGGCTGGTCGTCGATGCCACGCGCCTGGGGGCCTTCGACCTGTGCGTCGCCGCCGAGGACACCGACTGCATGATCGTCAGCGAGCGCGTCGCCCGCCACCTGCAGGCCTGTGGCTACGACGACATCCTCCTCGAAGAGCTGGAGCAGGCCTGAGCCGCCCATGATGCCCCTCGACATCTGCGCCGCCGGCTGCGTCACGCCCATCGGCGCGAGCCTCGCCGAAACCGCCGCGTCGGCCCGGGCGCGGCTCGCCAACCTGCGCGACGGCCCGTGGCAGGACCGTCAGGGCGAGCCCCATGTGGTCGGCCAGGTGCCAGACAGTGTTTTGCCCAGCCTGGCCGAAGCGCTGCAGGCGGAATCCATCTCCCGGCGCGAGGCCCGGATGCTCCGGATGGGGCACGCCGCCCTGGCGGAGGTGCTCGAAGCCCTGCCCGACGGCGTCGAGGTGCCCCTGCTGCTGGGCTTGCCGGAGCACCACGCGATGCGCCCCATCGATCCGGCCGGCTTTCTGCAGCGCCTGCGCCAGCAGAGCGGCGCGCCGCTCGACCTGGCCCGCAGCATCGCGGTGCCGCGCGGCCGGGCGGCCGGGCTGATGGCTCTGGGCCAGGCCGGCGAGCGCATCGCCTCCGGCGCGGCCGGGTTCGTGCTGGTCGGCGGTATCGACAGCTTCATCGAGCCCTGGCTCCTCGACACCCTCGAAGCCGCCGGGCGGATCCGCAACAGCGTCAATGCCGACGGCTTCTCGCCCGCCGAGGGGGCCGCCTTCCTGCTGCTGGGCGACCCGGCACAGCGCCGCGCGCCGCCCCTCGCGGTGCTGACGGGCTGTGCGCTGGGGCATGAGCCCGGCCACCTTCAGGCTGACGCGCCCTACCTCGGCGAGGGGCTCGCCGGTGCCGTCAGCCGGTTGCTGGCCGAGGCGCCGCCGCCCGCACCGATCGCCTGCACCTACGCCTCCTTCAACGGTGAGCGTTACTGGGCCCGGGAGTTCGGCGTGGCCCGGGTGCGCAATGCCAGCCATTTTGCCGACGCCATGCAGATGGAGCACCCCGCCGAGTGCTGTGGCGATCTCGGCGCTGCCCACGGGCCGCTGCTGGCCTGCCTGGCGGCCCACGGGCTGGCCGGCGGCTATCGGCCCGGGCCCTGCCTGGTCTATGCTTCATCCGACGGGGGCGACCGCGGAGCCGCCCTGCTCGAGGCGCCACGCTGACGGAGATTGCCATGCCGTGCACAGTCCATAACATCCAGGGCTTCGCCCACAAGACCAGCGGCGGCATGAGCATGGTCTTTCCCGACGTGTGCAAGACGCCCGCCCCCCCGGCCCCGCCCATCCCCATCCCCTACCCGAACATCGGCAAGGCCTCCGACACCACCGCCGGCACCACCACGGTCAAGGCCGACGGCAGCATGGTGATGGTGAAGGGCGCCAAATACATGATGAGCGCGGGCGACGAGGCCGGTTCGGTTGGTGGCATCATCAGCGGCACCTTCAAGCAGGAATGCGAGTTCCTGATGTATTCCTTCAACGTGATGCTGGACGGCAAGAACGTCTGCCGGATGGGCGACCCCCTCTGGCACAACAAGAAGAACATCTGCGGGTGAGCCCCGCGAAAGGCTGGGCCCCATGAGTGCCAATCGTCTCAATCTGGTCGAACGAATCCATGCCGCCGACAAGGCGGGTGAGCCCGCCGGGCTGCTGCGGGGGCAACTGCTCGCCATCGACGGCGACGGCTGGCTGCGCGTGCAGGTCGACGGGCACGACCCCTGGCGCTGCCTGTGGCTCGAAGGCAAGCCCCTCGAGGTGGGCGACGCGGTGCTGGTGCTGGCACCGGCGGCGGCCAGCCCCGGCGTGGTGCTCGGCCGCATCGCCAGCTACACGGCGCCCGCCCAGCCGGCTCGGCTGACCCTCGAAGCCACCGAGGTGCTCACGCTCAAGTGCGGCGACGCGACCCTCGACCTGCGGGCCGACGGCAAGGCGGTGCTGAAGGGCGAAGACGTGCTGATCCGCGCCAAGGGCCTCCAGCGCATCAAGGCGGGCAGCGTCTCGATCAACTAGGGCCAGCCCATGGTCGCCATCGCGCCGCTCGTCCGCCGGCACCGCTTCATCCCCGAGCGGATCGTGCTTCATGCCGAAGAGCTCGCCTACCTGTGGCAGCGGCGGCGGGCGTCGCTCCGCTCCCCCGACATCACGCTGCCGGATCTCAGCTACCTGCAGGAGCGCATCGAGGCCCACCTGCAGGGCATGCTCGTGGCCGGCGACGAGCTGCCCAGCCTGCTCGACGGCTTCCTGCACGGCGACCAGCGGGACGAGGCCTTCGCGGCCGCCTGGGCCTTGCTGCGCAGCGCACTGCCCGGCAACGCCCGCAAGATGCTCGAAGCCTTCGCCGCCGCCCGCGGGCCGGTGTTGGACGGTTTTGCCGACGCGCTGGCCACGGCGCCTGCCACGCATACCGGGCCGACCCTCCAGGCGGCCCTGGCCCACGGCAGCCCGGCCCACGCGGCGGCGGCGGCGTTGGCCCTCGGTTGCCACCGCCAGCTCGATGCCCGGTCGCCCCGCCTGGCTGGTCTGCTGCTTGACGCCAGCCCCGCCGTTGCAGCGGCGGCCTGGCGGGCGCAGCGGGCCCTCGACAGCCCGCCCGGCACCGCGCCGCTGCCCTTTGCCGAGGCCCTGCGGGAGCCGTCCCCGGCCTTGCGGCAGGCCGTGCTCGAAGTGGCGATTTGGCGCGGCGAGCCCTGGGTGCTCGATGTGGTCCGGCAGCTCGCCGCCGAGGGCGACGAAATCGGGCTGGGCTGGTACGCCGCCCTGTGCCCCGCCGACGAACAGGATGCCGCGGTGGCTCTCTTCGCCGGCCGGCCGCTGCCCCAGCGCACGGCGCTCGCCGCGCGCCTCGGCCGGCCGGCGGCGATCCGGGCAGTCTTCGACTGGATGGCCGACCCCGACCCCATCCTCGCCGCCGCGGCCGCCGAGGCCTGGGAGCGAATCACCGGCCTGTCCGTCGAGGGCGAGCGCAGGGCGTTGCCCGCGGGCGGCGCGCTCGAGCAAGATTTCCCCGTCATGGTGTGCCTGCCGGACCTGGCCCGGGCCCGCCAGCAATGGGCCGCCCACCGTGAGCGCTGGCTTGCAGGCGGCTGCTGGTGCCGCGGCTTCGACCTCCAGTCCACCATGACGAGCGAGGCCCAGCACTGCATCGGCCTCCAGGCCCGCTGGGATTTTGCTGCCCGGGCAGCGCAAATCGGCACGCGACTCCTCGTGCCTCCGGTGGTGTGAGCCCCTGCGGCTGGTAATATCAAGCTTGTTTGTCATACCCTGAAACTGAACCACCGCCGAGACTGCCATGCGAATCTCCGTCATCAGCTTCAACGGCGCTCCGCTGCCCGGGCCGCTGGGTTTCGACTTCGACAGCCGGGGCGGGGCGATCGGCCGGGAGGAGGGCAACGAGCTGACGCTGCCCGACCCGGAGCGGCACATCTCCCGCGTGCAGGCGCGCATCGAGTTCGACGGGGCGAACTTCGTCTTCGTCGACATGGGCGGCAACCCCTCGTCGGTCAATGGCCGGCCGGTGGGCAAGGGCAACCGGGTGGTGCTCACCGGGGGCGAGCGGCTGTCCATCGGCGGCTATGTGCTCGAGGCCGGGTTCGACCACGCGGCGCCGGTGTTTTCGAACCCCACCCAGGTGGCGAGCGGGGCCGACCCGCTGGGCCTGTTCGGCGGGGCATCGGCGGGCTCGCCGCTGTTTGCCGACCCCTTTGCCGGCCTGCAGGCCGCCCCGGCGGCGCCTGCGGGGGCGCCTGCGCCGCCGCCCGCGGCAGGGGACGACCCCTTCGCGGTTTTCCTCGCCTCGGCCCGGCCCGTGGCGGCGGCCACGCCGGCCGAAGCCGCCCACGATCCCTTTGCCCCACCGCCGCCCGCGCCGCCCCCCGCCCGGGTGGACGTGCTGGGCCTGGGGGCCGGCCGCGAGTCGTCGGTGGATGCGCTGTTCGGCCTCGCCGGTGGCGCGGCGCAGGACCCGTTTTTCGGAACGCCCCTGGGCGAGCCGGCGCCGTCGGCCGCGCCGGCCTCTCCGGCGGTGGTGGACCCGCTGGCCTTGTTCGGCGGCCCGGCGGCGCCGTCTCCGGGGGCCGAGCCCCAGCGGGACGACGTGCCCCTGCTCAACCAGGCCTTCACGCCGCCGCGCGCCGAGATCCCGGCGGCGGCCGAGCTCACGCAGGTCGTCGCACCCCGCCCGGCAGGGCCCGCCGCCGAGGCGCCGCCAGCCGCATCGGCCGGGATGGTCTTTTCGTGGGACCAGGCGCCGCCGGCCGCACCCGTCGCTGCGCCGGCCCCGAGCGCGCCGGCCGTACCGGCTGAAGCCCCGCCGGCCTCCGCCGCGCGGGTCGAGGTCAGCGTCGAGCGGGTCGAGGCGGTCCCGTCGCCACAAGCCGCCCAGCCCGCGGCGCCCGTCGGCCAGGACGCGCTGATGGAGGCCTTCCTGCGCGGGCTCGGGGTGTCGGTGCGCTTGCCGGCGGGGCTCACGCCCGAGCTCATGGAGCAGATCGGGGTGATGCTGCGCGAGGCCACCCAGGGCACCCTCGAGCTCCTCACCGCCCGCGCGCTCACCAAGCGCGAGGTGCGCGCCGAGGTGACGATGATCGTCAGCAAGGGCAACAACCCGCTCAAGTTCTCGCCCGATGTGGGCTTTGCACTCAGCCAGCTGCTGGCGCCCCAGGGGCGGGGCTTCATGCCGCCCCAGGAGGCCATGCGCGACGCCTACGACGACCTGCGCGCCCACCAGTTCGGCTTCATGGCCGGCATGCGGGCGGCGCTGGCGGGCGTGCTGAAGCGCTTCGAACCGGAGACGCTCGAACAGAGGGTGGTGGCCCGCAGCCTGCTCGACAATCTGCTGCCGGGCAGCCGCAAGGCCCGCTTGTGGGATCTCTTCGCGCAGATGTATGGTGAGATCTCCCAGGAGGCCGAGGACGATTTTCATGCCCTCTTCGGGCGCGAGTTCCTGCGCGCCTACGAGGAGCAGGTCGAACGCCTTCAAGCGGAGCGCGAACCCGACCGTTGACCACCCATTGCCGGCGGGCCAATCCGTCGCGAGGTGCCCATGCTCGATGTACATACCTGTTACGTGTCGGAACAGGGCGGTCGCAGCCGCAATGAAGACGCCTGCGGCTACTGGACCTCGGAGGCGGGCTGCTGCTGGGTGGTCTCCGACGGGGCCGGCGGGCACGGCAGCGGCGACATCGCCTCGCGGCTGGTGGTGAGCACCGTGCTGCGGCGCTTCTCGGCCCATCCGGTGGTCGCGCCGGACGAGGCCGTGGCCCTGCTCCAGGCAGCCAACGAGATGGTCGTCACCGAGAAGACCAGCGGCGACACCGCCGACGACATGCACGCCACCGCGGTGGCCCTGCTGATCGACCCTCGCCAGGGCCTGGCCGTGTGGGGGCACGTGGGCGATTCGCGGATCTACCTGTTCCGCCGCGGCCACCTGGCCTACCAGACGCGCGACCACAGCCTGGTGCAGAACATGATCGACGCGGGATTCGGCAGCGTCTCGATGATCCGCACCCATCCCAAGCGCAGCCTGCTCACGTCCGCCATCGGCGCCAAGGAGTCGATCGCCCTGTCGGTGTCGGCCGAGCCGCTGGCGCTGCAGCCGGGCGATGTCTTCCTGATGTGCACCGACGGCTGGTGGGAATACGTCGAGGAGCCCGAGATGGAGCGCCTCCTCGACGAAGCCGCCAGCCCGGAGGATTGGCTGGCCCGCATGGGCGAGGCCATCCGCCAGCGGGCGCCGGCCGAAAACGACAACTACACTGCGGTATGTGTGAAGCTGGCCGAGGAGACGACCGTCATCCTGCCGGCCAGGGGGCACGACCCCGCGGTGTCCGACTGAAAGGATCGCCATCATGAAAAAGTTTTCTGCAATGCGCCTGCCCGCCGCCGTGGTGGCGGTGGCGCTGGCTGTCAACGGCTGTGCCAACATGGACGACAAGACCACCAGCGCCGGCATCGGCGCGGCGGTGGGCTGCGCGGCCGGGGCGGCGCTGGCCAAGCTCACCAAAAACGACGCGGGCACCGCCTGCATTGCCGGCGCGGTGGTGGGCGGGCTGATCGGCTACCAGCGGGCACGCGGCTCGGAGATCCAGGAGGCCCAGGCCACCGCCGACGAGGCCGTCAAGGTGAGCGGCGCCAAGGCGACGCCGGTGCAGACCCAGCCGGTGCA
>Ga0075163_10005590_pt1 | contig 16726 bp, 16 predicted proteins | sample JI1023141ADNA_FD_71478 | JGI IMG/M metagenome (GOLD analysis project Ga0075163, IMG submission 71478) | Wastewater effluent complex algal communities from Wisconsin, to seasonally profile nutrient transformation and Carbon sequestration -... | ecosystem: Engineered > WWTP > Effluent > Algae...
AGAGTCAGTCGCGGCTTTTACAACCGCATCTAATTGCCCCGTAAAAATACCGCAAACAACCGATAATACAATCATCCCAAGCCATATCACATTTAACATACTTGCCCCTTGACATCCTTTGCACTAAAATTGTCACAATTCTCGTTACCCTGAGTCATGATGAAACACTTAAAAACACTTTGCCTACTGCTATTAAGCACAAGCCTAATCGCAAACCCTAGCCATCATATCAAAGAAACAGAAGCTGACGTCATTATTAATCAAGTCTATCAATCCATCAAGCCCTATCATACGCAATCGATGGTTGAACGTATCAAAACCATTTCTGCAAAATTTCTAGGTAAGCCTTATATCTTAGGCGCATTAGGCGAAGGCTTACACAGCCGATATGACCAATATCCGCTATATCGCACCGATGGATTTGATTGTGAAACCTTTGTGACGACTGTCTTAACCTTAGCACTAGCAGACGATTTACCTGTATTTAAAACCTGTATTCGCCATCTTCGCTATCAACAAGGCAAAGTGGCCTATATCCATCGCAATCACTTTACAGAGCTTGATTGGAATAATAATCAACAACAGATGGGGTTACTTGAAGACATCACGAAAACGATTGTCAACCAACAACAAAAGCCGATTTATTTAATTGCAACTGCTACCATCAACAGGCCTGCTTGGATTCAACATCGCCCTCAAAGTGCCATTCGTCTTAATCGACCCAACGCTAAAAAGAGCGCCTTGCGCATCACTGAGTTACATCAAAAAGCACCGTTAACCAAAATTGAAATCTCAACACTGCCTTATTTACCGTTCACCGCTTTATTTAATAAAAATGGACAAGCAAATCTTGATATTTTTAAACAAATTCCTGATGCTGCGGTCATTGAAATCGTGAGACCTAATTGGAACCTCAAAAATGCCATTGGTACCAATTTAAATGTCTCTCATTTAGGTTTTGGGATTTGGAAAGACGGTACGCTCTACTTTAGAGAAGCCTCATCTGTTGAAAATAAAGTAATAGACATCCCTCTCACCACCTATTTAAAAGACTACCTCAATAGCGACACTATCAAAGGCATTAACATACAAAAAATTGTTTTACATAATACAGTAAGAACCAATCGCAATTGTACGGTTGTAAGGTAAATCATAGAACTCGATGTTTAAATTAGCCGAATAATTTCGCATCAAGAAAGCAAACAACTTTTCTTGCCAGTAAAATAAAAGCGAACGTTTTTGTTTTGAAGCCATAACATTAGGCACTTCAACTAAATACGTTGCCGCGTCAATATTGACTTCAAATGGCAACCACTCTCTATCATTAGCCAATTTTAAAGCCTCTGGAATTGAAATATTATCCATAAAGCCATAATGTAAGATGAGCTGACATATCTTTTCATCCATAGGGATAACTTCATAACGTTGGCTATAATGCACATACGGTTTGTTTTCAACGGTATATGACACAATTAAAATATTTTCAGGCAAAGCCAAGCTTAATTTTAAGAAATGCAAAAAACTGCCGCCAGAACGGTCGTAAACATCTGTAATAAAAATAGCCGTCACCCCTTTTAATGGGGTTAACAACTTGTAATGTAGTTGACGAATAATTTTTGTAATATCGTCTTTGGCCATATAGTAATTTTCTTTAAGAAAGTTCATGCCCAAATTCCAAGTAAACATGACAAAGGCCACTACCATCGCGAAACTAACGGGCACCCAACCACCTGTTAAAAACTTATAAGAATTAGCCCCTAAAAATGCTAATTCAACAATAAGAAATATGATAAACGTTAAAGCAATACGAGCATATGACCAAAACCAAACTTTTCTTGCGGCATAAGCGACCATTAAGGTGACCAATAACATATCAAGATTAACGGCTATCCCATAGGCATGCGCTAAATTACCAGAGGTTTTAAAAGTTAAAACGAGCAATAAAGTACCGAATAATAATAATGCATTCACTTGAGGGATATAAATTTGCCCAACACGATCTTTAGAGGTTTGTACAATAGGAATTCTAGGGTAAAGTCCTAAGAGCACTGCTTGCTTCATCAACGAAAATGTCGCCGTAATTACCGCTTGAGAGGCGATTACTGTAGCCATCGTCGCGATTATCAATAAGGGAACGAAAAACCAAACGGGCGCTAACAAATAAAATGGATTTTGAATAGCCGCAGGATTAGTTAAAAGAGCCGCCCCTTGACCAAAGTAATTTAACAATAAACACGGAAAAACCACAAAAAACCAACTGGCACGAATAGGTGCTTTACCAAAATGCCCAATATCTGCATATAAAGCTTCACCACCAGTCACAACCAAAAATACGCCCCCTAATAAAAAATAACCTCGCCAGCCATTTTCAATCAAAAAACGATAGCCGTAATAAGGGTTAATGGCTTTAAGGACAATAGGATTGTCAATAATAGCTGCCGCTCCAAGCGCTGCGATGGTAATAAACCAAATAAATAACACAGGGCCAAAGGCTGAACCAATTTTGGCAGTTCCTTGGGATTGCATTAAAAAGAGCAAGACTAAAATCACACATGCTGTTGGCATAATATAAGGGTCAAAAGCTGTTGAAGAAAGCGTCTCTAAACCTTCAAGTGCTGATGTCACAGAAATAGCCGGGGTTAACATTCCATCGCCAATTAAAAGACCAGCACCAAAAATAGCAAACGTATAAAACAACGATTCATAGCGTGTGTTTTTTTGCTTTAACAAAGCCAATAATGCAAGTATCCCACCCTCACCTTCGTTATCTGCCCTAAAGACGATCATTAAATATTTAAACGATATCACTAAAATCAATGACCATGAAATCAATGATAAAACGCCTAAAACCTCAGTGGTATTAATCGGCAAATCACGCAGAATTTCGCGAAAGGCATATAAGGGACTCGTCCCAATATCGCCAAAGACAACGCCAAGGGCGGCTACAGATAACGATAATGAAAGTTTGTTTTTGCTCATAGGATTTCTATATGTGACGATTATTCGATAAACTATAACGCGTCTCTAAAAACTCAGCAAGGTAATTTACAGAGCTGCGACTGTACAGTCGCGGCTCTGTTATATCGGAAATATTTAAGATTGCCTATTTTTATCAAATGCTTAATAATGTAAACATCACTCGGTTAAGGACAACACGCCATGTCATTGAAATTCTCTCGATTATCTCTACTGATTACGGGTTTATCTTCACTTATCCTCTCTGGCTGCTTTACCCCCCCTTATAATCATTTTAAACCTGACAGACCTGTCGCAAAGACTACGGCCAAAGTCGCGGCAGTAGGTACAGCGCTTGGCTATATTACAGGTGGCTCAGCCACAGTAGGCGGCATCATTGGCGGTGTTGCAGGTGCTACTTATGCGCTTAATAAAGAAACGCCCAGAGGCATTATTAAAGACCTCAGCAAAAAAGACATTCAATATGTTCAATATGGCGATAGACGCCAACTCATTATCCCTACTGATAAATATTTTATGTTTAACTCATCAAGACTTAATGAAAACCAATACGAAGGATTAAACCTTATTATCAAATTATTAAGATGCTACCCCACAAGTACCATTTATGTTGCAGGTTTTACAGATAATATTGGCACGCGCATCCATAAAAAACTAATGTCTACAGCACAAGCAGAAGCCATGCTCACCTTTATCTGGGCCAATGACATTAAAGCCAAACTGCTACAAGCTGAAGGCTATGGTGATAAGTATGATGTTTCTGATAACAAAATCATCCACGGTAGCGCTCAAAATCGGCGTGTCGAAATTCAATGGATAAGTTCAGCGGCAGCCCCACCTGCCAATGCACCTATTATTAGCATGAGTGATAAATAATAATACACATCATTGTCATCCCGTAGGTACGTCATCCTGAGCGCGTCTTTTTGCGCGAAGGATCTCCATGCTTAACTTCGTTGCCTGTGCAAGGAGTTCCCTCACTGTGTTCGGGATGACGTAGTTTATCAAATAAACATTGGCTAAAACATGGTCTTTTGTTACCATCAACATTTGGGCAATTAAAGTTGGTAACTCATGATATCTAGGGTAATTGGAGGTATTTTATTAATTGTTGGCACCTCAATTGGCGGGGGCATGCTAGCACTTCCTATTGCTAATGCGGGCATTGGTTTTTTCACGTCAACATTATTACTTATATTCTGTTGGTTGCTGATGACCATAGGTGCTTTTTATATCCTTGAAGCTAACCTTTATCTGCCACGTGGCAAAAATATGGTCTCAATGGCGCACCTGACTTTAGGACCAATAGGACTCGTTATCGCATGGTTCAGTTACCTTTTCTTATTGTATGCCTTACTAGCCGCCTACATTGCAGGTGGTGGCGATATATTAGGTACACTTATACGTCCACTAGCACCCTTATTATCTAATGCTGAAAACAGTATTTTATTTACCTTGGCTTTTGGCTTTATTGTTTATGGCGGCATAAAACCAGTTGATTGGGCTAATCGTGCATTGATGTTTGGTAAGCTTGGGATTTATCTGTTACTGGTTGTTTTTATTGCACCTCATGTGCAGCTACCCCATTTGCAGCATGTATCATCTCACCTTTCTATCAACATCATTATGGTACTCATTACGTCTTTTGGCTTTGCCATTATTATCCCTAACTTGCGTGACTATTTTGAAGATAATATAAGTACCTTGAAAAAAGTCATTTTAATCGGCTCTATTATTCCACTATTGTGTTACTTGGCTTGGAATGCCGTTATTATTGGAAGCCTACCTCATGATGGCCCCAGAGCACTTAGCCTGCTAATGCATGACAGTAATTCTACAAGCGCACTGGCAAGTCTTATTAGCCAAACGATACAAAGGCCATTTATTAGCGCTTTATTTAATACCTTTACCGCTATATGCATGTTAACCGCATTTTTAGGTGTCTCTTTATGTTTAGTGAGCTTTCTAAGTGATGGCTTACATATTGATAATTCAGGGTTTAAAGCTTTATTTTTATCATTATTAACTTTTGCACCACCTTTATTGCTTGTAATTTATGCGCCTGGCATTTATATCTCTGCACTAAGTTATGCCGGGATTTTTTGTGTGATTTTATTATTATTACTGCCTGTTGGCATGTCCTATTTTGGCAGAAAACGATATACGAGTACTTACTTGGTCCCAGGCGGAAAAGTCTTGCAATGTGTCATGGTAATGACTTCGGTTGCCTTACTTATCTTCTCCATTAAAGACATGATATTATAATGAAGACACGGCTCACGCCTTACGTCCCGCTGCTTGTCCGCGGGATCTACGCTGAGACGAGTTCTTGACCCCGTGGACAAGCCACTGGGCGTAGGCATCGCGGATAGCTACTACATATGAAGAGGATGACATGATAAATTCTAAATTATTAGGTGGCATTCTGCTAATCGTTGGCACCTCTATTGGCGGTGGCATGTTGGCACTTCCTGTATCAGTTTCCCCCGTTGGATTTTATCATTCGCTACTTTTTCTATTTTTATGTTGGCTCATCATGACCTCTGGCGCTTTACTCGTCCTTGAGGTAAATCTTCGTTTGCCAAGAGGCGCCAATATGATCTCAATGGCCAAACAAAATCTTGGCCTGCCTGGCCAGCTCATCGCTTGGATTACCTATTTGCTCCTCTTATATACGTTATTATCTGCTTATATCTCAGGTGGCAGTGATGTTTTTTCAGGCATCTTAAAGCAATCTGCTCTTAATATACCTGAAAGTATTACGTCTATTCTCTTCACTGGCCTTTTTGGTCTCATCGTTTATCAAGGAATAAAAGCCGTTGATTATGTCAACCGTGGCCTTATGTTTGGCAAATTAGGCGTCTATTTGTTACTGATTGCCATCATTAGTCCTCATATTAATATCACGCATCTCGAAGGTGGGAATGTTCGCGCTATTACGTCAAGCATAATGATACTGATAACCTCTTTTGGGTTTGCATCGATTGTTCCAACGCTTAGAGATTATTTTCAAGATGATATCGCCTCACTTCGAAAAGTCATCATCTACGGCTCACTCATCCCGCTTATCTGCTATATTGCATGGATAGGGGTTATCATGGGCGTTATCTCTAATGAAGGAGATAATGGCTTAATAGCACTATTAACAAGCGACCATGCCACGAGCGGACTCACCTCATCACTATATCAAGCACTTCATAATCCCTGGATTTCAGGGTTATTTAGTTTTTTTACCTCCATCTGCATGTTAACTGCTTTTTTAGGTGTCTCTATTGGGCTATTTGACTTTTTAGCAGATGGTTTGCATCTAGATAAATCTGGCGTGCAAGGTAAATTAACCCTAACGTTGACCTTTCTGCCCCCACTTATTGTTGTACTGTTCAATCCTGGTATTTATTTACATGCGTTAAGTTATGCGGGCATTTGCTGTGTCATTTTGTTATTACTACTACCCGCCATCATGGCATGGATTGGACGAAAAAAGGCAAAAGCAAATACCATAATCTTAATTCCAGGCGGAAATATTTCCCTTAGCCTGCTCATTTTGATAGGATGCTATTTACTGTATCTTGCGTGGTAAATCAGGATAACTCATGGCCTATCATCGTCCTTTTTTAAAATGGGCAGGCAATAAATTTCAATGTCTTGCGCATATATTGCCGCATTTTCCTCAAAAAAAGAGACTCATCGAACCTTTTGCGGGCTCTGCTGCTATTACGCTTAATACCGATTTTAAACAATACTGGCTCTCTGAACGTAATGCCGACCTTGTGGCATTGTTTCATCATATCCAACAAGAAGGACAAGACTTTATTAACCTTTGTAAAAGTTTATTTATCCCACAAAATAACAATAAAGACTTTTACTTAAAGACGCGTGATAAGTTTAATCACACACAAGACCCTCGTACACGCGCACAGCTCTTTTTATTTTTAAATCGCCATGGGTATAACGGCCTTTGCCGCTATAACTTAAAGGGCGGTTATAACGTGCCATTTGGGCACTATATAAAACCCTATTTCCCTGAAAAAGAACTATTAGCGTTTTATGAAAAATCAAAAAAACATACTATAAAGCTCACCCATCTGGACTTCAAAGATTGCATGCTTCAAGCCACAAAAAATGACTTAATTTATTGCGACCCGCCTTATGTTCCTCTATCACCCTCATCAAGTTTTACCAATTATACGGGTCATGGCTTTAATGAACACAAACAAATTGAATTAAGAGATTTAGCAGAAAAAATATCTGCAAGGGGCGCTACGATTATCATCTCCAATCATGATACACCCTATACACGCGAGCTTTATAAAAACGCCAAGATACTCTCATTTGATGCTAAAAGATTGATTAACTGCAAAGCTGAATTAAGACGGCCTGTAAAGGAAATTATTGCGATTTGGTGAAGTGGAACAGATCTCTCAGGCTTATCGTTTGCCAAGCGGGGGAGCGATTAATTGCGGGAGCGCCTTTTTTGGCTGAATTTTTTCAGCAAAAAGTGCATGGATGCACTTTTTAGCGTCTGCGCGCAGGATGCGCGTTGACGCGGCTGCTAAAAAATTCTGTCAAAAAAGGGTTAAGCGGACGCTTAATCGCTCCCCCGCTTGGCAAGCGATAAGCCCTTCTCAGGTCTAAATCAAGCGCGCTTATAATCTTTGAGGAAGAATGCCAAAATCATGACAAGTAGCAATGAAATGGGTAGTATTGAAAGTGCCACTTGGTAATCAGCTATGGTGTAAACATGCTCACCAGCAACAATGCCGCTGTCACCAAATTTATCTAATAGCTTACCAACGAGTGGCTGGAATACCACGCCGCCTAAGGTCACAATCATATTCACGACCGCGAAAGCAGTCCCTGATAACTTTGCTCCAGAGTTCTCTTTTCCCATGATGAAAACAATAATCTCAGTGGCTGAAAATACCCCATATAAAAACAATAAGATATTCAGTGTGAGATAAGACAAGTGAGGCACATATAATACGGCTGAGATACAAATCAGCGAAAAGAAAGCCCCAACTGTTAAAGGCAATACGCGTCGTCCACTTCTATCAGAATAATATCCAGCAATGGGCGCACCCACAGCCCATCCCAAAAACATCGCAGAAATCGTATGTGCGGACTCCATTTTTGTTAGATGATGCACTTGCTCTAGGTATGTTTTTCCCCACAACTCACCAAATACAGAGAGTGATGTATATAAACAAGCACCCACTAAACCAATCAGCCAGATTTCGTGAGAAACCAAGACTTTCCAAACATTTTTAAAAAAATCTGGCAAACTATAACGATGAACAACATGTCCATCCGGTCCATCTTGTACTGTTAAAAACACAATGACGGTCAATATTGCTCCAAAAACAACCAACAGTGTTAAGACCGATTCCCAGCCATACGTCAGTGCAATATGAGTAATATTAACTTCACCAAAGACTAAGCCTACCATGCCCAAAGTTGTAATCAAACCTGCGACCAATGAAAAATATCGCCGCGGCAACCAATTTACAGCAAGCGATAATACCCCTACAAAGGCAAACGATGAACCAAGCCCCACTAAAAACCTGCCTATCCCTGCAATAAGCATCGATGCTGTATATGAAAACATCCAAGAACCAAAGGTGCAAGTTAAGCATGCGACTAATAATAACCGTCTTGGGCCAAACCTGTCCATGAGCATTCCCACAGGCAATTGCATCGGCGAGTAAGCAAAATAATATAACGCAGACAACTCACCAAATGTTGTCGCTGAAATATGACCAAAAGCCGCACTTAGTTCTGTTTGTAGTGCGCCAGGGATAATCCTAAGCACAAACTCATAGCAATAAAAAATAGCACCTATGGCACACATGAATATGCCATAGGCTGCGTGTTTTTTTAATCGATTAATTATCTGCATGCGCGTGCGTTTCTCTTAAAAAGAACGTTAATATTGCCGCAATTAAAATACCCAAGGGGATAATCGTCAAAGCAAACTGATAATCGTCTGCCGTATACAATACTTGCATTTTATCACTCGCAATATTACTCATATACAAACTTTTATCTCTTAAATAAACACTCCAATCCAGCAAACGACCGACTAAAGGTTGCAATAACATAGCACCTAACATCACCATCATATTAGTCAGTGCCATCGCAGTACCCGCAGCCTCTTTAGGACTTAATTCACGACCTACTGCAAATACAATAGCTTGAGATGAATATAACAAGCCCAAAATAAACATTAAAGCATTAATATGATATGCCGTCAGTCCTGGAACATATAATATCACCATCATCACGACAGCAGCCCCAGTTGCACCGAATAACATCGGCATTTTACGGCGACGAAGTTTATCAGAAATAAATCCCATTAATGGTGCGCCAATCGTAAAGCCTACAAAAAGTATAGAGTTTGCAAACGCAGCTGACTCTTGTGTTAGCATATGAGCATGTTGAAGATAAGGTATACCCCATAACTCGGCTAATACTGTCGTTGGCAAATAGACCAAACACCCAAACAAGCCGTTGATCCATATTTGAGGATTTTCAGTGATAATAAGTAAATCTTTAATACCGCATTTGAAGTTTTCAACAGTCCCTGAGCTTGCGTTATCATTCACGTGGTCTTTAATGCCAAACCACAACAAAATCGTCAAAATCGCACCCGCAACTGCTGTATATTGTATTGTCGCTTCCCAACCATGATTATCAATAACAATAACTAACAAATTGTCGCCTAGGATTGCGCCAAGTGCGCCCAGCGCTGACGTTATCCCTGATACCATCGCGAGCTTGTCTTCTGGCAACCAAATCGTTGCGAGTTTTAAAACACCCACAAAAGCAAATGCAGAACCAAGACCGACTAAAAAGCGTCCCACCGCAGACACCCAAAACACCCCGGTACCTGCAAACATGACCGTACCAATAACGCAAATTAAACATGCCATGGTTAATAAACGTTTGGGGCCAAATCTGTCCATCAAAATACCAACAGGAACTTGCATAGCAACATATGCATAATAATAAAATCCTGACAACGTACCAAATCCAGTTGCCGAGAGATTAAAGTGCGCTCTCAAAGGCGCTTCCATTACACTTGGTGTAATGCGAAGCAAATATTCATAGCTATAAAATAAGGCACCGAGTGCACACACTATCCAACCTATCATGGTGTACTCTATATTTTTATTTTTTACTTTATTCAATGGAACGCCCTCCCTTTGAGTAACTAAAAAAAAGGCGCAGTTTTGCGCCCTAATATGTTTTTATCTAAAAATACCGATTATTCTTTTGATTTTGCTTCAAAACGACTGTATTTATCTTTAAATCTTTGAACACGACCACCGGTATCAACAATCTTTTGTTGCCCTGTGTAAAATGGATGACATTTTGAACAAACTTCAATGCTTAAGTCTTTTTCTAAGGTAGAACGGGTTTCAAATGCACTACCGCAGCTACAAAGAACTTTAATTGTTTGATAATTGGGGTGTATTTCTTTTCTCATCTTACTACTCACTTATTACAATCGGCACCATGAGCCATATTTAGAAGAGGTGAAAGATATCAGATAATATTTAAAAAATCAATTTTTATCATGGTTTTTTTGAAGTGAATTTAATGCAAGGGATGCCGCTTCTTGTTCAGCTTTACGCCTCGTAGAGCCCGTGCCCTTAAATGGATCTGAAAATCCCGATACAAGGCACCTAACATGAAAGATTTGCGCATGTTCATTGCCATCAACATAATCTAATACATATTTGGGCAAAGATTTTTTTTGGGCTTGAAGAAGCTCTTGAAGTTCTGTTTTAAAATCCTTCATAGAAGCATTTAAGTCTGGGTGTTGTAGCCTATCTTCATATAGCCGTAAGATAAGCTCCTTTGCGGGCATTAAGCCCCCATCTAAAAATACCGCTGCAAATATCGCCTCTAACGTATCAGCCAAAATAGACTCACGCCTAAAGCCACCACTCCTAAGCTCTCCCTGGCCTAAGATAAGGTAATCGCCCAAATCAAGCTCTAATGCAATTTCAGCGAGGCGCTCCCCTTTCACCAAATAAGCCCTCAAACGACTTAACTTCCCTTCACTCTCATCTGGAAAATAGGTAAATAACGCAGTGGCTACGACAAAGCTTAAGATTGAATCACCTAAAAATTCAAATCGTTCATTATTAATAACATGCGCACTGCGGTGAGTTAGGGCTTGCTTTAGTAACTCAAGGTTAGAAAAGCGATACCCCAAGCGACGACATAATCGTAAAAAATCAACTGGCACTAATTTTCACCTCTTCATTAATATCAAAATGAAATAATAAGCTTATATTGGCAAATAATGGGCGTTTTGCGTCATATTTTAATAACACATCATACCCTCCATTAGGATTTGATATCATTTTCACATCATCGACTTTTACCTCTTCAATACTATTAACATTGAACTGGTTCATGAGCTTTGATTTAAGCACCGAAATATTGCTTTGCATATCCCCTGAAAACTCAGCTGATGACAACCCAGATAATGACTTGATTGATGAAACCACTTCATAATATTGAATATAAACAGGCACAATTCTTAAAACTAACAATCCTGAGATACACACCATTATTGCCGTTAATAATGTCCCAATTAACGTCATTCCACTATATTTCATTGTCACTCCCTATTAATGAATTATCTGACCAATTCGAGAAAATCTAATACTATCATGCTCACCATCCCAGCTCATCCAGATAAAAGAAGCACGCCCTCGCAAATAACTATCTTTAACAAAACCCCAAAATCGACTATCGGCACTAAAATCACGATTGTCGCCCATCATAAAATAAGACCCCTCAGGCACCACGACATCAAAATCAACTGCCGCCACGTCTGGTCTTCGATAGACTTCATGCAATACACCGTTTAAATTTTCTTGATATTCTGCCACGGCATGGCCTGAGCTCTTATCTGTTGTATAGCGGACGAACGTCTGCTTCATCTTGACGCCATTAATTGTTAGAATTTTATTATGGTAACTTACCTTATCACCAGGCACGCCTATAGTCCGCTTAATAAAATCAAAATGAGTATCAGGTGGCCATCTGAACACAACAATATCACCTGTTTTAGGATGTGAAATTGAGATAAGTTTTTTTTCTATGACAGGAAAGCGAAACCCAAAAATAAATTTATTAACCACCACAAAATCACCGACATGCAGTGTTGGCTCTAAAGAACCCGAAGGTATTCTAAATGGCTCGAATAAAAAAGAGCGCAAGAGGAATACGATTAAAAATACGGGAAAAAATGAATGCGCTTGCTCAATAAGCTTATTCGCCTTTTGACCTGCGGCACGCCTTTTAACCAAAAACAATTTATCAAATAAGGCAATAAGACCTGTTAATATCGTTAATACTAATAAAATTAGCGCAAAATTCATGATTTTTATTTCCTATCCGCTTTAAAGACCGCCATAAATGCTTCTTGTGGAATTTCAACATGCCCCAATTGCTTCATGCGCTTTTTACCTGCTTTTTGTTTATCCAAAAGTTTCCGTTTTCTTGAGACATCACCACCATAACATTTAGCAATAACGTTTTTCCTAAGCGCCTTCACGGTTTGTCTGGCAATAATATGACTGCCAATCGCTGACTGAATGGCCACATCAAACATTTGTCTTGGAATCAATTCTTTCATTTTTTCGACTAATGTTTTGCCTCTTGATATTGATGCGCTTTTATGGACAATGACCGCTAATGCATCGACTTTATCGCCATTGATTAATACATCTAATTTAACTAAATCAGCTTCATCAAAACGTAAAAAATTATAATCGAGTGAAGCATAACCACGACTGACTGATTTAAGCCTATCAAAAAAGTCAGACACCACCTCACTCATCGGCAAATCATAAGTCAGTGAAACCTGACGTCCAGAATACATCATACTGACTTGGGTGCCACGACGTTCAATACAAAGCGTGATGACTTGGCCTAAATATTCATGAGGCACCAAAATGTTAGCGCGAACGATAGGCTCAAACATCTCTTTAATTTGAGGTGGCTGAGGCAATTGAGAAGGGTTATCTATCATCAACGTCTCACCCTTGTTCGTAATAATCTTGTAAACAACGGTAGGTGCTGTTGAGATTAAATCTAAATTATATTCTCGCTCTAAACGCTCTTGGATAATCTCCATATGGAGCATCCCTAAAAACCCGCAACGAAAACCAAACCCTAACGCTTCAGAGGATTCAGGCTCATAAAATAAAGAGGCATCGTTTAGACTCAGTTTTGACAACGCTTCACGGAATGACTCAAAATCTTCACCAGATATCGGGAAGAGCCCTGCATATACCTGCGGTTTGATTTTCTTAAAACCTGGTAACGGTGCACTTGCTTGGTTTCGCTCAAGTGTGAGCGTATCTCCAACGGGCGCGCCATGAATATCTTTAATACCCGCCACGACATACCCTACTTCACCTGCACTTAGTGAGGCTTGTTTGGTGCGTTTTGGCGTAAAGATACCAACTTCATCAACATCATGTGCGCGCCCTGTCGACATCACACGTAATTTATCGCCTTTTTTAAGGCTGCCATTAACGATACGCACCAATGACACAACACCTAAATAACTATCAAACCATGAGTCAATTATCAGGGCTTGAAGGGGTGCTTCAAGGTCGCCTGTAGGACATGGGATGGCTTTAACTAATGCTTCAAGTATCTCATCAATACCAATACCACTTTTGGCACTGACTCTAATGGCGTCTTTTGCCTCAATCCCAATGATATCTTCAATTTCAGAAATAACGCGTTCTGGCTCGCACTGTGGTAAATCAATTTTATTTAAAACAGGCAACACTTCAAGTTCCTGCTCAATAGCGGTATAACAGACTGCTACCGTCTGAGCTTCAACGCCTTGTGCGGCATCAACCACTAAAAGCGCCCCTTCGCAAGCAGCAAGTGAGCGAGACACTTCATAAGAAAAATCGACATGCCCTGGTGTATCAATAAAATTTAGCAAATAGGTTTTACCATCTTTTGCTAGATAATTAAGTGACACGGACTGTGCTTTAATGGTAATCCCACGTTCACGTTCAATGTCCATAGAATCTAAGACTTGATTTGCCATTTCACGGTCAGTCAAACCACCACAGAGCTGAATAAACCTATCTGCCAGGGTCGATTTGCCATGATCAATATGCGCTATAATGGAAAAATTTCGGATATGCGATAAATCACTCACGCTAAAAACCTTCAAGAAAATTGAGCTATTCTATCTTATTTCTTGCGCATCAGAAAGAGGATTTGTACAATACCCGAAAATACGTTCTTGAGTAGAAAACCTACATGAAGAAATTAATCTTAACTTCACTTATCTTCTTCACCCAACTACTCTTTGCCCAAAACATCAATGTTTATCTCGCATTAGAAGACACAGGACTACACCAGCAAATTCAAACTTTCAATGAAAAACTTGATGCTTTGGGCATATTTTCTCGATACGACATTGAGCCATTCTTAAATAAGCACCCCTTACATGTCACGCTATACCTCACCAATTACACCGAAGATAAACTACCCATTATCGAACAAAAGATAGCAAATATCGCCAAGCACTGGCATCCCATTGATATCCATACGACTAACCTATTTTTAACTGCAGGCAATTATTTAATGCTTGATGTCGATAATGAGCGCCCCCTAAATGGACCCAATACAGCGCTTCAGCAACTGAGTGATGAAATTACGCTAGCCTTAGCGAATGATCGTGATTTTACAGCCCCCATCCCGCCCTGGGCACAAAGTATTCCTGAAAAAAGAAAAGCCTTTCTTGGCTATGGCAGCCCAAATGTGTTTTTTGAATACAGCCCACATTTAAGTCTAATGGCTAAAAACTTCACAGACCCAAATCAAGCCCAACAATTTCAAGCAGAGCTTAATACCCTTATAAATGAAACTCCTTTTCCAGCGCTTAATATTAAAGCTTATACCATTGGCATTGGAGAAGTAGACGAATTTGGACAAATAACTAGGGCGCTGTCGCGTTATTCATTATCATGAACTATCTACAATCAAGGCCTCAGAATTACTAGCGCTCACTAAAACTGCCCTTGAAAACGAAAAGACTACGATTATCGATAGAAGACAATCAGGCACCTTCCACCCAATAAATGTTAAGAAACTTAAATTTATGACGACTGGCAAACCTGGATTTACAGAACCCAAAAAAGAAGATGTGGATCCCGATACCCTCATTAAAGTTCCCGTTGACGCAACCACGTCAAGCGACTACATTACAGCCGCAAACAAAGCTGGATTTACGCTTTTCAGAACATTTAATCCTGATGCGGCTGGCAATGAGTCAACTAAAAGACCCGTTCCTGTGAACGCTGGTTCTGCCATTTAAAGCTAAGGCATGTTTCTATGGACTCAAAGAAACTGTATTAATCATGATACCGTTTCTTTGAGCCCCAGACATTCATTAAAACAAAACACACGTCGATTCGGCTAATTTTTCTTCAGGGACGCTTAGCAAGGTCAACGGGATGTCAGGAATATTATCAGGCGCATGACCTGCGTTTTTTAATTGCAATAAAAAGTAATGCGGCTTGCCTAAATCCATTCTTTTAGCGGCCAAATTAAAACCATATGTGTTTACCATGGATTGAATACCGAACACATCTGTCAGTTCTTCATCTTCTTCTTTTGATGCCTGAACACCAATGAATACTTGGTTATCCACACACGCACATTCTGCAATCCTTGTTAATAATTGAGGATCTGAAAAACGCTCAATCACAAATAAGGTTTTTTCAAAGGTTTTAAAACCTTGGCCTAATAACATCTCAAACCAATCTTGATTTTCAGCTAAAGGGAAAAAATGCGCATTAGATCCCAATTGATAAGAACCATCGAGATGAATGGTGGTCTCAGCATGCTGCATTAAAACGCGAAGTTTGGGTTCTAAAATTTCCTTGTCTACGACCTCAAACACCTTAATATCGTTATCTAACGCGACTGTAAATGAATAAGGGTCACAACTCCCCCCTAAAAAGACAATTTGCGTAAACTGTTGCTGTATCGCGGTCGCTACAGTATAACGCACTAACATATGACGTTTAGCAATAAGATTATCCGACCCTAATGCCCCCTTACTATCAAAAAGTCTTGACTGCCAGGCATAAGGCATTAATGATAAACCCTGTAATAGCAAAGATTGCGCAAGGCTAGGCTCATCGGCATTAATTTGGTTATAAATAGCCTCAATGAGTTGTAATTCATATTGAGAAAACCATCCCACGGCAGATGTTTTTGAGCAGCTAAGAATAGCGGCAAGTTCTTGTCTTTGTTGCATGATATATAGTCCATAATAATAGCATTTCGGCATGTTATCACGACTTTTAACTGCCTTAAAGCGTCTATACTATAGTGGTCACATAATTTTGGGTATATACTTTATTAAAGCTATCACGGGGGTTAATCATGAACATGATATCTAAATGTTGGGTCGTCGGGATTATCCTGGCATCAACTGCCGCTTTTAGCGACCAATCCATATTTTGTCCGAAAAATAGCGCAACCATTAGTGTTGGCATGACGGTCGACCAAATTATCGCTGCCTGTGGCCAACCCCTTAGCCAAGAACCTTCAAACCAACCAGTCCAAGTCAAAATTCCTGTACAGCAATATATTTACAATAATTTTGGTCAATCAAACCCTTTAGATAATATGTTTGGGGTTTCTGATGGTAACGATGTTTTTGCTCAAACGCAGCTTATTCCTTCAA
>Ga0075163_10005591_pt1 | contig 16725 bp, 14 predicted proteins | sample JI1023141ADNA_FD_71478 | JGI IMG/M metagenome (GOLD analysis project Ga0075163, IMG submission 71478) | Wastewater effluent complex algal communities from Wisconsin, to seasonally profile nutrient transformation and Carbon sequestration -... | ecosystem: Engineered > WWTP > Effluent > Algae...
CAAGCAATCGCTATGAATGATTACAACCGTAATCCGCAAGGCAAAATCATTATTGACAGCGCGACCGGCTTACCGACAGCGTTCAGCAGTGGCGTTTGGTATTATGGCGGCAACAGGCAGCCCGATGCAATTATCGGCATCAATAATAACTTCCAGTTCGGTGGCTTCACGTTCTCGTTCTTATGGGATATTCGTATCGGTGGTAAAGTAGTGAATGGTACTGAATGGGATATGGTTCGCGCAGGTATGAGCCTTCGCACGCTTGACCGCTACAAAAGTGCGGTGCTGGACGGCGTCGTACGTAACCGCGCTCAGGCAGATGCAAACGCACCCGATGCGTGGGTACCGAACACTCGTGCAGTCGAGCTAACGGAAAACTACTACCGCTTTACCTTTGCCGCAGCCGGCTCGAACTTCATCGAAGACGGTTCGTGGGTGCGCTTGCGGACGGTCAATCTGAGCTATCGCTTTACCAAAGAAGTTTTGACTGCTGCCAATATCCCACTCCGTGGGCTAGAGTTTTTTGTTACCGGTCGTAATTTGTTGCTCTTCACGCGCTATACGGGTATGGATCCTGAGGTCTCTGCATCCGGCGCGGGTGTGCGTGGCGCAGGCTCCAACGGGCTTGATTACGGTGGCGTTCCCTCCACAATGGGCGTAACAGCAGGCTTAAAAGTATCATTCTAACATTCCATTGAAACCATACAATTTTTTGAATACTATGAAATCACGAATTTCCCTTGCGCTTCTTGTGGCTTTGAGCGTTAGCGCCAGCCTCATCAGCGCGTGCGATGCGTTCTTAGACGTCAATCGCAACCCGAACTATCCTGAAGATGCCTCGCCGTCAGCAAAGTTACCAAGCATTATTGCGAACGGCTTACAGCAGCAATCGGCGCTCAGTGTGCTTGTCACGGCACACTTTACGCAGCATATCGCAGGGCGCACTGCGGCTAATGCCAACGACCAGTTTTTCCTGTCACCGCCAGCAAATCCATTTAATAACACATATTTTCAGGGAGCAAGTAATATCCCTCCGATGATTGAGCGTGCAACACGTGAGCAAGCATGGCACTATGTTGGTGCGGGTAAGGTGTTAATGGCAGCACTCCTTTTTCACTTGACTGATATTCACGGCAATGTTCCTTACACCGAAGCTTTCCGCGGTGCAGAAAATTTCACGCCCAAATATGATTCGCAAGAGTCTATTTATGCAGCGATGGACAAACTCTTGGATGAGGCTATTGTGGAGTTCGGCAAGACGCAGCCCGCTTCGGCAGTTGCTTTTAATGCCAGTGCCGATATTTTGTTCGGTGGAAACGTACAGCGTTGGATTCGTTTTGCGAACGGCTTGAAGGCTCGTCAACTTAATCACTTGACGAAAAAATCGACATATAATCCGCAGCGTGTCTTAGAAGCGATTGATAAAGCGACTAATATCAATGCCGACGATGCACAAGTGGCATTTAGTTCCGCGCAGGTGGCACATACCAATTTTTGGGCATATCAGCGCGTCAACGCCAATACTCGCACGTTTGGGCGCTATTTTATCAATATGCTGGACGGCACTACGCTTGGCTTCCGCGACCCGCGTTATGTCATTATCGCACCGGACACGAATCGTTCCAAAGGTGCGGTCAATGGTTCGGGGCTACCGACTTCTCCCGTAGGGATGACCTCAGCGGGCGTGTCGGATTTCTACGGACGCTATAACCTAACGACACCAATAACCTCGACCGTTGCAGCGCCAACGGCAGCTGTGCAGCCGGCAATCGAGGGCTGGTATGCCAGAACGGTCGGCGTACAGCTTATTCTGACCAATGCCGAAATGCGTTTTGTGGAAGCAGAGGCGGCATTCCGCGCGGGCAACCGTGACCGTGCATACACAGCATTCAGAGCCGGTATCACCGCCCATATGGACAAATTGGGTGTTTCGGCTGCCGACCGCACCGCATATTTAGCAAGTGTGGCTATTCCGCAATCGGCAGCAGCACTGACGCTGGCAAATATTATGCAGCAAAAATATATTGCTATGTTTTTGCACCACGAAGCATGGGTGGATATGCGGCGTATGGATTACAGCCCAACGATCTATACGAATTTCGCACCACCGACAAGCCCCGATTCACGGCTTATGGGAGCATTCCCTCGTCGTTTCTTGCCCGGTTCGGCAGAGCTGCTCTATAACCGTAGTAACGCGTATTCCGAAGTTGACCCTATGGGCGTTCCCGATGCTACGTGGATTACAACCCCAATGTGGTGGGACAAGCCGTAAGAAATTACGGAAAAGAATGGCGAATTTTCAATTACGAATTACGAATCATTATTTGAACATAATTTTATGAAAACTCTTATTTCATGCGCTCTTGTGGCAATTGCTCTGCTTGCGGCTTGTGAGCGGCAATTCCCGACTACGCCGGGCGCAGTGTCGGCAGACATGTATCCTATCATTCAAACATCGAATGCGTGGGCTTTTGGCACAACACAAGCTCCCGGACGGGTGGTAGAATTTGAATTGCAGTTTAACTCCTACGCTCCGGTAAAGGAAGTTAATGCGTATCAAGTCATCAATCGCACGGCAGCCGGTGTGACGATGCGCGATACAACACGCTTTTACACCGGACAATATAAATCGGCATACTCTAAAATTAAGGGCGCCGATACGCTGCTTATCACCTATACTGTTCCGACGATTGCTCGTCCTGCCGGAACGACTGTGGCAGTCAATATCGTAGCGGAAGTAGTGAACCAAAACGGTTTATTCAAACGTCGTGCTTTTAACACGACGAATGGGTTTACCGTTCCGGCACAGTAAATCACTGCGATACTGCTCTATCCGTACAAAAGAAAACGCCGCTTCAGATTTGCTCTGAGGCGGCGTTTTTACGTTTACTGGGTGGGGATAGTTCAGCAAAGAATAAAAGAAACAAGGCAGCGATTGTGAAAATGAATACGGCAGAAGCAGGTTCTAACAGCAAAAAAGTATGAAAACCATTGGAAAATCAAGACAAAACCGTATATTTGTAGTCTATGCCTTTTTGCATAGAAAATGCAATTTCGTATAACGCATGGGAAATCAAGCGTTTACGCTTAAAAAGTCAGCAAAATCACATTTTACGCACACTTACTTCAGTATATTTGAAAGGGCAACCTGACAATGGGTACACTCTCGAAAATGCGCACAATTTCACCCTACGTTCTGGTAACAGTAGCGGTAACATTTATTGTGTTCATGGTCGTTTCCGACCTGGATGTTCCGACTATCACGAATTCCGGACAGAATCTCGCTTCTGCTGCTATTGGCAAGGTCAATGGCGAAAAAATCATGTACACCGAATTTGAGCGCCGCGTCAAAGAGCAAGTAGAAGCTGCTCGTGCGCAATCGCCCAATGCCGAAGACTTCGATGAAGCACCGGTACGCGAACAGGTTTGGAATGAAATGGTGGACGAAATCTTGCTCCATCAAGAATCAGACAAGCTCGGCATTACCGTTAGTAACGATGAGATTTTAGACGTGCTGCTCGAAAATCCGCCGGATGTTCTGCGCCGTCCTTTTACCGATTCTACGGGACGTTTCTTGCGCGACGTTTATCTTGACTACGTTACCAACCCCGACATTATTGCTCAACGTGCACAGCAGCAGGGTGGTCAAAAAGCAGCGCAGGACGCCGCAAAGCAAACTGCCGATTTCAAAAAATATCTTGTGCGCATCGAAGATGCTATTCGTCAAGATAAACTGCAAAGTAATATGCGTGCAGCCGTCAGTGCGGCATTTGGCGCACTTGACCCTCTTTATTTGGAACGTCGCTATCAAGCTGAGAACTCAACACTGGATGCAGATTTTATCGCATTGAACGCAAACCTTATCCCTGATAATGCTGTTGCGGTGAGCGAGCAAGAAATTGCAACCTACTACAACACGCATGAATCCTCGTTCAAACAAAAACCTGTTCGCAAACTCAAATATGCTTTATTGCCTGTTGTGCCTTCGCAGGCAGACTCGCAGCGCGTGCAAAAGCGTCTTGAGCGTATCGTTAGCGACCTCAATGCAGCGCAGACCCCCGGTCAACGCGATACTGTGTTCGACCGTTTTGTTGGTGATTTTGGTGGGGTAACGAATGATTACAAATTCATTCAAGATATTGCTCCGCAAACGCTCATCATGCTCAACAACCTTCCCGTGCGGGGCGTTGTTGGTCCTATCCAGACCCAGCAAGGCATGACCTTTGTTCGTCTCGACGACCGTCGCAGTGGTGCAAATGTTATGACCAAAGCAAGCCATATTCTTATTCGTTTCACAGCCAATAATCCTGCTTCCAAAGACAGCGCAAAAGCTATTGCGCAAGGACTTTTGGAGGAAGCAAAATCGGGTAAAGACTTTACCGAATTGGCAAAGAAAAATTCACAAGACCAAAGCGTCTCCCAAAACGGCGGCGATTTGGGCTTCTTCGGCAAAGGTATGATGGTCAAGCCCTTTGAAGAAGCAGCTTCGGCAGCAGCTGTTGGTGCTATTGTCGGTCCGGTAGAAACGCAATTCGGCTGGCACGTTATTAAAGTAACCGACAAAAAGACCGACGAAATTAAATATAGCGAAATTACGCTCAACCCGACTATCAGCCAAGCAACACGCAGTCAGCTCTTCCGCACTGCTGCTGCGCTCAAAGAAACCCTCAAGGGCGGCGTACAATTCGACACTGCCGCAAAGCAGTTGGGCATTGTTGCAAGCGAGACAGCATATTTCCGCCGTGTCGCTACAATTTTGGGTTCACGTCAGCTCACGAATTTTGCGTTCGAGAGCAATGTCGGCGATGTTTCTGACCCGATAGAACTCAAAAATACAGGTATCGTAGTGGCTCAGTTAGCGCAAAGCCGTTTGATGGGTATTAAGCCACTTGAAGACGCAAAAGACGAGATCAAGATGAAACTGATGACCGTAAAAAAACTTGATGCCTTGAAAAACAAAGCACAAGAGCTTTTTGCAAAAGTATCAGGCTTGGATTCGCTCTCGAAAGCAAAAACACTTGATTCTACGCTGAATGTAGTCATGGCAAAAGGCGTTACCGACAACGGTCGTGTGCCGTCGTTTGGTTCCGACGTAGCGCTTACGTCTTCGCTCTTTAGCCAAGCATCTGCTTCTATGGGCAAAATTCTTGCTCCTATTCGCGGTGAGCGCGGTTACTACATTGCGCAGATTAAAGCTAAAAAAGATGCTGACCCTAATGGCTTCGCTGCTGCTCGACAAACTCTTGCACAAGGCGAAAAAGGAAAAGCACAAAGCACGCTCTACTTCAAATGGCGCAATGAACTCCGCGACCGTGCGGAAATTGAAGACAATCGCAATAAGTATTTCCGCGATTAAGCCCTTCGCTCTCATGGAAAACATAAAATCCCCGCTTGTACCGCACGAATGATGCAACACAAGCGGGGATTTTTCGTCTCTATCACTGGCAAAATTACCATCCACCAATACTTTTTATTATGTCGCATCATAAAGTAGCTATTATCGGCTCCGGTCCGGCGGGATTCACAGCCGCGCTCTATGCTTCACGCGCAAACTTGGACGTTACTATTTTCGAGGGACATCAGCCGGGCGGGCAGCTGACAATTACGACCGAGGTAGAAAATTACCCCGGATTTGAGCATGGTATTCAAGGTCCCGAACTTATGGACGTAATGCGCAAGCAAGTACAACGCTTTGGCGCAAAATCTGTCTATGAAACCGTTACAACACTTGATGCCGGAAAGAATTCCTTTACGCTGACGACCGACCGAGGAGTGACGCATCATGCCGACGTAGTGATTTTGGCAATGGGAGCATCGGCAAAACTCTTGGGAACCAAAGGCGAAAGCGAATACATGGGCTATGGCGTTTCTGCGTGTGCTACGTGCGATGGCTTTTTCTTTCGCAACCAAGATGTCATCGTCGTTGGCGGTGGCGATACAGCGATGGAAGAGGCAAATTATCTGACACGCTTCTGCAAGTCAGTGATGATTGTTCACCGCCGCGAGGAATTTCGCGCCTCGAAAATTATGCTTGACCGTGTGCGCAAGAACGAGAAAATTTCATTTGCACTTAATACCACCATTGATGAATTTAAGGGCGAAACGCTTGAAACGGGCATGAAGAAAATGACGGGCGTAGTCCTGCGCGATACCAAGACAAATGAAACCCGCGAAGTACCCATTGACGGCGCTTTCGTGGCTATCGGACATGAGCCAAACAGCAAACTTGTGCGCGGCTTGGTGGAAATGGATGATAATGGCTATATCCTCACGCAGGGGAAATCCAGCTACACCAATGTTCCGGGCATTTTTGCCTGTGGCGATTTGCAAGATACCGTCTATCGTCAAGCAATTACGGCAGCCGGAAGCGGTTGTATGGCTGCGATTGATGCCGAACGCTGGTTGGAATCGCAAGGGCACTAAACAATCGCAGGGGCACTAACAATCGCAAGAGCACTACAAGAAACAACTACAAGGAACAATCGTCGTATCCTTTTTACATACAACAGTTATGAGTGCATTACCCAAACGATATCTATCGGAGGCGCAGTATTTGGCGCAGGAGCGTCTTGCGCCGTACAAATCTGAGTATTATGATGGCGAAATTTTTGCAATGGCAGGAGCTTCGCGGTATCATAATTCAGCAACATCCGGTGCTTTTTATGCACTCTGTAAGCATTGTCTGCCGCGCGGCTGCGATGTGTACGGAAGCGATATGCGTGTCTATGTCGGTGCAACGTCCTTTCGTGGGAAGAGTCTCTACACCTACCCTGATATTACCGTTGTGTGCGGTGAATCAACGTTTTCCGACAACCAGCACGACACGCTGACAAACCCATTACTTATCGTCGAAGTATTGTCAGAATCTACCGAGCGTTACGACCGCACGACGAAATTCCAGATGTACAAAGGTTTGGAGAGCCTGCGTGAGTATGTCCTTCTTGCCCAGCAAGAGCCTTTTGTGGAGACGTTTTATCGGAATGACAAGGGCGAATGGATTTATACGTCGGCAAGTGGTCTGGAAGGGTCGTTATATCTTGCCTCCATTGATTGCACCCTGTACTTGCACGAAGTATATGCGCAAGCAATGCGTATGAACGGTTTTCGCCCCAATGGCTTTTACAACGCCGATGGCACATTGATTGACGATACTGTAGAAAGCCTAGAGCAATAAGCGCTCCTCGCATTTGAGCTGCTCGCATTTGATCTGCTCGCCCTCAAGCTGCTTGTGAAATCCAATATTCTTCCACATCAATTCCTCCGCGTTGTATGAAGCGCATTTTTTCTACAATTCCTGCCTTGATGCTGCTTTTGACGGTTGTCGGCAGTATGACACTTTTTCCATTTTTTCTTATGAGCGACACTCCCAAGCCCCCCATTGCGAAGATTATTCCGAAACTTGACACCACGCACAAAGACGTGCGGACGGACAATTACTTCTGGCTGCGTGATAAGAAAAATCCGGAAGTGATCAAGCACCTCGAAGCAGAAAACGCCTATACCCAAGCAATGATGGAAGATACAAAGGGTTTGCAGGAAAAGCTCTACAACGAGATGAAATCGCGCATCAAAGAAACCGACCTGAGCGTTCCGTATCAAAACAACGGCTATTTCTATTACTCCCGCACTGCCGAGGGCAAGCAGTATTCGATTTACTGCCGCAAAAAAGGCTCAATGGATGCGCCGGAGCAAATTACGATTGACCTTAATACGCTTGCCGAAGGCAAAAAATTCATTCGCTTGGGTGCATACAGCGTCAGTCCCAATGCAAAGTTGCTTGGCTATGGATTGGATTTCGACGGTTCGCGTAAGTTCACGCTGTATGTGAAAAATCTGGAAACAGGTGAAATTCTCAAAGACCAAGTGCCCGAGACGGCGGGTGCGTTCGCATGGGGCAACGACAACAAGACGATTTTTTACAATGTCTATGATTCATCGTTGCGCTCGTACAAGATTTTGCGCCACGAACTGGGCTTTGATGCTAAATCGGACGTGGAAGTCTTCCACGAAAAAGATGAAAAATTTGATTGCTACGTGGGCAAGACCCGCAGCGATAAGTACATTCTCATCAGTACCACAAGCAAAATAACTCGTGAGAATTGGTATCTTGACGCTGACCGTCCGAAAGATGCTTTTCGCTGCATTGAACCGCGCAAAACAGGGCATGAATACTCAGTTGACCACCACGAAGGAAACTTTCTTATTCTCACCAATGATAAAGCAAAAAACTTTCGCCTCATGTCCACCCCGGTGGACAAACCCGCGATGAAAAATTGGAAAGAAGTGCTGGCGCACCGCCCGAAGGTGAAATTGGATGATATAGATGTTTTTGAAAAATACTGGGCGTTTTCAGTGCGTGAAAATGGTTTGACGGCAATTGAAATTTACGACGTTGCCACGAAGCAATCGCACAGAATCCCGTTCCCAGAAGTCGCGTATTTGTCCTACACGAGTGTAAATCCCGAATACAAGTCCACAAAATTGCGCTACGGCTATACGTCGCTCATCACGCCAAATTCGATTTATGACTACGATGTGGCAAAGCGCCAGTCGGAATTGCTGAAGCGCCAAGAAGTGCCGGGCGGGTATAAGCCGGAAGATTATGCCGTTGAGCGCATTTTCGCAAAAGCAAAAGACGGCGTACTTGTGCCAATTTCGCTTGTGTACAAAAAAGGTGTAAGGAAAGACGGTTCCAATCCGACTTTTCTCTACGGCTATGGCTCATATGGTATTTCGATGGATCCCACCTTCAACTCCAACCGGATCAGTCTGCTGGATAGAGGCTTCATTTATGCCATTGCGCATATTCGCGGCGGCGGAGAAATGGGCAAACAATGGTACGAAGATGGAAAGCTGCTCAAAAAGAAAAATACCTTTACGGATTTTATCGCCTCAGCAGAACACCTCATTGCGCAAAAATATACCACTCCGCAAAAATTAGTTGCCAATGGTGGTTCTGCGGGCGGCTTGCTCATGGGTGCTGTGATGAATATGCGTCCCGACCTCTTCAAAGCCGTCCACGCTGCTGTACCGTTTGTGGATGTCATCAATACGATGCTCGACGAGACGATACCGCTCACGACCTCAGAGTACGAAGAATGGGGCAATCCGCACGAGAAAAAATCCTACGATTACATGAAATCATACTCGCCCTACGATAATGTTGCCGCAAAAGCGTACCCGACCTTGCTTTTGACAACGGGTTTGAATGATTCGCAAGTTCCTTTCTGGGAGCCGGCAAAGTTCTGTGCGAAGCTCCGCGCCATGAAGACCGATAACAATATGCTCATTTTCAAAATTGACATGGGCGTAGGGCACGGCGGCGCTTCGGGGCGTTACGATGCACTGAAAGACCGTGCGTTTGAGTATGCTTTTTTCCTCAAGACGCTTGGTATCAGGCAATAACACGGCTTCGGAATGCTCGTTTGGATGTGGGCGAATGGAAGCGGACGTGATAGTTCTTGGCAAAGAAAAAAAGAAAAATCGGTAGTATTGAGTGGTAAGCTCAAAAGCCGACGAGACGCAAGCAATGAAAAGCCTTTAAGCATGATTCACTCAAAACGGAGTACTCGAATATTCAACACTACCAAATAATCTATTCTCTGCCGCCATTCGTCCAACGTATTATTCCATTCGGTAGTTGAAATCTTTTTCACCAAATAGAAGCACCATGAAATCACTTCTTGCACTCGGCATCAGCACTGCGTTCCTGGCATTCGGAACAACATCGTGCGTCGCAAAAACGGAAGCACAAAACAATGCAGACAAGCAATCTTCACCACCAGCAGAAAGGACAATTCCTGTGGCAACAGTCAATGACCCCACGCCGCCGCCACCATCAGGCAAAACAGAAGTAGCAACCTTTGGTTCGGGCTGCTTCTGGTGTACGGAGGCAATTTTTCAACGTGTGGACGGCGTAATCAAAGTTGTATCGGGCTACGAAGGCGGTACGGTCAAAAATCCGACCTACAAGCAGGTCTGCGAAGGTACGACCGGACACGCGGAGTGTACGCAAATCACCTACGACCCCGCAAAAGTTAGCTATGATGAGCTTCTCAAGATTTTCTGGAAGACTCACGACCCCACCACGCTCAACCGTCAAGGAAATGACGTTGGTACGCAATACCGCTCGGTTATTTTTTACCACAATGAGCAGCAAAAAGCTACGGCTGAAAAGTATAAAAAAGAATTGGATGCTTCCGGCGCGTGGGACAAGCCGCTTGTAACGGAGATTGCGGCAAGCACAACGTTTTATCCCGCAGAAGACTATCACCAAAATTATTTTAATGATAATCCTGGGCAAGGTTACTGCGCGTTTGTCATTCGCCCCAAAGTAGAAAAGTTTGAGTCGGTCTTCAAAGACAAACTCAAAAAATAATAGACTGAAAAACGGACGAACGAGCATTCACCGAATCAGGCAGTCAGCGGGTTCGAGTAATCACCCGTGATAATGCGCTCCAGCTTGTCAACCGCGTGATTGTAAAAATAGACCCATACTTCAAGCGTTGTTCCTTCTTCAAGAAGGACAACGCTTGTTTTTTTACGGACGTAGAGCGCATCGGGTGTACCGTCGGCGGACTCGTATTCGTCGATAATCTTCCAGAGAAGGCTGTTGCGATGAGGGTTGGTGGTGAGTGTATAGACTTCGCCAAAGACTTCATCTTCGCTTGACTCCGAGGCAATCACGCCCGGATATTGCGATATGAAGTACATCTGCCCCTTCAAAACGGCTTTACTGAAAAATGTGGCGAATGATGTCAAAACCCTGTGCATATGGTGTGGCGTGGCGTGTGGGTATGTCGTGCGCCCAAGTGTCCCGTAAACGAAAATATATTCTTGTTCGATGGTGTTCATAAAATGTATGGAGTAGTGAAATTATCGCGGTGACTCCAGCCCCATCACGCAACGGAACGTGTCGCGGGCTATCATCAACTCTTCATTGGTGGGAATGACCCACGCTTCTAAGCGGCTTCCGTCGTGCGAAATTTTCCCTTCTTTTCCCCGCGTGGTCGTTTTGTTGCGTTCTTCGCTTAGTTGTACGCCCATCCACTCAAGGTCGCTTGTAATCTTGCTTCGCACGTAGTCCGAATTTTCGCCGATGCCTCCGGTGAAAATGATTGCCGCAGCACCGTTCATGGCGGCGAGATACGAGCCGATATATTTTTTGATACGATAGGCAAAGACTTCAATTGCCAGTTTTGCGCGGCGATCGTCGTTTTCAACAGCTTCAGCAACAAGTTCACGCATATCGTTTGTCAAACCCGAAATGCCGAGCAAACCTGACTGCTTGTTCAATACTGATTCCACCTCTGCCATTGAATAGCCCTCTTTGTGCGCCAGATGCTCCAAAATCGCGGGGTCAATATCGCCGGAGCGCGTTCCCATCACCAAGCCCTCAAGTGGGGTCATGCCCATAGACGTATCCAGCGATCGTCCGCCCTTGATAGCGCAAATGGAGCAGCCGTTCCCAAGATGAATCGAAATGACGTTCACATTTTCGCGCTCTAAGCCCAAGAGCGTTCGATAGCGAAACTGCACGTACCGATGCGATACACCGTGAAAACCATAACGCCGAATTTTGTGCCGACGGTAGAACTGGTAGGGAATCGCATAAAGATACGCATAATCCGGCAATGTGTGATGAAATGCCGTATCGAAGACGGCAACTTGCTTTGCCGTGCCGCCGAATACTTTTTTGATTGCATAAATTCCCTTGAGATTCTGCGGATTGTGCAGAGGCGCAAGGTCAATACAATCCTCAATTTGCTTGATAACCTCGTCGTCAATCAGCATAGATTTCGTCAGCTCTTCGCCCCCATGCACAACCCGATGCCCCACAGCAGCAATGTCCGTGTATGACGTAATTCCCGGAATATTCGCCTCGGAGGAAATAATCCATTGAACAATTTTCTCAATGGCGGCGGAATGGTCTCGAAGTGGCACAGCTTCCCGTTGCGAGCGCGATGTGCCGTCGGGGTTCACCACCGAAAAATTTACCAGTGCAGGTCCGCCAATGCGCTCAATGACGCCGTAGGCAAGGCGTTTATCTGTGTTCTGCTCAATCAGTTGTTGGTCTGTGGCAATAAGTTGAAATTTAACCGACGAACTGCCGCAATTGAGGACGAGAATGTTCATAGAGTTACTTGTGCGGAAAAATTTGAGATACAATGTGTGCTGTGAAACGTTTGCAGTGGACTTTATGCTCAATAACCTACTGTGAGAAACCGTACCGAGCCAGAATAGCTGCGCCCTCCGGCGAACAAATGTACTGAAGAAACTCATCAGCAAGAGCAAGGTGCACAGAGCGCTTCAGAACAACCGCGCATTGCTCAAGCGGTTTGTGGAGTTTTGCATCAATAAGTGCATAGCTCCCAGCTTTCTGCATGGCAGGTGAGAGTGCTAAGGAGAGCGAGATTATCGCCGCATCCACATTCAGTGTTTGGGCAAACTGTGCCGCTTGCGCAACGTTTTCTGCTAAGACAAGCCGCTTCTCTACTGCGTTCCAGAGCTTACTTGCTTGCAGTGCTTCTTTTGCACGCTCGCCGTAGGGTGCGTGGGCAGGGTTAGCGATTGCCAGACGGCGTAGGTGCGGTGAGTTCAGAAGAGTCAGCCCGTTATGCTGCGCATCGGCAGCAAATTTCACTGAGGAGTTTTTCCCTACCCACAAAACCAGCTTTCCAAGCCCATAGCGGCGGGGTTTACTTGTGGTCAGTCCTTTTGTGAAGAGGTTTTCGGGATAGCGCATATCGGCAGAGAAAAAAATATCAAAGGGAGCGCCGCTCTCGATTTGCGCCACAAAATTTCCCGACGAGCCATAGACCGCATCTACACGAGCGTTTGGGTACTTTGTGCGGAATGCTTGCACTAGGTCAGGTAGTGCTTGTTGCAGGTCGGCGGCGGCTGCTACGCGAATCGATTGGGCAAAAGCACCCACGGGCGATGCACAACCAAGCATGAGTATGATTGCACACGACAACACCAGCGGTAATGCGCTTTTTGATGGCTTACGTTTTTTGCCAATCATGCTACTGAACATTGCGGAATACGCCCGTAACGACGCCATGAATCACAAAATGGTCGAATTCACCCACGACCATAGGCTTGTAATTTGGGTTTTCCGGCAAGAGCATAATACGTTTGCCGACAGCAAACAGGCGCTTTACGGTCATATCGCCGTTCAAACTTGCCACGACGATATTGTTATGGCGTGCTTCGGCAGCATGGTCAACGATGATGAGGTCGCCGTCCAGAATATGCGCTTTCTGCATCGAATCGCCCACCACGCGCAGCAGATAGCAGTTTTTCGGGTGCGGTACAATATCAGCAGGAACGCGCAGGGTCTTTTCAACTGAATCGTCAGCATTGACGGGCTTTCCGGCACGAACGCTGTACATATAGAGCGGGAGTTCGACAAAATCGTTGTCGCCACGAATATCAAGAACTTCTACCATGATTATATTGTGAAAAGGTGATAGATACTGGGTTTTTGAGTTTAATGTATTTTTTTCTGCTTGCGTTTTTTCAAAAAGCCGCCGGAACGTGTGCTCATCACGGCTTGAATCTCGGCGATAATGGAGAGGGCAACTTCTTCCGCCGTCTCGGTGCCAATATCCAGACCAATCGGATTATGCAAACGCGCTCTATCATCGTCAGTCGGTGTGAAACCTTGTTCTTGTAGCAAAGCGAAAATTTTCTCTAAGCGTGGTTTGGGTCCCAGAAGTCCGATATAACGCGCTTTTGAAGCAAATGCTTCTCGAAGGAATGCAGCGTCGAAGGCAAGATTATGCGTCATAATCACAAGTGCAGTTTGGGCAGAAAAAGCAAGATGCTGCGCTGTCTCGGCAATATTTTCTCGTGTTATGCGTGTGAGCGTGGAGGCTTTGGGAAATCGCTCCGTGCTTAAAAGCGCCGGGCGATGGTCGAGAACGGTTGTTCGCCAGCCAAGCATTGCTGCGTATTCCACGAGCGGCAAAGCATCGTAACCCGCTCCGGCAATGACCAATTCTCGCAGAGGCTGAAGGGATTCGATGAGAATATGCGTTTGCGCCTCTTCATCGTCAAACTTGAGGCGTGCGTGCGTGCGCACTGCTCGTAGCGCTTGCACGGCATGAGTCCAGACGGCATCACGAAGGCGGCTTGCAAAAGCGCTCTCACCGAAATTATCACTCGCCTCATCATTCGCGTAGAGAAAAAAACGATGTCCTTCGAGTACGGTTTCGTGCGGCTTTGTGCGTTCAATCTCATACACTGTAGCTATTGCGCCGCGCGTGCGTTCTCGAAAGCAATGCCGAAGAAAATCGCAAAACGGGTCGTCTGCGCCCGTGAGGCGTTCCAGAAAAACAGTGGTAATACCATTGCAGCCCATTCCCAAGCCAAAGATAGGGTCTTCAGAAGAGCCGTCATAGACGACCATTGCCGGAGTGCCGGTCTGCAAAACACGCTGAGAGCGCTCCACGACATCACTTTCCAAGCACCCGCCGCTTATTGCACCAACGGAAGTATTATCGGCAAAAACGAGCAAGCGTGCGCCTGCGCGGCGATACGTTGAGCCTTCGGTATGAACAACCGTTGCCAGAACGCACGGTTCATTGCGCTTTTCAAGAGTAGTGAGAATTCGTTGAAAATCGTTCATAGCGTAAAAACCGTTGACGAGAGCAAGATTTAGAACGGACGACGAGGTTGAAACCAAGTTTGAAATGGTGCAAATTTCCTGCACAATATACGCACAAACGTCGTAATTTCCTGCCATGAAAAATTTCCCCTCGAACACCACAGATTATCTTATTATCGGCGGCGGTCTGGCGGGCTGTATTCTTGCTTGGACACTGCGGCGGCGCGGCTTACAATGTCAGCTTATGGATACGCCGCTTTTGAGCAATGCTTCCCGTATCAGCGCGGGCATTATCAACCCCATTTCCGGCAAGCGTTTTTCTCCTTTGTGGGAGCCGGACGTTACCACGAGCGTAGCCCAGCAAACGTACAGAGAGCTAGAAGTACACTTTGGGCAGTCTTTCCTCCGCGCAATTCCCGCCTTGCGGCTCTTTACCGATGCGGATGAGCGAGATATATGGCTCACCAAGCGCTCAGAAACGCTCAGGTTTGCGGAGATTCTTACGCCGTCAGAGATTGCTCCGCGTTTTGTGCAAGACTGCGGCGGTATCCGCTACATGGCGTGGCACGTGGACGTAGAAGCCGTTGTTCTGCGACTTCGCGCATGGCTTCGCGATGAAGGATGTCTTGTGGAAGAAGAGTTTGATGACACTTGTCTGAGTTTTACAAGTACTGAAGCGGTGTACAAGGCGAAAGGTCAGCATATTCGCGCAAGACGAATCATAATGTGCAATGGCTGGCGGACGCTCCGTACGGAGCTTTGGAAGGATTTGCCGCTTACTCCCGCTAAAGGCGAATTGCTCATTGTTCGTGCCGATGCTCCGCCGTTACAAGAACTTATCGTGAAGAGTGTGTTTTTGCTGCCGCTTGAGAATCATACTTTGGAAGGCAGTATTATGCGCATCGGAGCAAGTTATTCATGGGAGCATTTAGACGAGACCCCAACGCCGGAGACCGCACAAATACTTATCCGCAAGGCACAAGAAGTTTTGCCCGTGCCAATGACGATTCTTCGCCATGATGCCGGAGTGCGACCTGCCGCGCAAGACAGCAAGCCAATCGTAGGCGTTCATCCGCGCGAAACGCTTTCCGCCATCATGAACGGTTTTGGCTCGAAGGGTGCTGCCTACACGCCCTTTTGTGCTGCGGCACTGATTGATTTTTTGGAAGAGGGGAAGCCAATGGCGGAGTGGTGCTCACTTGCACGGTGGAAAGCATGGCGGTCGGTAAAAATCTGATGGGAGCGATTGTGTGAGAAGAGCCGTATATTCAACGGTGGCATATCTTCCACGATGGCATATCTTCCAGATGAGGAGCGGATCATACCAAAGTCATGCATGAACGCTTTGTCATCGCAGCACAAGAAGAGGTTGCACAATATTTCGACCATGCAAGGCGAGACGGCAAGAGTACATTCCGTTTGGCAGTGAGGAAACATCAACGGTTGCCGGCATGGAATTAATCTCGCATTTCATCACGGTTTGCCCGGTCATATTCGTTATCGTAAGCATGGCTGCGCCTTCTAGGCTATGAATCGAAAGAATGTCAGAAGCGGGATTGGGAGCGATGATAACCTTTGGTTCATCGGAAAGCGTTTGCACACTCGTTACACGGTCAAGTGTTTCTCGAATAATTTGCTTCATGCGTAAATACGTCGGCTCGACTGTCAAAAGTTGGCTTTGCACCGAAAAGACTCCCACGAGATTGCGCCGCCAATCAATCCACGGCGAAAAGCCGAATGCGCCTTGCGATGATGATTCCAGCACCTCTCCGCTAGCAGCCTCTACGACTTCCCGCCAGTGCCCAAGAGCGTAGCGGGTGTTTCTGTTCACACCGGGAACAAACGGTGCAAGCGACTGGTACGGCGAATACAAAATTGGCGCACCGCCCGTCTGATCGCGCTTCATTTCATTGATAATGCTTTCGGAAAGAATACGTTTGCCGTTCCACACGCCGCCATTTAAGAGCATTTGCAGATAGATTTTGTATTCATTCGCCGAAGAAACCACGCTTCCTGCCACGCCCGGATTCTTTGCATTCACGAAAAACGTCAGGCGTAGCCCCAGCGGGCGCGACACATAGCGGGCAAAGAGTGTGTCCCACGCATCTCCGGTC
>Ga0075163_10005592_pt1 | contig 16721 bp, 14 predicted proteins | sample JI1023141ADNA_FD_71478 | JGI IMG/M metagenome (GOLD analysis project Ga0075163, IMG submission 71478) | Wastewater effluent complex algal communities from Wisconsin, to seasonally profile nutrient transformation and Carbon sequestration -... | ecosystem: Engineered > WWTP > Effluent > Algae...
GTTTTACTTTTGCAGCGTTATCGCCAGTTAGTTTTACTTTTGCAGCGTTATCGCCAGTTAGTTTTACTTTTGCAGCGTTATCGCCAGTTAGTTTTACTTTTGCAGCGTTATCGCCGCAATGCCACGACCATCCAATCGCCGAGGCGTAATCTTGCGGTCCGTCGTAGACCAAAAACTTCATGACGGGATAAAACTTGTCGTTCTTGATGAAAAAGAAATCCTGAAAGAACGGCAATCCCATCTTTTGCCAAAACCTGGGTCAGATTTTCCGCCATGGCTACCAACGGCGGCGCCAAGATATTGGCGATAACCAGATCGTAGGGTACACGCGGCGCAACCGATGGCGCACGATATCCTGGCCCTGCAACTGCGCGGAACAAGGGTGATAAATGATTAATCTTTGCATTGTTATTAGCAACTCGCACCGACTCGGGATCAAGATCGACCCCTAACACCCGCGTGTGGTGCGGCCACAAATGAGCTGCGGCAAAGCCTAAGATTCCGGTACCGCATCCCATATCCAAACTGCGCCGGATATGTCGGTATTTTTTGGCTAAATTTTCCAGCATTAAGAGACAACCCCGCGTGGTTTCGTGCGATCCCGTACCAAAGGCTGTTGCTGCATCAATGGTAAGAACAATGGCGCCGGCCGGCGGCGGCTCTTCCGAATGACTCGGACGAATGAAAAATCGTTTGGTACGGATAGGAACAAAGCTTTTGCGGTTCTCAGCCAACCAATCAATGTCGGGCAAGGCTTCAATTTGCGGCAAAGGAATTTTCACACCTGTAGCCGATTCTACCTCAGCTAACGACGCTGCTAAAGCGGCAGGATCTGGAGGCACCACGGCAACGGCTTCGATAATCCAGTCACCGCCGGGCTGAAGCTCGAACGCAGATACCGCAACACAATAGTCTTCCAATGCCGTTGCTACGTGCTGGGCCGCAGCTTCAGGCACTGTCAGGACAAGGCGGAGATGATCAGGAAAAGACGTCATGCCTTCCGAACAAATCCCGCGATCACGGTTTTTTCACCGGCCGAGTCAAAATCAATACACAAACGATCTGCATCCATCGTCAGCACTGTTCCCATCCCAAACTTCATATGAAAAACGCGATCACCAGCAGAAATCTCGTCGTAGGTTTCATCCGGATCAAAACCCGGTGAAAAACTTGATGCTACCTGCGCCCGCTGCCACCCTGCACGCATCTCACGCAAACCAGAAGACACCCGATTACCGCCAGCGGTTAAACCTGCCGACCCGTTGCGTTCGACATCCGCTTCCGGCAACTCGTCCAAGAACCGAGAGGGGATGCAGCTTTGCCATGTGCCGTAGATGCGGCGGTTCGCCACGGACAAGATCGTTAATTGCCGGCGGGCGCGGGTAATCCCCACATAGGCGAGACGCCGTTCTTCTTCTAATCCAGCCGCACCATTTTCATCGAGACTACGAGGATTAGGAAAAACCCCTTCTTCCCATCCGGGCAAAAACACCGTGCCGAATTCCAAACCTTTCGCGCCATGAAGGGTCATGATGCTAACGCGCTCGCCTTCGGTAGAACTGTCATTTTCCATGACCAAGGCCACATGTTCTAAAAATCCGTTTAAGTTTTCAAACTCGGCCAAGGCGGCTACAAGCTCTTTTAAGTTTTCCAAGCGCCCGGGCGCTTCGGGTGAGCGGTCCGCTTGCCACATGCCGGTATAACCGCTTTCATCCAAAACCATTCCTGCCAATTCAACATGGGAAATATCCCGGCTCAAATTTCTCCACCGCTCAAAGTCGGCGATCAGCGCCGCCAAGGACCGGCGCGCCGCGGGTTTCAATTCGTCGGTGAGGCAAATCTGCACTGCTGCCGCCATCAACGAGCATTCCTTAGCACGGCCCAGAGCATGAAGAACCTGCAGTGTTGCCGAGCCAATTCCCCGGCGGGGCAGATTCACGATGCGCTCGAAGGCAAGATCGTCATCAGGTTGCGCGACAACGCGGAGGTAAGCCAGGGCGTCGCGGATTTCTTGCCGCTCATAAAATCGCGGACCACCGATCACGCGGTACGGCAATCCTAAGGTCATAAATCGTTCTTCGAATTCACGGGTTTGCCATCCTGCGCGCACCAAGACTGCCATATCGCCCAAAGAGCTTCCGCGACGCTGCAAAGTTTCGATTGTCTCGCCCACCATGCGGGCTTCCTCTTCGCCGTCCCAGAGGGCGACCACCTGCACTTTTTCGCCGGGCTCGTCCGCGCTCCACAGGGTCTTACCCAAACGATCTTCGTTATGGTCGATCAGTCCTGCAGCTGCACCCAAAATATGCCCGGTCGATCGGTAGTTTTGCTCTAGGCGAATGACGGTTGCACCGGGAAAATCCCGCTCGAACCGCAAGATATTTCCCACCTCAGCGCCGCGCCATCCGTAGATCGATTGATCATCATCGCCGACACAGCAAATGTTGGATGTTTTTCCATCCGTATTTTGCGCTAGGAGCCGCAGCCATAAATACTGGGCCACATTGGTATCTTGGTATTCGTCCACCAGCAGATAACGAAATCTCCGCTGATACTCCGCCAAAATATCTGCATGCTTTTGAAATAGCTTTATGCACAGCAACAGTAAATCACCAAAGTCGACCGCATTTAAAATACGAAGACGGCTTTGATACTGGGTGTAAAGATCGGCTGCTTTACCGCCAGCAAAATCACCCGCATCGGCGGCACTGATATTTTCCGGCCCCAATCCCCGATCTTTCCAACGCTGAATGATCGTCGCCAAGACGCGAGCTGGCCATTTTTTATCGTCGATGCCGTCGACCTCCATCAACTGCTTCAGCAAACGAACCTGATCATCCGTATCAAGGATAGAGAAACCGGATTTGAGACCCACCAATTCAACATGGCGACGCAATATCCGAACGCCTAAGGCATGGAAGGTTCCAAGCCACCAGTTTTCCACTGGTCGGCCCATTAAGGCGGCAACCCGATCCGTCATTTCTCGGGCTGCCTTATTGGTAAAGGTTACGGCCAAAATCTCCCCCGGCCGTGCGCGACCCGTACGCAACAGATAGGCGAGTCGGGCTGTTAGGGTCCGCGTTTTGCCCGTCCCAGCACCAGCCAAGACCAAGACCGGACCTTCCGTTGCCTCAACCGCAGCCCGCTGAGCAGGATTAAGGCTGGTTAGCCAGTCGGGTTCTACAGTCAAGGGAATCGGATGCGCTGCAACAGGTAACGACATAAGGTCTTCTATGGCTAAAGGTTAGGGTTTTGCAGTATAGCATGCTTGATCGCCTGCCGAGCTTTCTCTCCGTAGAGATAGAGCCTAATCTGACATAATAAGCAAATCGCCTGGGATAAAGCCCCCATGACTAAATCAACAGCCAAATCCGTTCATTTTATTAATCTTCCCGACGCGGCACCCGGAACCCATCGCGCCATCACTGTGCATAAGTACGGCCGGGTGGGTGCACGTCCCAAGGTCTATATCCAAGCCGGCATTCACGCCGATGAATATCCCGGAATGCTCGTTGCTCATCACCTGGTGCGATTGTTGGATATTGCCGCAGCGCGTGACGCGATTCGCGGGGAGATTATTCTGGTTCCTGCCGCCAATCCCATTGGCTTGGCGCAGTTCGCAAATGACCGGCACAGTGGTCGATTTGATATGAGCGGAACGGGAAATTTCAACCGTAATTGGCCCCATCTTGGTGCTGAGATTGCCGAGACGGTTGCGCCTCTGCTCGGCGACGATGCGGCGGCAAATACCTCAGCCATTCGTTCTGCTCTTTTAGGTGCAGCGCTGGCGTTAAAACCGAAAAACGACGCCGAAGCACTTAAATTCGCTTTATTCAAGCTGAGCATTGATGCCGACATCGTTTTGGATATGCATTGTGATACCCGCGCACTCTTTCATATGTACACTACGCCGGCAGCCTGGCCAGGCCTCACCGATCTTGCGTCCGAGCTTGGCGTCCGCGCGATATTCTTGGCTGAATCATCAGGCGGCGAAGCTTTTGACGAAGCCCACACGACACCCTGGGCAGAACTGGCCACAAGATTTCCTAACCGCCCTATTCCCCAAGCCTGCCTTGCCACGACGTTGGAATTCCGCGGCCGCGCCGATGTCAGTGATGATCTGGCCAGTAGTGACGCGGAGAAGATCGTCCATTTTCTGATGCGGCGCGGTATTGTTGTGGGAACACCCGGCCGGTTGCCTGACCCCGTCGCCGAAGCCACGGAGCTAACGGCTTTAGATTGTGTTTTGGCCCCGTCAACAGGTCTGGTCGTTTTTAAAGTTAGTCTCGGCGATCAAGTAAAAGCTGGCGACGTCGTTGCCGAGATTATCGACCCCGCTATTCCTGACCCGGTCAAAGCGCGTACGGCCGTGACAACGCGGGCCACCGGCTTGGTCTTAACCATGCGAGATGACCCCTATCTGCGCATGGGCGACATCATCACCTATGTCGTTGGCAAAGAACCTCTCCCTCGGCGGTCGGCTTCCCTTTTAAATGACTAGCCTGATTGAAACTCTAAGCGTTGCAAAACTGAGGCGTTGCGAAAAGCGCATAGGGCCACGGCAAAAATAACCTCTGCTTAGGCTTGGGTGACGTGACACCTCAGGTTAGGGTGGCTTTTCCAGCATAATGACCCCTAACGTGACTGGTTTCTATGGCACTTTCTTCATCTTCTTCTGTTGTCGCGCCGCGTGATGTTCCACAAAACGCTGGGCTGGGTATTTTGCTGGCGCTTGGCGCAGGCATTCTTTTCGTCAGCCTCGATGCGGGCGCCAAATATCTATCGCAAACATTGCCCGTTACCGAGATTGTCTGGGCACGATACAGTTTTCATCTGCTGCTGATGTTGGTTGCGGTGCCACGCCTGGGCTGGCGGGGCGTCATTGCCACGCAGAAACCTTGGCTGCAGATCGTACGGGGGCTGTGCCTGTTGGTCTGCACAAGCTTGTTCTTTGTCGCCATCACGCACATTCCCCTCCCAACGGCAACCGCCATTGGCTTTGCCACCCCGTTTTTTGTTGCCGCTTTATCGGTGCCGATTTTGAAGGAACAGGTGGGCTGGCGACGATGGAGTGCGATCCTAGTTGGTTTTTTGGGCGTATTGATTATTCTTCAGCCCTGGGATGGACCGGTTGATCCCGCGGCCTTGCTGGTGGTGGGATTTGCTGTGGTCTATGCGGTATACCAAATTCTGACGCGCTTAGTTCGCCATTACGATAGCCCCGTCGTCTCGCTTTTTCATACCGCCTTTGTTGGTTCACTGTGTACAAGCATCGCGGTTCCTTTTGCCTGGGTACACCCGCTGCCGTGGCAGTGGTTAATGTTGGCAGGACTTGGCCTCTGCGGTGGCATTGGGCATTTATTGTTTATTCGGGCACTCTCGCTGGCGCCCGCAAGCTTGGTGGCGCCGTTTGCCTATCTTAATCTTCTATGGTCAACGTTATATGGGCTGTTTCTGTGGGGCCACCTCCCCAATAGCCATACTTTCATGGGCGCCGCCCTGATCGTCCTCAGCGGTCTTTATGTCTTCCATCGTGAAGCGCGCCGAAAAGCACACCACCACTAGAGGCATAAACACCATCTCTCCCGCGCCAAATATGGCTTTTTCGTATCTTGAAATAAGCTTAACCAGACCCATATCCAGAGAAGTACAGGGCTTTACCTCAAATTGACTTTTGTTCGCGGGCCTCACAAAAAAATGAAAGACGTGTCTGTTGCAACGTCTTGGGCATTCCCAACGTTATCTAGGTATGATGCCGCTTTGGTCTTGCACAAACGAAGATGTGAGGAAGCGGAATTGCCGAATCCGTTTAGGATATAGGCATAAAGGAGAAAACTGATGATGACCATTGCACAGCTACGCAGCATAAATCCTAAAGACTTTGCCGCATTAGGAATGCCGGGTTTGGCGTATGTTCGTCATGTTGTTGCCGATGGAGCGGCTTTATGGGCCATTCATGCCGCAGACGGCACACAGCTTGGAATCGCGCCGTCTCATGAATTAGCCGTGGCGGCAATCAAACAAAACGAATTACAGCCAATAAGCCTTCACTAAAAATTATTGGCTTAAGCGGCATTGCTTGTTGGAGGCTCTGTTAAGAGGGCGTAAATAGCGTCCCGATTATCCGAGCCTCTTAGCTTATCGCAGACGCTTTTATCTCGGAGTAATCGAGAGATCCGTGCCAAAGCCTTAAGGTGATCTGCGCCCGCACTTTCCGGCGCCAGCAATAAAAACACCAGATCTACCGGCTGATCATCAACAGCCTCAAAATCTATCGGTTTTTCAAGTCGCGCAAACACGCCGTACAGCCGGTCGATCTCACCAAACCGGGCATGAGGAATAGCAATACCATTACCAATCCCCGTTGTTCCCAGCCGTTCGCGCTCCAGCAAAGCTTCAAATACCGTCCGCTCATGCATACCGCTTAGCTCAGCGGCACGGCGCGCCATATCCTGCAAAGCCTGCTTCTTGCTGGTCGACTTAAGATTAGCGATAACGCGTTCTGGCTGTAACAGATCGTCGATATTCATGATGTCAGCATCTCCTGATCTGCATTACTTATACCCCTTACTACTCTTGGGTATTTTATTCTTTTGAACTTAGGAGGCGATTTTCCCAGACGGTTTCTTTTCCGTCGTTGGATCAATCCAACCGATATGGCCATCCTCACGCCGATAAACAAGGTTGATCTCGCCATGCCCGCGATTGCGAAACATCAATACCGGTAGATCACCAAGATCCAACCGCATCACCGCTTCACCAACGGTCAAGGTGGCAATCTCTGTCGCCATTTCAGCGACAATAACAGGATTGTCCGGGCCTTCCTCAGCGTGGCTACCGGTATCGGTATCACTTTCTGCTGCCAAGATATAATGCTGGGCTGCTGAAAGTTGGCCCTCTGCATGATCCCGATTGTGATGATCTGTTAACCGCCGCTTATACCGCCGCAATCTTTTGGCAATTTTATCAAGCGCGCCGTCAAATGCCGGATAGGCATCGCCCGCTGTATGATGGGCCTGCAGGGTTACCCCACGCAAAACGTGTAAGGTAATATCCGCACGGATAAATGCCGCTTCTCGAGAAAAGGTGACCTGACCTTCGATTGCCCGCGGCAAATACTTAGCAACAGCCGACTGCAGCTGATCTCCAACATGAGTGCGGAGAGCGTCGCCAACATCGATCTGCTTACCTTTGATAGAAAGTTGCATTGAAAATCCAAAAGAGTGACATCAGTTACAGGCCTAAAGGAGTGTAGTCAAAGGCCGGCCCCCCATGCCCTTTTTTCCAAATGTAGGGGGACCTTAGTAAGCCCTGGCCGCCCCTGTCAACCATGCAAGGCTATTGACAAGGCCTTCTGGCGGCGCCGCAAAGCCGAGGACGGAATCTTCATATAATCCCTATACTTAGCTACTGTTCGGCGGGCGATATCCACACCCTCTGCACGCAAAACCGTCACAATATTATCATCAGAAAGGATCGCTCCTGGCGCTTCGCCTTCGATCAAGACTTTGATCCGGTGCTGAATAACTTTGGCGGATGTGGTGTCCGGTAACGACAAGTCCATAGATCCTGTCGCCAAAAAGACCTTTTGCGAGAAAAAATACTTAAGTTCATAAAGGCCGCGGGGCGTAGACATATATTTGCCCGCGGTCGCCCGACTTACCGTGCTTTCGTGAATCCCAATCGCATCAGCAATGTGGCGCAGACCCAAGGGTCTAAAATGATTAATGCCCAAGGCAAAAAAATCAGCCTGTTGACGGACGATTTCATTAGCAACCTTAAGCAAGGTTTCGGCGCGCTGGCGAAGCGCGCGCACTAGCCAGGCAGCTTCCTGCCAACGTCCCGCAACATATTTTTGATCTGCAGGCTGCCGTGCTTGCGCGCGCAAATAACGATGTGCTTCAACATCAATTTTGATCGAGGGGCTGGCCTCACGCACCAGGTCAACACGCCACTCCTTATTTCCATTTGCGCGTAAAAAAAGATCCGGACTTATTTGTTGAATGGATTCGGCAGCAAAGGATAACCCCGGTTTTGGATTCAGGGCCCGAAGCTCGTGGATCATATCCACAATCTCATTTTGGCTTACCCGGCAAATTTTTTGCAAAACCGAGATCTTGCCCGCAGCGACAAGATCCAAATGATCGAGTAACTTTTCTATCAGTGGATCTATGCGGTTCTGATCAAGCAACTGCAGAGCCAAACATTCCTTCAACGTCCGAGCAAAAATGCCAGCAGGCTCCATCTGTTGTAACCGTTGAAGAACCGCTTTTACTCGGTCACAAGAACAGCCCAACCGTTCGGCAATCTCTTTCAGATCAATGGTCAGATATCCCGCATCATCCAAACCTTCTAAAAATTGCATGGCAACAAGGCGGTCTTCCGGATTACGAAAATCGAGGGCTATTTGCCGTTGAATATATTCACGCAGAGACAAGGTGGCGACTCGTTGCTCAAGCTGCGCTTCGTCTTGGGATTGCCTGTCACTCTTCGTCCGATGCTTGATCGCCCGATCTAATCCCGAATAAGGAAGCACCGTCTTATTCGGCCCTTCCTCCGCATCTTGCAGAAAAGGATTTTGCTCAATGGCGTCACGCAAATAATCGTCCAGCTCTGACCGCGAGAACTGCAACAACATAATCGCTTGATGTCGCTGCGCGGTAAGGGAAGGGGTTAAATGTTGCCGAAGATCAAGGCGCGAAGTTCTGATCATCGGCGCAATTTCCTAAAGACTAAATTTTTCGCCCAGATAAACTCGGCGAACATCTTGGTCATTAACGATGTCTCGTGGCGCCCCTTCCATCAAGACTTTACCATCGTGCAAAATATAGGCGCGATCAACAATGTCCAAGGTTTCCCGCACGTTATGATCAGTAATCAAAACACCCAAACCGCGATCTTTTAGATGCGAGACTAAATCGCGGATATCGCGCACGGCGATAGGGTCAATACCGGCCAAGGGCTCATCAAGAAGAATGAAGCTGGGTTGCGACGCAAGAGCTCGAGCAATTTCAACCCGTCGGCGCTCACCACCCGAAAGAGCCAAGGCCGGCGTATGGCGAAGATGCGTCACATTAAATTCCGCCAATAATGCTTCCAAATAGGCATCGCGGCGCTCGCGATTAGGCTCAATTGATTCGAGAACAGCATTAATATTTTGTTCGACGCTTAATCCACGAAAGATCGACGCTTCTTGCGGCAGATAACCAATACCTAACCGCGAGCGGCGATACATCGGTAAATCTGAAATATCCGTACCATCGAGTGCGATCACCCCGTAATCCGGCGTCACCAACCCAACCACCATGTGAAAGCAGGTTGTTTTTCCCGCGCCATTTGGACCCAGTAACCCTACTGCTTCGCCGCGCTGAACGGTCATGCTGATATCACGAACTACGGGACGCTTTTTATACCTCTTGCCCAGATTCTTAATAACAAGACCTTGATTGTCGGCAACAAGTCTTGGGCCTTTCACTGCTGCCGGAACCGCAACCGGAGTTGGCGCTGGATCTTCACGGTCAAATTTTAAAACCCGCGGCGCTGCAGGAGATTTCAGAACAGGCGCTACAGGCGCTGTGCGCGATTCAGGCGCCGCCTGCGGCGCCGATGTTTTTAAGGTTGGCGGCGGTGACAGCTTTGCCCGTGACGGTGTCGGGTTTTCTAGCGACGGGCGCAGGACCGGCGAAGACGACCCCACGTCAGATCCCGCCATCGGTGCAGACGGCGCCGGGACCGAAACAACCGGCGAAGACGGCTGATCTTGCTGGGGAACAACTGCCCGCACGGCAAACGGACGCACCGTGGGCGCTGTAGATGCAGCGGCCCGCGACGGTGCCGCTGGTGGCGATAGTTGCTCTGGCTTTGACAACGGTGATGCGGTTCCGCCCGAAAAATTAACCCCGGGACGTGCCGGTTGCGACGTTATGTGCGCTGTCGATGACATAGACACAGGTGTGACCGGAGAAGCGGGCACCGCCGGTTGCTGCTTCATCGCAGTTTCAGGACGTGGCCGCACAGGACGAAGCGCACTTCGAGGATCGGCCGCTTCTTGCCCTACCCCACCTTCGGTGCGCGACCCTGCTGCGCGCCGTGCGGTTCGCCGTAGCCGTTCGAAAGGATCCTCTGGTTCAGACATTTTTTCTGCCAACCATGTTTACTTATTTCGTTTCGGCGCTGGAGCTGGCGGAGCCGGCTGCGCTTTTTGCGGTGAAATAACGGCACGTACACGCGGCGTATCACCCGTATTACCCGACGCAATACGATGAATACTGGTGTTTAGGTTAACCTCGGCAGACTCGCCGTTAAGTGTGTTTTCTCCCTGAGTGATGCGTACATTTTTTTCTAAATGCGCAACGCCAGCGACAACATCATAATCTCCGCGCTCGGCACGAGCGACTTCTCGTGGCGTAATAATCTCGACGCCACCCCAGGCTTGAATACGGTTGATGTCACCACCTGTTCCCGAAGGCTTACCACCCGCAGCCGGGGGTTTGCTGGGACTTTTTGCCGTCGTCGCAGTTGCAGGTTTATTTGTACTAGCTGCGCCTGGTGCGGGTGGTTTTCCGCCTGCGCTCGCACCTTCCGTCATATGCGCTTGCAATATGTCAGCTGATATCTTGCGATCTTTCTGCGTTGCTATGGCACCACCGCGGGCAACAGCAACGTGTTTATTTTCCCAGTATTCCAAACTTTGCTTCGCGGCGATATCAACGTTAGGCGAGGCAAACCGAAGATTACGCCCTGTTAAAACAAGAACGCCTTGTTTGGTGTCGTATTCACCTTTGTCGCCATAAGCATAGGCATTGTCATCCGGCGAGCCTAATCGCACTTCGCCCGTCAAAAGGAGAACCCCTTTATCCACGTCATAAGTGCCACGATCAGCCCACGCGTTCTGGCTCGGCGATGCAATCTGCACATTGCCTGTGGCTTCGAGACGATAGATTTCGGTCCCCTCCGTCTTTGCTTCGCGATAATGCGCGACCATAAGATCGGCAAAGAGCGTCACATCCCCGCGCTTGGCCTGGACATTCCCTTTGGCAATATACTGTTTGCTGTCTTGCTGCCATTCGATGCCTTGGTCGGCTTCGATCTCGACCGGTGCGTCACTTTTTTGATCCATAAAATTTAGCGACTGGGCACCTGCAGTTTTCGCGATGAACAGCGCGATAGCCAACAAACAAATAGGTGCCCATCTTTGCAGTGTGTAGGTTGCCATTAAGGCTGCACCTTCGGTGCTGGGGTCGGTTCCGTCATGGACGACGCTGGCATAGGCACGGCCGGTCCTGTTGCTGTTGCACCGTCTTTTAATTCGTCTGGCCGATTGTGGGGTGGTGACATGGCTTTATCGGTTGCCTTGCCTTGGTAAATAATCAGCTTCGACTTACCGGTGAAGGTAACCCGGGTACCATCGCCATTGATGCGGAAGCCCGCGCCTTCAATTTCTCCGAAAGGACCATGACCGACAACTGCCGAGTCTCCACTTGCTGCACCACTTTTGGCATCAAACTGCGCGCTCTGAGTGCGAAACTCATATCCTTGATCATGGAACAGACTGACCTGGCCGAACAAATCTAACACGTCCAAATCTCTAAAGAAGGTTCCTTCTTCCGACATCAAGGCAATCCAGGTGCCGTTTTCCAAAGTGATGTCGGCTTTCGGTAAGTTAAGTCGGACCAACTGATTATCTTTGGCGTCTTGAACCGCATCATGAGCGGTCACCACAAAGGGGCGATTGAATTTGTCAGTACCGGTCCATCGCGGCTCGACAATACGAACATTCAAAGCATCAGCGATGGAGATCTTAATGGCCTCAACTTTAAATCGCCCTGCGAGCGGATTGAGATGAGGCCACAGCGCCACCATTGCGACTAAGGCAATGGCAATAACCGGCAAGGCATATTTCAGCGCCCATACCCATCGGCTATAAAACACGCCGACACGGGTCGCTTGACCATCGCGCAAAGGGATACGGTCACCCGGCCGCGCTTCAGAGCGATCCTCAGGATTAACTTGCAGCGATGGAGGGGTTCCGAATCCCGATGGGGACATATCGGCGCCAATCACTGTCATAACGATTGTATGCTCCTAAGCCTCAACTTTTGCCCCTTTAGGCCACGCCTGCCCGCAAACAATCATGCACGCGGACAAGGCCAAGGGGTCGATGATCAGAGTCGACAACAAATAGTACCGTAATCTTGTTCTCGTTCATGAAGAGTAAGGCCGATGCGGCTAGGTCATCAGCAGCGACAACCTTAGGATCGCGGGTCATAATGGCAGTAATGGGGCGATTAAGAAGTTCCGGGGATAAATGGCGGCGCAAATCACCGTCGGTTACAATTCCTTGTAAACATCCATTTTTATCGATAACGCCAACGGTGCCGAAACCCGCCGTTGTCATGGCTAAAATCGCATCGGTCATGGTCGTTTCGGGACGCACAACCGGCGTCACATCCCTGCCGTGCATCACATCGGCGACTTTGAGCAGTCTCCGGCCAAGCTTACCCCCAGGATGGAGATCCCGGAAACGATCAGCCGTAAATCCTTTACGATCCAAAAGCGACACTGCCAAGGCATCACCCAAGGACAACATCTCCGTCGTCGAGGTTGTCGGCGCTAAACCCATCGGGCAGGCTTCAGGGCTGGCCGACAGCACCAGCGCGACATCTGCCGCCTCGGCAAGACTGCTTCCTCCTTTGGAGGTGATCGCAATAAGGCCAATGCCAAACCGGCGCGTATGCGCAACAACATCGCTGAGTTCGGATGTCTCACCGGAATTAGATAAGGCAATAACCGCATCACCTTCGGCGATCATGCCTAAATCGCCATGACTTGCTTCTGCAGGATGAACAAAATGTGCGGGCGTTCCCGTAGAGGCAAATGTCGCCGCGATCTTTCGCGCCACATGCCCGCTTTTACCCATTCCCGTCACAATGACACGACCTGAAACACTGGCCAGCAGATTAACAGCGCGCACGAAAGAGTCGTCTAAAGCCGCCGATAAGGCGCTCAATGCGGTTGCCTCGATATCAAGAACGCGCCGGCCAGCAGCCAAAATAGCGTCACCACCCACGATGCTCAAATTTTCAGAAGAACTTGGGTTTTGTGATTGGATTTTTACCGAGACTGTCGGGCCTTTGCCCATCGTATCTGGTCTCCCATTTGGTGAGGCTCAGGTGGTCCGCCCTCAAAGGGCTTTTAAGAGCGGCATGCCAGCACGAAGCTTGCGGCAGCGCAATGGGCAAAACTTCGCTTGTCTGCGAGAAATTACATCCCAGAACAGGCGCGATTATATCTTATAATTCATTGATAATCAATGGATTAACCGGCGCGGTTAATGAGCAAAGATATCCATCTCGGCCCAACCCGCAAGATCCAGAGCTGCTCTGGCGGGCAAAAAGGCAAAACAGGCTTTGGCCAAGGCTTCTCGCCGTTCCCGACGTAACAATTCCTGCAAACGCTCGCGCAATCTGTGCAAATAAAGCACATCGCCGGCGGCATAGGCGATTTGTTCTGAGGATAACTCTGGCGCCCCCCAGTCAGAGGTCTGCTGTTGCTTAGAAATATCAACACCTAAGAGATCTCGGCACAGGTCGCGTAGACCATGACGATCAGCATTGGTGCGGGTAAGGACGGAGGCAATGCGGGTACAAAAAACTGGCCCGGCATTCACGCCCAAATACCGTTGAATTGAGGCTAAATCGAACCGGGCATAATGAAAGATCCGGGTGGCTTCAGGATTAGACAGAAGCCGCTTCAGGTTAGGGGCCTCGTATTCTGGTTCAGGAAAATGCACCAGATGCGCATTGCCATCCCCGTTAGACAGCTGCACCACGCAAAGCCGGTCGCGATTTAAATTAAGACCCAAGGTTTCAGTATCAACGGCGAGGTCACCCGGCAAATCGAAACCATCGGGCAAATCAAAACGATGAACGCTAACAGCCATGACCTCTTCCTTACGCTCTATGATGGTGCCCGGGAGAAGACTCGAACTTCCACGACCTTGCGGCCACAGATACCTGAAACCTGCGCGTCTACCAATTCCGCCACCTGGGCAAGCCTCATAAGCAGCACCGGCCGGCTTAAGCCCCGCACCGCCCTTTGTCAACCAGCCTCATGGAAAAACAAGGTAAGAATAATCAATAACAGCGCTTTTGCTGAACGGGGAACCCTTCTATATGAAGCGCAGAAGATGACACCGTTTACCGGTCAAGATTAGGAGAACACTATGGCGCCTCGTTTAGTCACCGTCTTTGGCGGATCAGGCTTTATCGGCAGAAACTTTATCCGGCTTATGGCAAAAACCGGCGCCCCGGTCCGTGTCGCCGTACGGGACCCAAATGCCGCTGGGTTTTTGCGCCCCATGGGTGACGTCGGACAGATCGCTTTAGTTCAAGCCAATCTTCGCGTACCGGAAACCGTGGCTGCAGCCTGTGCCGGTGCTGATATTGTTGTTAATCTTGTTGGTATTCTTGCCGAGCGGGGGCGGCAAAACTTTCGCGCTATCCATGAGGTTGGCGCCCGTACGATTGCCGAAGCGGCCAAGGCTGCCGGAGCCCAACAGCTTATTCATCTTTCCGCGTTGGGCGCATCGTCTCAAGCGCTCTCGCGCTATGCCCGGAGTAAATCTGCCGGGGAGGCCGCGATCCGCCACGTTTTTCCCAACGCCACCATTTTACGTCCCTCGGTGGTTTTCGGCCCTGATGATAACTTCTTCAATCAATTCGCCACCCTCGCCCGGCACTTTCCTGTGTTGCCATTGATCGGGGGCGGGAAAACCAAGATTCAACCTGTTTATGTTGGCGATATTGCCGCGGCGATGATGCAGATCGCGCAGAACCCTTCCTTACGCGGCAAAACCTATGATCTGGGCGGACCGCGAACCTATACTTGGCGGGAAATCATGCAGCTGGTCTGCCGGGAAACGCAGCGCCATCGCAGCCTTTTGCCTGTCCCCTATAGCCTTGCGATGCTGCAAGCCTTTTTCCTCGAATTCCTGCCCATCCCGCCCCTCACCCGAGACCAGGTTCGCTTGCTGAAAAGCGATAACATTCTGATTGGGGAAAATACTGGCCTCGAGACTTTCGGCATTTCGCCCACGGCAGCGGAAGGAATTGTACCCAGCTATCTTTATCGGTTTCGGCCCGGAGGTCAGTTCGCAAAGCCTGAGACAGATATATCTAATTAGGTCCGGTCCGGTCATAAATATCTGCTTGGCTGCGATAAAAACATTTCGGCGCTAAATTAAGACTAATAAATAGGTCATAAATAATGACCTATTTATTAGAAAATGCTTGGCCAGCCTGATGATTCTTCCTATAGAAGATACTAACGTCAGGCCGGGGGTCGTTGCACATATATAGACAATACCGGACAGGGAGATTTTCTATGGCCGGTACTGACATGTTGAAATTCGTATCCCTGGCCCAGGTGCCGCCGGAAAAACGGCCTGCGGCCGACCGGCGCCAAGACTTCGATGAGATTTATCAGGTGTTCGCCGGCGAAAAGGCCCAACAGCAAGCCTCTCGCTGCTCACAATGCGGCGTGCCGTTTTGTCAGGTTCATTGCCCACTCCATAATAATATTCCTGACTGGCTCATGCTCACAGCAACTGGGCGACTGGAAGAAGCGTTTGAAGTCGCCGCCGCCACCAACTCCATGCCGGAGATCTGTGGCCGAATTTGCCCGCAAGATCGTCTCTGCGAAGGCAATTGCGTGATTGAACGCTCGGGCCATGGCACCGTGACCATCGGCTCTATCGAAAAATATATTCTGGATACGGCGTGGGAAAAAGGGTGGGTGCAGCCGCTGCGCGTCGGCGCCCCAACGGGTAAATCAGTCGGCATTATCGGTGCCGGACCCGCCGGACTTGCCGCGGCAGAGATGCTGCGCATCAAAGGTCACGACGTTCATGTCTATGATCGTCACGACCGAATGGGTGGCCTGCTGATCTACGGCATTCCTAATTTTAAACTTGAGAAAGACGTTGTTGAACGCCGCACCCGTCGCCTTGCCGAGGGTGGTGTCGTTTATCATCCCAACACGGAAATCGGCCGCACACTCACCCTTAGCAAGCTTCGCCAAGATCACGACGCACTATTAATCGCAACGGGTGTTTATAAAGCGCGGGATATTGAAGCGCCGGGTGTTGGTCTGACCGGCATTGTGCCTGCTCTGGATTATCTTATTGCCTCGAACCGTAAAGGCTTTGGCGATCGCGTTGTGGATTATGATAACGGCACACTAAATGCCGCAGGAAAAAGAGTGGTCGTTGTCGGTGGCGGTGATACGGCGATGGATTGTGTGCGCACTGCCGTGCGTCAAGGCGCGGCCTCGGTAACCTGTCTTTACCGCCGCAATCAAGAAAACATGCCGGGCTCGCAACGTGAAGTCGCCGCTGCAATGGAAGAAGGCGTTGTCTTCTCTTACCTTGCAGCACCAAAAGCTTTCTTAGGCGACACCATTGTTCGCGGCGTGATCGCTGATCGCGTGCACCTCGGCGTACGGGATGCAACAGGCCGTCAGCACCCGCAAATCGTCGAGGGTGGCCAATTTACCGTCGACGCCGACCTCGTCATCAAAGCCTTAGGTTTTGATCCCGAAGATTTACCTAGCCTGTTTGGTGAGCCTCAGCTGCCGGTAACGCGGTGGGGAACGATCGATATCGATCCCTTAACCAAGGCGACAAATATGCCAGGCGTATTTGCCGCCGGCGACATCGTGCG
>Ga0075163_10005593_pt1 | contig 16720 bp, 11 predicted proteins | sample JI1023141ADNA_FD_71478 | JGI IMG/M metagenome (GOLD analysis project Ga0075163, IMG submission 71478) | Wastewater effluent complex algal communities from Wisconsin, to seasonally profile nutrient transformation and Carbon sequestration -... | ecosystem: Engineered > WWTP > Effluent > Algae...
GCGGGACAGGCGACGTTGCAATTGGCGTTGGAGCCGATCACGATCTCGGTGTTCTGGTCATTGTCCAAGAGCGGGTAGGAGAGGGAATTGGCGGGGAATTCGGGCGAATTCGGGGATTTTTGGGGCGTGGTACGATTTTGGGGTGAAAATTGAACCAAAATCGTACCACGGGAGGGGGATCTCACGGCCGCGCAGGGGGCTTTCCGCGAGGCCCGGACCGGCTGCCTCGACAGCCCTTGGGCCGGTCTGGAACCAGCCAGGAGTTACGCCCGGCCAGGGTAGCACCGTCAGGCGGCTTGACTGCCGCCCGCGGTGGCGTGGTGGGCAGGGAAACGGCGCCGGTACTACCGCGCCACCCGTTAATGCCTGGACACCCCAACCGGCGTTGAGGTTGCGGAGGGCGCTCGTTGCTGTAGATTGCGACGTGCTAGGAGGCTGTCGATGGATCGTGCCGCTGATGTCGTTGCTCGACCCGGTGATGACGATACCGCCGTGGAGCGTCACATCGGTGATGCGGCTGGCAGGCGGCACGTCCCGGCTGGTCTACGACCCTGCGCGTGATCCGACAAGCCAAGCAGGGTGGGGGGGGGGCCAACGCGAGTGGGCCCGGTTGAGACACTCGCGGGTCTCGGCGAAGGGGATTCTTGACGAGTGTCAGACCTTGCCCAATCGGCATTGGGGTCGCGGCCATCGAGTGCATCCGGTACACTGGCGTGGTGTTGATACGCTCCGCGATAAGAGATCGTCCCGTCCAGGACCACAGGAATGTCTGGTGGTGACGCCAGGGTGTCACGCGCCCCGGCGCGCGGGCTATATCGTCGGTTGGCCGGCGGGCAGAGCAGGCGCAGCGACCAAGAGGCTGTGGTCGCTCATATGCAGGCGATCTTGAACACTCACATCGGTGAGTCGCTTTCGTCCGCGGAGCTCGGGATCATCGACTTCGCGGACGTGGTGCACAACTTCCCGGCCAGCGCGCAGGCGCTGCTGCACAGCATTCGCGCGACGATCTTGCAGTACGAACCCCGGCTTCGCACCCTGAACATCCAGCCGGTAGCCAGCAGCGATCCGCTCGCGCTGGCCTTCGAGATCTCGGCCCGCTACGTCGACGAGCGCCGGGGCCCGTTGCGCTTGCGCACCGAGTTGTCGGTCAGCGGGAGATTCCACGTGCAGGGCTCGTGACGCATGAACCTCTCTGAATACTACGCAAGTGAGCTGACCTTCCTGCGCGAGACGGCGCGCGTCTTTGCGCAGGAGCATCCCGCGCTCGCCGCCTCGCTGCAAGAGCGCGGGACGGACCCCGATGTCGAGCGCCTGCTCGAGGGCGTGGCGTTCATGACCGCAGGACTGCGCGCCCGCATCGACCAAGCCGGCGCCCACCTTGCCCATGGGCTCGCCGAACTAGTATTGCCGCATTACTTGCGGTCGCTTCCGGCGACCACCATCGTCGAGTTCGCGCCCAATCCCAAGACTCTCCGGGTTCGCCAGCGCATCCCTTCGGAGCGGCCGCTGCTGGCTCGCGCGGTCGATGGTACGGCGTGCCGCTTTCGTACTTGCTACCCGGTCGACCTGTGGCCGCTGAAGGTCGGTGAGGTCCGCCTCGACGACAACCTCCCGCGGGCTCCGAAGCTCGAGGTTCAGCTCGAGCTGTTCGAATCGGGTCGTGTCGCTCTCGCCGACCCACAACCGCTCCGGTTTTTCATCCACCACAGCGACGCGGCGCTGGCCACCACGCTGTTGCTGTGGCTGACCCAGCACCTCACGGGGGTCTCGGTCAGCGGCGCAGCATCGACCCATCACTTACCCGCCACGGCCGTGCGCGTGCTGTCGGCGGCCGGCAGCCCGGTGGTGCCGTGGCCAGATACGGCGCCGCTCGGATACCGAAGCGTGCTCGAATTCTTCGCCCTGCCGGAGAAGTTCCACTTCTTCGAGCTCGCCGGCCTGCACGAGGTGCCGCTGGCCGACGCCCGGCTGACGCTGCAATTCGAGTTCGACCGTCCCCCGCCGCTCGCGGGTGCGCTGGGCCCCTCACCGCTGCGCCTGCACTGCACGCCGGCGATCAATCTCTTCGAGGCGCCGGGTGAACCCGTGACCCGCGGCCCACTGACGCGGGAATCGCTGGTGCGGGCCGATGGCGTCGACCCGCGTCACATGGAGGTCTACGAGGTGCGCTCGGTCGTCGCCGTCAGCCGCACCCACGGCGGACGCCGCGTGTTCGTCCCGTTCACCCGCGCCGGTCAGGTCGTGGGCGGCACAGCTCCGGCCTTCGCGCTGCGGAGGGCGCTCTCCCCGGTCGATCGCGGCATCGACACGTATCTCTCGTTGATCGACACACCCGACCTGCGCGCCGTCCTCGACGAGGAGGTGCTCTCGCTGCAACTGTTGTGTACCAACCGCGCGCTCCCCGAGGGGCTCCACGCCGGTGATATTCAGGAGGAGTTGCGCGGCGCGCTCTACAAGGGATATGCCAACATCACGCCGGTGTCGCCGCCAGTGCGCATGGCTCTCGGCTCGGAGGCGCTCTGGCGCCTGCTCTCCCACCTCGCGCTCAATCAGCGTGGCCCCGCGGACGCCGATTCGCTCCGCGGCCTGCTGCACCTCTACAACTTCCACGGGGCAGCAAACGCCCAGCGTGGCCGCCTCAGCGCGCGCACGATCGACGCGATCCGCGAGGTGCGCCGCGACGCCGTCACCCGCCTCGTTCGTGGCGTGCCGATCCGCACCGTCCGCACCACCGTCGAGCTCGACGAGCGTGCCTTCCTCGGCGCCGGCCATGCTCGCCTGTTCGGCGCCGTGCTCGACGATCTGTACGCCTCACATATTAACATCAACGTAGCCAGCGAGCTGCGGACGGTGCTAAGCCCGTCCCGGATGGAGTTTACGTGGCCAGTGCGCATCGGGGACTAGACGCCGAAGCCCAGCGCTGGCTCGGGCACGTGCTCGCGGCGCCCGCACCGTACCCGTTCCTGGCCGTCGTCGATCTACTTGAGCGCTTGTTCCCCGGCTCCGCGCCGCTCGGCAGTGTGGTCGAGGCCCAGGACGAGCGCATCCACTTCCAGCACAGCAGCGCCCTCATGTGCGACGTGGGCGAGGTCGCAGCCGTCGAACTGCGCGGCGAGCCCCCGCGTCCGACCCTGACCCTCTCATTGCTCGGCCTGTGCGGCTCGGCCACGCCGCTGCCACTTTACATGGCGGAGGAGGCCGACCTCGACGACGAGCAAGGCGCGGCCATCCGTGGCTTGCTCGATGTCCTGCACCACCGCGTACTCTCCCTTCTGGTGCTCGGCCTGCGCGCCGTCGACCTGCCGAGCTCCCTGCGCGCCGACGGCCGCGACTTGTGGACCTCCCGCGTGCTCGCGTTCCTCGGTCAGGACGAGTCGAGCGCCGCACAACGCCTGCCCCGCGCGACGCTGCTGCGCCTCGCCCCGACCCTCGCCTCGGGCGTGCGCTCACCAGCGATGCTCGCCGTGGCCCTGCGCATCGCCCTCGCCGACCAGCTCGGCAACGCGACGCTGCACGTCGAGCCCCTAAGCGGCGCCTGGATGCCGATCGACGAGTCGCAGTGGACCCGCCTCGGCAGCTCCAGCGCGCGGCTCGACGATACCGCTGTGCTCGGCACGGAGGTCATGCACCCGTCCGGGGCGGCGCAGGTGGTCATCGGCCCGCTCAGCGGGGAGCACTATAAGATCTTCACGCCCGGATCGATCGGGCACTCGAATGTCCAGGCGTTGACGGCCGGGTTCACCCCGGAGCCGATTCACTACGACCTGGTGCTGGAGATCGAGGACTTGACGTATCCGCCGGGGATCTTGGGGCTGCGGAAGCTCGGGGAGGATCTGTGGCTGGCGCGTAGCGACCTGAAGGGGGTGCATACGCGGATGGTCGTTGGGGTGTAGCTAAATAGAGCGGACCCAGTTCCAATCGACGTTGATGTTGGTAATGTCATCGTCTAATCTGCTATACTCTCCTCGGCCCAGCAAGCCCGCAGATATGCGCAGGCATTTATAGGCAAGACCTCTGGCGTCAGGGTCTTGCTCCTCGTCGAGGAGTAGGGATTTTAGCTTGTCCAACACGAGCGCCGAGAGAGGGCGAGGTGCGTCGACGATGACTCTGGCGATGGAGCGGATTGCGATAATGGAGACCTCCGAATCCTGCTCGGACAGGACGAGTGCTTCAAGCGCTCTGAGTGATTCTGGAGCCCCCCAATGTAATGCGATTGCAAAAATTGCAGCTGAACGAACTTCCGGATCGGGATGTTTGAACAGTTCGATGCATCGATTAATTATTGCCTTATTAGGGGCTAATTCGGTCATGGTCGATAATCTGCGCAATCCAGCGATAATCTCATCCTCGCTTTGCGAGGATAGACTCTTTTCTAGGTTGGGCGTTGATCTTTCGCTCATGTCGTCCTTTGGCAGAAAATCTATGGTTGCCCGCCGTTTAATGTTTGCTGCATTCGATCAATTAGTTTTTGAGTTTGATCGCTAACGGTTTTCACATGTGCCCGGACCTCATCGGAATGGGGTGCCGGGAGGCTGTTATCCAGAGCCCTCTTATGGTTCTTAAGATCTCTAACGCTTTGCCTCATCTCACCTGCGTGATCATAGTATCCGCCGTTGGCCTTCGGGACGGGGTTGCCCTGCAGGTCGCGGGTGGTCCCCGAAAAATCGCCTGGTTTCGCATGGTCCTTGGCAATGTTGAGGATTTTATCGATATGCCTCTGTTGAGAAGGATGTAATCCACCGGGCTCAGTTCCCTTGAGGTCCAGGAGCTTCTTGATCGGACAATCTTCTGAGCCATGCTCGTCGGCCAAGCAATGCTCGCAACCAAGCCCTCGGATATCAAACTGCACGAGCGGATTGCTCGTGTACGCGTACACATTAACCCCGCCCCCCGTCCCCGCCGGATCTTCTTCAAAATACCTCCCCAGCTCTGGGCTGAAGTACCGAAACCGATTATAATACAATCCCGTCTCGGCATCGCAGAACTGCCCCGCCAACCGCAGCGACAGCTCGAACGCTGAATCCCCTTCGCGCTGGATCGACGCCCTTCCATACGGCTCGATCCGCGCCGACCACACCCTGCGCCCATCCGTGTCGAGCGCCGCCACAGGCGCGCCGCGCTGGTCCGTGACCAGGTAGTGGAGCTTTCCGCTGTCTGGCGCCGCATCGGCCGAATCATAGTCGATCGCCAACCAGGGCGTGAGCGAAAAGTCATCCGCATACACATACACCCGCAGCTGCCCATGAGGCCCGATCTCCGCCGCCAGGCGGTCCGTGTCCCAAAAATACTCGGTGATCGCCGCCCCATACGTCTTCCGCGTCCGGCGCCCGAGCGGGTCGTAGTCTGCAGACCACGCCTCAGCGAGCCCGTCGATCCGCCGCAGCCGGTCGAGCGGGTCTCGGTGGAATGTGAGCTCCCGGCCGTCGCGCCGCCAGCGGGACACATTGTTGCGGTGGTCATACGTCAGCGCCCCGCCGTTCGCCTTGACCAGCTTGTTGCCTGGCGCGATCTCCACGCCCGACAGGTGCGGCGCCGCGATCAGATTTCCGCTCACATCATAGCGATACTCGCCGCTCCCACGCCCATCCGGTGCGATCTCCTCGGCCAGCTGGTGCGCCGCGTCGTGCCGGTATTGCGTCGTCCCGCGCTCGCTGTCCTCGACCCGCTGCAGGTCGCCCTCGGGCGAGTACTCGAAGCGTCGCCGCCACACGGGCGCCTGCGCGTCCGCGGAGAACAGGTGCTTCCCGAGGCACCGCCCCAGGGAGTCGAACTGTGCGACCTCGTGGACGCCGCAGGCCATCCGCCGGACCACCGCGCCCTCGGGATCGAGCACGATCGCGTGCCGGTTTCCCAGCGGGTCCTCGATCTCCAGCGTCCTCTCGTCCAGCCGGCGATAGCGGGTCACGAAGCGCCCGAGCGTCCGTGTCTCCGCCAGTCGCCCGCCCTCGAACACGTGCTCCACCCCGCGACCGTCCCGCTGGTCGCGGCAGCGGCGGCCGTTGGCCGCGTAGGCGAACCCCAGCACATGCTCGCCGTAGCTCACCCGCGCAAAGCGGCCGTTCGGCGCGTACTCGTAGTGGTGCACCTCGCCGCCAGCGAGTGTGCGCCGCGACTTCAGATTATCGGCTCCGTACGCGTACTCAACCAGCAGCTCGCCGCGAGCGTCCCGCTTGGCGGTAAGATTCCCGGCGCGGTCGTGCTGATAGCTCTCGACCAGCGACCCGCTGTGGTGCACCTCGGTCAGGGCGTCGCGCAGGTCGTAGCGATACTCGTGACGGTTACCGGCGGGATCGACGACCGCGGCGATCTGCTCGCTCGGCGTATATTCGTAGCGGATCTCACGATCCAGCGGATCGCGGGCCAGCACGCGGTGATTCCACGACGCATACTCGAACTCGTAGCGCGCGCCCTCGTGATCGACGTACTTGCGCAGCCATCCGTTCGGCGTGTACATCCACCGCCGCGGGCTGGCGCCGTCACGCGTCTCCGTGCTCAAGAGCCCCTGCTCGTCGCGGCGACACGACGGCTCCACCCGTGGGTCGCGCTCCGGGACGATCTCCGAGAAGATCGAGGCCCCGCCGGTCATCAGCGGCTCCAGCCCAGCCGAGGCCAGCGGCGCGCGCAGCAGGACCTCCGACGCCAGGTCGCCCAGCTCGAGCTCCGCCGCCGTCCGCGGGACACGATGCGCCGGCGGGCCGGTCGGGTCGTCGGCTGGTCGCACGCCGCCGGCCGCGTTGATCCACGCGGTCACCTCGCCCGCGGCGTCGTGGAGCGCCGTCCGCCGATTGCCTCCGGGATCCGTCTCGGCGACCAGCCGCCCCTCCGTGTCGTACTCGAAGCGCCGGACGCCTCCGTACGGGTCGATCACCTCGGTGATCGACAGCGACCCGTCATAACGGTGCAGCCACTCGCCGCCGTCGGCATGACGAACCACCGTGGCCTGGGCCTCGGGCATATAGCGCAGCCACACGGCCTGCACCCCGTCGTGCCCGCGCGACGCCACGCAGCGGCCCTCGGCGTCGTACTCGTAGACGAAGCGGTAGCCGTCGCGGTCGGTTCGCGCGACCATGCGGTGCGCCGCGTCGTATGCGAAGGTCCGGCGGTGCCCGTGACGGTCGGTCGCTGCCACCAGATCGCCGCGAGCGTCATATTCGTAGCGCATCATCGCCACGGGCCGTGCTTCGGCCTGAGCCGGATGCGCGACCGACACCAGCCTGGAGATCCGCTCGTCGCTGTACTCGACCGCGACGACCCGCGTGCGCCCGCGGTCGCAGATCTCGACGAGTCGTCCTCCGCGGTCATATGCGAAGGCCAGCGCCTCGGTGCCACGGATCATCTGCTCGGGCCGCGACGCCACGTCCGCGGTGGGCACGCGAAATACGTGCACCGTCTCATCGGGCGCGCGCAGCTGGTGCTCCGCCCCGACCTGCAACAATCGCCATCCACGCTGGGGATGGGTCGGCGCGTCATACGGAAACAGCAGCGTCTCGCCGTCCGGCTGACGGAGCAGCCAGCCATCGACCGCAGCCTGCAGCGTGCGGGCGAACCCGTGCGTATGGCCCCACCCCAGCGGGCCCGCCGTGATGCGTGCGGTGCTGTAGTGCCGCTCCCACGCGATCGACAGCGGCCCCGCGATCGTGAACTCGCCCACGGCCTCGACCAGGGCGCCGGTCACGATGTCGACCGGATCGCCGACCCAGCGCACACCGTCGCCGAGGCAGTCGCTCGCGTCTATTTCTTGGGACACTCGGTACACCCCGCCTCGCTGTCCTTCTTGTTGCGCTTGGGCTCGAACTCCGCGCTGGTCAGCTTGCGCATGGCGATCTGCATCCCGCTCGGCATCGGAAAGCCGCCGATCAAGACGCTCGAATCGCCGAGCGTGATGGCCCCGACCGGCGGTCCGACCGCGGGGTCTTTCCCCATCGCCGCCGACAGCGCGCTCGCAGCCGCGTCCGAGGCGGCCTGCGCGGCCATATCGAGCACCGCCATACCGGCGGAGAGCGCGTAGGCCGAGGCCGTCGCCGAGTCACCGGCGATCGCGGCGCCGGCCGCGTCCTCGGTGTCCGCGACGATGCCCGCAACCTGCGCGACCTGCCCAGCCTTCCCCATCACCTTCATGCCCTGCATCGCCGCCTTGGTGAGCGCCGCGATCGCGCCGCGGGCCAGCCATCCTTTCGGCGGCCAGCAATGCATGGTGACGTCGATCGCCCGGGCCGCCCGTGCGCCACCGATGAATACCTTCGACGATCCGGTGAAGATCTCGAAGCCGGGCACATAGCCCAGGCAGGTCGGCGACAGGCCGACGTCGCCGCAGCGCGCCGCGGGCAGGCTGCCGATCAAGACGGTCACGCAGCACCCGAGCGCCACGGCGCCGAGCGGCGGCAGCGGCACGCCGAAGCTCGGTGGATGCGGATGCGCGTGCGGCAGTCCCAGGACCAGGGAGCCCAAGGTCGCCGCCGGGAACGACGGCAACGCCTTGGAGATGCCGTCCGTCAGCTTGGCGATCCCCATGTTGATCGCGTCGGTCGGAGCGCTGACCAACTGCATCGCCTTGCCGAGCCCCTCCTGCAGCATGCGCGCCGGGCTGGGCGGCTTCTCGGCCTTGGCCGCTCGCATCGTCTGGCTACCGACGTTCGAGCCCATGGCCCACTCCCAGCACGGTGTCGATCGAGCGTCGCAGCGCCGCGGGCAGCCCGTGGTTGCGGCTCGTTTGGAGATGCGGTCGCAGCTCCGCCACCAGCTGGTCGCGGTCGTTGTCGCGGGCCACCTCGGCCGCCGCGAGGAAGCTGGCGGCCCAGACCTCGGGAGCCGCTCCTCGCCGCTGCTGCGCGAGCCCGCGTCCGAGCAGCGACGTGGCTTGCGTCTCGGGCTCGGGGATCATTCGCGCCAGTTGCTGCGCCCCGTCGAAGAACACCTCCGCGTCGACGACGCGACCCATGGCGAAATAGAGGTCAGCGAGGTGGCGTGTGATCATGAGCAAGACGATCGGAGCCCCCGCGTCGCTGGCCGGCACCAGGGCGCGCTCATACCATTCGATCGCCGGAGCATTACGCTTCTCGATGCGCTCGATGTCACCGAGCCCGCTCAGCGCCAACGCGGCCAGGACCGGACTCTTGAGCGCCTGCGCCTCGCCGTAGAGGGCGTCGAGCCGCCGCTGCGCCGGCTCGAAGCGATGGTGCCCCACATCCAGCATCGCCGCCTCGAGCAGCGCCCGCGCCCGCTGCTGCCGCGGCAACGACGGATCTTCGGCCTCCATCGCGGCGCTCCTCGCGAGGGCCGCGGAGGACAGGTCGAAGTGCAGTGTCCGCACGAAGCGTGGCAGCGGCCACGGCTCACCGGCGGCGGTGTGCACGAAGATCCGCAGCCGGCGAAACCAGGGGGGAGCGCCGCCAGGATCGCTCAGGCCTCGCACCAGCTCGGTATATGCGCGCTCGTCCACGACCTCGAGTGGGCACAAGATGACGACCAGCCGCGGGGTCTCGCGGCCGCGAGGCAAAAGCTCGCGTGCGCATTCCAGGGCGGACTTGAGCTGCGCCGCGGCGCCCGGGCAATCGCGGGCGAGCGCGGGCGCGGCTCCGCGGGCCGCTCGCTCGCTCGCCTCGATCCGCTCCGTGATCACCTCGACGTATGCCTCGGCGGTTGTGAACGGGTGGGGAAAGCTCAGGAACACGTCCGTGGAGCTCGCCTCGAATTCGTGGAGCAGACGGTACACGAAGGGCAGCTGCTCGCGGGCGCCGCGAAGGACGCAAACACCGTGCTCCGGGTCGCCCAGGAAGCCCGCCAGTTCGCCGCGAAGCTCTTGCAATAACCGCAAAGTTTCGCCTCAGTTGATCTTGATGAGCGCGCCAGAGATCTCATGCATGCCGATCGCCGTGCTGGTGATCTTGGGGCCCGACACCGTGATCCCGTCCGCCTTGATCGTGATCGCGCTGCCGCCGACCTGAAGCGTGATCTCCTCGCCAGCAGTGATCACGACCTTGTTCGCGCCGACGTCGACGCCGACGCCGCCGCTGATGGATACTCCGAGCGGCGCGGCGACCAGGACGTCCATCATCGACCCCAGCGAAGCGCGCTGGAAGCTGCCGAGGGAGAGCGTGCTGGCGATCGAGTTGATCGAGACGCTCTGCAGCGCGACCGCGGTCAGCGTCGCGGTGTCCGAGGACAGGGACACGTCCTTCGACGCCGACGCCTTGAACGTCGCGGTGTTGGCCCGGAGCGAGACGTCGGTCTCCGCCGTCACCGACACGGACGCGGTCTTGGCAGTGAGGCTCATCTCTGTCTGCGCGGTGAGGCTGATGTTGGCATCGGTCGACGTCTCCGTGATCCCCTGCTTGACCGTCACCGAGCGCGAGCCCGTCTTCACGTCCAGCGAGCTGTTTCCGGTCAGGACCGTGACGCCGCGGTCCATCTCGATCGACGTGGTGCTCTTCCCCGTTGTCACCGTCAGCGACTCGTCGCCCTCGCTGACCGTGACGCTCCGATTCTTGGTGATGGTGAAAGACTGGTTGCCGCCGACAGAGAAGGTCTGGTTGGCGGTGACGGTGCGGCTGTTGTCGTTGAGCACGACCTCGTTGAGGTCCTTCTGCGCGTGGAGGAACACCTCCTCCTGGCCCTTGCGGTCCTCGAAACGCAGCTCGTTGAAGCCGCCACCACCGAGTGAAGAGTCGGACTTGATGGTGGTCTTCGTCTTGTCCGCGGGCAGCGGATAGGGGGGCTTGTTGTCGCCGTGGTACACGCGGCCGGTCACGACAGGGCGGTCGGGGTCACCTTCGATGAAATCGACCAGCACCTCGTGGCCGATGCGGGGCAGGAACATGCTGCCCCAGCCGTTGCCCGCCCATAGCTGGCTGACACGGACCCAGCACGAGCTGGTCTCGTTGTACGGGTCCGTGCGGTCCCAGTGGAATTGGATCTTCACACGCCCGTGCTCGTCGGTATAGACCTCCTCGCCCTCGGGGCCGACCACGGTGGCGGTCTGCAGGCCGCGCATGACGGGGCGGTGGGTCACAGCTTCGGCGCGGAACGGCTGGGCGCGCTCGGTGACCGTGAATTCGTTGCTGTAGCTGAACTCACCCGCGGCGTCTTGGTCGAGCACCTGGGGTTGATTGCCAGCGTGGCTGACCTGAATGACGCGGTAGTCGCCGTCGAGATCGTGGCGGGGGTGACCGATCAGCTTCAAGGTGTGCCCGGCCGTGATGCGCGGGCAATCGCTGCTGCCGGCGCCAGCCCGGCGCTGCGCCTGGAGGGCTTCGAGTCGCAACTTGGCTTGCGCCTTGCCCTGGTGCGCGCCGGCCTGCCCGGGGTCCTGATACTCGCCCGGATATTGATAGACCTCGAGCTCGGCGCGGGCCTTGGCCTCCTCTGTGGCAGCCATGGGGAGCCCCGGCTTGTGAAGGTTGAAGTCGCGGAGCGAGACCTTACCCGGGCGCACGCGCTCGCCGAAGCGAAACTCTGTCACGTGCTCGCGGTCCGCGACCATGCCTCCGGGCGGGTTGAACCACAACGCGGGCGACCCGGCGATCGGCGGGTGGGCCCCGGGGTGGTCGGCCATCACGAGCAGGTGCTTGTCGGCGCTGTGCTCGAAGAAGTAGAAGATGCCGTCCTCCTCCATCAGACGGCTGATGAATCCGAGGTCGGATTCGCGGTATTGCACGCAGTAGTTGCGCGGTGCGTACTCGCCGAGCAGGTCGAGGCGAAAGCCCTCGGCCGCGAGTCCAGCCCGCGTCAGGACCTCCTTCAAGATGTCGGGGGTGGCCAGGTCCTGAAAGATGCGGCAGTCATGGCGGTGCTGCAGGCGCCAGATCCACGGCACGAGCTGGGCCTCGTAGAGCTGGAGATGGCGCGACTGGCCGACGTACTCGAAGGACGAGATTACGCCCGATATGAAGCGTGGCGCCTCGATGCCGCCGATCTTGAGGACCCCCGGCTTGTCGACGATGGCGGCGAGGTCGACCTCCCCGCCGGCGAGCTCGAGGTGGAAATCGAACAGGCCCGACAGGCCCTCGCGCCCGAAGAATCGCAAGACCCGCAGCTCTCCGCCGCCCGCCGCCTCGAAGGTGAAGAGCGGCTGGTCGCCGAGGAGCGTGCGGAGGAATGACATCAAGCTCACGGGCGAACTGCTCCTGAAGCGTCAGATAACCACCATCGTGTTGGCGCGACAAGCAGCAACCCGCGTGGCGCCTCTCGGGTGAACATCCCAATTCGGGCTGGGCGATCCTCGCTCACCACCACTTCCAACCCCCAAACGCAGTCGGCGACACCGAGGGCGCCTCCCAGAGCTCGATCCGCAGAGCTACTCCGAAGTAACACGTCCCCTCGCAGTGAGATCCATTCCACAAGTCGGCGTGCCCTGTGGCGCCCGGGATGCCTCCGTGGAATATGATAATACCTCGCATACCCGAGAAATTCGTCATTTCGCGCTTGAGCGGCGCATACGGGGGTCCATATGTCTTCTTGAGATATGCGCTCAGCTCGCTCACGCTGTAAATGTACCAGCGCCTATCCTTGTCACTGATCACCCGTGGTGACGTCGAATACGGCACCAGGTGACCCGCGCCGTTGAGCGCGCGGCTGATCCGGATCGCGCAGGTGTTGCCGAAGGCCGCGAGGTTGCCCTCGATGTTGACCTCGACCTTGCCGCCGAGCTGGTCGGCGAGCTCAGGCGTCGTCAGCGCCGCCGGGGTCTTGAAGTTGCTCTTCAGGGCGGCGTAGGTCGGGAGGAAGTGAGCCACGCCTGACGCTACCCGCCCTGTCCGCTCCCGCAATCCCCAACCCGAGTGGGGGAGCTTGGAGCGTGCATGGCAAATAGCCTGGCGTTTCGAACGGATCGGCGTCTCAGCGGAAAGCATCCGCGAAGAGCCTCGCAAGGCGTGCCGCTCGGCCCCCCATAGAGGTTGGGGCTTGTCTCGTCGTGAGCTTGCTGGTCTGCTGGGGCGCCACATGAGCGACTCTCCCGAACTGATCAACGCTGGCGAGGGTGTCACCCTCGCTGTCCCTCGTGACTGGACCCGCACCGCGATAGTCGTATTCGCCAACGGTGGGAGCGGCCAAGATGTCGCCTCGGTGGTGGTGCGGCGGGAGTCTCTGGATCCCCACATTACGCTTCAACAATACACTGACCACATGCTGGTGGAGCTGGCACGTACCCTACCATCGTTCGAGCTGCAAGCCCGCGAGGCTCGCGAGCTCAGCGCCCACCCAGCGATGGAGCTCCGCTACACGCTGACAACCAGGGGTGAATCCCACCAGCAGCGTCAAGTCTGCGCGGTAGACCGCCCGGGGTCTGTCCTATCTCTGGTCTTCTCCTCCGGCGCGACACACGCCCAAGCGTACGAACCTGTATGGGAGCAGATGCTCGCCAGCGTGATCATTGCGCCGCAACTCCCCGATACCCCGACCGCGTCGGGAGCCGCGCCATGATGCCCCCGCAAGCCGCGCGCTTCGGAGATCCCTTTAAGCATACCGCCTGGCTGGCGGCCGTGTTCGCAGGCGTGGCCGTGGCGGCGGTGATCGTCGCCACTGGTGGCGCGGCCATCGTCGTGATTGCCGCCGGCCTAGCTGTGGGCGGCACCGTGCTGGCCGCCGACGCGATATCAGAGGAACCTGGCATCGTCACTGGATCCATCGCGGCGGGGAGCCCCTACATTCTGATTGAAGGTGAGATGGCCTCCTCGATCTTCGATACCTCGCTCTGCTATCGTCCATTCGCCTATAATCATGGCGCGAAGCCGATCGTGGAGGGCAGCAAGACGGTCTTCTACCACTGCAAGCCAGCTGCCCGCCGTGGGGACGAGCTCCTGTGTGGGGCCAAGATCGCCAAGGGCGCGCCCACCGTGTTGATCGGCGGCCCTGCTGTGCGCATCAAGGGGACCCGTCGCAGCTGGATCGATGACGTTCTTGACACAGCCAGCGTCGCCCTCACCGCCGCTGGGCTCACGTCATGGGTAGGGGCTGGGCTCATCGTCCTCACCGAGGTCGTGTCCTACTCGATGCACCTGAAGAACATGAGCACGCTGCAGAACGCGGTGGCTTCCAAGGTCGTCCCGCTCGCAGAGCTGCCGATTAATGCGCGGCTGAACAAGGGGATCGACGCCTCCAACCTCCGAGCGACGAGCGCCGCGGACGCGATTAACGCGGCCCGGATCCAGGCCGTCGAGGACGCCGCGTACGCCCAATACAGGGCCACACAGATTAAGGCCGGTAATCCGATCAAGACCCAGGCCTACTGGCGTACGCGCCACTTCGTTCGAACAATGCTAACGAGGAGAGCCCCGACGCCGGTCGCGCCTAAGCTCAAGCCGAACAGAAGCTTCAACTGGAAGATGTTCGGGGCCGGCCTCATCGTAGATGGTGTCCGCAACTACCGCGAGATTCAGCGTGAGGACGAGGTCGCCGAAGTCCTGAAGCAGTTCGAACACGGCTTTGATTGCGATGACACATCTTACTTGGAGCCCGTCTGATCGGTCCACTGGAGATTAGAACGATATGCGTGATGAGTCTGATGAACGACTTGACGCTTTCATCGTCGATGCCGCCCAGGCGTGGGGCCATCTGCGCGTCGCGGTATGGGGTGCTCATTGGGATCACTCCCGGCGATGCCTCGACTTCTCGCGCGCCTCGCTCATACGGCTTGCGGCCTGGATGCAGGCCGCACCTGAGGAGATCGACCCGGTGCGATTCCTGCGCGCAGCCGTCCAGTACTTTGGTGAGACAGTCCAAGCCCACGCGGAGGCCGGCTGGGCCCGCACCCCGACCGGCGAGATCGGCCTTTGGGTGCGCCGCCGCGACTGGTCGCTCACCTGGGTGAGTCAAGAGAGCGTGATGGAGGCATGGTTCGCGGCAGTCATGGGCGAGTCTGGGCCGGTCGCTCAGGCTTTTGTGCGGCCCTTCGACGCTCTGCTCGCCGATGCATCGTCCCGCCCATCCGCCATCAACAGTTAATCTTCACCATCGGCCCGCCCTGGATCTTGACGTCGCCGCTGCGACCCGTGACATCGACCGTGGCCCCGTTGATCGTGATCCCCTTCGGCGCGTAGATCGCTATGGCACCCTGGTTCAGGGTGATCTTGGCGAAGCCGTCGGTCAGCTCCATGAAGGAGCTGGTCTTCATGGTCAGCTTGGTCGGCGGTACCGGGAGCCTGATCGGCGGGATGGGAGGCAAGAACGGGATGGAGGGGAACTTGAGGACCAGCGGCGGGGGCGGGGCCATCGTCACCGTATGTTCGACGCCCACGGTCGTCGCGTCGCTGGTCGCCACGTTCACCGTCCGGGCCGCGCCGACGTTGACCGTCTCCCCGGCGCCCACGGAGGAGGTCCGGCTGGCCCCGACGGTCTCTGTCATGCAATTGAGGATAAACGTGTTCCAGTCCTTTTGGGCGTGCAGGAACACCTCTTCCTGGCCCTTGCGGTCCTCGAAGCGCAGCTCGTTGAAGCCGCCGCCGCCGATGGACGAGTCGGACTTGATCGTGGTCTTGGTCTTGTCGGCCGGCAGGGGATAGGGCGGCTTGTTGTCGCCGTGATAGACACGGCCGGTGATCACGGGGCGGTCGGGGTCGCCCTCGATGAAATCGACGAGCACCTCGTGACCGATGCGCGGGATGAACATGGTGCCCCAGCCGTTGCCGGCCCATAGCTGGCTGACGCGCACCCAGCACGAGCTGGTCTGGTCGTGGAGGTCCTTGCGGTCCCAGTGGAACTGGACCTTCACGCGGCCGTGCTCGTCGGTATAGACCTCCTCGCCCTCGGGCCCGACGACCGTGGCCGTCTGCAGGCCGCGCATGACTGGTCGGGGCGTCATCGGCTCGGCGCGGAAGGGTTGGGCGCGCTCGGTGACGGTGAACTCGTTGCTGTAGCTGAACTCCCCCGCGGCGTCCTGGTCGAGGGCCTGGGGTTGGTTGCCGGCGTGGTTGACCTGGGTGATGCGATACTCGCCGTCGAGGTCATGGCGCGGGTGCCCGAGCATCTTCACGGTGTGCCCCGCGGTGAGGCGCGGGCAGTCGCTGCCGCCGGACCCGACGCGGCGGTGGGCGTGCAGCGCCTCAAGGCGGAGCTTGGCCTGCGACTTGCCCTGGTGCGAGCCGCCTTGCCCGGGGTCCTGATACTCGCCCGGGTATTGATAGACCTCGAGCTCGGCGCGGGCCTTGGCGACGTCCATCGCCTCCATCGGCAAGCCGGGCTTGTGGAGGTTGAAGTCGCGGAGGGACACCTTCCCGGGTCGCACCCGCTCGCCGAAGCGAAAGTCGTGGATATGCTCGCGATCGGCGACCATGCCGCCCGGCGGGTTGAACCACAGGACCGGCGAGCCCGGGATCGGCAGGTGAGCGCCCGGGTGGTCGGCCATCACCAGGACATGCTTGTTGGCGCTGTGTTCGAAGAAGTAATAGATGCCGTCCTCTTCCATGAGACGGCAGAGGAACGCGAGGTCTGACTCGCGGTACTGCACGCAGTAGTTGCGCGGCGCGTACTCGCCGAGCAGATCGAAGCAGAAGCCCTCGGTCGACATACCGGCCGTGGTCAGCACTGACCTGATGATGTCGGGCGTGTTCTGGTCCTGAAAGATCCGGCAGTCGTGGCGGTGCTGCAGCCGCCAGATCCACGGCACCAACTGGGCCTCGTAGAGCTGGAGGTGCCGCGATTGGCCGACATACTCGAACGAGGAGATCACCCCCGAGACGAAGCGCGGCGTCTCGAGCCCGTCGATCTTGAGCACGCCGGGCGTGTC
>Ga0075163_10005594_pt1 | contig 16711 bp, 11 predicted proteins | sample JI1023141ADNA_FD_71478 | JGI IMG/M metagenome (GOLD analysis project Ga0075163, IMG submission 71478) | Wastewater effluent complex algal communities from Wisconsin, to seasonally profile nutrient transformation and Carbon sequestration -... | ecosystem: Engineered > WWTP > Effluent > Algae...
TCAAATGTTTCGTCCAAATATTGCGGTAAGTCGTAAATATTACAACAGATGAATTGGGTATTTTGTCCGGTTTTCTCAGCTAGTTTTTTAGCTTCTTCAATACCTGTATCCGATAAATCAATACCGGTAACTGTGGCACCCATGCGACTCATGGAAATACTATCCTGACCGAAATGACATTGTAAATGCAATATTTTTTTTCCTTTAATATCACCCAATAAACCCAATTCAATCGACATTAATGACGTATTTCCGGCTAAAAAACCTTCCATATCGTACATTTTTGAATCGAGGTGATAGCCAACTTTGTTATTCCAAGATTTGCGGTTGATTTCTAAATAATCCATATCAAATAGGTAGTGTTTTTAATTCTTTATACAATCGATGAACGGGCAAACCCATGACATTAAAATAGCTGCCTACAATTCTATTGACTGCTACGTACCCAATCCAATCTTGTGCCCCATAAGCACCTGCTTTGTCAAAGGGTTTGTATGTATCAATATAATACCTGATTTCGTCATCGGTTAAGGGATCAAAATAAACCTGAGTGGTTTCTGAAAAAACTTTTTCAAATTGATGGGTTCTCAAACAAACAGATGTGTAAACCAAATGCATTTCTCCCGAAAGTCTTTTTAAAATGGCTACTGCATCGGCATCATCAATCGGTTTCATCACGGCTTGGTCTTGATGCCAAACAATAGTATCGGCTGTGATAATCAAGGTGTTTGCCTCAATTTTTCCAAAAGCATCCGCTTTGAGTTGAGCTAAATATTCGGTAATTTCCTGTTCTTTTAAATGATCGGGATATATTTCATCCACTTCTTTGGTCTCAATGGTATAATCAAGGTCCAAACCTTTTAAAAGTTCTTTGCGTCTAGGTGATCCTGATGCTAAAATAATTCGATAATCTTTAAATTTTTCTGCTAATACATGCGACATTTGATACTATAATTTAAATCCTAATCAGAAATACACTGAAAAATCCGATTAACATGATGATTTTCAATAACATTGATAACTTGTGATAATCTTTGGGTTGTTTGGCAAATTTCAATTGTTTTACAAAAAGGAACAAACTCAAGCCTACTGCTAAAATGAGATAGATAGCAAAGAATTTTTGATTTATCCTGTTTGAAACAGCAATAGCCAAGATTATTCCTATTAGAAAAAAGGTCAATAATAAAATGCCGTTAAGCGTATATGCCCATCCAAATTTTGACGGTAAACTATTTACACCATGGGCCGTATCGCCTATAACATCTTCGACATCTTTGACGATTTCTCGAATCCAATTCAAAATGAATGCAAAAAGCAAAACAAAACTCAACGTTTCTTGAAGTGTAAATCCAAAATTACCACTGTAATATTGCAAAGCATTTCCTCCTGATAACGCTAATTTGAATACCAGAAATAAACTATACGCAATCAGTCCTGCTACTATAATGTTATTGAGATAGAGAACTTTTTTAATTCGGATAGCATATAGAAACAGTAGGAATACCGGAATCCAATATAGAGACCAAAACCATATTTTGTTTAACTCCCAACTCACCCAAAACCCAGCAATCAAACCCAAAACATTCAAACTAATATAGAACAACCAAGCTTTTTTCAAACTCATCAAGTTTGGAATCCATATTTTATGAGGTTTGTTGATTTGGTCGATTTCCAAGTCATAGATGTCATTGATGATATTTCCTGCGGCAGCAATAAATAACGTTGCCAAAATATGTACAATAAAAAAATAATCACTTACCGATTTTGAAACTTGATATTGCTCCAAAAGGTAAAACCATATCACAGACTGAAATAATGCCAGCATGATAAGATTGGGATAGCGAATGATAGATAGGAAACGCATCAATCTTTTTTAAAGTCTTTTTTCACTCTGTCCAAATCGCGTTTGTTGTCCCGATCTTTCATCGTATGTCGTTTGTCGTGCATTTTTTTTCCACGGCACAAGGCAATTTCCAATTTGGCATAACCTTCCGGACTGATAAAGAGTTTGATAGGAACAATAGTCAATCCTACATCTTGGACTTTTCGATGCCATTTTTTCAATTCGCGTCGATTCAATAATAACTTTCTAGGATTTTTGGGTTTGTGGTTGTAAAAATTGCCATTGACAAATTCTTCAATGTACATATTGACTGCAAAAAGTTCGGCTTGTTCGTTAAATTCACAAAAACTCTCCGTAATTCGGGCTTTCCCCAAGCGGATGGATTTGATTTCTGTTCCGGTCAAAACCATACCTGCCGTAATGCGTTCCATGATTTCGTACTCAAAGAAGGCTTTTTTATTTTGGATATTGATGGTATTGGGTTTCAATATTTTCGGTTTTAAAACAGCCTGTAGCTGTTCAATTTTAAACTAATTTTATAATTTTAAATGAAATGTAAATAAAAAATCCACTTTTCAAAAAACAAAACTAATCAATTTTTAGTAGTTTTGCCGAATGCCTAAGAAAACAACTAAAAATACAAAATCTGAAACTGCTTCTGTAGGTTCTTTTTTTACAAGCCGACAAAATCAATTTGTCTTTAGCTTGTTGATTATGTTATTGGCTATCTTGATGTTAACGGCTTTTGTGTCTTTTTTTAAAACTTGGCAAGCCGATCAAAGTATCGTAACAGAAATCGTAGATAAAAATATAAAAGCTGAAAATTGGATTGGAAAAATTGGCGCCCAAATCAGTCATTTCTTCATGTACAGAGGATTTGGTGTTGGAGCCTTTATCATTCCTATTTTGTTATTCTTATTGGGATTGTATACTTTTCTCAAAGTTAGATTGCTGCGGTTGATAAAACCTATCTTTTTAGGTTCACTTTCCATGGTTTGGATTTCCTTATTGTTTGGTTTTCTCCATTTGGAAAATCCCATTTATGCAGGTGTTGTTGGATTTGAATTGAATCAATATCTCATGTCATATATAGGTAATCCGGGTGTTTTGGCTATCCTATTTACCGTATTGATTACTTTTCTAATCATACAATTTGGTTGGAGTCCTGAAACTTTTATGAACTTATTGCCTAAAAAATCTTCTGAAACAGACCTTGAAACAGAACCTAGTTTGGAAGTCGATTCCCCATTGAAAGAAGGAGCCGAAATCATTCCACCAGTTGAGGTTTATACGCACAAAGAAGAAATTATTGCCGACAAATCCAATGCAACTTTTGATTTTGAAGTAGGTCATGAAGAAGAGAAAGTAAACCATTTTCCTTTTGTACCTGAAGAAGAGGAAGATGATGACGAAGCTTTGGAAATTGTATTGAAGAAAGAACCTGAGGAATTGATGGAGGAAAATTTATCAGATCGATTGTTAAAGGATTTTGGTGAATTTGATCCCAAATTGGAATTGAGTCAATTCAGATTTCCAACTTTGGAAATGCTCAAAGAATACAATGAAACCATTTCAGTCAATCCGGAAGAATTACAAAAGAATAAGGATAAAATTGTAGAAACCTTAAAAAACTACAATATTGGTATTTCGCATATCAAGGCTACTGTTGGACCAACAGTTACTTTATATGAAATTATACCTCAAGCCGGCGTTCGTATTTCCAAAATCAAAAATCTGGAAGACGATATTGCTCTTTCTCTTTCGGCTTTGGGTATACGGATTATTGCGCCCATTCCCGGAAAAGGTACCATTGGAATAGAAGTTCCCAACGCCAATCCTACTTTGGTTTCCATGCGTTCGGTTATTGCATCACAAAAATTTCAAACTGCTGAAATGGATTTGCCTATAGCTTTGGGTAAAACCATTTCCAATGAAACTTTTGTTTTTGATTTGACCAAAATGCCACACTTGTTGATGGCAGGCGCTACCGGACAAGGTAAATCGGTGGGATTGAATGCGGTTATGGCCTCTTTGATTTACAAGAAACATCCGGCCGAAGTCAAGTTTGTGTTGATTGATCCCAAAAAAGTAGAATTGACTTTGTATAATAAAATCGAACGACATTATCTAGCCAAACTACCCGACACCGATGAAGCCATCATCACCGATACGCATAAGGTAATTAACACCTTGAATTCGTTGTGTTTGGAAATGGATGACCGTTATGATTTGCTCAAGAATGCCATGGTTAGGGATATCAAGGAATACAATCGAAAGTTTAGAGATAGAAAGCTCAATCCCGAAAACGGACATCGTTTTTTACCCTATATCGTGTTGATTATAGATGAGTTTGCCGACTTGATTATGACTGCCGGCAAAGAGGTCGAAACTCCTATTGCCCGATTGGCACAATTGGCTAGAGCGATAGGAATACATTTGATAGTGGCTACACAAAGACCTTCGGTAAATGTCATTACTGGAATCATCAAAGCCAATTTCCCTGCGCGTATAGCTTTTCGAGTTACTTCAAAAATAGATTCCCGTACCATTTTGGACACACAAGGAGCCGATCAATTGATTGGAAAAGGAGATATGTTGTATTCGGGTAGAAATGAGTTGATTCGCTTGCAATGTGCCTTTATCGATACCCCGGAAATTGAAAAAATTACGGAGTTTATTGGTTCTCAAAGAGGTTATCCAAGTGCCTATGTATTACCGGAATATTTCAGTGAAGATGGCGTTCCCAATTTGGATATTGACATAGATGATAGAGACCAACTTTTTGAAGAAGCAGCCTATATTATAGTGCGTTCACAGCAAGGTTCGGCATCATTATTGCAAAGGAAGATGAAACTAGGATACAACAGAGCCGGAAGGCTTATAGATCAAATGGAAGCTGCAGGAATTGTAGGCCCATTTGAAGGAAGTAAAGCCCGTCAGGTTTTGATTTCGGATGAAATCAGTTTAAAACAATTTTTAGATAACGAAAGAAATAAGAATTAAAATGAAGAAATTATTCACTTTACCTATTGCTCTATTTTTATTGACCATTGGATTTGCCCAAACTACAGATCAATCCAAAACGCTTTTGGATGAAGTTTCAACCAAAATAGCTGCTTACAAGAATATTCAGATTAGCTTTGATTACAGTTTGGATAACGACAAAGAAAAAGTGCATCAAAAAACTTCAGGTACTGTTAATATTCAAGGTCAGAAATATCATTTAAACTTTATGGGCGTTGAAAAAATTTACGATCTCAAAAAAGTGTACACCATTGTACATGAAGATGAGGAAGTGGTCATTTCCAATCCTACAACTGAAGAAAATCAATTGTCGCCCAGTAATATTTTAAGCTTTTATAAAAAAGGTTACAAGTACACTTGGGATAAAGCCGTTACCATTGAAGGAAAAAAGATTCAATACATCAAACTGACTCCTATCAAGGCAGGAGATGTCACCTACATCATGTTGGGAATAGATTCACAAAACAAACAAATCTATCAAGTAGAATACCTCGATAAGAAAAATACCAAAACAACTTTAAAAATAAAGAGTTTCAAACCCAATGTTGAAATGTCTCCCAAAGAGTTTGTATTTGATGAAGCCAAATACACTGCAAAAGATTATACGATTACTAGGATGTAATTAATAGGTTGATAAAAGACTATAACCGCCTCATTTTTTGATGCGGTTTTTTTTTAGTTTAAATTTAATTAAAATCACATATTTTTGGGTTTCCCTAATTAAAAACAATGTTTGACTCATTTATATAATGTTAACTTTATAAGTAACCCTAATTTCACACTCGTAAACCAAATATTATTAATTTAATTTTACGAGTATGAAAAATTTTTATTTATTATTTGTCTTTTTGAGTTTTACTTATACGAGTTTTTCGCAAGTAATTCCATTCATTAAAGTTAATGATAGACAATTAGAGATGACCTCATTATCTATTGAGGTGCAAATTGTTGGAAATGTGGCTACAACGACTTATGACATGCTTTTTTACAACCCAACGCATTCTGTATTGGAAGGGGAATTTAATTTTCCACTTGGAGAAAACCAAAATGTAGTAAGGTTAGCCCTTGAAATTAACGGACGATTAAGAGAAGCTGTTGTTGTGGAAAAAGAGTTGGGAAGAACAGCTTTTGAAACTGTAGTCAGAAGAGGTGTCGATCCCGTTTTATTGGAAAAAGGTACCGGAAACAATTACAAAGCTCGAATATATCCAATTCCTGCCAATGGATATAAAAGAGTTGTTATTGCATATGATCAACTCATGAGAAGTAAGGATCAAAACCTAATTTATGATTTGAATTTGGATTTCAAAAAGCAATTAGATCGTTTTAAAATTAATATTGATGTTTTCGGATTTCAACAAATTCCTCAGATTATACATAATTTGAAAGAATTGGAATTTGTCAAATCCAATACATCTTATACTACACATATTGAAAAGATTAATTATTACAGTGAAGGTGTTTTTCAAATTCTAGTACCTCAACCTGAAAATGAAACCAAATTGATTTATGATAGTAATTATTTTTATCTCTATCAACCCATAAAATTGGACAATGTTCCTAGAGAAAAACCTCAAACAATCAATTTGTACTGGGATCAATCTAGTTCAATGAGAAATAGAGATTTGAAAAAGGAATTAGAAGTTTTGGATGCCTATTTTAATTATGTGCAAAATATTGAAGTTCATTTTATTACATTTTCCAATATTATAATGCCAACTCAAATATTTAAAATAGAAAACGGAGAGTGGGAAAAATTGAAAAAAGAAATTAAAAAATGTGTTTACGACGGTGGAACCGATTATAAAGTATTGGAAGAGGTAATTGCTAAATCTTCACAAATAAGTTTAATCTTTACGGATGGTTTAAGGACTTTAAGTCACTTTCAACCACAGTTTACGAAAGAAGTGTTTGTAATTAATAGCTTAACGGTGAGCGATTCTGAATTTTTTAAACAGTTAATGGTAGAAAACGAAGGTAATTATCTCAATTTAAATATTTTGAACACAGATGAAGCTTTGAAATTACTTATTAATAAAAAAATCAAACTTTTAAGTGTTGGTACGAATAATACTGAATCCGAGATTTTTCCAAAAAATTTCGATTCAGTTGTCAATGAAATTGTAGTGACCGGAAATCATGTCAAGGTAGGTCAAACCATTTTCTTAAATTTTGGAATTGGCAATCAAATCTCAAAAACTATTTCATATAAGATTGAAGGTGATAGTATGACACTTCCTAAATTGGGCAAATTATGGGCACAACATAAACTAAATTATTTGCAAGCTCAACCCCTAAAAAATGAAAAACAAATCGTTGAATTGTCCAAATCGTTTAATATCATTTCAGATTATACTTCCTTAATAGTTTTGGAAGAAGTTAGAGACTATGTCCGTTACAATATTACACCACCTGATGATTTAAAACAAGCCTTTGATGCTTTAGTTCAAAATCAAGTTGCAAATACCACAAATGTCAATTCAAAAAGTGATTCAAATCAATCATCGGTTGTTGAAGCTTCACAAACTAATAACGCTGATATTTTTGTGGCCAAAGGAACTCTTAGAGATGAAAGCGGTGTTTTACCTGGAGTAAGTGTAAGTATTAAAGGAAAGAACATAGGAACTGAAACAGATTTTGAAGGTAAATTTAGTTTGGAAGTTGCAGCAGGAGATGTATTGCAATTTAGTTATGTTGGAAAAACCACATTGGAAGCCGATGTAAACCCTGGTGAAATGAATATCAAAATGTATGAAGATAATACAAATGTTTTGGATGAAGTTACAATTGTTGGCTATGGAAGAAAAGTTGAAGCAAAATCGGTGACTTATGCTGTTAAAAAAATTAATGCAGAAGAGTTGGGAAAAGCCAATACTACTAATGTTGCCGATTTATTAACCGGTAAAGTGGCAGGAATTCAAGTAACCAATTCTTCGGGTAGTGTTGGTTCCTCGACTCGAGTTCAATTGCGAGGTATTAACTCTCTTAAAGGGAATACCCAACCTTTATATGTAATTGATGGAGTGCCGATCGATAACGAAAATTTTGGAAATGCTTCTAGTTTTGGAGGTGTGGATGTTCCTACTGGAATTTCGGATATCAATCCTGACGATATTGAATCTATTACTGTTTTAAAGGGACCTGCAGCATCAGCCTTGTATGGAGTAAGAGCTAGTAACGGAGTTATTGTGATCAAAACAAAAGTTGGACAAAGAAGTAACTATAGTACTAATAATTACGTGGACAATAGAACAATTTTAAATCCGCATAAATTTTATGGGAAGTTGAGCATAGACGATTTGACTTTTGAATCTGATTACATTGATGCATATAAAGATTGTGCTGACATGAAAAATTGCTATCAAATATACTTGAATCAAAGAGAACAATATTGGAATCAACCTGTATATTTTGTCGATATAGCCGATTTATTCTACCAAAAAGGTTATACGTCACTGGCTTTTCAAATTTTGACAAATTTAGTGGAATTGGATCTAGATAACTATGAGATATTGCGTTTATTTGCTTATAAAATGGAATCGTTGAATCATAATGATGAAGCTGTTTATGCCTATGAACGCGTCCTCAAATTGAGATCGGAAGATGTACAATCCTATAGAGATTTGGCATTAGCATATCAGAAAATCGGTCAAATGGAAGCTTCTGAGAAATTGTTTAAATATATCGTTTCAGGAGATGTATATAAAGTTAAAGAGAGAAGGAATTTTGAAGGGGTAAACGAAATAGTGAAACGTGAATTGAATTTCTTGAATACTCAGTTTCCAACTCAAAAAGAAAAGGAAATTAATTTTAAAGGAAATTCAAATTATACTAGTGACGTTCGTATCGTTATTGATTGGAATCACAATGACACGGATATTGACCTACATATTATTGAACCCAATAAAGAAATATGTTATTACCAAAATACAAAAACCAAGTTGGGTGGAGTAATTACCAAAGATATGACTCAAGGTTTCGGGCCAGAAGAATATAGTATTGAACATGCTAAACCCGGCACATACTATGTAATGATCAAGTATTTTGGAGACAACTATCAAAAGATAGATAATCCAACCTTTATGAAAGTTACCCTTTACACTCATTATGGAACTGTAAAGCAAAAAGAAGAAGTTAAAATTATAAGATTGAACCAAAGAAACGATGAATTGATTGTTGGAAAAGTTGAAATATAATTAGAGAACTCGGTTGCCTTAAATTTCATTATTTAAGGCAACTTTTTGCTAAAAAATACAAGTAAATGTAATTGAAATTTTGAGTTTAATAGTCCTATTTATGACTTAATATCTTTCAAGACCTAGATTATGAGGGAGTTAAATAGATTCAATGATTTATATTCAAAAACTGGATTTATGAAAATGCAATTATTTATTATCGAGTTTATGTTTATTTATTCGATTGCAATGGCTCAAAGAACTGTGAGTGGTGTTGTTTATGCCAAAAATGGAAATAGACAAGAAGTTTCGAAGGAGTCAATTTCTTCTGTTTAATTTTTTTTGATTTTATTGGTCAGACCCGCTTTGCGAAGTGAGTGCAATAACCATTTAATCATTCCGGGTTCATAAGGTGTTAATCTTATGGCTATTTCAATTTTTTTGTGAGAGTCATTCGCAACATTAGAACCAAAATCTATTACCTCTTTCTAAATTACTTTACAAAAGAGGTTTTTTTTAATAAATTTGTTTGTGTTTTAATGCACTTTTTTAGAAAACCCCATAAAAATACCACTACCCGGAAATTTGGCATCGTTCAACCAAAGGATTCTACCACCTTTGATGGCTGTAAAATAGGCGTCATACAATTTGGATTTGCCTTCTATTTCAGAAAATTGAATTTGCCAATTGTTGGGAACGCTAAAGGTACCATCGCCATCGGCTTGGGCTACATCAGTTCTGCCAGCATAGGAATTGGCTGCGACCAATCGCCAATGGTATTTTTTTCCTGTTTTAAATTCAAACCACTGCGAGGAAGAATAGGTGCTCATGCCCGCGCTGTTTCCGGTGTAATAATTATAATAAAAGGTGTTGCTGGAATAATGGTCGTTCCATTCTCCGGTGTTATCCAAATCCGAGACAGCCACGGCAAACTTGTTTCTGCTTGTCATGTTGTCCAATTTGTTATAAACTTCTGGTTCGTCGGCTTTCACCGTCACGCCTTGTGCATTATCGACCACATAGCCACCCATGTAATCACTTATTTTACCCCATCGTATGGTCTCGGGATTGAAACCAAATTCTTGGGTAAAGGTTTTGGCATCTGGTGAAACAATTTCTATCCATCCTGCACTACGGCGAAACAATACGACAAATACTTTTTTGCCGGTGCTGTTTTCTTTGGCATAACCCGTCCCAAAATAGGGACGGTTAAACGCTTCTACATAAGTGGTTTTATAATTGGTAAGATTTGTGTAGCGTGGTGCAACCAAAATATTCCATGCTGCGTTAGTCAACTGATCAGGATCTGCTGGAAAGATGGTGCCTTCTTTGGGATAATGCAACAATACTTTGATACTACTTTTGCTCACTTCCACCCAATCTTCTTGTACGGTTGAAGTCCAACCGTCGTCAAAATTGGTAACGTTGAAAGCATACGCATCTTTTTTGGGATGAGTTGGGGTAATGTTGTTTGATGTCGTAACGTTGCTTGGTACGGTTTCTTTACCATTGTACAGTTTTACACTACCAATAAAGTCATTATAAATTTCTAAATATGGTGTAGCTGTAGCATTACAGACGATACTCACACAAGCATTGAAGCCGGAGTAGGTAGTGAGAATGGTGGCGACATTGGCATCATTGTACTTCCACAATCCGGAGCCACTCATCACGGTCCAACCTTCGGCAGTTTCGGGTTTTTCGGTTTCAGGTTTCGAAATGCCTGCGTAGTTTTTCACCACTAATTCCTGCCATTCACTATCGAAATCTTTTTGAATACTACCTTTGGAAATCGTATTTTTATAGACCATAATCTGACTCCAACTGCTACCGTCAATTTTGGAGAAAACCACCAAGTTGTTTTTAGTTTCTTTCGTCCAACCTTTGGGTGCTTTATAAGTAACGATGTCAAAGGTTTCGGTTTGCCCAAAAACGTGGACAATCATGAGGTAAAATGCTAAGGTTAAAAAAGAATGTTTCATTTTTTTAATGTACTAATTTTTAATGTGCCAATGTGTTAATGTGCCAATGTGTTAATGTGCCAATGTGTTAATGTGCCAATGTGCTAATGTGCTAATGTGCTAATGTGCCAATGCGATGCACTGAGCCTGTCGACGTGTGTTAATCTGCTAATCAACTTTGCTATACTTCCCAACATTTTTCTCAAATATATCCTTGTTTCTCATTTCATAGATCTTTCCTTTCACCTTGCCGGGATTGAAAAAATAATCATAAACAAACTGATAATTAAAGTTGTAAAGCATGGCATTAAAGATTTCGCTCCTCACAGTATAAGTGCTATAATCGGTTTTGGATGGAGTAGTGTAGGGAAAAGAAATCGTAATCCACAATGGTTGGTCTTTTTTGGCTTGTACATAAATCGATTCATCAAATTGATAAATAGGAAAACCATAATCTAAACCCGAAACATCAAATATATCGGGGTCTGTGGTATACGAAATTACGGTAAGTTGCCCATTTCTAATTTGGGCAGGTTCATTCAGCGAGGCTTGATGCTTTTCTCTGAGTTTTTCAATATTGTTTTTGTATCTTTCATATTGCCAATCCATCAATTTGTTGGCAGATTTTGCGCGTTCTATGGCTTTGATACCTTCATTTAATAAGGTTCCTTTGGTTAGAGGTTTGATAGGCAATTTGTCTAATGGACTCAAAACAATATTCACTTGATTGCCACCATCGGTAAAGTAAACAAAGAAATTACCGTCTAATTCAATATTCTTTTTGATTTCATCCACTTTTGGTTGAATTATTTTAGCATGTTCAGGGTTTAACAAAACCAATTTGGGAGTGTAATACATAGAAAAAAAGTATTGACTTTGGGTGTTGAACCAACCATCTGCATCTTCTCTTCCCGGAAGCCAGTTGCTGTAAATATGAATATCATCATGACTTGCCGGTTGAGCTCTGATGATTTTTTTACCTGCATTGTCATAAGCAGGTGCCCACATTTTCATACTTATTCCGGTGCCAAAGGGCACATATAGGCAATTGGATTTGCAATCTGGAATGGTATTACGACTTGGTTGAGCCAAACCACCTATAGGTGTATAAGATTTTTTAATCCATTCGGTAAAAATGTCAATCAACTCGATTTGATAAGCAGTGTATGTTCTGCCTTGCACCATTGTGTTTTTCCCGACAACATTGCCATTGGGAGCCATTATAGGAGCCCAACCAATATTCATTTGTTCCAATTTCTTATGATCGCGATTGGTTTGCTCTACCTGTCCCCAAAAATGTATGGAGAAGAATAAAATGATTAAAGTTGATGTTTTTCCCATTAATTTTAATATGCTAATGTGTTAATGTGCCAATGTGCTAATGTGCCAATGTGTTAATGTGCCAATGTGCCAATGTGCTAATGTGTTAATGTGCCAATGTGCTCATCTTTATAACTTTCTACTTTCTACTTTCTACTTTCTACTTTCTTCTGTCTATTGCCTATTGCCTCTATAATCATAATAACTTCAAAGAGTTTTCAAAGGTTGATATTTTTGAGTGCCAATTTTAGTAGAGTCGAAAAAGTATTGGTACAAATAATCAAAATTAAAATTATTGAGAATAGATTCGGTTAAATGCTTATAAGCAGATTCATCTAAAGTTCCACCAGACCACATGATACTGAACCATTGCGGTTGATTGGTTTTGCATTGGGATTGAATTTCCGGTTTGATGGTATATACGGGAAAATTTTTATTGAGATTTGTGGATTCATTTCCCGAGAATATATCATAACGGTTGATTAAATCGAATACATCAAATTTACCATTGCTTAAATATGCCGGTTCGCTGGACTTGTTTTTATATTTGGTTTTCAATTCGATCAAAAACATTTTGGCTGAGGTAACTTTTTCTTTGGCTATTTTTAAATCATATTCATAATCTTTATACGAATCTTTAACTGCCGGATACTGTCTGCGTTCGGCTATTCTTTTTTGTTCAACTTCAAACCAATTGTTTATAGATGTTTCAATTAAATTTAATACTTCACCTATGGTCAAATGGTGGAAAGGAAAAACATTATTTTTACTAATGATAATGAGTTTGGCATGGCTGGCACCACCAAAATCGGGTAAAGTTTTATGGTAGTATTTTTTGATAACAGGATGTTGGTTAGTGTTTTCTTGCAAATGATCCCAACGTGTTTCCTCCGATTGAGGAATGGTAAAATAAAATGTAGCATCTGAAGATAGAAAAGGGATTCCGTAATAGTCGGCATTGGGAACTTCATTGGCCATAATGCGCCATACATAGGCATGCGAAGTTTCATTAATCCATTTGTTTTGAGCATCTTTTTTTAGAAAAACATAAGAATAAACCACAGCCCCATAAGCATGTGGTAATGCTTTAACGTAGGCATTGTACAAACCTGCTTTAGGTAAAACCGTTTTTTTAACATCACCCAAAGTCCCTTTTGGCATATAACTCATCTGCATCCAATTGGCTATTTCGCCTGCTAGGGTTATTTGACTAGCCGAATAGGTTTTGTCTCCAACTTGTTGCGACTTTGTGGCCGATGTAAAATTGTACACTGTTTTCCAACCGATTACTTCGTCAACATAAGAATTCTTTTGCGCCTGCATATCATTTACAGATACAAATGCGATGATTAAAATAAGATGTTTCATTTTTAAAAAATGGGCTAATGTGCTAATGTGTTAATTTGCTAATGTGTTCAACTTTACAAACTATTAACTTCCTATTTTTCCAACGGCTTAATAGCCGCAGCATCATCTCTAGTGTCCTTGGTGGCATCGGCGCTAAAGATTTTGATTTCTTCTCCGTGGTGAATGGCTTCCACATTCACACTGCCGATACCCATTGTCCCTTTTAATTTTTCTTCCACATTGAAAGTACCTACTTGTGCTTCCACACCAGCTTCTGCTAATCCGCCCATATCTACAGGTGTAAAGTCACTGCCAAAACGCATGTACATCATCCCTTTGGCTCCAAAGGCGAGGAACCCTGCATCTGCATCCACACCCAACCCGAACGCAATTTGAAATTCGCCGGTTTTGATATCTTTTTCAAAAGATAATTTTGCCAATTCGCCGCCTTCCACTTCATAACCTTTACAATTGAATTTTAAATCGGCAAGTGCTGTTTTAAATTTGAAATTCATCGGACAGTTTGGACTATCATCCGCTAATTCTGCTGCTTTTATTTTTTGTAAATCTTGTTCATAATCTTTGCAATGAACGCTTATATATTCGGGAGTAGGATAGAGGTTTTGAAAATCGTCGAATGTTAGCAATCTGCCGATAAAATCGTGAACATACCCCACATAGGTCGCTTGATAGGCATCTCCCGATTGCAAAAAAGCATTCCAATACATAGATTGATTGATCCAATCGTAGTATTTGGGTAAAAGCGAACGTTCAGCAGCGTCGTGATTTTGTTTGGAAGCCGAAAGATATTCTTTTAAAAATTGCATTTTGGTTTTGCATTCTTCTGCCGCATTATCATAACTTTTGTTTTGATACATATTATCAATTTTGTTATCAAATGCTTTTCGCAATTCAGTTTCCTTTTCATAATAGGGCAACAACATTTTTTTAGTACTCAATTGTTCCATTTGATCTTCTCCAATGAGTTTGATCATAAAAAGGGCTTTTTTAGCAAATGGACCTTGTACGATACCCATATGTTCCTTGTACATTTTGGAAAGGTCTTGGGTATCGGCGATTGCTGTTGCTTCTTCTCTTTTTTGATACCATTGTCGGTGTAATTCCGTCAGGGCTTCACGTTCGGCGAGTACTTGGGGAATAGCCAACCAATCTTCGGTGGCTGCAACCGGTTTCAATTTGTATGCATTGAAGTATTCGGGAACTTCAGGTTTATAGATATCATTATAGGAAAGTTTGAGATTGGTTTTTTTAGCCAATGCCTCTGCAGTAGGTGAATAGCCTTTTTGAAGTGCTTTTTTGATATACACTTGTGCTTTGATGGGATCGCCTTTTTCTGCTTCTATGAGACCTATGGCGCAGTTCATTTCAAAATGTTGCGGATTAACTGCCAATCCGAAGGTGAAATATTTTTTAGCATTTTCGACATCCCCCAATGCCAAAAAACTTTGTCCCAGATTATTGGCAGTAATATCATTTTGGTATTGATTGTACAATTGTAGTTGTATGGGAAGGGCTTTTTGCGGATAACCGGTTTGCGCCAATACAAAAGCCAGATTATTGAGAACCAAATTGTCATCTGGATATTTCTCAGCGGTTTTCAATGAAATGTACACCGCCGATTTCAGTTCGCCTTTTAAAAACAATAACATAGATGTATTTTTATCTTGATTGTTTTCAGCCCAAATTTTATCAGCTTGTATTTTGATTTGAGATGCAATCTTGGCATTGGCTTCTTTAGACAAATTGGCGATGTATTGTGGAGTGGAAGCCTTGGTCAAAATTGGTAAACCACTCAGAAGTTTTGTTTGTTTGGCAGGAATGCTCAAATCGGTCGCATCAGATGAACCCTTTACCCCGGAATCTTTCATTTCATCTATCACAGGTTGCATCGCTCGATATTCCTTCAGGGCTTCGTCTATTTCAGTCTGCGACATGCCTTGTTGTTTCATGGCTTGTATCATCATTTGCTCCATTTGGGCTTGCTCTTTCTCCTTTTTAGGATTGTTTTGAGCAAAAAGAGAATTTGAAAGTAATGTAATTACCAAAACAAATTTTATAAACTGCATAGGATGTTGATTTTATAGATTCAATAAAAAATATTTTTTTTAATTGTAATACATTATATGTCAATTATTAATATGTGATTATTTAACTTATATAAATAATTTTCAATTAAGAATAAGTCAGTACTTAGCGTTACACATTACCACACTTCGACTACGCTCATTGCATCGCTTTAGCACATTACCACATTGGCACATTACCACATTTCACACATTATTAATTTATTTCCCTTCCAATACCTCAATCCTTTTCTCCAACACCTCAATCTGCTTTTGTTGTTCTTTGATGCTTTCCAATAAAAGCGGCACCAATCGGGCATAATCCACACCTTTGTAACCGTCTTCATTTTCACTCACGGCTTCAGGTACCACTTTTTCCACATTTTGGGCAAGGAAACCCATTTGTCTGCCTTTTGCAAAATTTTTCTCTTTGAATGCTTCTGTGTTCATTTCATATTCCACACCATTGATTTGTTGCAACTTTGTTAAAGCATCAGTAATAGGCATAATATTCATTTTAAATCGCTCATCTGATGAGTAAACCGTTCCGTTTGCCCATAGATTTCCTTGTATAGCTAAGGCTTCGTTGTTGTATTTGTGAAATCTTCCAAATTCGATGTAATTACCGCTATTGTCTTGCCACCCGAATGAAACCCTTCCATTCAAATTATCGGTATGCAAACGTACTTCATTAGAATAAACCCCCAAACCTGCAAAACCACTGGCTCCGGGATAGAGTAAGATTTTATTGCCAATAGCGGCAGGAAATGACAAAGGACTGGACGGATTGGTAACGCCAATTCCTACATTACCATTGAAATCTGCGCCACCGTTGACAGACAATTTGTTGGTTGGCGCGGTATATCCCAAACCAAGTTTCCCGGAAAAATCTACATCACCCATCACTGTGAGTCTATTATTGGGGTTATAGGAACCAATCCCTACATTATTTGACCA
>Ga0075163_10005595_pt1 | contig 16711 bp, 15 predicted proteins | sample JI1023141ADNA_FD_71478 | JGI IMG/M metagenome (GOLD analysis project Ga0075163, IMG submission 71478) | Wastewater effluent complex algal communities from Wisconsin, to seasonally profile nutrient transformation and Carbon sequestration -... | ecosystem: Engineered > WWTP > Effluent > Algae...
CAACGCACTAAAACAGGGAACGCGTTGGTATGCAATAGATTTAAATAATAATTCTCCCGTACATCGTACACGATTTTTGTACCGACCAAAGCGCGCAGCAAGACAGCACCGACCAAGAGTTCATGAGAGGTTACAATCAATACAGATGGCCTTAACCGCAAACATTGGAGAAAGATGCGAAAAGGTGCCAGGAGGCGCTGAAGGCTAAGCCTGGGAAAGGGCCCCATGGGATAAAGGGATATGGGAGCATTGGTAGGGGATTGCTTTTTGGCAGGAGCAAAGCCAATAATGCTTACTTCACATGTATCGTTAACCAGCGAAGCACCTAATTTCGAAAACATGCGTGTTTCATCGACTGGTTTTAGCACCGAGGCAATAACTATTTTCTTTTTTTCTCTTTCTTGCATGTTCATTTCAAAGGTACACTAGCATAATGAAAGAACTAATAGAAAAGGCTTGGGAAAACAGGGCGCTGCTGCAGGAAAAAGAAACACAACAAATCATTCGAGAAGTAATCGATCAGTTGGATCGCGGGGTGCTGCGGGTAGCAGAACCGATGGGGAACGAGTGGAAAGTAAATGATTGGGTAAAGAAGGCGGTGATCATGTATTTTCCCATACAAAAAATGGAGACCATTGAAGTTGGCCCTTTTGAGTTTCACGATAAAATGGCGTTGAAACGGAACTATCAGGCACTGGGTGTGCGGGTGGTGCCCCATGCGGTGGCACGCTACGGTGCCTACCTGAGCAAGGGTGTTATCATGATGCCTTCGTATGTAAATATTGGTGCTTATGTAGATGAGGGCACCATGGTGGATACCTGGGCAACGGTGGGCAGTTGCGCACAAATTGGAAAGAACGTGCATTTAAGCGGAGGTGTGGGGATTGGCGGTGTATTAGAACCTGTGCAAGCAGCCCCCGTTATTATTGAAGACAATGCCTTTTTAGGGTCAAGAAGTATTGTAGTAGAAGGCGTGCGTGTGGGGAAGGAGGCTGTTTTGGGAGCTAACGTGGTGTTAACCGCAAGTTCTAAAATAATTGATGTAACGGGCAGTTCATCAGTTGAATACAAAAGTTATGTGCCGGAACGTTCAGTTGTTATTCCGGGTTCTTACACCAAGAAATTTCCGGCCGGTGAATTCCAGGTACCATGTGCCCTGATTATTGGAAAACGCAAAGAAAGTACGGATAAGAAAACATCGTTGAATGATGCCTTGCGCGAAAACAATGTGGCGGTGTAAGAGTGAAATTACTGGTAAAAAGAGTAGCTACGAACACTTTAGTGATATTGGCATTTGCTTTGTCTTACAGGATAACAAACCCTGGTTTTCAGTGTACTGAGAATCCTTAAATTTACAGTCGATCGTATGCTTCGCTTTGTTGTTATCCTTCTCTACGCCACACTCTTATTCGGATTTACTTCCGAGAAGGAAGAAATCTATCCATTCGTGAAGAATGATAGCTTTAAAAGGGGAGAGTATATTAAGTACAAGTTAACCTACGGCTTTTTCACAGTAGGTAAAGGGCATGCCATTATCAACGAAAATTACCACGCAGTAAACGGTCGCAGTTGTTTTAAACTGGATGCCTATGGAAGTACGGTAGGAATGTTAAGTTGGGTGACCGATGTGGATGATCATTGGGGCGCTTACATTGATACCCTTTCTATTTTGCCAGAAGTATCTTATCGCATCATTCGAGAGGGACGCTATAAGTTGGATGAGTACACCTATTTCGACCATGAGAAGAAGAAGGTTACCGTAAAAGTGATTGACCATAAAACGGGCAAGTTCAAAGAACCCAAAGAATATGAAACGAACTTGCACACCCGCGACATGGCCGCGGGCTTCCTGTTTATGCGCACCCTCGATTTCTCTAAAATCCAAAAGGGCGACACTATCGTGATCAAAGGTTTTTTTGAAGACACCTTTTATAAACAGGCCATTGTTTACCACGGCAAAGATGTTTTGAAAATGAAGTTTGGCAAGGTGCGGGCACTCAAGTTTAAACCCGTAATGCCGGCTAATAAATTGTTTGATGGAGAAAACTCAATTACGGCCTGGTTTTCAGATGATCGCAATCGCATTCCCCTTCGCATTGATGCAGAGATGTTTATCGGTAGTGCTGGAGTAGAACTAACGGAATACGGACGACTCAAGCATCCTCTTAATTTAGTTCGTTGATTGGTTGCCGAGGGAAAGCAGCAATTTTTGATAGCCTTCTTTTAGAATCGGTTTGATCAAATAATCAGACACATTCGCATTACTTTTAGCTCTGTTCATGTCAGAAGGATCAATGGACGAACTCACCATGTAGATAACGATTTTCTTCGCTAATTGCTTTTTCAGTTCTGCATAATCATTTAAGAAAGCCCAACCATCTACATACGGCATGTTGATGTCGAGTAGAATGATGTCGGGCAAGTTTCCTTCCTGACTGGCATTCGCTAACAAATAACGCAACGCTTCTTCTCCATTAGAGAATTGTAAGATCGTAGGCTGCTCTCCGGTGGAACGCAACATGCGCGAAGCGGTTAGTTGAAAAATGGAATCATCATCCACTAAGGCAATGGTAATGGGAGTCGAATTACTCATATAAAATAAAGGTACAAAAAGACTCAAAGAAACAAGTACCCAAAAACTAGGGTGTTCTACTCATTGCTTAAAATTCAAGATTCCCTTTAACAAATTAAAAGAGTCTTTGTTTATTGACTTTATTTTACAAACTTTCTTACTAAGACCTAAACAAAACAAGTATGCTTAAAGAATTCAAAGCCTTTGCTATGCGCGGCAATGTGGTGGACCTGGCTGTGGGTGTAATCATTGGCGCTGCTTTTGGAACCATAGTATCCTCCCTAATCAATGATGTGTTAACCCCTCTTTTACTAAAACCTGCTTTGGATGCTGCTCAGCTTAGTAAGCTGGAAGATTTAACCATTTTTGGTGCGGTTAAGTACGGTAAGTTTCTATCAGCGACTATTAACTTTGTCATTGTCGCTTTTGTGCTCTTTATGATAGTAAAAGGTATGAACGCAGCCAATAAGAAAGAAGAAGCGAAACCTGCACCTCCTGCAGAGCCCTCTGCGGAAGTGAAACTGCTGACAGAGATAAGAGATCTGTTGAAAAAATAAGCGAAGCAAATTAATAACGTATATCCGCGTATGACGATGCTTCGGTTGACAGTCCTGAATTTTTTAACTACTTCCATGGCCGCAAGCCTCTTGTTGGTAGCTTGTAATTCTTCACACGAACAAACGGAAACAAAAGAAACCACCGTCAACGTAAGCGAAGCAAAGGAGCCTGCTATTCAAACTGATTTATTATCCCTGGTATCGGATACTGAAGGGGTACCTGTAGATCTACCCTCATCGGAGCATTTGTTTGGCAAGTTTTTTAATGACAGAGCAGAGTTCTTTATTATTGAAAGCCCTTCGAATACCTTATATCAATCCGGAATTCATTCCATCACTCTCTTCCACTTGGACGGACGACTGCAACAAACGAAATACGTGGTTGAAGAAAATATCGAATCGAAATTGCTACAACACCTGGGCCCCTGCAAAATCATTCCGTTGGATAGCGTGAGTAAAGTAGTAGCCGCTTCGCAAAAAATAGTTACGTCTGAGAAGGGTAAGTTGGTCATGAATCCATTGCTTACCCATTACGAATTGAAGTGGATAGACCAAGACAAGCTCATACGATACCGGGTGCGTAGGGACAATACAAAGGAAACATTTACCTACATCGAGAGCTCTAAAAATTATGAGCAGGAGATGAAAGAGATTGAAAGGGCTGCTATTTTTTGATAGGTGAATTCATCCTTTTTGATATCAATGGTTAACAATTTATTGAAATGCATCTGAACAGTTCATCCCTGATTCCGGTTAATAAGGCATATGAAATGGACTGATGTATTAACGTTTGCCACAAAGGGAAATTTAACCCCGCCCAAACGGGTTGAAAAAACAGAAGAAGAGTGGAAAGCACTCTTGACAGCCGAAGAGTTCGTGGTAACACGTAAGCACGGAACAGAACGTGCCTGGACAGGTGAGTATTGTGAAGCACATACACCAGGTTTATATGCTTGCCGCTGTTGCGGAACCCCATTGTTTGACTCACGCACGAAGTTTGAGTCAGGAACAGGCTGGCCAAGCTTTGCCTCCTCTGTAGAAGAAAGCGTAATCAAATATACAAAGGACACAAGTTATGGCATGACGCGGGTAGAAGTCGAGTGTAGTGTCTGCGATGCGCACTTAGGCCACGTCTTTCCGGATGGTCCACCCCCCACAGGTCTTCGTTATTGTATTAATTCAGCCTCCATTAAATTACTCGAGTAATTTAGCCATCACTACAACTTTTTTGCAGTTCACTACATCTTTAGCCCAATTGGTTTAAGTCAGGTAGTCTCTTTGCCTGATTTAATCTATGTTTAATGGGTTAATAAGACAGATACCTTCATGCTAAAAAGTTACCTGACCATCGCGCTTCGCTCACTTTGGAAGAACCGCCTGCATACCTTCATTAATATTTTAGGATTAAGTCTGGGAGTCGCCTGTTGTGTGCTCATTGTTCTCTTCGTAAAAGATGAATGGACCTTTGATACCTTCCACGCGAAGGCAGATCGGATTTATCGGGTTTATGTAAAGGAAAATTGGGGTAAAGATCAGGAGTTTTTTAATACCGTTACCCCATACCCCATGGGCCCCGCCTTGGTAGAAAATTTTGAGGAGGTAGAAAAACAAGTTCGCATTTTAAACACCAATGGTATGGTGAAGAGGAATGATGAACTCCTCACGGAGACGCTTACCATAGCTGGGCAAGATTTCTTTTCGGTATTTGATTTTGAAATCATACGTGGTAGTAAGAAAAATGCATTGGCTGCTCAAAATGGTATTGTACTGACAGAGACACTGGCTACCAAATATTTTGGAGAGGTTGATCCCGTAGGGAAGGGATTAAGCATTCAGGTAGGACCCGCCTTAGAGGAATTTGAAATAACAGCGGTAGTGAAAGACCTACCTACCAATTCCAGTATTCAGTTTGGAATTCTTTTGTCGGATCTCTTCTTACCCAAAATTATTGACGCTCAAACACTGACATCCGGTTGGTTCAATGTAAATCCAGAAACCTATGTTTTACTAAGAGAAGGAACGAATGTCACGGAACTGGAGAGTAAATTTCCGGCTGTCTTTAAGGTTTTACTGGGCGAAACAGAGTTTAATCAAAGTAAATACCAACCCGGTTTACAAGCACTTACTTCTATTCATTTAGATACCTCCTTTCCTGCGGGCATTGCCCCGGTAAGTAATTCCCGTTACGCTTTTATTCTGGCAGCCATTGCTCTTCTTATTTTGCTGGTGGCCTGTATTAATTTCATTACACTTTCTATCGGAAGGTCCATCAAGCGCGCGAAAGAAGTGGGCATTCGTAAAGTAGTGGGAGCGATACGCCAGCAACTCATTTTTCAATTCATAGGAGAGGCGTTTATTATCACCCTCGCTTCTCTTCTGATCGGTTATGCGCTTGCCTTTCTTAACCTTCCATTCTTTAACGACTTATCAGGAAAGCAGTTAAGCATGAACCTGGATGGCTTTACCATCTTTTTCGCCTTTCTACTACTGGGTATTATCGGATTAATGGCTGGAAGCTATCCAGCTTTTGTGCTATCAGCTTTCAAGCCCATTGCGATTTTAAAAGGACACGTTTCTGCAGGAAATAACAAACAAACCTTGCGTAAAGTATTGGTGGGCATTCAACTTGTCCTTTCTATTTTTTTAGTCAGCAGCACGCTGATTATGCAAGATCAATTGAGTTTACTGCAGAATAAAAATCTTGGCTTTAACAAAGAGCAATTGGCCATAGTGCCCTTGAGTATTCCCCGGGGAGGAGGCCTTTCTGAACGGGTACAAAAGGGTTTTGATGTAGCGGAGCAGTTTAAGATTGAATTAGCTAAAATCCCGAATATTCAAGGTGTCTGTGCATCCTCGCATGACTTTGGGAATGGGGCCTGGGTCGCTCTCGGATACACTGATGAAAATAATGTGTACCGAAATTTCAGCATGAACGTAGTGGATGATGAGTACGTGCCAGTAATGAAAATGGAATTAGCAGAAGGACGAAATTTTTCTGACGCAGTAACAGCCGATAAAAGAAGATCGGTACTCGTAAACGAAGCCTTTGTGAAGGAATATGGCTGGACAAGTGCTCTGGGGAAGAGAATTCCAGGGAAAGGATTTGGGGAACATGAAATCATAGGAGTGGTAAAGGATTTTAATTTTGCTTCCCTCTACACACGTGTACAACCTTTGGTGATGGTACAAGATCCCGGAATCATTATGCAAGGAGTACAAAATATCAGCATCGATAATTCTCCGATGCCTAAACTCGTAGTGCGATTAAAGCCAGGAGAAATGATGGCGACACTGGATGAGGTGAAGGAAGTCTGGTCAAGCCTTTCAGGTGGAGCTGCTTTTAACTTTACGTTTGTAGACCAGGCCATGCAGAATCAATACAAAAGTGAATTTAACCTGGGGAAAATAGTGAATACGGCTACCGTCTTAGCCGTAGTGATTGGTAGCTTGGGGTTGTATGGGTTAGCACTCTTATCCATGCAGAGTCGGATTAAAGAAATCAGTATCCGAAAAGTGCTGGGGGCCACTGAAAAATCGTTGCTAGTACTCTTATCGAAGGAGTATATAGGGTTGGTCATGGTATGTTTGGTATTCTCGATTCCGGTAACGTATTATTTAATGGAACAATGGTTAGTGTCTTTCGAATATCGGATTAGCATTGGAGTAAGTGTGTTTCTGATGGCTGGTGGTTTGTCCTTGCTAGTGGCCCTACTCACCATTGCTACCCAAACTATTAAAACAACATTGACGCAACCTGCGGAAACACTTCGTTGCGATTAAAAGAAGGCGGCTAAGGCCGTTTTCTTTTGCTTATTTATATAACAATTGTCAAACATATCTGTATATTAGTTTTACAAATAATATAGAAATGAGTAAAGAATACTTGGGTGAGTTTGAAGAACTCGTATTAACCATGGTGGGAATTCTTCAGGAAGAAGCTTACGGCAATGCAATTGTTACTGAAATGAAAGAGAGACTGGGCCGTGATGCCAACTTAAGTGCCGTGCACGTGACATTGTATCGCTTAGAAGATAAAGGACTTGTGAAGTCAAGCATGGGAGGTGCCACCAACAGCAGGGGAGGAAGACGCAAACGAATTTTTGTGATCACCAATGCGGGCTTGGCGATGCTTCGTTCTATAAAGGAAAGCAGACAAGAATTGTGGAAGTTTATTCCACAACTAAAGATCATGGGAATCTGAACATGACATCCCCTCAACCTGAACCACCCAAATGGCCAAGGCGCATCTTACACTGGTGTTGCCCACCTTCTTTGCTGGAAAGTATCGAGGGGGATTTGCAACAACAGTTTGAAGAGGATGTAACAGCTTGGGGTGTGAAGAAGGCTCGCAGAAATTTTGTTTTCAATTCGCTTCGGTTTATACATCCTGAGATAATACTCCGCAATAAGTTTTCACGACAACTCTTTTCTACTATGATGTTGAATAACTATTTCAAAGTGGCGGCCCGCAACATGGCTAAGCGTAAATTGTACTCTTTTATCAACGCCTTTGGGTTAAGTATTGGTTTATGCTTTTGTATGCTCATTTATCTTTTTATTAGCGATGAGCGGAGTTTTGATCAATTTCATGCAAAGAAGGAACTCATCTACCGAATAGAAGAGAAGAGTTTTGATACCTGGGAACATGACACAAATAAGCCTTACCGTAAATCTGCCTGGATTCAAACGGCATTGCAACCCGCTTTAAAGGCAGAGCTTCCGGAAGTAAAGTATGCTACCCGTTATAATCATGGTGGAAGAGGAATCGTAAAGAATGAGGATAAAATCTTCACGGAAGACTTAACGTATGTAGATGCTGATTTCTTTAAGATGTTTTCCTTCCGTCTACTCAATGGCAACGTAGAGAAATTGTTTCAAAATAAAACAGATGTGGTAATTACGCCCTCCATAGCCACTAAATACTTTGGCAATAATGAGGAAGCCATTGGTAAAACACTGCTTATTGATGAAGAAGGGGAGCGTTCGTATACCGTAGTGGGTGTTATCGAAGAAGCACCCGCGAATTCAAGTATTTCTTTTGAGATTTTAGTACCTCAGGAAAACCGACCTTATTACGAACGCAATGTTTCCAATTGGGGGAATTTCAATACGCCTACCTTTGTTCAGCTAAACCCCAATACGAATCTTGTTTCTTTTAAGGAGAATCTCTATGCTCTCATTCAAAAGAACATGAGCGATAAATTGGAAAAGTGGCGTAAAGAGGCAACCGTTCCCATTCCTGCTGATGTGCGAATGCTCGAATACGAGTTTACACAATTACCCCATTGGCATTTGAACACTGAAATAAGTTGGGACAAGGTGAGCGATCCTAAATACTCCTGGATACTGGGAGGAATGGCTCTTTTGATTTTGGCAATCGCCTGCATTAACTACATTGCTCTATCCCTAACCACTTCCGCTTCTCGTAGAACAGAGGTTGGCATTCGTAAAGTGGTAGGTGCACAGCGTAATCAACTCGTGTATCAATTTGGGTTTGAGTCCTTGCTGTTGGCCTTTTTCTCTATGGTCATTGCATTTGCTTTGTTGTTTCTTTTTTTACCCACCTTCAATGACTTTACAAATAAGCAAATCACACTTAATCTGAATAACCTGCCTTACCTAGCAGGCATGAGTTTCTTGCTGATGCTGGTAGTGGGATTGTTGGCAGGAAGTTATCCTTCTTTCTTTCTTTCTCACTTTAAACCTGTAGCTGTTTTAAAAGGAGGTTTTACTTCCAAACTGAAGGCAGGGTTTACCAAACCGCTGGTGGTGATGCAGTTTGCGCTGTCTGCTTTTCTGATTATCAGTTCGATCATTATGTTCAAGCAAATGAACTTCATAACCACCAAAGAGTTGGGGTATAATAAGGAGCAAGTGTTGGTGATTCCAACACAAACCGGATGGAATAAGGAGGCAGATAAAGTAGTAGAGCAATTCAGGCAACGCGCGCAACAAGAGCTGATGATCGTTTCCGTGGGTGGTACCAGTAGTTCTTTTAATCAGGGATACTCACGCTATGGTTATACTATTGACGGAGAGCAAAAGTCAGCGTATGTGTATGCGGCTGATCCTCATTACATTCCAACACTCGGTATTGAAATTCTGCAAGGAAGAAATTTTGATCCTGCCATTAGCACTGACTCTTCAGGAGTTATTGTAAATGAAGCGCTGGTGCGCGATATGAAATGGACCGATCCGCTCAACATGTATTTAAATTGGCGAGAAGATACGGTAGGACAAGGAGATCGGGTTATTGGGGTGGTGAAGGATTATCATTTTCTTTCCTTAGAAAAGTCTTTTGAACCCATGTTTCTTTCCATGAATAAAGAGAGTGTTGGTTATCTAACCACTATGCTGGTAAAACTCTCCTCGGGAAATGTAAATGAGGGATTGGAAAAGGTAAGAAGCCTTTGGAAGGAATTAAATCCGAATAAACCTTTTGATTACACTTTTCTGGACGAAGATGTTGCCAAACAATATGAGTCTTATCAGCGCTGGATGAACATCATGGCCTTCGCGACTATTTTTGCCATTATTATTTCTTGCTTAGGACTCTTTGGATTGGCCGGTATCAATGCGGTTAACCGCACCAAAGAAATAGGCATCCGCAAAGTAATGGGAGCGGAGCTGTCCAGTATTTTCTTCCTGCTCAATAAGCAATATATCTGGCTTTCACTTTTGGCATATTCTCTGGCGATTCCCTTCTCGTGGTATGTAATGGAAAAATGGTTATCAGATTTCACCTTCAAGATAGAAATGAGCTGGACCTTGTTTGGCATGGCTGTCGCTGGCGGATTATTGATCGCGTTGGCTACGGTAAGCTATCATGCGATTAAAGCAGCCACCATCAATCCGGCTGAGACATTGAAGTACGAGTAATGTTGATCTGAATGTCATTTGCTCGCAAAGGGGAGTTGGATTTCTTACCTTAGTTGCCAAGTGCATGCTATGATTAGCCTTCAGATAACTCTATGACACCCACTCCCTTTGATCATAGGTTGATCGTTCAACCTGCTGATATTGATGCGATGAACCATGTCAACAATGTGGTATACCTTCGCTATGCGCAAGAAGTGGCCGAGGCGCATTGGCAACTAAAAGGAAATGAAGCCCTGCGCCAGCAATTTGTTTGGGTGGTGTTACGGCACGAGATTGATTACCTGTATCCTTCACTGCTGGGACATGAAATACTGGGCACAACCTGGGTCGAAGCTCCGGATGGACCTAAGATTATTCGAAACGTACAGCTCTTTAACACCACCGTGGGCAAGATCACGGCCAAGGTACGAACCACCTGGTGCTTGCTGGATGCAGTGAGTTTGCGACCCAAAAGAATTGAAGGGGAAATGATCAGCTTATTTCTTTAATTTCTCAGCGATAGGTTTAGCCAACTCTTGGCATCTTCTATCTTTGCCCCCGCATGAAGCGGATCGAAACCTATCAAGAGGCTGTGGAGTATTTGTACGCGAATCTCCCGATGTTTCAACGGGTGGGAGCAGTCGCCTATAAAAAGGACCTGACCAATACGTTGGCCTTGTGCGAAGCCCTGGGTAACCCACACTGTAAATTCAAATCAGTGCATGTGGCTGGTACCAACGGAAAGGGGAGTACCTCGCACATGCTTGCTTCCATGCTGCAGGAAGCAGGTTACAAAACGGGTCTCTATACCTCTCCACACCTGAAGGATTATACGGAGCGAATCCGTATCAACGGTGTTACTGTTTCACAAGATTTTGTTATCCGTTTCCTTAATAAGATCCAGCCTTTAATTGAGTCCCTTCAACCTTCCTTTTTCGAGATCACCGTGGCGATGGCCTTCGATTACTTTGCAGAAGAAGGTGTCGACATTGCCGTGATAGAAGTAGGTCTGGGAGGTCGGTTGGATTCCACCAATATCATCAAACCAGAAGTGTCGGTCATTACCAATATCGGCTGGGATCATATGGAGATGTTAGGTGATACGCTTCCAAAAATTGCTGTCGAAAAATCTGGCATCATCAAACAACAGGTACCGGTAGTCATCAGTCAGCGGCAAGCAGAGACCACCGAAGTTTTTGCTCACAAAGCAGAGCTGGAAGATACTACCCTTTGCTACGCAGAAGATTTTTACAAGGTGCGTTGGAAGAGTGCCACTCCATTCGAAGGCTTTACTGCATATTGGAACGATGAAGTATTCTTTGAATGCCAGCATTTTCCATTAGGAGGTCTCTATCAACAACACAATATACAAGGGGTATTGATGACAGCAGAAATACTGCAAGAACAGGGCTTTGTACTTCCTGTAGAGACCATTCAAACGGGTATCGAAAAAGTGGTGATCAACACGGGACTGAAAGGACGTTGGCAAAAATTGCAGGACAGTCCGTTGATGATTTGTGATACCGGGCACAACAAGGATGGCATTGAACGAGTACTTCAGCAATTAAGGAATACTCCGTACGAAACGCTTCACATCGTTATGGGGATGGTAAAAGAGAAGGATGCAGCCAGTGTACTAAAACTCCTGCCGAAAGAGGCGAAGTATTACTTTTGCCAGGCGAATCTTCCGCGAGCCGAAGCGGCAGAAGTATTGGCTGCCAAAGCACAGGCAGTTGGATTACACGGTGTGGTGATAAAGAATGTAAACAAGGCCATAGAGGAAGCGAAGCGCCATGCTAAGAAGGATGATTTGATTTTTATTGGAGGCAGTACCTTTGTGGTGGCGGAGATTGAGAACTTGTAGAAAGTAGTTTGTGAATAAAGTTGTACGAATAGTCTTTGTGTTGTGAAGCGAAAGAAAGAGCGATTTAAAGTCATTGAAGAAAGGGCCAACGTCATTGAGCCCATGAAGGAGAACTACCACGACATCAAAGGCATGTGGGGTGAACAGCATTTTAAAAACAATCATCCGATAACGCTGGAGTTAGCCTGCGGAAGAGGCGAGTATACTGTGGGATTGGCTGCCATCTTTCCTGATCGTAACTATATCGGTGTGGACATGAAGGGTGAGCGTATTTGGAAAGGAAGTGGTTGGGCGTTGGAGAGAAATCTGACGAATGTAGCCTTCCTGCGTACGCATATTCTCATGATTGAGAACTTCTTTGCCGATGGAGAAGCAGACGAAATCTGGATTACCTTCCCCGATCCACGCGCCAGAAAAAGAGACATCAAACGCAGGCTCACCAACCCGCGTTTTCTGGATATGTATAAGAGACTTATCAAACCGGGTGGGTATATTCGCTTGAAGACCGACAATACCAGTCTCTATGAATATACGTTGGAGGTCTTGCGCGAGCGTACAGACATTCATGATTTGCAATACACCGATAACGTATACCATTCACCCTTGCGCCCCGAATGTTTTGACATTAAGACCAAGTTTGAAGAACAATTTGCCGGCAAAGGAGAAACCATCAAGTACCTGCGCTTCCACTTTTAAGGGAGAAAAGACATAACAATTTGGTAATCCCTCGCGTAGCTTCTGGTAATAGGCCCTTGCTACTTTTGAGCACTCTTCATAGGTTTAGGTTCCCTTGGGCTGAAAGGCCTTGGGGAATCTCTTTTGTAGCATGGTAAAAAGAAGCAAGAAACGGGAAGTAGAAATAGTCGTCTTATCAGACATACACCTTGGCACTTATGGCTGCCATGCAGAAGAATTGCTCCGCTACCTCAAAACCATCAAACCCAAAAAGATCATCCTCAATGGCGACATCATTGACATGTGGCAATTCAGCAAACGCTACTGGCCCAAGTCGCACATGCAGGTGGTCAAGCACATTACTGGCTTGTTAGCCAAGGGCACCAAAATCATCTACCTCACCGGCAATCATGATGAAATGCTTCGCAAGTTTGCTGGCTTTAAACTGGGTTCTTTCACCATCGACAATAAGGTAGTCCTTCGACTCAACTCCAAGCGCGCCTGGGTTTTTCATGGCGATGTGTTTGACGTTACCATGCGCTACTCTAAGTGGCTGGCTAAACTGGGAGCCGTAGGATACGATACACTCATTGTCATCAACACCATGGTAAACTGGATCTTAACCCGCTTTAAACAAGAGAAGATTTCGCTTTCCAAGCGGGTAAAAGACAGTGTAAAAAGTGCGGTAAAGTTTATCAACAACTTTGAAACAACGGCTGCCGACATTGCCATTGAAAACGGGTATGATTATGTAATCTGCGGTCATATCCATCAACCCGAAATCAGACGCATTCAAACCGAGAAAGGGGAAGTCTTGTATCTCAACTCTGGCGACTGGGTGGAAAACCTGACCGCCTTGGAGTTCGATGGATTGGAGTGGCGTATTTATCGCTATTTTGAAGATGATCAGGCAAAATCTGTGAAGCTGAAAAAACGCTTCAGAGATAAACTCGATAACGATGAAATATTTCGCGATCTTGTTACAGAGTTCTTAACCGTCAAGAAGTGAAAATATTATATGCCATACAAGGCACGGGCAATGGCCACCTGGCCAGAGCGGAAGACGTGGTGCCTGCGCTCGAGAAACATGGTAAGCTTGATTTATTTGTTAGCGGTGCCCAAGCAGATATTCAACTGCCTTTTCCAATAAAGTACAAATCCAAAGGCCTGAGCTTTTACTTTGGTAAAAGTGGTGGGGTAGATTTAATTAAAACCTATAAGAAAAATAGTTCGAAGGATGTCTTCAAGGAAATCAGTGAGTTTCCGGTAGAGAAATACGACCTGGTGGTAAATGATTTTGAGCCCATCACTGCCTGGGCGTGTAGGCGAAAACACATCCCATGTGTTTCGCTGAGTCATCAGGCTGCCTTGCTCTCACCGTTAAGCCCTAAGCCACGGCATTACGATCCCGTAGGGGATTGGATATTGAAGAACTATGCCCCCACACCGGCTTGGATAGGGTTTCACTTTGCCAAATTTGATACTAACATCTATACCCCTGTTATCCGCAAGGCTATTCGGGAGAGTAAGGCGATGATGAAGGATCACTATACTGTTTATCTTCCGGCTTATGACGATCGTAAATTGGTGCCCTTACTTTCGAAGATTGAACATGTGCGCTGGCACATCTTTTCTAAGCATACCAAAAAGCCTTACCACATAGGAAAGCTTTCTGTTTACCCTGTTAATAAAGAAGAGTTTGAAGCGAGCATGACTACCGCTGCAGGCGTCTTGTGTGGAGCAGGATTTGAAACACCAGCCGAAGCATTGTACCTGAACAAGAAACTCATGGTGATCCCCATGAAGAATCAGTACGAACAGCACTTTAATGCCGCAGCACTTAAGAAATTGAATGTACCTGTGCTGAAGAATTTAAAGAAGAAGCGACTGGATAAAATTGAAGAATGGATCAGCGGTGCAAGACCCCTTCATATGGACTATCCCAACATTGTAGATCAGGCTGTGAGCGAGGCCATCAAACTCGGAACATCTTTATAATTCTTCTCTATCCATTAATCTCTTCACAGAGAATTCATTCCTCAGTAATCATGGCGTAAAATGTACTCATTACCTTTTACCTATGGCAACAAAAAATTCCCATCGCATCTTGGTAGTGGATGATGATCCTGATATTCTTGATCTATTAGAATACAATTTGGAAAGGGAAGGTTTCTCGGTAGCTACACTGGCTGATAGTACGCGTGCAATTACACTCGCTAAACTCTTTCTGCCCGATCTGATTATTTTAGATCTCATGATGCCGCATCCCAACGGTATAGAACTTTGCCGTGAGTTGAGAAGCAGTAAACAATTCAAGGATGTCTATATTTTCTTCCTCACGGCCAAATCAGAAGCCTACTTTATAGAAGCAGCTCTCGATACGGGAGGTGACGATTACATCGAAAAGATTATGGGGCTGCGGGCACTCACTTATAAGGTTAGCAGTGTGTTGAAAAAGCGTTTTGTTATTAGTAAGCGCGTGGTAGAAGTAAAGATCGGATCCTTACGGATTAATCGGAAGTCGAATACCGTGAAGGTAGGTGCGAAAGAAATTGTACTTAGTAAGCCAGAATTTGAGTTGCTCTATTTCTTTGCTCAGAATCCGTCTAAACCCATTGCCCACAACAACCTACTTCATAACATCTGGGGATCTGAGATTTATCTGGTGGATAATTCACTGGATGTCTACATTGACAAACTCTCCAGTAAAGTAGGCATGGAACTTATCCGCAAAACTCCGGATAACAAGTATCAACTAACTCTTCGTTAGCAGTTGCTATGCAGCTGCTAACGAATAGTAGATGATTACTTCGTTTTATTTTCGTACACGCGAATAGAGGCTACATCTACCTTGTTGTTCTTGCGATCAATATCGGCCATGCGTTGAGAAGGATCAATCTCAAGCGTAGCAATGTCATCGGCTTTTCTACTAAGCTGCGCGGTGTAAGTAGGGTATACCCACGGCCAGGCTTGCAGATCGGTGCGCTTGAGGGCAGGATCTTCTACGCCTTTATTACCCATCATTTCATTCAGGGGAATGTAAAGCATTTCCTTGCTACCATCTTTATAGGTCACCAACAAATCAACCGGCATAGGGAATTCACCCAAACGCTCCAGCGTAATAAAGGAGGTGCCTTGTTTGTCGATCACGCTTTTCACACTGTAATCAATTCGCTTCGTAGTGTTTACCCAATAGTTCATGTACCAGCTCAGGTTCAAGCCGCTGCTCTTTTCCATCACACGGATAAAGTCGGTCGGTTCCGGATGTTTAAATTTCCAGGTATTGTAATACCTGCGCATGGCCTTATAAAACTCATCGGTGCCCATTACATACTTAAGCTGGTGAAGAAATACAGTGCCCATGGAATAGGCTGCTGTTCCGTACGCACGATTTGTAGTGTAATGATCGGAGTGCTGACTGATCGGTTCCTGCAAACCACTTTTCACCAAGGCGAAATAGCTTGCATAACTTCCTCTGTGTGATTCTGAGATATCATCGCCCGTCATAAAGGCTTCTGATTCCTGTGCTGCAAAATCAGTAAAGCCTTCATCGATCCACGGGTATAAGGCTTCATTGGAAGCCAACACACCCTGGTACCAGCTGTGTGCTACCTCGTGTGCCATTACACCTACCAAACTACCGATTGAGCGCTCTCCGGTAATAAGTGTACACATAGGATATTCCATACCCCCATCGCCCCCTTGAATTATGGAGTAGTGCTCGTAAGGATATTTGCCGAAGGTCTTATCCATAAATTCAAAATGCTTCACGGAATAATCCTTCAACTGTTTCCAGTTGGCGGTTGTCTTTTCTCCTGGCTGATAGAAAAAGTGAAGTAGGGGACCGTTTGGTACCTGAGCGGTTTCATGTACATAGTCAGGGTCGGCAGCAAAAGCAAAGTCAATTACATTTTTAGCCACAAAGTGCCAGGTGGTAGAGCCACTGGGGCGACTTACCTGTGTGCCGGCTTTCTCGTAACCATAACCAATCTTATCTGCATTTTGCAACACACCGGTACCACCAATCATGTAGCTCGGGTCTGTTGTAATCTTTACATCAAAGTCACCCCACACACCTTGAAACTCGCGCGCCACATATTGGTAGGCATGCCATCCTTTAAAATCGTATTCAGCCAATTTTGGATACCATTGTGTCATCGAGTAGGCAATGCCTTCTTTGCTATT
>Ga0075163_10005596_pt1 | contig 16709 bp, 7 predicted proteins | sample JI1023141ADNA_FD_71478 | JGI IMG/M metagenome (GOLD analysis project Ga0075163, IMG submission 71478) | Wastewater effluent complex algal communities from Wisconsin, to seasonally profile nutrient transformation and Carbon sequestration -... | ecosystem: Engineered > WWTP > Effluent > Algae...
CCCCGGCGATCGACACCGCTGCGCGCGGGGCGATCGACACCGCTGCGCGCGGGGCGATCGACACCGCTGCGCGCGGGGCGATCGACACCGCTGCGCGCGGGGCGATGGACCCGACCTGTCTCGCGGCGCTCGCGGTGGGAGTGGGCTCGTGAGCGCGGCCGAGGGCGAGCGGGTCGTGCGCTATGCGCTGGGCGTTCTGCAGGATCGCCCGGACGACGTGGAAGCCTGGGCGAAGCTGCGCGCAGCCGTGGCGCAGGATCTCGACGAGGCCAGCCGCAAGGATCTCCAGCAGCTGTTCGAGGCTGCCCGGCGCCGGCAAGATCGGCGCCGTGAGGCGTCGGCGGTGGCCGAGCTACTGGGCCTCGAGGCCGCGGTGAACCCGGCGGCGCGCACCGAGCTCCTGCTCCAGCGCGGAAAGCTCCTCGACGAAGAGCTGCTCCGTGAGGGCGAGGCCGAAGCGGTGTACCGCGCCCTGGGGAACCTGCCCGCGGCAGAAGAGGCTGCCCAGCTCATCGAGCTGCGGCGAAGCAAGTGGACGGAGCTCCAGGCGCGCTACCTGGAGGAGGCCAAGAAGGCCACCGACAACGCCCTCAAGAGCTCGCTGCTCGCGGCCTCCGCCGAGGTCGCCTACCGCTATGCGCGCGAGGCGGCGCCCAACTCGGTCCGCCGCGGCAAGAAGAAGAACGGGGGCCCCAGCAGCCTGGAGCAGGCGCTCAACGTCGCCAAGGAAGCGCTGGCCCTCGACCCCAAGAACCCCAAGGCCCTGCGTCTCCTCGAGATCGCCTACCGCGAGCAGAGTCGCTTCGTCGAGCTGGGGGCCCTGCTCCGCAGCGCCGCCGACAACAGCGATTCCAAGGAGACCAAGGTCTCGTTCCTCCTGGCCGCCGCCCGGGTGCTCCACGACAAGGCCGACGACAAGGTGGCCGGCGCCGCCGCCTACGCCGACATCCTCGATCTCGAGCCGAACCACAAGGAAGCCACGCTGGCCCTGGTCGACTCCTTCACCACCCGCGAGCAGTGGGACGATCTGGCCGCCCTCTACGAGGCGCAGATCGCCTCCGGCCTGCTGCAGCCGGAGGACGAGAACGGCATCCTGTTCCAGGCGGGGATGGTCCACTGGCGCATGCGCAATCGCGCCGACTCCGCCGAGCCGCTGTTCCAGAAGCTCCTGCGCAAGGAGCCGGCGCACCCGGGCGTGCTCGGGTTTTTCCGTGTGCTCCTCACGGAACGCGAGGATTTCGCGCGCCTTCGCACCATCCTGGCCGACGCCGCGCGGGCGGTCACCGACCCCAAGGAGCGCGCCACCCTCAACGCCGAGCTCGGCGCCCTCTCGGAGCGCGCCGACGACGCGGCACGGTCCATCGAGCAGTTCCGCGCCGCCCTTCGCGAAGACCCCACCAACGAGAGCGCGCGCGACGCCTTGCGCCGCCTCTACCGGGGCTCCGGCAACTGGACCGCGCTGGTGGAGCTCTCGCGGGCTTCCCTCGAGCGCACCAAGGACCCGGCGCAACGCGAGATCGTCTTGCGCGAAATGGCCGACGTCCACCGCACCCACATCAAGAGCGACGTCGCGCTGCTCGCGGTGCTGGCGCAGCTCTCCGAGCTCCAGCCCGGCGACGCCGATATCCTGCGGGAGCTGGTTTCGCTCTGCGAGAAGACCGGCAAGCCGCGCGACGCGCTGGTGGCCGAGCAACGGCTCGCCGAGCTCGCCAAGGACCGGCCGGCCCGCGCGGAGATCTACCGCAAGGTGGCCCGGCGCTGGCTCGACGAGTTCGGCAATGCGCAGAACGCCATCGAGAGCTACGAGCGGGTGCGGGAGATTCTCCCGGACGACACCGAGGCGCTTCGTCAGCTCCGTGAGCTCTACACCAAACGGCGCGCGCACCGTCCGCTGTTCGAGCTATTGAACGCCGCCATTCCCAAGGCCGAGAGCGACGACGCGCGGTTCGAGCTGCTCCTCGAAGCGGCGCGCACCGCCGAGCGGCTGGAGCTGGGCAAGGAGGCCATCGCCCTCTACCGGCGGGCGGCGGAGCTTCGGCCCGCCGACGCCGCAGCGCTGGAAGCGCTCGAGAAGGCCGCCGAGCGCGAGCGCGATTTTCCCGCCATGGCCGACGCCCTGGAGCTGCGCGCGCGCGACAACGCGCCGCCGGAGGCGCGGATCTCTTCGCTGCTCCGGCTCGCGACGCTTTCGACCGATCGTCTCGCCGACAACGCCCGGGCCGAGAAGGCCTGGCGCCGGATCCTCGAGCTGAACCCGGGGCACCCAAAGGCGACCCGGTCCTTGCGCGATTTCCTCCTGGCGGAACGCCGCTTCGACGATCTCCAAGACGTGTATGGCAAGGCGTCCGATTGGGAAGGGCTGGCCGAGGTTCTCTCCGGCGCGGCCGATCGCGCGACCACGAACGAAGACAAGATCGCCCTCTCGTTCCGGGTCGCCGACCTTTGCGAAGGGCCGCTCGGTGCGCCGGAACGCGCGCTCCGAGCCTACGAGCGGGTGCTCTCGGTGGACCCGAAGCACGTGCGGGCCGCCGAGCGCTTGGTGCCCATCTACGAGCGGGAAGGGAAGCCCGGACGCCTCCTGCCTCTCCTGGAGGTCCTGGCCGAGCGGAGCGAGAGTGATCACGAGCGCGCGGAGCTGCTCCGACGTCTCTCGGGCCTCGCGTCCTTCGAGCTACGCAACGACGACGTCGCCATCGATGCCGCCGACCGCGCCTTCGCCCTCGAGCCCGCCGAGACCCTCTCGCTCTTCGAGCAGGTGTCGCGCCGGGGTCACAAGTGGACGCGCTTCGTCGAGGCGCTTCGACGCCGGAGCGAAGTGGCCGAAGCGGCCGAGCAGACGACCATCCGCCGTCAGCTGGCCCAGCTCTATCAAGAGCTCGGCCAGGAAGACGACGCCATCGCCACCTATCGGGAGCTCGCCTTCGGCGGCGATCCGGCCAAGGGCGACGGCGACGCGAGCGCGGTCGCCGCCCTCGAAGCGCTCCTCCGGGCCCAAGGGCGTCCGGAAGGCCTTCGGGAGTTCTTCGAGCAGCGCGTCTCCCGGGCGAACACCGCCCAGAAGGTGGATCTGCTCCTCGACTGGGCGCAGCTCGAAGAAGATGCCTTCGTGGATCCGGCTGCCGCGGCCGCCATCTACGAGCGCGTCCTCGGGTTCTTCCCGGACCACGGCGGTGCCCTCCGTTCCTCGGCGCGCATCTACGAGCAGCTGGGCGACGGTGATCGCGCCCTTGCGGCCCTCAACCGCGAGCGCGACAAGCGCGAAGGCCGCGCCCGCGCCGAGCGCGACGTGGACATCGCACGCGTGGAGCTGCGGCTCCTCAAGAAGCCGAAGGACGCGCTGACCTCGGCCTGCCGCGCACTCGAGAGCGGGGCAGATCTCCCGGAGGCGATCGTCCTGGTGGAGGCGCTCCTCCCCATGGCGGAGACCCGCGCCAAGGCTGCCGAGGTCCTGGAGAAGGTCTACGAGAGCAAGGAGCTCTTCGACAAACAGGCGGAGATCCTGGGAATCCTCATCGCCACCCGGGCGTCCAAGAACGACCGCGTAGCGCTTTACGATCGCCTGGCCGGCGTCCACGAGCGTCTGGGTCAGCGGGCAGAGGCGTTCGATCTGCTCCTGCGCGCGGCCCGAGAGTTCCCCGGCGAGCTCCCGCTTTGGGACCGCTTCCAGCGGCTCGCCGACGAGACCTCGCGGCACGGCGAGCTGGCCGACGCCATTGCCGGCGCGGTTCCTCCCGGTGGTGGCGGCAACCTGCCGGAGCCGGTGGCCCTGGAGCTCGCGGCCCGTGCCGCCGAGATCTACGAGAAGCGCCTCTCCGACCCGGCCTCGGCGCGGCCTTACATCGTGCGCCTCTTCGAGAAGGACCCCGGGTCCGAGGTGGCGTTCGACCGGGTGCGCGAGGCGTTCCTGCTCGCGCGCGACAACGCTGGGCTCCTTGCCGCCTACGACGCCGCCATCGCCGCGTCGCCCAGCGAGCGCCAAGAGCTGCTCCTGGCGGAGTCGGCGCAGTTCGCCGAGTCCACGCTGAACGATGGCGCCGAGGCCACCCGACGCTACGAGCGGTTGCAGACCCTCGACGCGGAGGCGGCGTTCGAGCAATTGGATGCACTATACACGCAACAGGAGCGCTTTGCGGACCAGGCGAAGCTACTCGAGGACGCCATCACCCGCGACCTCGGCACCCGCGGGCCCAAGCTGCGCCGGCGCCTGGTGCAGATCTACGCCGAGAAGGTGGGGCAACCGGAGCGCGCGGTGGAGCACGCCGAGCAGGTGCTAGCCGACGATCCGCACGACCGCGAGACGCGCCTCCATTGCGAGGCGTTGCTGGCGGCCGCCACCGACAAGGTCCTCCGGCTCCGGCTCGCTCGGCTGCTCGAACGGGTCGAGACCGAGCGGGGCGAGGTGCGCGAAGTGGTCCGCATGCTGGAGATCCAGCTGGAAGCCGACGGCGAGGGCAAGACTGGTCTCCTCCAGCGCATCGCCGAGCTCCGCGACGAGGCCCTGTCCGACGACGACGGCGCCTTCGACGCCTATCGGCGGCTCCTCCTGGAGGACCCGTCGCTCTCCGACGTGCGCGAGCGCATGCGGCAGATCTCCCGGCGGAAACGCAACTGGCAGGCCTTCGCCGACACGGTCCTGGCGGCCGCCGCCCGCGCGTCGTCTCCGGAGCTCAAGAGCGAGCTCTATTTCGACGCCGCCGAGACCCTGCGGCTCGAGCTCTCGGAGCCCGAGAAGGCGGTGGCCCCGTTGGCGGAGGTGGTGGCCATTCGCGGCGAGCACGCGCTCGCGGCCGCGCAGGCACTCGAGGGCATTCACCGCGGTGCTGGTCGCAAAGAGGAGCTCGCGTCGGTGCTGGGGATCCTCGCGGAGCTCGAGCCCCACGAAGTGGAGCGGGCCGCAGCCCTTTTCCGCCTCGGCGGTTGCCTCGAGGAGAAGGGGGAAGCCCCGCAGGCCATCGCGGCCTACGAGCGCTGCCTCGAAATCGAACCTACCCATCGCGGCGCGCTGACCGCCCTCGACGGCCTCTACGGCGCCGCCGGCCAGCACCAGAAGCAGGTCGGCATCGTTCGCCTGCGCGAAGAGCAATCGCAGAGCAGCGAGGAGCGCCGTGAGCTCCTGTTGCGAGCCGCCGCGCTCTCGGACAAGCTCGACGAGAACGACGCGGCGGTGACCGCCTACCGAACCCTGCTCGACGACTTCGGCGCCGACGCATCGGTACGCGACGCGCTCCTTGCTTTGTACGCCAAGGTCGAGCGCTACGACGACGCCGCCGACCTCCTGGCCGAGAGCGCGGACGCGGTGACCGACGACCGCGAACAGCTGTCGCTCCTCACGCGTCTCGGACAGCTGCGGGAGGACCGCCTGGAGGACGCCGACGGAGCGCTCGAGGCCTATCGGCGCGTCTTGACGCTGGAGCCATCGGCGGCGGTGGCGCGGAATCGCGTCGAGGCGATGCTGCAGAATACACGTATTCGCCTGGACGTGGCACGCCTCCTCCTGCCCCTCTACGAGGCGGAGAACGACGTGGCCCGCATCCTGCGGGTGCTCGAAGTGGAGATCGCCGAGGCCCCGGGGATCGACGATCGCCTGGACCTCCTCGGTCGCTGTGCCACCCTGGCCGAGCGCGATCTCGGGCAGGCGGGCAAGGCCTACGACTACGCCGCACGCGCCGCCGAAGAGTCGGTGGGCGAGCCGTCGTTCGGGCAGTGCATCGCGCGCGCGGAAGCCCTGGCCGAGGCTGCTTCGCGCATCGTCGACTGGGCACTGCTCCTCGAACGCATCGCCGGCAACGTGGTGGACGACGAGCAGCGCGCGGACCTGTTCGCGCGCCTCGGGCGCCTCTACCGCGACAAGCTGGACCACAAGGGCGACGCCCTCGCCTGGTTCGAGAAGGCGCGCGACCTACGCGGCGAGGATCCCGAGACGCTCACCGCGCTCGAGGCGCTCTACCGCGACGCCGGAAAGTCGAAGGAGCTCGAAGGCATCTACGCCCAGCTCTTCGTGCTCGCGGAAACGGACGAGGAGCGGGTGCGCCTGCTCTTCGCCCGCGCGGAGCTGCACGAGGGCCCACTCGCCGACGTCGGTCGTGCCATCGAGCTCTACGAAGAGATTCTCGACGTCACCTTCGACTCCCGGGCCGCAGCAAGGCTCGCCGATCTCTACCTCCGAGAGAGTCGGGTCGGAGACCTCCTGTCGCTCTACGAGCGCGAGCTCGCCCTCGACGCCACCAAGGAACCGCGGAAGGTGGAGCTCTACTTCGCCATCGGCAAGGTGTCGGAGGAGCGTGCAGAAGACGTGGAGCGCGCGGTGGAAGCCTACGGCGCCGCCCTGAAGCTCGATCCCTCGCACGAGGCCACCATCGGCGCGCTCGAGCGGCTCCTGAAGGACCCGACCTGCGCTCGAACCGCGGCCGACCTCCTGGAGGACATGTACCTGGCGAAGGCCGACTGGGTGAAGGTCATCGCCACCCTCGAGGCGCGCCTCGAGACCGAGACCGAGCCCGAGGAACGACGGCGCCTCCTGGTGCGCATCGCTTCGCTCAACGAGGAGCAGCGCGAAGACTTCGGCGCGGCCCTGGGCGCGTGGGCGCGCGTGTTCGGAGGCGACCCGACCGACGTCTCGGCGAGGGAAGAGCTGGAACGTCTGGCCCCGTTGGGGAACGCCGAGGTTCGCCTGGGAGAGATCTACGTCCACGAGCTCGGACGCATCGCGGTCGACGTGGCGGAGACCGCGGACATCGCCCGGCGGGCCGCGGAGATCCTGGAGAAGCAGGGCGATCGAGAGACGGCGCTGGTGCAATACCGGCGGCACCTGGCCTTCGCACCGGCGGAGCACCGCGAGTCGTTCGCAGCGGTCGATCGCCTCCTTCTGGCGCTCGGACGCGCGGAAGAGCGCGTGGAGCACCTCCAGAGCGGGCTCGAGGACGAGGCCGACGACGAGTCACGGGTGCGCACGCTGCACGTCATCGCCGACGTGCAGGAGCGGGAGCTCGCGCAGGCGCCGGCGGCCATCGATACCTACCGGGCGGCGCTGGCCATCGACGACCGCAACGCCCACACCCTCGACGCGCTGGAGCGGCTCTTCGCTGCAGCAGGGCGCCACGCCGATCTATCGGAGCTGCTCCAGCGGCGCATCGAGGTATCGGAGGGGACCGACGACGAGGCGAAGCACCGCCTCAGTCTGGCGAAGCTCTCGGCTACCGCCGGCGCTCCACGTCGCGCCATCGACGAGTATGGCGCGGTACTGGAGCGACGCGGCGTTCGTTCCTCCGATGGCGAGACCGCGCGCGCCGCGCTCGAAGCCTTGCTGCCCACCGCCGGCGAAGATCGCCTGGCGATCCTCGACATCCTCGGGCCCACCTACGAGGAGCTCGCGCTCTGGGACAAGCTGGTCGAGAGCCTCGAGCTCCGGGCTACGCTGGTACCGGAGCCGCTCGACCAGGCGCAGCTCCTCCGACAGGTCGCAGAGATTCACGAGCGCAAGCTCGCCTCGCCGGAGCGGGCTCTCGACGCCCTCACGCGCGCGGTTCGAACCTCGCCGGGCGACGCCGATCTGCGCACCGAGCTCGAGCGGGTAGGGCGCGAGCACGGCCTCTGGGACGGCGTCGTCGCCGCCTACGAGGGCGCGCTCGCGTCTGCCGACGAGGTCGACAAGGCCGACATCCTGACGCGCCTCTCGCACATCCACGACGAGGTGCGCGACGATCCCCGGCGTGCGCTCGAAGCCTATGAGCGCCTCCACGCCATCCGCGCGGTGGACCTCGAAGGTCTCGACGACATGGACCGCTTCGCGACGCTCCTCTCCGACTGGAAGGCGCTGGAACGAATCTTGACCGCCAAGGTCGAAGTGCAGCTCGCCGACGAGGACCGCGCGTCCACCTGGCGTCGCCTGGCCGAGGCGCGCCGCGACATGCTCGAGGATCCGAAGGGCGCCGTCGAGGCCTACGAACGCGCCCTCGAGCTCGATCCGCAGAGCACGTTCACCCTCGATCACCTCATCGCGCTCTACGAAGAGGGCACCGACAAGGAACGCCTTCTCGGCCTCTACCGGAAGCGCATCGAGCTGGAAGACGACGCCGAGTCCCGCTTTCCGCTCCTGCGCCTGGCGTCCGCGGTGGCCGAGGAACTGGGCGATCTGCCCCAGGCGCTCGAGCTCCTGGAGGATGCCGAGAAGATCGAAGAGGCCCCGGTGCTCACCGATCTGGCGCGTCTGCTCGAGAAGCAAGGCATCTGGGACGGCCTGCTCGCGAACCTCGACCGGCAGGTCGCGCTCGGCACTGCGCCCGACGTCATCGCTCGCGTGCACCAGAAGCGGGGCGAGGTGTTCGTCGCCCACGAGAAGGACGACGCGCGCGCCATCGAGGCGTTCGGGCTCTCGCTCGACGCACAGTTCGAGCGCACGGCGTTCGATCCTTTGCTGGCCCTCGCCGCCGACGCCGACCTCCGTGCGGCAGTGGTAGAGACGGCCGAGCCCATCGCGCGTCGACACCGGCGCTACCCCGAGCTCACGCAGATTCTCGATCTGCGGCTCTCCCTGGAGAGCGATCCCAAGGTCGCCGCCCGCACCCTGGAGGAGCTCGCCAGCCTCTGCGACACGCAGCTGGCCGACGGGCCGCGCGCCTTCGGATACCTCTTGCGCGCGCTGCCGGAGACCGAGGACCAGAGCCGGGTGCTCGCGGATCTCGATCGCCTGGCGGTGGGCGAGGGCGATCTTCGGCGCTACGCCGAGGCGCTGGAGGCGCTGGCCGAGTCCGGAAAGGACGCCGCGCTGTTCGAGCGTCTCGGACGTCTCCTCTCGTCGCGGCTCGAGGACCGAAGCGGCGCCGCCAAGGCCTACGAGCGTGCGCTCGCCATCTCCGGTGACGACGTTCGGCTACTGTCGGAGCTCGCCACGCTGTACGGCGACACCGCCGACGTGCCCGCGCTCCGCACGACGCTGCTCCGCCACGTGGCGGTCTCCGGGAGCCCTCGGGAGCTCGCCGACCTCCGCTACCGTCTGGCCACCTTGGCGGAGGAGAAGCGCGAGGCCCTGGAGCACGCGGAAGCCGCGCTCGAGCAAGACCAGCGCCACGAGCCCAGCGTCAAGCTGGTGGTGGAGCTTCTCGCGCTGCCCAACCTCGCGGCCGACGCCTTCCGGGTGCTCGATCGGGTGTATCATGCAACCAATCGTACCGACGAGCGGGTGGCGCTCCACGAGCGGAAGATTCGTTCGGCCGAAGGGTCTGCAGCGCGACGCGCGGCGCGCGAGGAGTTCGCGCGCATGCTGGAGAACGACAACGGAGACGCGCGCGCGGCGATGGCCGCGGTGGGCGCCATCGTCCTGGAGGACGCCTCCGACAGCGCGAACTGCGACGAGCTCGAGCGGCTCGCCGAGAAGACCGGCGACTTCGCCGAGGCCGCCGAGACCCTGTCTTCGGCCATCGAGGCGCTGGGCGCCGACACCGCCACCCTGACGCGGGCCGACCTGTGGATGCGGGTGGGACGCCTCTTCCACCCCCGCGGTCAGAACGGCCCTCGCGCCGAGGCCGCCTACGAGCGGGCCATCGAGCTCGATCCGGGCCGCAGCGAGGCGCTCGCCGCGCTGGTGGAGCTGCGCCGGGTTCCGGCCCGCGAGCGCGATCTGGTGGACACCATCCGCCGGCTGTCGCGGGTGGAACGCGATCCCGAAGCCGCGCTGGCGCTCCTCCGAGACGCGCGCGGCATCGCCGAGCACTCGGTGGGCGACACCATGCTCGCCGAGGCCGTGCTCGAAGACGCCCTGGCGCGCGACGGCAGCTCGCACTGGGCGCTGGAGAACCTGGTTCGTCTCCGGGAGCGGCGCGGCACCGGCGACATCGCCGACCTCATGCTCCGCCTCGCCGAGGTGGAGACCGACGAGCGCACCGCCGCCTCGTGGAAGGAGCGGGCCGCCGCTCGATTGGCCGAGGCCGGCGACGCGCAGCGCGCCATCTCGCTCTTCGAGGACCTGGTTCGTGCGGATCCCGAGAGCGAAGGGGTGCTCGGTTCCCTCCGCGACCTCTACGGTCGCGTGAAGGAGCCGCGCGAGCTCTCCCGTACCCTCAGCTACGTGGTCTCCGAGACCCAGAGCCGCGATCGCCAGATCGGCCTGCGCCTCGAGCTGGCCACGCTCTACGAGACCGACCTCTCCTCGCCGGAGGACGCCGTGGAGGCGCTCCGCGCCGTGGTTCGCGAGGAGCCGACTCATCCCGAGGCTCGGCGCCGCCTGGGAGTGCTCTTGGAGAAGCTCGGCAAGTACGACGAGTGGGCCGAGCTCCTCGAGCAGGAGCGCAAGGACGGCGGTGACGTCGCTGTCCTCTACCGGCTCGCCGATCTCTACGAGACGCGCCTCGCAGACACCGGCCGTGCGCTGGGCGTCTACGAGGACATCGTCGCGGCCGACGCTTCGCAGGAGGGCGCCCTCGGCGCGGTGGCTCGTCTCTCGGAGAAGCGCGGCGACTTCAAGCGCGCCGCGGAGGCCCTCACCGGCGTCGCCGCGACGCAGGCGTCGGAGGCCGCGGTGCCCACGTACTTGCGGGTCGCCGACTTGCGCGCACGCCTGGGCGAGCTCGACGCTTCCGAAGAATCGCTTCGGTCGGCGATTCGTCACGGCAGCACCGAAGCGCGAACCCAGCTCCAAAAGGCCTTCGCCGAACGGAAGAAGTGGGCCGAGCTGGCGGAGCTCCTGGTGGAGGAGATCGAGGGCGCCGAGGCGGCTCACGCGGGCGATCTGCGGCGACGCGCTGCCAAGATCTTCATCGACGAGCTCTCGCAACCGGAGCGGGCCATCCCGCTCCTCGAGGATGCAGCCCGAGAGAACGCCGCCGACAAGACGGCGCTCGCGGAGCTGGTCGACGCCTACGAAAAGGCGGGCCGCACCCGCGAGGCGTCGGAAGTGCTGGTGCGTCTCATCGCCACCCACGGCGGCAAGCGCACCAAGGAGCTGGCGGCACTGCACCATCGGCTCGGCCGCGCGCTGGTGGAGCTCGGCGAGAGCGAACGCGCGCTGGCGGAGCTCGACACGGCCTTCAAGATCGAGCCGGGCAACGTGGCGGTGCTCCGCGATCTGGGGCGCCACGCCCTCGCGCAGGGCGATCTCGATCGCGCCCAGAAGACCTTCCGCGCGCTGCTTCTTCAGAAGCTCGACGCGGGCTCACCCATCACCAAGGGCGAGGTGTTCTTCCACCTGGGCGAGATCGCCGAGCGCCAGGGCGACAAGCCCAAGGCGATCCAGATGTTCGAACGCGCGGCGGAGAACGACGCCACCCTCAAGGCGCGTGAGCGCATCGATGCGCTGAAGCAGTGATCGGCGACCTGGCGCGGGCTCTGGCTGGCTTCCTCCTGGGCCTGCTCGTCCGCGCCTGGCTCTTCACGCTCCGGCTGCGGGTCGAGGTGAGCCCCGCGCTCCCCGCCGATCGCCCGTGGATCCTCGGGTTCTTCCACGGCACCCAGTTCGCGCTTCTGGCCTGGCGCCGCCGGAAGCCGACGGCGGTCCTGGTCAGCCTCTCGCGCGACGGTGCCATCCAGGCGCGGGTGCTGGGCCGGCAAGGGCTCAGCGTGGCCCGCGGCTCCAGCTCCCGCAGCGGCGCCATGGGGCTTCGGGGCATCGTGCGGCGGGTTCGCGGCGGCGAAGACGCAGCCTTCGCGGTCGATGGCCCGCGTGGCCCCTACGGCACGGTGAAGGAGGGGGCGCTCCTCACGGCGCGGCTCGCCGGTGGGGTGCTGGTCCCCATGGGCTCGGCCGCGGCGCGCGGGCACACCTTCGCCCGCGCCTGGGATCGCTTCGTGTTGCCGTGGCCGTTCACCCGCGTGGCGGTGGTGCTCGGCCCGCCGCTCCCTGCGGAAGCCTCGGCCGAGGAGCTGGAACGGGCCATCGTCGATGCCAATCGCGCGGCCGGCGCACTTCTGACTACATGAGGCGAAAAACGCGCATTTCAGCGGGAAATGCGCATTTCAGTGAATGGAACGATAGGATTCTCAGTCCATCTGGACAGCGGCTTAAGGAAACAGGAGAAAATGCGCATGAAGGCTTTGACGATGGCGACGACGGCACTGGTAGCGGCGACCCTGTTCTCGGGTTGCGTGATCACGGCCAAGACCAAGACGCGTTACACCGGTGACACCCAGCCCACGGTCACGGCGACCGAGGAGTGGAACGGCGAGCCCATCGTGATCCAAGCCGACGGCGTGTCCATCTCCGTCAACGGCGGCCTCAACGTCGTGGGCAGCGCGAACACCACGAAGATCTCGGTGACCGCGCGGGTCATCGCCATGTCCGACAACGCCGAGCAAGAGAACGCCAAGAAATCGATCACCGACGTCATCGCGACGGTCAAGGTGGAGAAGGTCGATGGCAAGTACAAGGTGAGCTGCGGCCATGCCGCCGCCGACTATGGCACCTCGAGCCGCGGCGACGCCGGTTGCGAGCTCCTCACCGTCAACGTTCCCCTCGGCACCACCATCAAGCCCCTCGACATCACCGCCGGCTCCGGCAACGGCACGCTCTCGGTCACCGGCGGCCTGGTGGTGAAGAACGCGCTTATCCAGGCCGACGGCGGCGACGTCTCCGCCGACCTGGTGCCGGTGCAGGGCGCCGAGATTCGCGTCAAGTCGCTCAAGGCCGACGACGCCACCCTCATCGTTCCCGCCAGCGTCCAGGCCGACGTGGTCACCATCGTCGGCGACCAAACCAAGTCGAGCAGCGCGTTCACCACCGTCATCCCCAACGTGGACGGGTCCCTCGGCACGGCCGGGCAGGGGGCCAAGCTCCTCAACGTCGAGTCGCTGGAGTTCGCCGGCACCCGCGGCGCCGCCAAGCTCGTCGCGCGTCAGTAGTCCTACGAACGCGAAACGCGCCGGCCGTCTCTCCAGACGTGCCGGCGCGTCGCTTTTGTCCGTCCGTCGAATCAGCCCTTGTAGGCGACGGCGTCGATCTCCACGCGGGCGCCCTTGGGCAGCGCGGAGACTTGCACGGTGGCCCGCGCCGGCGGCGTCTTGGTGAAGCGCGCGCCGTAGGTCTCGTTCACCGCCTGGAAGTCTCCCAGGTTGGTGAGGTAGATGGTGGTGCGTACCACGTGGTCGAAGCCGAGGCCCGCCGCGGCGAGGACCGCCTGCAGGTTGTCGAGGACGCGGTTGGTCTCCTTCTGGATGTCGCCGGTGACCAGCTCGCCGGTCTTGGGATCCAGCGGAACCTGCCCGCTCAGGAACACGAACGGTCCGGCTTGCACCGCCTGCGAGTACGGGCCGATGGCGGCGGGGGCGTCGGCGGTCTTGATGGCTTCCATGTTCAGATCACTTTCCGGCCGTCGAGTGCGCGGCCCAGGGTAACGGGGTCGATGAACTCCAAGTCGCCACCGTGCGGGATGCCGCTGGCGATGCGGGTGATGGACACGCCGAGATCGCCGAGCTCCCGACGGAGAAACAGCGCGGTGGCCTCGCCGTCGACGCTGGGGGGCGTGGCGATGATCACCTCGCGCACGCCGCCTTGGCGCACGCGCTCCACCAGTCGGGGCACCGGCAGCGCCTCGGGCCCGACGCCCTCGAGCGGCGAGAGCAGGCCACCGAGCACGAAGTAGCGACCGCGGAGCGTTCCGGGCCGCTCGAGCGCGAGCAGATCGGAAACCTTGGCCACCACACAGAGGACCGAGGGATCGCGTTTGTGGTCCTTGCAGATGTCGCAAAGGATTGGGGTCTCGCCAACCTCTGCCAGGTTGTTGCACACGCTGCACGGCTGGAACACGTGGTGCAGCTCGGAGACCGCGCGGCCCAGCTCTTCGGCCACCGAAGGGTCGGTCGTGAGCAGGTGCAGCACGTACCGGTGCGCCGTCTTCTCCCCCACGCCGGGGAGGCGAGCAAAGAGCTGGAGGACGCGCCGGAGCCTGGGCGACATGCGAAGCCTAGGTCAGCCCGGGAATTTTCACGCCGCCGGTGATCTTCGCGATCTCCGCTTCCATGGTCTTGTCGGCTTCCGCGAGGCCGGCGTTCACCGCGGCACACACGCCGTCGAGGACGAGCTCCATGGCCTCGGCCTTGAGGAACTCGGGGTCGATCTCGATGCGGCTCACGGTGCGACCGAGGGTCACGGTGGCCTTCACCTTGTCGCCGATGGCGGTCCCCACCACCTCGCGATCCTTCAGATCGGTCTTGGCCTGGTCGACCTTGCGTTGAATTCGCGCCGCTTGGCGCATGAGCTCGTTGATGCCGCCGCGAAACTGCATGGCACGACTCTTAGCACCGCAAAGGGGCGATCAAAATGCCTCAGTGTCGGGCGCACAGCCGCTTTCAGCGCTCGTCCTCGGGGACCTTCACCGAGGCGATTTCCACGCCGAACAGGCGCTTCACGGCGAGCACCGTGGGGTGCTGCTCCACCCGGAGCCGCGCTTGGCGCAGCCGCTCCTTGTGCCGCGCCTCGTCCACCGCCGCCAGCGTGGGTGGGGCGTCCTTCATCTTGGCCGAGACGTCGACGAGGATCTTCGTCTGCGCGTCGAAGTAGGTGCGAGCCACCCGGGTGAGGATCTCGTTGGCCTCGGCTTCCGAGGCCTGCATGCCCAGGAAGGAGTCGGCCTCGTAGCCGATGATCAGGCGCTCGCGGGTCACCTCCATGGGGGCCCCGTGGGAGAAGACCGAGGCGAGGTCCGGCCGCTCCTCGCGCACCCGTTCGACGATCGCCCGGTAATCCTCGTGGGATGCGGGGATCGCCGAGAGATCGATGGGGGCGCGCACCTCGCGCGGGCGCAGGGCCGGCTGCTGCGCTTGCTGCGGCGCGAGCGCCAGGGCCCCCACCGTACGGTCTTGCACCATGGTTGCGGGCTCGGCCATGAGCCCCAGCTCCTCGGCGGAGACGCGGCCGTCGCGGCTGTCGCGGAAGCTGGACGAGCGAGAGCCTTCGCGGGCCCGCGGCGCCTGACCGCCGGAGGAGGCGTCGCGACTGGTACCGCCACCGCCGCCAGCTCCGCCACCACTACCGGACCCTGCTTGCGGTGGCCGCCCCTTGGGAGGCGCGCCTTCCAGCCGTCGTTCGAGATCGCCCACGCGAGACAGGAGCTCGTCGAGCGGGAGGAGCGGTGGCCTTCGGGCCAGACGCACCAAGGTCATCTCCAGCGTGGCGCGCGGGGAGACGCTCTTCACGATGGCGTCGTAGGCCGCGGAGAAGCCCTGAAAGAGCCGCACGAAGTCGTCGAGGTGGGTGAGCCCGGCGGCCTCCCGGAGATCGGCGATCTCGGTGTCCGGCAGATCGAGGATCCGCGACACGTCCGGCGAGGTGTCGGTCTTCGCCACCACCAGGTTGCGCAGGTGCCCGAGAAAATCGCGCGTCAGGTGCGCGATGTCGAAGCCCTGCTCCGAGACGTCGGCCACGATGCCCAGGGCCTTGGCGGCCTCGCCCACGATGACCGCGCGGGCCAGATCGTGGAGGATCTTGCGGTCGGCCACGCCGAGCACCCGGGTCACGTCCTCGGTGCTCAGGGTCTTGCCGGAGAAGGCGATGACCTGGTCGAGCAGGCTCATGGCATCGCGCATGGACCCGCCGGCCTCGCGCGACAGGATGGCGATGGCGCCCTCGTCGGCCTGGATCTCTTCCTTGCCCAGCACCTCGCGCAGGCGCGCCCCGATGGTGCTGGCGGAGATGAGCTTGAAGTCGTAGCGCTGGCAGCGGCTCAGGATCGTCACCGGCACCTTGTGCACCTCGGTGGTGGCGAAGATGAACTTCACGTGCGGCGGCGGCTCTTCCAGGGTCTTCAGGAACGCGTTCCAGGCCGCGCTCGAGAGCATGTGGACCTCGTCCACGATGTAGATCTTGAAGCGATCCCGGGCCGGGCGGAAGTTGATGCCCTCCTGCAGTCGGCGCACCTCGTCGACGCCGTTGTAGCTGGCGCCGTCGATCTCCTGGACGTCGATGTCCGAGCCGTTGGTGATTTCGGTGCAGGCCGCACACACCTGGCAGGGCGTGGCCGTCGGCCCTTCGGCCTTGCCGTCTTTGCCGAGGCAGTTGAGGCACTTGGCGAGGAGCCGCGCGCTGGTGGTCTTGCCCACGCCGCGGACGCCGGTGAAGAGGAAGGCGTGCGCCACGCGATTCTGCGCGATGGCGTTGGCCAGGGTCCGCGCGACGTGCGATTGGCCCGCCAGGTCCTCGAAGGACTGCGGCCGATACTTCCGGGCGAGGACGACGTAACTCATGCGGCAGGCTCCAGTCGGCCGGCGCGCGTTGCATCCCGCAGCGCGCTCCGGGCGTCTCCGTAGGTACTCCGTAGGTATCGTGAGTGGGCGACAAAATCGAGGCCCACCGCGGATCCCGCGCGCTTCCGGCCCTGTGGAAAACCGGTGGAAAACGAAAAAGGCGGCGCGCTCCTGGGAGCGGCCGCCTCGGTCACGAAAAAAGCCGGCTCAGGTCGCTTTTTTCAGCTCGGTGATGAGCTCCGGCACGGTGGTGAAGAGATCGGCCACCAGACCGTAGTCGGCCACCTGGAAGATGGGCGCGTCGGGATCCTTGTTGATGGCGACGATGGTCTTCGAGCCCTTCATACCGGCGAGGTGCTGGATGGCGCCGGAGATGCCGATGGCGAAGTAGAGCTTGGGGGCGACCACGCGGCCGGTCTGACCCACCTGCAGCTCGGGCGGAGCGTAGCCGGCGTCGCAGGCGGCGCGGCTGGCGCCCACCGCTGCGTTGAGGAGGTTGGCGAGGGGGTCGAGGACCTCCGCGAACTTCTCCTTGAGGGCGC
>Ga0075163_10005598_pt1 | contig 16706 bp, 12 predicted proteins | sample JI1023141ADNA_FD_71478 | JGI IMG/M metagenome (GOLD analysis project Ga0075163, IMG submission 71478) | Wastewater effluent complex algal communities from Wisconsin, to seasonally profile nutrient transformation and Carbon sequestration -... | ecosystem: Engineered > WWTP > Effluent > Algae...
CCTTACCACAACTCTATAAGCTATCGGAACCGGTAAACATCTCGCCAGCACTTGTTAAAACTATCGAATCTAAGTTTGACGATCGGGGTTTTATTCGTGACAATGCCAGTGCCGAGTTAGCTCAAATCCGCAAGCGCTTGCGCGAAGAACAAAGTCGCGTAAAGCGATTGGCCGATCAGATTTTTAGAAAAGCAGTGGAGCAAGGTTGGGTTCCGGAGGGCGCGATAATTACCATTCGCGATGGTCGGCCCGCTATTCCCATTCAGGCCGAGCATAAAAGAAAGTTGCAAGGTTTTATTCTGGATGAATCGGCTACCGGCCAAACGGTGTTTATGGAACCAGCCGAAGTGTTGGAAGCCAATAACGAAATCCGCGATTTACTGCATGCCGATAGACGCGAAGTAGTTCGCATTCTGCGCGAGTTAACTACGCTGCTACGCCAGCATTTGCCAGCTTTGGAATATGCCTATCAGTTTCTGGGCGAACTTGATTTTACACGAGCAAGAGCAAAGTTCTCAATTGATATAAAAGCTGAGTTGCCACAACTAAAACCATATCCCTATTTAAATTGGATTCAGGCGCGGCATCCACTTTTGTTTTTAAGCTTGCGCGGAAAGCGTGATGTAGTTCCGCTTACTATTGATCTGCCCGAAGAAAAACCTTTTCTGTTAGTATCCGGCCCGAATGCCGGAGGAAAATCAGTTTGTTTAAAGACGGTAGGCTTGATTCAGTACATGGCCCAATGTGGCTTGCTGGTGCCGCTGCACGATAAATCTGCTGTCGGCATCTTCCGCAAAATTTTTCTGGATATTGGCGATCAGCAAAGTATTGAAAACGATTTAAGCACGTATAGTTCGCATTTACGGAACATGGCTTTCTTTCTGCAAAATACCAATGCGCAAACGTTGGTCTTGTTAGATGAATTGGGAGCCGGAACCGATCCGAACTTTGGTGGTGGTATTGCCGAAGCAGTTTTAGATGGCTTGCTGAATAGTGGCGCATGGGGAGTAGCCACCACACATTATTATAATTTAAAATTATTTGCCGAAGGTCATCCGCAAATTCGCAATGGAGCGATGTTGTTCGATACCAAACAACTTGGTCCGTTGTTTCAATTAGAGATAGGTAAGCCGGGTAGTTCGTTTGCATTAGAGATTGCACGCAAAACCGGATTGCCCGCCAAAACAATTGCTAAAGCCGAAGATATAATCGGGAAGGAACTTACCGGTTTGGAAACGTTGATGAAAACCGTGGCCGATGAAAAAGCGGCTCTGGAAAAACGACAACGTGAAATTACACAGCGCGAAAAGCAATTGAATCAAGCGGTAGAAAAATATGAATCGCTTTCGGATGAGTTGAGCGAAAAGAAGAAAACGATTTTAGAGAAAGCGAAACTGGAAGCCGCTAACCTTTTGAAAGAAACTAACCGCGAGATTGAGAAAACTATCCGCCATATAAAAGAGAACAAAGCCGAGAAGAAAGAAACCAAAAAAGTACGCGAAGGTTTACAAGATCTGGTGGAGAAAGTGAAACTACCATCAAAGCAAATTGTATCAACTGATAAAATTGAAACAGGCGATAGTGTGCGGTTGATCGGGCAGGAGGTAAGCGGTAAGGTAATTTCTATTAAAGAAGATGTAGCGCTTGTAGAATTCGGAAGTCTTCGCAGTTCAGTTAAACTAAAGCAATTGATTCGCAGCGATCAGGCTCCACAAAATGCTACTGTGGTAAAGGCCCGCGCGTTGGGTGTTGATGTAATGAAAAAGCAATCGCTGTTTACAAGTACGCTCGATATTCGCGGCAAGCGGGTGGAAGAAGTAAATGCAGTACTGGATCAGTTTCTGGACGATGCCATTTTGTTAGGCCATGCCGAAGTAAAAATCCTGCACGGCAAAGGCGAAGGCGTGTTGCGTAAAGTAGTGCGCGATCGGCTTAAGGCAACCAAAGGCGTAGCCTCATTTGCCGATGAACATGTGGATAGAGGTGGCGATGGAATTACTGTGGTGTTACTGAAATGAAAAAAAGCCACGCGTTTTGCGTGGCTTCAAATATCTTATAGAGATTTTTACAGCGTGAAAGTGAAAACCCAAGGGCCTTGAACTTCTTTTGTTCGAGCGGCATAGCCTTCACCATCAAAATCAAAAGTTAATGTAAGGGTTGATTCAGTAACTGTGTATGAAATAGCTAGTTCATCAGCAATAACACCCTTATCGCGGATAATTTGAGTTTCAACTGCCGAACCAAATTCCCAAGTTCCGCTAGCTTTCCAAGGACTCAAAGCTGGGCGAGCTGAAGTATTGTATGAAAATGGTGGAGTTCCTTTAGTGCCACCTAGTACAAGTTGAAAACCTGTGTAGTCACCAGTTCTTGAAACACCATCGAAAGTAACCGTACTTATTTTCCAGGTCTTTTTCAACTTATCAAACTGAACATCTTCAATTGGAGGTGCTGACGGATCATCAGGCTTACAACCCATATACGTACTCAACACTGCAGCCACGGCTAAAAAAGAAATCGCTCTCAGAATTTTCATGCTTTGGATATTAAAATCAACCTTAAACATAGTAAAAAGGGTTAGTTTAAAAAAACACAACCTGCGTTAAAAACGCTTTTTATGCGGTTAATCGCGCCTTATTCCGGTTTGTAACCGCTATTTATAATTTAAAATGTCCACTTTGGTGGCCGTTGCCGGATACTCGTGCTCCTGATTGCTGGCAATTAGCACCATGGTTTCGGCTGGTAGTGCGGCTAATTGTTGTTGATACCAGGCAATCGCTTTTTTATCGAGGTTGGTTGTCGGTTCATCCAGAAAAAGAATATCAACCTGCGAGTTAAACGCTAAACCAAGTTTTAACCGCTGCCGCATACCCGATGAAAAGTTGGCAATGGTCTTATCGTGCGCATGGCTCAACTCAAAGCTTTCGAGTAGCTCCTTTGTATTTTTTTTTTGACGCGGTTTCTTAAATCGAAAATGAAAGTCCACCATTTCAGTAAGCGTAAATTCATCAATCAGTTCCAGATACGGGGTTGCAATTGCCACGTGGCTAAAAATTTCATCGGCCGGAATAATCGCATCGCGCTGGCTGTAGATAATCTCACCTCTGCTGGGTAACATTTGGCCCCATAAAATCTGCAACAAGGTAGATTTACCCGAACCATTCGGGCCAACAATTGCATAACGGGTTTCGGTAAATTGAAAACTAAGGTTCTTAAAAATCCACTCGCGATTAAATCGCTTGCTCAGATCTTTGGCCTCAATCTTCATCAAGTGAAGTGTTGGTTGCAAAACCTTTCATTACTCCGCGTTCGCTGGTGCGTACAAAGTCCACGATGTAGTCGAGCTCGGGGCTGGCTGGCAGTTCTTGCTTAATTAGTTCAAGTGCCTTGGTATTGTTTATGCCTTTTAAAAAAATATACCGGTAAGCTTCCTGAATGTCGTTTATTATTTCTGTGGTAAATCCTCTTCTTTTTAAACCTACCGTATTTACTCCGGCATAAGCCAGCGGTTCGCGCGCGGCTTTGGTATAAGGTGGAACATCTTTGCGCACCAACGAACCGCCACCAATGTAAGCGTGAGCACCGATTTTAGAGAATTGCTGCACTGCACATGCACCACCAAAAATGGCGTAGTCATCAATAATTACATGGCCAGCTAACTGCACTGTATTTCCCAGAATACAATAGTTGCCCACTATACAATCATGACCAATGTGCGCATAGGCCATAATCAAGCAATTGCTTCCAATTACAGTTTTGTATTTATCTACTGTACCTCTGTTTATGGTCACACACTCGCGAATGGTGGTGTTATCACCAATTTCGGTTGTGGTTATTTCACCTTTAAACTTTAGATCCTGAGGTTCGCCAGAAACAACAGCGCCTGGGTAAATCTTACAATTCTTTCCAATGCGGGCACCTTCCATAATGGTAGCATTAGGGCCAATCCAGGTGCCATCTCCTATAACGGTATTTTTTTGAATTGTAGAAAAGGGCTCAATCACAACATTGTTGCCGATTTGCGCCTCTGGGTGAACATTACTTAATGGATACTTACTCATGAATCTTTTCTAACAATACTGGCTGTCATGGAGCCTTCACAAACTAAACTGTTACCAACATATCCGCGGCCATACATTTTGGCGATGCCACGTTTAATAGGCGCAATCAAATCGCACTGTATTACAAGCGTATCTCCGGGCAACACCATTTTCCGGAATCTGAAATTCTCAATACCCAAAAAGTAGGTCCAGTAGTTTTCAGGATCGGGCACGGTGTTAAGCACTAGAATACCTCCGGTTTGTACCATCGCTTCTACCTGTAAAACTCCAGGCATTACCGGATTACCAGGAAAGTGACCCTGAAAGAAAGGTTCGTTATAGGTTACGTTCTTTACGCAGGCTACTGTTTCGTTATCGAGGTAAATTACTTTATCGATAAGCAGAAAAGGGTAACGGTGCGGAAGTGTACCGGTAATTTTGTTGATGTCCATTACCGGAGGAAGACTTGGGTTATACTTAGGACGGCCTTTCTTGTCGTCTTCCTGCATCAGCTTTTTAAGCTTGCGGGCAAACGCTACGTTAGCCGCATGGCCAGGGCGCGCAGCAAGAATCTGAGCCTTTAACGGTCTTCCGGCCAAAGCCAGGTCTCCGATTATATCCAACAGTTTATGCCTTGCGGGTTCGTTGTTGTAACGAAGTTCAATGTTGTTCAGAATACCTTCCTTCTTTACTTCCACACGCGGTTTGCCCAACATTTTGGCAATGTTTTCCAACTCGTGATTTTCCACCACCCGATCTACAATTACAATGGCATTGTTCAAATCGCCACCCCGAATCAAGTTGTTTTTATAAAGCATTTCCAGTTCGTGCAAAAAGCAGAAGGTGCGGCACGAAGCAATTTCTTTTTCGAACTGGCGGATGTTAGTAATAGAAGCGTGCTGACTACCCAGTACCGGTGAATTATAATCGATCATTACCGTTACGCGGTAATCATCTAATGGCAAAGCGGCAATCTCTACATTACGGGCAGCTTCGCGATAGAAGATACTATCCTGCACTTCGTAAAAATCGCGCAACGCATTTTGCTCTTCGGTTTCGGCTTCTTTTAAAATATTTACAAACTGAATAGAGCTGCCATCCATAATAGGTGCTTCGGGGCCATCCAGTTGAATCAATACGTTATCTATTTCGAGGCCAACAAGGGCGGCCAGAGTATGCTCGATGGTACTTACGCGAGCCCCACTTTGTTCAATGGTTGTTCCGCGCGAAACATCTACCACGCGATCACAATCGGCATCAATAATAGGCATGCCGGGTAAATCAATGCGCTGAAACTTTATACCGTGGTTGGGTTTTGCCGGCAAGAAAGTCATGTTGGTTTGCACCCCGGTGTGCAGCCCAACCCCCGAAAGGGTTACTGACTTCTTGATAGTCTGTTGCTTGTGATTTAACGTCATAGCGTAAAAGTGCGCAAATTTAACGGGTTAGGTATCTATTACCAAACTGTTAAGCGGTTGATTACGCATTACCGGAGTCTGCTTCGGAAGGCACAAAACCCGCCATTTTCTTCTCCAGTTCGCGCAGGCGGTCGTTTAATTCGGGCAATCGTTTGAAAACGGCATACGACCGGAAGTAATCTTTTATTTCGAAAGCGGGGTAACCAATTATCTGCTGACCTTCTTCTTTTACAGATTTCGAGATGCCAGCCTGGGCACCAATCTGGGTACGATTGGCAAGCACCAAATGCCCGGCAATACCTACCTGGCCCGCAATCATGGAGTTTTCACCCACTTTTGTTGACCCTGAAATGCCAGCCTGGGCGGCTATAACCGTATTTTTTCCCACCTCTACATTATGCGCTATCTGAATTAAGTTGTCCAGTTTTACGCCTTGGCGGATAATGGTTGAGTCGCCAAACATGGTGGCACAGTCAATAACCGTATTCGCGCCAATGGTAACGTTATCTTCAATCAGCACATTGCCTAATTGCGGAATGGTTTTATAAGTGCCATCGCCTTGCGGAGCAAAACCAAAACCATCGCTGCCAATTACGGTGCCGGCATGAATTACACAGTTATTACCAATTCTTGAGTCGGCATAAATTTTTACGTTGGCATGCAGAATGGTGTTATTACCAACAATAGTATTGTCACCAATAAACACGTGTGGATAAATTTTTACGTTATCGCCAATTTTTACATTGCTGCCGATGTAGGAGAAAGCCCCACGGTAAATATTTTTTCCGGTTGTTGCCGTATCGCTTTGATAGGAAGGTTGCTCAATGCCATTCTTTTGAAATGAAATGAGCTTATGATATTCTTCCAGTAATACGGTGAAACTAGAGTATGGATCATCCACCAGGATGAGCGTAGTTTCAAGTTCTTTTTTTGGTTGGAAATCTTTTTTTACAATAACCGCACTGGCTTGTGTGGTGTAGATAAACTGCTCGTATTTGGGGTTGGAGAGAAATGCAACCTGCCCTTTTTTGGCATCCTGAATTTTAGCCAGCATCGATATTTTACCCGATGCATCACCCTTCACCTCTCCGCCCAACATGGTTGCAATTTGCGCTATGCTAAACTCCATAGGTTGATTTGCGTGTTACGAAACAGTTTTACGTTTTCTAAAAAAGTGCTTCTACAAAAATACGTTTTTAGGCCAGCATAAATAGTTTTTTTCAACGATTTTGCTAATCGCCTTTATGCTGGGCAGATCAGATGCGTGGGCAATGTCCAATACTTCTCCGCTGCGTGTAAGAATGTTAATGGATTTACCACCCGAAATGTAGGCTTCATTACTTACTGTTCCATACGAATACAAGTACTGCGTATCCTTTTGCAGAATGCCATACACCTGCCCTATTTCCTGACGCACTTTTTCTACTTCACTTTTTTTAATGGGGTTGCCAGAGAGCACAATTTGAAACAACTCCCGCTGAACCAACCGATTACATAAACCGGAAAGAATAGCATCGGCATGGTTGCGCCAGAGTTTAATTGCACCCCATATGTCGTGGTCATCCAGTTGTCCGAATAAATCGAGCAACTCTTTGTCGTTTGTAAAATCTTCAATGCGATAATCTTTTTTAAGCAAGCAGGTTAAGGCATCACTGGCTGGAAGCGGTTCTCCGGCCTGCACTAAATATTGCGCTCTTCTGATAATGTTTACCAACATGCGCTCTCCGCTTAATGCAGTTTTGTGCAGGTAAACCTGCCAATACATTAACCTGCGGGCATGTAAAAAATTCTCGATGCTGTAAATACCTTTTTCTTCTACTACCAGCTCATCGTTATGCACATTTAACATGGCCACAATTCTATCTACGCCAATGGTACCTTCCATTACACCCGTAAAAAAACTGTCGCGGGTTAAATAATCTAACCGATCAATATCTAACTGGCTGCTAATTAACTGATGAAAGAATTTACGCGGATAACTGTTTCGAAAAAACTGAATGGCCAGGTCTAATGCTCCGTTAAAGCGTGCATTCAATTCGCGCATAAAGAGATACGATATACTCTCGTGCTTAACTTCTTTTAGCAACGTTTCTTCCAGCGCATGCGAAAAAGGGCCGTGGCCGATGTCGTGCAAGAGAATGGCAACCTGAGCAGCTTCTGCTTCTGCATCTGAGATTTCTACACCTTTTTGTTGTAGCGTTTTCAATACCCGACCCATCAGGTGCATGGCACCTAATGCATGGTGAAAGCGCGTGTGATGTGCGCCCGGATAAACCAGATCGCTTAATCCTAACTGTTTGATGTAGCGCAGCCGTTGAAAATAGGGATGTTGAATCAAATCATAAATCAAATCGCCCGGTATGGCGATAAAACCGTAAACAGGATCGTTAATGATTTTCTTTTTGTTCAAGCAGCAGCCTTAGATTGATTTATATCGTTTAACTTAGAAGTTTCTAAAATTAACTCATGCAAAGATATAGCATTTTGTGGGCGGACGATGAGATTGATTTACTCAAACCGCATATTTTGTTTCTGCAACAACGCGGTTACGACATAACTCCAGTAAATAATGGTGCCGAAGCAGTAGAACTGAGTGAAGCCCGCCATTTCGATATTGTGTTTTTAGATGAACACATGCCCGGTATGTCGGGGTTGGAAGCACTTGCACAGATTAAAAACCATAAACCTAATCTGCCCGTGGTGATGATCACCAAAAACGAAGAGGAACAGATTATGGAGGAGGCTATTGGTGCCAAGATTGACGATTACCTGATTAAGCCAATTAATCCCAGCCAGATTCTGCTGGCCATAAAAAAAATACTGGATAACAAGCGCCTTGTTATTGAGAAGACAAACTCTAGTTATCAGCAGGAGTTCAGAAAAATAAGCATGGCATTTCTGGATGATATGAACCATGAACAGTGGGCTGACATTTATAAGAAATTAGTTTTTTGGGAATTGCAGATGGAAGAAGCCGACAACCGCGACATGGGCGAAGTGTTAGAAATGCAAAAGGTGGAGGCCAACGTTAACTTCTGTCGGTTTTTAAAACGCAATTACGAAAACTGGCTTAACAATCCGAATGTAGATAAGCCATTGCTCTCACATCAACTCATGAAAAAGAAAGTGTTTCCGGAGTTGAAGAGTGGCACACCTTGCTTTTTTGTGTTGATCGATAACCTTAGGTGGGATCAATGGAAAATTATTGAGCCTTTGTTAAGCGAATACTTCAACATTGAGCAGGAAGAATCGTATTATTCTATTTTACCTACCACTACTGCCTATGCGCGAAATGCCATTTTCTCGGGGCTAATGCCTTCCGAAATGGCGAAGACTCATCCCGACCTTTGGGTGGGTGAAGATGAGGATGAATCAAAAAATAATTTCGAAGATGATTTTCTGGCCAAACAAGTGCGCAAGAATAATCTGAACATTAAATTTTCATACAACAAAATTAAAAAGCTGGAAGAGGGTCGCGACCTGGCCGATTCGATCAACAACCTGTTTCATAACGATCTGAATGTAATCGTGTACAACTTTGTGGATATGCTTTCGCATGCGCGCACCGATATGGCCATGATACGAGAACTTGCACCCGATGAAGCCGCGTATCGATCGATTACAAAGTCGTGGTTTATGCACTCACCTTTGTTCGATATACTGAGAAAGATTGCTGAGAAAAAAGTAAAGCTGATTATTACAACCGATCATGGTACCGTTCGGGTAAAGCGACCATTTAAAATTGTGGGGGATAAGAGTGTAAACTCAAACCTACGATACAAGCAAGGTAAAAATTTGGGTTTTGATGGAGATAAAATTTTTGAAGCGCCTAAACCGGAGCGTTTCTTCCTTCCTAAAACCAATGTTTCAACGGCTTATGTATTTGCGATTGAAGACCAGTTTTTTGCCTATCCCAACAACTACAATTACTATGTGAACTTTTATAAAGATACTTTCCAACACGGTGGTGTAAGTCTGGAAGAAGTAATCATTCCATATATTTTGCTAACTTCGAAAAATGCCTGACGGTTGGGTAACGTGTGGTGATTCGATTGCCCTTTCGGGTTTGCCCGAAATAGCGAACGAATTGTTGCGTGTAGGGGAGGCACACAAAATTTGGTTGCTTGAGGGTGAAATGGGAAGTGGAAAAACAACCCTTGCTAAAATGTTGGTAAAACAATTAGGTATAGAGGATGCAGTTACTAGTCCTACGTTTTCAATTGTGAACCAATATGGGCGGGGTGAAAAGCAAGTTTATCATTTCGATTTTTACCGGCTAAAACGCGATACGGAAGCGCTTGATTTGGGTTTTGAAGAATATCTGGCATCAGGCAACCTTTGTTTGATAGAGTGGGCAGAAAAAGTAAGTGCATTTTTGCCACCCGAACGATTTGAAGTAAAAATTGAAACAGTTAACAACGATACAAGAGCGATTTATTATCGCATGCAGTCATGAGTGAGAAAAAGAAAACCGGTTTTGAGGCGCTCGCCAAATCTGGATTATATCCACAGGAAGAATTGATGCCGGTAAAAAAATCAAAGCGCTCGTTTTTTATTGGATTGCCCCGCGAAGTTTCGTTGCAGGAAAACAGAATTAGTTTAACTCCCGATGCAGTTGCGTTGTTAGTAAATAACGGCCATGAAGTTTGGGTTGAAACAATGGCAGGCGAGGGTTCAAAATTTTCGGATAAACAATACAGCGAAGCCGGTGCAAAAATAGTTTACTCACCCGATGAAGTTTATAAAGCTGAGTTTATTTTAAAAATTGAACCACCTACGCTGGATGAACTTGAATATTTCCGTCCTGGGCAAACATTAATTTCTGCTTTGCAAATGGGTAACCTGAAGCAAGAGTGTATAAATGTTTTGTTGAAAAAAAGAGTGACGGCATTAGCATACGAGTTTATTGAAGATAAAGTAGGGGGTATGCCCATTGTACGGGCCATGAGCGAGATTGCAGGCAGTACGGTAATGTTGATTGCAGCGGAATACTTAAGCACGGTTAATAAGGGCAAAGGAATAATTTTAGGTGGGATTACCGGAGTGCCACCCACTAAAGTGGTGATTATTGGTGCGGGTACAGTGGCCGAGTATTCCGCACGCGCGGCTTTGAGTTTGGGTGCAGAGATTCAGGTGTTCGATAACCATTTATATAAGCTGCGTAGAATCAAGCATACACTGGGGCATCAGTTTTATACTTCTACTATTGATACTATTACTCTAAGTGAAAGTTTAAAAAATGCGGATGTGGTAATTGGCGCTTTACGTGCAGAGAAAGGTAAGGTAAGGCACGTGGTGTCGGAGGAAATGGTGAAACAAATGAAGCCTGATTCTTTAATCATAGACTTGAGTATTGACCAGGGCGGATGTATTGAAACTTCTGAAACAACAACCTTAAACAGGCCGGTGTTTCGCAAGCATGATATAATTCATTATTGTGTGCCCAATGTAGCTTCGCGGGTAGCTACTACAGCGACAACTGCCTTGAGTAATATCTTTACACCTACTATCTTGCGAGCGGCTGAAGAGGGTGGTGTAGAGGAAATGATTTTTTCGCACAAGTGGTTTATGAAAGGTGTGTACACGTACAAAGGGTCACTTACCAATGAGTCCGTTGCGCGTAAATTTGGAATGAAATTTAAAAATATTGAGTTGCTGTTGGCAGCTCGCGTATAAATCACCTGCTTAGACCTATAAGGTTTTTAAAACCTTATAGGTCTTATAAAATCAAAGTTTCTGCAACGCCTCTTCATACGATTTTATCTTTGCCTCGGCATCGGCTTTTTTCTTACGCTCGGCTTCAATAACCTGTGGGGGTGCGCTTGATACAAAGCGTTCGTTTTCTAATTTTTTATTTACCGATGCCAAAAAGCCTTTCTGATACTCAAGGTCTTTAAGGAGGGTTTCTTTTTCTTTAGCGGCATCAACTTTTCCTTCCAACACCGCAACGTATTCGGTGGTGCCAACCAGCAGCGATGTGCCTACAGGTTTTTCTGAGCCACTCAATAAATCATTCAGGTTAGCCAGCTTCTTTGCAATTGACCAGAATTTCTGAATCTCAGTTTTGCTGCAATACAAAGTAATGGCTTCTTTGGGCGATAAACCTTTTGAGTTGCGCAGGTTGCGAACTTGTGCAATTAAATCAAATGCAACGGCTGCTTCGGAGATAACAGTAATATCAATTGAACCAACCTGCGGCCAGCTTGCTACAATAATATTTTCTTTCGCTTTGCGCGAAGCAAGTTCGTTCCACAGTTCTTCTGTAATGAATGGCATGAACGGATGCAGTACTTTCAATACAGATTCGAATAGCGAAACGGTTTTTAAGTAGGTAGCACCATCAATTGGTTTGCCGTATTCCGGTTTTATCATTTCCAAATACCACGCACAGAAATCATCCCATATTAATTTGTAAACTGCCTGCAACGCATCGGACATGCGGAACTTACTGAAGTGATCGTTGATCTCTAGCAGCGATTGGTTAAACTTCGATTCGAACCATTCAATGGCATTAGCACACTCCTGCGGTTGTGGCAATGATTGATCAACTTCCCAACCTTTTACTAGCCGGAACGCATTCCAGATTTTGTTGGCGAAGTTTCTTCCTTGTTCTACTAACTTTTCATCATACAACAAATCGTTACCGGCTGGCGAGCTAAACAACATACCCGTGCGCACGGCATCGGCACCATGCGTGGCTATTAACTCCAACGGATCGGGTGAGTTACCCAACGACTTAGACATTTTGCGTCCTTGCTTATCGCGCACAATGCCGGTTAAGTAAACATGCTCAAATGGTTTTTTGTCCATGTATTCGTAGCCTGCAATAATCATCCGGGCAACCCAGAAAAATAGAATCTCTGGTGCCGTTACCAACACATTGGTGGGGTAGAAGAAATCAAGGTCTTTGTTTTTACCAGGAATAATTTTTCCGGTAGTACTATCAAAGAACTCGTTTTTGAAGCCACCAAAAACTTCGATCGGCCATAGCCAGCTCGAGGCCCAGGTATCTAACACATCGGAATCTTGCGTTAAATCTTTTTCAGTTAGTGGACGACCACATTTTTGTGATCCAACCTTGATCGCTTCTTCAATTGATTCGGCTACTACAAAATCATTTTCGCCTGTACCATAATAATAAGCCGGTATGCGATGGCCCCACCATAACTGGCGTGAGATGCACCAATCGCGAACGTTTTCCATCCAATGGCGATAGGTGTTTTTAAACTTGGCTGGATGTAATTTGATTTCGTCTTCCTCAACGGCATCATAGGCCCGCTTCGAAATCTCTTTCATCTTAATGAACCACTGCAACGATAGCTTGGGTTCAATTACGGTGTTGGTTCTTTCTGAGCGACCAATGCGTGTAATAAATTCTTCTTCCTTAACCATGTGGCCGGCTTCGCGCAAGTCTTTTACAATTTCTTTGCGAACGACAAACCGGTCTTTACCTACATATTTTGGTAACTCACTTTTTTCGTTGATGCTACCATCATTATTAATGGTATCTATAATGGGCAGGTTGTGGCGTAAACCAATTTCGTAATCGTTTACATCGTGTGCCGGAGTAACTTTTAAACAACCTGTTCCAAATTCTTTATCCACATACGCATCGGCAATTACCGGTATCTCTCTGTTGATAAACGGAACAAGAATTTTTTTTCCGATCAGATGTTGATAGCGGGCATCAGTCGGGTTAACGGCAATGGCTACATCGCCCATAATAGTTTCGGGGCGTTGTGTGGCAATAGTAATCCAATCGTCTGCGGTATCTTTCACTTTATAGCGAATAGAATACAACATGGATTTTTCACCATCTTCTTTATACAACACTTCTTCGTTCGATACAGTTGTCTTCGCCTCTACATCCCAGTTAATCATACGCTGGCCGCGATAGATGTAGCCTTTGTTATACAAATCAACAAACACCCGAATAACGGCTTTGTAATAATCAGGATCCATGGTAAACGCTGTCCGGTCCCAATCGCACGAAGCACCTAACTTTTTAAGTTGTTCCAGAATAATGCCGCCATATTTCTCTTTCCATTCCCACGCATACTTCAAAAACTCATCGCGTGTAAGCTGCGATTTTTTAATACCCTTTTCGCGCAGCATCTGCACCACTTTAGCTTCGGTTGCAATGGACGCATGATCGGTACCCGGAACCCAACACGCTTCTTTGCCTTCCATGCGGGCCTTGCGGATGAGTATATCTTGAATGGTATTGTTAAGCATGTGGCCCATGTGCAACACCCCGGTAACATTGGGCGGAGGGATTACAATGCAAAATGGTTCTTTACCAGAACTTGAATCGGCTTTAAAAAAACCAGCCTCCATCCAATATTGGTACCATTTATCTTCAACTTCGGCTGGGTTATACTTTGTAGAAAGTGACATAAAACGCTAAAAACGAGGTAATAAGTCGGTAAAAATAATGAAAAATGCCATGCTGTAAGTGCAGGTTTAGCCTTTTGAAGAACAACAAATCCAACCTACAGGTGTTATTCGTATGTTTAGTAACTAATTCAGAATTTTAAACATGAGCAACGCCCCGTCAACCGTAGAAAACATCAACTCAGAGCAGATAGAATGGAAGCAGTTATGGAGCCTTGCGGCATTGTATGGCTCTATTGTTATCGGTTGGATTGCCTATCACCGCTATCAACCTAAATTATTAAATCAGTTTAACTTCACTGAGTTTACCTTGGCATTGATTACCGTGCAAGGTATTGTGTTGGTGCTAACTCCACCCATTGCCGGCCGTATTGGCGATCGGTTTCGATTTAAACAGGGTCAAGGTCATCGGCTTCCTATTATTTCATCGGGGATAAGTTTTGCGGCCATGATTTTTATGGCGGTAGCATTCACGTTATTGGGTAATCCGGGTGAGGTATTTCGCTGGATCTTACCTGTTCTGATTGTGCTCTGGTTAATCTCGATGAGCATCTTCACAAGTCCTGCACTTTCTACATTAGAGTTGTTTACGCCTGTAGATAAGTTGCCACGGGCCATGGCTATATTAACTATTGTAGGTAATTTGATTTATTCGCTGGAGCCGGTTATTGTTGATTTGATCGATTTCCTGGGCGCACCCATTACGTTTATGTTGGGTGGTGTAGTGGTGTTTGTATCAGGCTATGCATTGCGGAAAAACTCATTAAGTCTATTCAATAATAAAGAACATCGTCCGCGTACTGAATTTAAGTTTGATACCCAACGCTCCAATTACCTGTACATTTTAATTATGGGAATTGCGCTGGGGTTATCAACCACGGTACTTTTCAATTATTTCCCTGATTTATTGCAAGCTAACCTGAGTGGCATTACTAATCTGGAAGGTAAATGGTTAATCGTGCTGGTGTTGTTTGTGACGGCTCTGCTTTCATTACCCGTAAGTAACTATGTTAGTCGCCTCGGTACTTATAAATCTTTCTGGTGGAGTTTTTTGGTTAACTCCATTGCGTTAATACTTTTATTCTTAACAAGCTCGGCCGGGCTTACACTTCCTGTTTTGTTGATTTATACGGTATCATTCACGGTATTGTCCATCAGCTCGTTGCCACTGGCTATTGAAAAAGCAAACTATTACGAAAAGGTTTTTTGTGTGGGAATATTCTTTAGTGGTGTAGAGTTACCTGATGCAATTGTTGAAGTTATTCAGGCGATGGGTTAATTCCGGCCGCCATTCTTATCCGCCAGTTTGCCGGATATAAGTTATTGGTGCGATTGCCCAGGTGATTAACCCAACCTAAGTTTTGATTTTTATAACGAACTAATCCAAAACCTTTTAAGCCTTCGCTGATGGCCAACACATCTTTCCTTAAGTAGGCGATTGCCTCGCTTTCGTTAAGATCAGTTTTTTGAAAAGCTTCGGTGTTGATAAAGTTTGATAATGCAAAGGCATGTTCTGGTATCAGCTTATCGTGCTTTAGTTCGGCTACTGCGGTGCCTTTGCCCAGCGGGAAAAATAATTTGCTGATAAAATCTATATCGTTTAGCAGTGATTCTGGTATCTGAATAATTAAATCTTGTTGTTGTATCCAACGAAACTGTTCTGATGCTAATGTCCACGGTTTAAGACGTTCGATTATTTTAGTTGCCGGTGTATTAAATTTTGAATTCGACTTTAGCTTTACGCGATCAGCACTTTCTTTTTTAATCATAGCCGAAATAAAAAAACCTTCACCTTGCACGCGGTGCGGATAAAACCGATACCCGATTGCATTATTGGACGAGATAGTTTCGATATTCCACTCCGGGTTAAGCTTAAGGGAAACAAACTCCACATTATGTTCAGCGGCCAACGCCTTTAGATTTGCTTCGTTCTCATTTGCATTATAGGTACACGTGCTGTAAATCAATACTCCGTTTTCTTTCAATGCTGGCCATACATCATTTAAAATTCTCCGCTGGCGCTGGGCGCATAAGTTTATGTTCTCTTCCGACCATTCTTTACATGCTTCAGCATCTTTGCGAAATAAACCTTCACCCGAGCAGGGGGCATCTACCACAATTACATCAAAGTATCCCTTCAATTGTTGAAAGGCAGATGGATCGGAGTTTGTTACTACCACGTTCGGATGTCCCCACTTCTGAATATTCTCCCATAAGATCTGCGCCCGCGCACGAATCACTTCGTTACTAATCAGTAATGAATCGTTTGATAATAAACTAAGCAGATGCGTGGATTTACCACCGGGTGCAGCACATAAATCCAATACACGTAGCGGTTGCGTTAAATCGACAGTTTGTTTTAATACCTCTTCCAGAAAGAGTGAGCTGGCTTCCTGAACATAATAAGCACCAGCATGAAAAGTGGGATCAAGTGTAAATATGGGTCGCTCTTGTAAGTAAAATCCAAAATCACTCCAAGGTACGTGCGGCAATTCTGGTGAAAATTTCTTTTTAGGATTTACACGAATACTTACCGGGGCCGCTTGCGTGTGGGCTTGCACAAATTTACTCCAATCATTACCCAGTACATTTTCCATTCGGGTTTCGAATGCCTTAGGAAAAAAAAAGTGTGAGGACTGATTGTTCATGGTAATAATGCGCGGTTCAAGTAAAGTAAAAATTTTTGATTTAATCTATTTTGTTACATCAGATGCTGGCCCTGAAAGGGCACAATCCAAGAAGAGGCTGTCTCAAAAGGGCAGCCTCTTTGGTTTTATGAGAGGGCAAAAAAAAGAGGAAGCCGAAGCATTCCTCATTTAGTGCAAGTCGCTATCTTGCTTGTGTGCGCTAAATCAAA
>Ga0075163_10005600_pt1 | contig 16704 bp, 15 predicted proteins | sample JI1023141ADNA_FD_71478 | JGI IMG/M metagenome (GOLD analysis project Ga0075163, IMG submission 71478) | Wastewater effluent complex algal communities from Wisconsin, to seasonally profile nutrient transformation and Carbon sequestration -... | ecosystem: Engineered > WWTP > Effluent > Algae...
CCCGCGCCGACCAGCACGTAGATGTTGTCGAAGACCCGGATGCCGTCGATGAGCCGGATCACCGCCGCCAGCGCCAGTGTCGGCATCAGCATCGGCAGCTCCACCCGGCGGAAGGTGCGCCAGCCGCGGGCCCCGTCCATCCGCGCGGCCTCCCGGACGTCGGCCGGGATCGAGGAGTAGGCGAGGTGGAAGAGGAGAAGCGCGAACGGCGTCCACTGGAGGATCTCGATCACGCAGACGGTCCAGAACACCCAGCCCGGGCTCAGGAAGGCAGGCGAATTGCCGAACCACTCGAGGAGGTAGTAGGGCAGCGGCCCGACGAACTCGTGGAGCACCAGACGGTACATCAGGCCCATCATCGCGGGCGCAATCATGATCGGCAGGGTGAGGAGCGCGAGCAGCCACGGCCGCGCCTGCAGGAGCGGCGACAGGAACACCGCGAGGAAGAGCCCGAGCGCCACCTCGACCGTGGCGGTCAGCACGCCGAACCGCAGGGAGAACCAGACCGCGCGCCAGAACGCCGGGTCGGAAAGCACCGCGGCGAAGTTGCCGAAACCCGAAAGGCGCGGGGTGCGCAGGGTCTCGAAGGTCACGTCAGAAAGACTGTAGAAGACATTGAGGAGAGAGGGAAAACCGAGCAGCAGCAGGAGATAGAGCACCAGCGGCGTCGCAAGCAGCCGATTCTCCTGCGTCTTCGGAGCCATTATCTCGGTCCTCCCGCCGTGTGGCGCGCCCGCGCGGGCGAAGCTCCCGCGAAGGCGCCCGGTTCAGGTGCGGAACGTCACTTCCCGGCGAGGAACCCGGTCATGCCCTTGGTCGTGTTGGCGAGCGCCTGGTCGAGGCTCTGGGTGCCCGCCCAGTAGCCGGTGAACTCGGCCGCCTGGAGCTGGTAGATCGCGAGCGCATTGGCGCTGGTGCCACCCCGCATGACGTAGCCGTACCGGCTCGCGTACTCGCCGAGCGGCGCGAGGTCGGGTCGTTCACCGACCACCGCTTCGAGCGCCGCGCCGGTGAGCCCCGGAGCGCCGCCCGCCCGCGCGTAGATGGCCATCGCCTCGGGGGTGGCGAGCCACTGGAGGAAGCGTTGCGCACCCTCCTTGTGCTCGGCGGCGGCGTTCAGTCCGAGGCCGAGGCTGTGGACGTGGGTGAAACGACCTTCCGGGCCGGAAGGCGGCGCGATGGTGGCGGTGACCCCGGCCACCGCCGGCGCCTTCTCGGGATCGGTGAGCTCGGCCGCGGCGGCGTTCCACTGGACCATCGTGGCCACCTGCCCCGACGCATAGGCGGCGTTGGCCTCGGCGAACTCGTAGCCGGTGGAGTCGGGCGGCGTGGCGCCGGCGTCGTAAAGCATCTTGTAGAGATCGAGGCCCGTCCGGTAGGCCTCGGAATCGACGGTCACGTTGCCCGCCTCGTCCATCCAGTCGCCGCCATAGGCGCGGGGAAGCGACTGGAACACCATGATGTTGAAGAGCAGGTTCTTCATCTGCAGCACGGTGCCGTAGCGCGTCGGGCTGTCCGGGTTGACCGCCTTCGTGAAATAGAGCGCCGTCGCCGCCCAGTCGCGCCAGGTCCACTCGTCGGGAGCCTTCGGGGTCAGGGCCTCGCCGAGGTGCTCCTGCGCGATCTCGGTGTAGCGCGCGGCGGCGTCCGCGTCCGCCAGCAGCGCGTCGACGAGGTCCGTCCGGTAGTAGAGGAAGTGCAGCGACAGGTCGGTGGGCACGCCGAACTGCTTGCCGTCGAACTGCTGCGTGGCGAGCACGGACTCGCCGAAGGTCGTGGCCGCGGCGGGGCCGAGGTCGACGGGCGTCATGAAGGGAGCGTAGCGGCCGATCGAGTAGGTGGCGATCTGGTGCGCGTCGAACGCCGTGGTGCCCGCGGCGAGGTCGGCGGCGAGCTTGTCGTAGAAGCCGTCGCGCGAGGTGAAGAGAAGCTCCACCCGATCCTCGTCGGCGAGCCCTTCGCGGGCGTTGTACGCCTCGGTCGCCGCCCGGAGCGCGGTTTCCTCGGGGCCACCCGGCCACCCGAGGACCGTCACCTCCGCCAGCCCCGGCGTCGCGAGGGCAAGGAAGGCGAGCGTGGCCGGTATTGTCGTTGATCGCATGCGAGTCACTCCCTCTAAACCGCATCCTGCTTCGCGATGTCGGCCGCGCCGACGAGGCCCGCCCGGGTTCCCAGTGCCGCGGCGACGAGCCGCGGCCGACGGACGGGGGGCGTCGACGCGAGCGCCGCCTCGAGGCGCGCCAGGTATCCGTCGGCAAGCCCGATGCCGCCGCCCACGACGATAACGTCGGGCGCGATCGCGAGCTGGATGTTGGCGAGGAGACGCGACGTGCGGTGCGCCTGCCGGGACAGGATCGCCTCCGCCCACGCCTCCCCCCGCCCGGCGGCTTCGAAGACCCCGCGCGCGTCCATCCCGTGCCCCTCGCGCGCGGCCTCGGTCGCGACCCAGCGCCCGGCGATGCCGTCCTCGACGTGGGCGAACGCGCCGTCCTCGGGGAGGGGGTAGGCGATGCCGAAGTGGCCCGCGAGCCCCCCTCGGCCGCGCAGGAGCCGTCCGCCGAGGACGATGCCACCGCCGACGCCCGTGGAAACCGTGACGAAGGCCATGTCCGCGCCCTGCCCGGCCCCGTGCCGGTACTCGCCCCACGCCGCGGCCTGCGCGTCGTTGAGCGCGACGGCGGGGACGCCGAAACGGGCCCGCAGCCGCTCTTCGAGCGGGAAGCCGTCCGGGATGGCCAACGTGCCGGGGTTGAGCGCCGACCAGCGGCCGTCCGCGACGATGCCGGTGACGGCGGCAGCGACCCGGTCGAAACGGCCCGCCCAGGCCGCGGCCTCGCGGCCGGCGGCGTCGATCCAGATGTCGGGGCTCGCCGTGGCGTCCGTCGGCACCCGCGCTTCCGCGAGCACTTCGGCGCCCCGCACCAGGGCCGCGAGCGTCTTGGTCCCTCCCACGTCGAGGACCAGAACCGCCTCAGCCATCCTTGCGATTCCCCTCCGCCAACGCCTGAACGAACCAGCTCGTCACATGCTCGGTTCGTGTGATGGCCGACCCCACCACCACGGTGTCCGCCCCGAGCGCTCGGGCGCGCGCGGCCTGCTCGGGCCGGTGATAGCGCCCCTCGGCCACCGCGAAGCCGCCGACGCGCCTGAGCGCCGCCACCAGCTCGTAGTCGGGCTCGGCCGGCACGTCGCCCCCGGTGTAGCCGGACATGGTGCTGCCGAGTATGGCCGCGCCGGCGTCGTACGCCGCCTGGCCCTCCTCGGCGGTCGCGCAGTCGGCCATGGCGATCAGCCCGCGCGCGGCGATGCGCTCGATCAGCGGCTGCACCGCGACCGGGCGCGGTCGCCGGGTGGCGTCCACGGCAATGATGTCCGCGCCCGCGTCGGCGAGCGCGTCGACGTCCTCGAGATACGGCGTGATTCGCACGGGAGAGTCGTCGAGGTCGCGCTTGATGATCCCGATGATCGGCGCGTCCGTCGCGGCACGTACGGCAACAACGTTCGCCACCCCCTCGATCCGAAGGCCCGCCGCGCCGCCCGCGAGGGCTGCCAGCGCGAACGCCGCGACGATCTCCGGGCGATCCATCGGCCCGTCGGGAACGGGCTGGCACGAGACGACGAGCTTGCCCCTCAGTCTGTCGAGCATCGGCTTTCCTCCCCATGAGGGTAATGCCACGAAAGGCTGCGTCTGCAAACTGGTATTTGACTGGTCTAGCGGATGAGATCCACGGTAAAGTCGTACACCTCGCCGAGATAGCGGGTTTCGGTGAATTCGACGGGGACGCCCGTCGCGGCGAAGCAGCGCCTTTCGATGCTGAGCATCGGAGCGCCGGGAGCGCAGTCGAGATGGCGCACGTCCCGCGGTCCCGCCGCCACGGCGCGGAGCCGCTCCGTCCCGCGCACCGGCCGCAGGCCCAGGGTGTCGAGCGCGGCATAGAGCGACTCGCCGACCATGGACGGATCGGGCAGGATCGCCCGGGGGAGCGCCGCGCGCTCGATGGCGACAGGCTTCAGGTCGGCCAGACGCACGCGCTCGATGCGCACCACGCTCGCGTTCCCTTCCAGCCCGAGCGCCGCCATCTCGGCCTTGGTCGGCCGCGCCACCATGCTCGCGATCAGGACCGCCCCGGGTGTCCGGCCCCGCGCCCGCATGTCCTCGGAGAAGCCGACCAGTCGCGAGACCGACTTCTCCAGTCTGCGCGCCACGGCCGTCCGGGCGCCCTGCTGGCGTGCCACGAGGCCGTCCTCGCTCAGTGCGCCGAGGGCGCGGCGGAGCGTCATCCGCGAGACCCCGAGTTTGTTCGCGAGAAGGCGTTCGCTCGGCATCGGCATGCCGGGCCGGATCAGACCTTCGGCAATGGCTGCTGCGATCTCGTCCCGGATGCTGATCCAGATCGGCTGAAGGCCACGCTCGACCAGGCATTGCTTGAGGCGCCCCGTCAATTCCTCGATGGGGCCGTCCTTGTCGGTTCTCCGATGCACATGCCGTTCCAACATCCTGTGCCGCCTCGTCCCCGGCTACAACAGCTTCGGATCGGTGACTATAGCGGCGAGGTCCGCTCGCTGGACGACCCGTCACGCCGCCACTACCATGGTGAGCGCGTTTTCGCGGAGGAGAAGGTGAAGCTCGCCCTTTTCGGCGTCGGCCACTGGCATGCCGGGATGCACGCCGCAGCGGCACGAGTCGCCGGTGCCGAGATCGTCGCAGCCTGGGATCCGGCGTCCAAACGTGCGACCGAATTCGCGTCGGCGCATCACTGCCCGGCCGTCGGAGCCATTGACGAGGCGCTGGCGTTGCGGCCGGAACTGGCGGTGGTCATGGGGCGCCCGGCCGAGATGATGGCTCTGGCGGAACGCTTTGTCGCCGAACGACTGCCAGTGCTGGTCGAGAAGCCGGTCGGCGTCTCCGGCGCCGCGCTGCGACCGCTGGCCGAAGCGGCGGAGCGCGAGCGCGCCTTCGTCGCCGTCGCGCTCGCCCACCGGGTCGGGCCGTTGCCCGGCGCGGCCCGCGCGCTCGGACAGGCCGGTCGTCTCGGTGCGCTCTCCCATTCCAACTTCTGCCTGATCAACGGCCCGCCGGAGCGATACGTGCAGGATGGCTGCGGGTGGGTGCTCGACGCCGCGGCCAGCGGCGGAGGTGTCCTGCGCAACCTCGGCATTCACGGGGTCGACGCGTTCCTCGGACTGGCCGGGGAACAGGACGTCGCCATCGAGCACGTCGCGTTCGGCCGGCCTCTGCACGGAACACCGGTCGAGGACTACGCGCTCGTCGTGCTGCGGGCCGCCGACGGCGCCGTGGGGATCGTCGAGACAGGGTACACCTTCGCCTCGATGGCGGGCGGCAGCTTCGAGTGGCGGGTCTCGGCGAAGAACGCCACCCTGATCGACACCGGCGACCGGCTGCGGGTCGCGACGCTCGACGACTGCGAGAACCGGGACGTCGCGGCGACGCCGCTCGCGCGGCGCTACGACACGCTGATGGCCGACACGATCGACCGCGTGAGGTCGGGACGGCCGCCGGCGGTCACGCTCATGGACCATTGGCGCGCCATGGACCTTATCGATCGCTGCTATGCTGGAGGTGGCTGAGATACTGCGGGTCGGGATCATCGGGGCGGGCCACTTCGGCGCCGCCCATGCGCGGGCGCTCGCCGCGGTCGGCGCCGCGCGGCTCGTCGCCGCGTGCCGCAATGACGAAGCGGGGCTCGCGGCGTTCTGCGCCGAGTTCGGCTGCGAGGGCTACCGTGACTATCGCGACCTGCTGGCCGATCCCGGGATCGACGCGGTCGTCGTCGCCTTGCCGCACCAACTGCACGCCGAGGTGGCGATCGCCGCCGCCGGCGCGGGCAGGCACGTCATGCTCGAGAAGCCGCTCGCGCCGACTGTCGCCGAGTGCCGGCGCATCGTCGCTGCCGCCGACGCCGCCGGAGTGACGCTGATGCCCGGCCACACCATGCGCTTCACCCTGCCGTTCCTCGCGGCGCGGCGGATCATCGAGAGCGGCGAGATCGGGCGGATGCGCTTCGGCTCGAGCCGGATGATCAAGCTCTGGATGGAGGAGAACCGCCGCGACTGGCACCTCGATCCGGAGCGCGGCGGGGGGATGCTCTTCACCGCTGGCATCCACGCCCTCGACCGGCTGATCGGTCTCGCCGGGCGCCGGGCGACCCATGTGAGCGCCGTCGCCGCCACCGCCTTCCACGACCAGAAGGCCGACGACAGCGCGCTCCTCGTCCTCCGCTTCGGCGACGACGCCGCCGGGCATGTGGCGAGCATCGGCTACCGCGACGGCGCGTTCATCTCCGGCGACGAGATCGTCTGCGACGAAGGCGTCCTTCGGGTCGACTTCTTCAGCGGCGTCGAGATCGGCCGCGACCAGCGGTGGAAGGCGGTGCCGGGGTCGTTCGAGGACGACATCGCCGGGCGCGCCCTCGAGCGGCAGTGGCAGGCCTTCGCGGAGGCGGTGTGCGCAGGCTCGCCGCCTCCCGTCACCGGCGAGGACGGGCTGCACGTCGTCGCCTGCATCGAGGCGGCCTTCCGCGCCGCCCGCGAGCGCCGCGAGGTGGAGGTGGAGAAGTCGGTGCCCCGCTGACGCCACTGGCGATCGAAGTCAGGCAGCCCGGCCATAGTCGAGAAATGCCTCGATCCGGTCGCGCCAGGGTTGGATATCGAGTCCGTTCGTCGCCAGCCACGCGCTATCGTAGTAGGTCGACGCATATCGGTCGCCGCTGTCGCAGATCAGCGTGACGAGGGCCCCCGTCCGGCCTTCGCGCGCCATTCGAGCGGCGCTCGAGAGGAGCCCGAAGAAGTTCGTGCCGGTGGAGCCGCCGCCCCGGCGGAACAGCCGCTCCGAGAGGACGTGCGCCGCCGCGATCGAGGCGATGTCGGGCACGCGGATCATGTGGTCGATGACTTCGGGGAGGAACGATGGCTCGACGCGGGGGCGGCCGATGCCCTCGATCCGGCTGCCGGGGGCGGTGAAGCCGCGGTTGCCGCTCTTCCAGGCGTCGTTGAAGGCCGATCCCTCCACGTCCACCACGCAGAGCCGGGTCGCGAGGTTGCGGTAGCGCAGGTAGCGCCCGATCGTCGCCGAGGTGCCGCCGGTGCCGGCACTCATCACCACCCATTCGGGAACCGGCTCTCCGAGCAACAGATCGATGGCCTGCCGGGCCCATTCGCGGTCGGCGCCGACCGCGAATGGGCAACGGCGCGCCGTCGAGGTCGAGCGTCGGCTCAGCCATCGGTGCTGCCGATCCAGACTTTGGGTGAGCGGACACCGGGCCGGACCTCGCCGCTCGTCACGATCGGCTTGCCTCGCCAGATGGCTGGCTGGGTCGTCACCGGCGCGGGACCGGGGAAGCGGCCGGCGACGCTCCATGCGCGGCGTTTCGGGTCGTAGGCGAGGATCTCGGTGTTGAAGCCGGTGTGATGGCCGGTGATCAGCTCCAGCGCGGCGCCGAGCTTTTCCGATTCCGGTGTGCCGGGCTGGAGCCTGGCGCGCTCGGCGGCGATCCCGGTGACGAGATCCCAGCGCGCGACGTCCTTGTCGCCGCCGACGATCACGAGGCTGTCCCCGAGCCCGAAGCCCGCGCCGGCCATCGCCGGGAAGGGCATGTCCGGCAGCGTCTCCCACGTCGCCGTTGCCGGGTCGAAGGCGAACGCGTCCGCGTGGATGTGCCAGGCGCCGCCCTCCTGTGTCCGGCCGGTGGCGACCACGACCTTGCCGCCGACGGCTGCGACGACGGCGGTGTCGCGCGCCTCGCCCGGCCAGCTCGGCAGCGCCTGCCAGCCGGCGTCGAGCCCGTCGAGGTCGAGCGCGAGGAAGTCCTTGCCCGCCTGATAGTAGACGGTGCGCCCGAGGAGCGCGGCGCCGCCGGAGCTGCTGGCGGCGGGCAGAGGCGGATAGGACTTGAAAACAACCTCCCGCCTCGCCGGATCGAAGCGCGTCAGGAAGACGTCGGCGAACGTCGCAACCGATGCGAGCTTCGAGCCGTTCGGCCCGCCCGCGAAGCCCTCGCCCCCGATCACCAGCACCCCCTCCGGCAGGCTCACCGCCGCGGCGTAGCCGACCGCGTCGGGCATGGCGAAGGACTTGTCGAGCCAGGTCTCCCGGGCGAGGTCCATGACGAAGAGCTCGTTCCAGTAGACCTTGCCGAGGCTCGCCGCCGCGAGCGTCGTCTTGCCCGGCTCGGGCAGGTTGGCGCCGCCACCGACGAGAAGCCAGTCGCCTTGCACGCCGACGATCGGCCCGGCGAGCCCGATCTGCCGCCACCAGCTCTCTCCGACCGGGATGGCGGCATTCCAGGCGCCGGTGTTGGCCGGGATGGGCGGCAGCTCCCTCCAGGTCAGCGAGAACGGTGCCATGCTTCGTCTCCGTGTCGAAAGGTCGTCGCGCGGAGCGGCCGTCGCGCTCCCCACGTGGGTCGGGTCAGTCGTCGAGGGTGCCGATCCACACCTTCGGCGAGCGGACGCCGGGGCGGATCTCGCCGCTCGGCAGGATGAGCTTGTCCTGCCAGACGACGGGCTGCGTCGTCACCGGCGACGTGCCGGGGAAGCGCCCGGCGACGCTCCATTCGCCGTCTTCCGTGTCGTAGGCGAGAATCTCGGTGTTGAAGCCGGTGTGGTGGTCGGCGAACATCTCAAGCGCGGCGCTGAGCTTCTCCCGCTCGGGCGTGCCCTCCTCGAGCTCGCTGCGCTCCGCGGCGACGCCGGTAATCTGGTTCCAGCGTTCGACGTCCTTGTCGCCGCCGACGATCACGAGGTTGTCCCCTACCCCGAAGCCCTCGCCCGCCATCGCCGGAAACGGCATGTCGGGCAGCTTTTCCCAGGTCTTGGCCGCCGGGTCGAAGGCGAAGGCGTCCTTGTGGATGTGCCAGACGCCGTCCACCTGAACGCGCCCGGTGGCGAGCACGATCTTGCCGTCCACCGCGGCCGCGATCGCGGTATCGCGCGGCTCGCCGGGCCAGGCGGGCATCACCTGCCAGCCGGCGTCGCGCTTGTCGAGATCGAGCGCGTAGAAGTCCTTGCCGGTCTGGTAGTAGACGGTGCGGCCGACGAGCGCGGCGGCGCCGTAGCTGCTGGCGGCGGGGAGCGACGGATAGGCCTCGTAGGAGACTTCCTGCGTCGCGGGGTCGAAGCTCATCAGGAAGACGTCGGCGAACTTCTTGACCTCGGCGAGCTTCGAGCCGTTCGGCCCTCCCTCGTAGCCTTCGCCGCCGATCACCATCACCCCTTCGGGCAGGCCGATCGTCGCGGCATAGGAAAGCGCGTCGGGCATGGTGAAGGACTTGTCGAGCCAGGTCTCCCTGGCGAGGTCGAGGACGAAAACCTCGTTCCAGTAGACCTTGCCGAGGGTGGTGGCCTCGTTCGAGGTCTTGCCCGGCTCGGGGAAGTTGGCACCGCCGCCGACGAGGAGATAGTCGCCATGCACGCCGGTGATCGGGCCGGCGAGCCCGAGCTGCCGCCACCAGGTCTCGCCGACCGGGATGGCGTCGCTCCAGGTGCTGGCGTTGGCCGGGACCGGGGGCAGCTCCTCCCAGGTCAGCGAAACGTCATCGGCGAGCGCCGGGGCAGCCCAGCCGAGCGCCAGGACGAGACCGAGCGCAGTCAGGGACTTCATGGGACGAGGCATCGTATTCTCCTTGTTGACGCAATCGGTTGGTCGGCGGCATCACTCCGCCGCGCGAACTTCTCTGAAGGAGGGCGCGTTGCCAGCTCAGTCCAACGGCGCGCCGCCGCGCCAGACGCCCCCGAGCGCGAGGTCGGCGTCAAGATGCACGAGGTCGGCGGCGAGCCCCGGCGCTAGGCGGCCCATCCGGTCGGTGGCACGGAGCGCCGCCGCCGGGGCATGGGTCGCCATGCGCAGCGCCTCCGGCAGCGTCAGCCCGACGTCCCGCACCATCACCCGGATGACGCCGGGAAAGTCGACGTCCGCCCCGGCGAGGGTGCCGTCCTCGAGCGTCAGCCGCCCGTCGCGCCGGAGGATGCGCCGCCCGTTCAGCGTAAACTCCGTGATGTCGGTACCCGCAGGCGCCATGGCGTCAGTGACGAGGAACACGCTGTCCGTGCCCCGCTTCGTGGCGAGCGCCGCGCGCATCGATTCCGGTGCGACGTGAATGCCGTCGGCGATCAGCCCGGCGGAGACGCCCGCGTCGTCGAGCGTCGCCCCGACCAGCCCCGGCTCGCGGTTGCCGAGCTGGCTCATGGCGTTGAAGAGGTGCGTCACCATACGTGCGCCCGCACCGAACAGCGTCCGCGCTTCGGCGAGGGTGGCTTCGGAATGCCCGAGGCTGACGATGGCTCCCGCCTCCACGAGTGCCGCGACCTGCCCGGCCGTGGCGCTCGCCGGCGCCAGCGTGACGACGAGCGCCGGGAGCCGGGCGGCGGCGTCGCACAGCATGTCGAGATCGTCCGGCGTCATCGGCCGGATCAGCCGGGGGTCGTGCGCGCCCTTGCGCCGGAGGTCGAGGTGCGGCCCCTCGAGGTGTAGCCCGAGAAACCCCGGCACGCTCCCCGCCGCGGCGACCCCGGCCTCGATGGTCGCGCGCGTCGCCTGCGGAGTGTCGGTAATCAGCGTCGGCAGGAGCCCGGTGGTGCCGAGCCGGCCATGCGCCGCGCAGATCGCCGCGATCCCCTCCACGTCGGGCTTGTCGTTCAGGAGGATGCCGGCACCGCCGTTCACCTGGATGTCGATGAACCCCGGGGCGAGCGTTCCGCCGTCGAGCTCGACCCGCGCGCCATCGGGGGCTTCGGCCGCGGGAACGATCGCCATGATCCGCCCGTCCTCGACGACGAGGGCGGCATCCTCGTGGAGCCGGTCGCCGTCGAAGATCGCCGCGCCGATAAAGACGGTCACTGCCGTGGCTGCGCTCATCTCGCTGTCCTGCCTGATCCTTGCGCTGCGCTCACACCGTCTCCGTCACCTTGCGCAGGTGCGGCGGCGTGTCGGGGTTGAAGCCGCGCCGCCGCGCCAGCGCCTCGATGAAGCGGTAGAACGACGCCGCCAGCACCAGCGGCGCGGTCAGCGCGTGCACGCCCTCGACCGAGGGCAGCACCTTGACCGCGTCGCCCGCGCCCTTCGCGGTCAGGAACACGTCGGCCCCCTGCCCCGCCAGCCGGTCGGCGGTGGCGATCACCTGCTGCAGCGCCGCGTCGTCGACCCCGAGCGCCAGCACCGGGAAGCCCGCCTGCACCAGCGCCGCCGGCCCGTGCAGGACCTCGGCCGCCGAGTAGCTCTCGGCGTGAATGCCGCTCGTCTCCTTGAACTTCAGCGCCATCTCGTTGGCGATGGCGAAGCCCGGGCCCCGCCCGAGCACGAAGGCCGAGTTCGCGCGCACCAGCCGTTCAGCAAGCGGCGTCCAGTCGCAGGCGAGCGCCGCGGCGAACTGGTCGGGCAGCGCCGCCACCGCCGCGCGCAGCTCGTCGTCCTCGCGCCACTCGGCCACCAGCGCCAGCGCCGCCAGCACCGAGGTGATGAACGTCTTGGTGGCGGCGACGCTCTGCTCGACGCCCGCCCTGAGCGGCAGGCTGTGGTCGCAGGCCCCGGCCATCGGCGAGTCGGCGACGTTGGTGAGCGCCACCGTCAGCGCCCCGCCGGCGCCGGCGCTCTTCATCATCTCGACGATGTCGGGGCTCTTGCCCGACTGCGAGATGCCGACGCAGACCGCCCCGTCGAGCTTCAGCGTCCGCCCGTAAATCGAGGCGACCGACGGCCCCACCGAGGCGACCGGCACGCCGGCGACGAGCTCGACGGCGTACTTCAGGTACGTCGCCGCGTGGTCGGAGGACCCGCGCGCCACCGTCACCACCACCCGCGGGACGGCCGCCCGCATCGCCGCGCCCGCCGCCACCACGTTGTCGCGCGACTCGGTCAGGAACCGCTTTGCCGCGGCCGGGATCTCCTCGACCTCGGCGTGCATCAGGGACTTGGTCTCGCTCATGGGATTCTTGCCTCCTGTTCGGCCGGCGCTCTCGGCCCGGCCGCAAAGTCGTCGAGGTCGTTGCGGATGCACGCCTTGAAGTGGCCTGGGGCGATCTCGCGCAGCGCCGGAACGTCGCCGGCGCAGGCAGGAAGCGCCGCCGGGCAGCGGGTGCGGAAGACGCAGCCCGACGGCGGGTTGGCCGGGCTCGGCACGTCGCCCTTGAGAACCTGGCGGTCGGTCTTGGCTTCCGGGTCGGGGATCGGGATCGCCGAGAGGAGCGCGCGGGTGTAGGGATGCTGCGGGCTCGCGTAGAGATCCTCGCTCGACGCGATCTCCATGATCCGCCCGAGATAGAGCACGATCACCCGGTCGCAGATGAACTCGACCACCGCGAGGTCGTGGCTGATGAAGAGCATCGTCAGCCCGAGCCGCTGCTGCAACTCGCGCAGCAGGTTGACGACCTGCGCCTGGATCGACACGTCGAGCGCCGACACCGGCTCGTCGGCGACGATGAACTCGGGCGCGAGCGCCAGCGCGCGGGCGATGCCGACGCGCTGGCGCTGGCCGCCGGAGAACTCGTGCGCATAGCGGTTGTAGGCATCGGCCGGCAGGTCGACGTGCTCGAGCGCCTTGCGGGCGCGCTCCTCCCGCTCTTTCGCGGTGCCGATCTTCTGGATCTTCAGCCCCTCGGTCAGGATCTCGCCGATGGTCATCCGCGGCGACAGGCTCGCGAAGGGGTCCTGGAAGATGTACTGCATGCGCGGCCGCTGGCGGCGCATCTCGCCGGGCGAGAGCGTCGTGAGTTCGGTGCCGTCGAAGGTGACGGTGCCCGACGTCGGCTCGATCAGGCGCAGGACGGCGCGGCCGATTGTGGTCTTGCCGCTGCCCGACTCGCCGACGAGCCCGACGACCTCGCCCTTCGCGACGTCGAAGGAGATGTTCTCGAGGATGCGCAGCGTCGTGCCCTGCGACGGATAGTGCTTGGCGAGGTCGCGGACGGCGAGCAGCGTCTCGGTCATGGACGGACCTCCTGCCAACGGATGCAGCGGGCGTGGTGGTTGTCGCTCACCGCGGCGAGCGGCGGGACGGCGGCGCGGCAAGCGTCGATGGCGTAGCTGCATCGCGGCGCGAACGAACAGCCCTTGGGCAGGTTCCTGAGGCTCGGAACCATGCCGGGGATGGCGTTGAGCGTCTCGCCGGCCTTCTTCATGCGGGTCGCGTCGCCGAGCTTCGGCATCGATTTGAGGAGCCCGACCGTGTAGGGGTGGCGCGGGTTGCGGAACACCTCGCGCACCGGTCCGTCCTCGACGAGGCGGCCCGCGTACATCACCGCGACCCGGTGGGCGACCTCGGCGACGACGCCGAGGTTGTGGGTCACGAACAGCATCCCCATCCCGGTGTCGCGCTGGAGTGCCTGCATCAGCTCGAGGATCTGCGCCTGGATGGTGACGTCGAGCGCCGTGGTCGGCTCGTCGGCGATGAGCAGCATCGGGTCGCAGGCGAGCGCCATGGCGATGGTGGCGCGCTGGCGCATGCCGCCCGAGAGCTCGTGCGGGTACTGCCCCGCGCGGCGGCGCGGGTCGGGGATGCCGACCTTCTCGAGCAGCGTCACCGCCGCGTCCCACGCCTCGCCCTTCGGCGTGCCGTGGTGGACGCGCATCGGCTCGGAGATCTGGTCGCCGATGGTGTAGACCGGGTTGAGGCTCGTCATCGGCTCCTGGAACACCATGGCGATGTCGTTGCCACGCACCTGCCGCATCGCCTCCTCGTCGAGGGTGACGAGGTCGCGCACCGTGCCGTCCTTGCCGCGGAAGCGGACGCTGCCCGCGGCGATCGCGCCGACCTTGCGGGCGAGAAGCCGCATCACCGACAGGCTCGTCACCGACTTGCCCGAGCCCGACTCGCCGACGAGCGCCACCGTCTCGCCCGGGCGGATCGTGAGGTCGAGGTCGTTGACCGCGGTAATCGTGCCACTGCGCAGGCGGAACTCGGTGCGCAGACCGTCGATCTCGAGGATCGGGTCGGTGCCGGTGGCGATCGCGTTCACTTCAGCCCCACCTTGCGCAGGATGTCGTCGACGCCCTTGGCCTCGGCGTCGTTCAGCGGCTGGCGCGGGCGGGCCATGGCGTTGGTGTCGATGATCCCGAGGCTCCGCATCGCGGTCTTGAAGCCGCCGACGCCGGTGGCGCCGCCGCTGACCCGGCCCGCGGCGACCCAGACGATCTCGAAGAGCCGGCAGAGCCGCTCCTGCTCCTTCTTCGCCGCCGCCCAGTCGCCCTTCTGCGCCGCGTCCCAGAGCCGGACGTAGCCGTGCGGATCGACGTTGGCGAGGCCCGGCACCACCCCGTGCGCGCCCATCTGGAGCACGCTGTCGACGACGATCTCCGACCCGGTCATCAGGAAGAAGTCCTTGTCGTCGGCGAGGTCGAGAAGCACGTAGCGGAAGTTGCCGTCGTCGCCCGAGCTGTCCTTGAGACCGGCGAGCGCGCCCTCCTTCGCCAGCGTCACCACGGTCTGGCGCGTCAGCTTCACATGGACGCAGACCGGGATGTCGTAGGCGATGACGGGCAGGTCGAGCGCGCCGCGCAGGATGCGGAAGTGCTCGAGGATCTCGGACTGGCTGGTGATGGTGTAGAAGGGCGCCGTCGCCACCACCGCATCGACCCCGATCGACTGGGCGGTCTTCGCGTGGCCGATCACCCGGTCGGTGGCGGGGTCGAGGACGCCGGCGATGACCGGCACCCGGCCGCTCACCACCTTGACCGTGTGCTCGAGGATCTTCCGCCGGGTCGCCTCGTCGAAGAACGTCACCTCGCTCGTCGAGCCGAGCACGAAGAGACCGTGGCAGCCGCCGTCGATCAGGTGCTCGAGCACGCGGGTGTAGGACGGGTAGTCGACCGAGAAGTCGGCGTTGTACGGGGTGACGACGGGGGGCACGACGCCCTGAAACTTCGGCATTTTCTGTCTTTCCTGTCCTTAGAGGTCGGCACGGGGGTCGAAGGCGTCCCGGAGGCCGTCACCGATGAAGTTGATCGCGAGCACCGTCACCACCAGCGCGCCGCCGGGGAACAGCCACTGCCAGGGGAACTGCTCGAGAACCGCGGTCGAGCGCGCGGCGTTCAGCATGTTGCCCCAGCTCGCCGCGGGGGGCGGCACGCCGAGGCCGAGGAACGAGAGCCCGGCCTCGAGCAGGATGGCGTTCGCCACCTGCAGGGTCGCATAGACCACGAGGATGTCGATCGAGTTCGGCAGGCCGTGGCGGAAGAGAAGGTGCCCCATCCCTGCCCCCATGCCGCGCGACGCCATCACGAAGTCACGCTCGCGCAGCTCGAGCAGGCGGGCGCGAACCATCCGCGACAGCACCGGCCACGAGAGCAGCGCGATCACCACCACCGTCGACCAGATGCCCGAGCCGATGATCGAGGCGAGCACGAGCAGGAAGATGATCGGCGGCAGCGTCATCGCGAGGTCAACGCTGCGCATGGCGATCGCATCCGCCCAGCGTCCGCCGAAGGCCGAGATCGCGCCGACGAGAAACCCGATCGCGGTCGAGAGCACCACCGAGGAAACAGCGACGAGGAGCGAGATGCGCCCGCCCTCGAGCGTGCGGGCGAAGACGTCGCGCCCGACCCCATCGGTGCCGAACCAGTGCGTGGCCGACGGGCCGGCGTTCATCGCCATGAGGTCGATGTCGTTCGGCTTGTAGGGAAGCCACAGCGGGTAGGTGAGGATCGCGAGCAGCATCGGGACGAGCACCGCCAGCCCGAAGAGCGCGGCCCGGTTGTCGACGAAGCGGACGATCGACCGCGCCAGAGGACCGGAGGCGGAGAGGGTGAGAGCGCTCATGTCAGGCCACCTTGATGCGCGGGTCGACGACCGCATAGGTGAGGTCGGTGAGGATGTTGACGACGATCACGGCGGCGCCGATGACGAGCGTGGCGCCCATGATGACCGGATAGTCGCGGCTCCCCACGGCGTCGACGAGCAGGAGCCCCATCCCCGGCCAGTTGAAGACGGTCTCGATAAAGATCGCGCCTCCGACCGCGAGGCCGATGGTCGAGCCGATGAGCGTGACGACCGGCAGCAGCGCGTTCCTGAGCGTGTGCTTGACGATCACCCAGAACTCCTTGACGCCCTTGGCGCGCGCGGTCCGCACGTAGTCCTGGTTCAGGACCTCGAGCATCGATGCGCGGGTGTAGCGCATGATGAGCGAGGTGTATCCGACCGACAGCACGATCGCCGGAAGGATCAGGTGGTGGAGCAGATCGAGGAGCGAGAACGGCGCCGCCGGGGTCAGCATTCCCCCCGACGGGGTCCAGTTCAGCCGCACCGAGAACACGTAGAGCCCGAGGAGCGCGGTCAGGAAGGCCGGGCTCGAGATGCCGACGAGCGCCAGCACCGACAGCGCGAGGTCGGGCAGGGTGTTGCGGCGGATCGCTCCGACGACGCCGGCGGTGATCCCGACGACGATGGCGATGGTAAGCCCCGCGGCCATCAGGAGCAGCGTCGGCCCCATCCGCTGCGCGATCAGCCCCGCGACCGTCTGGTCGAAGCGCTGTATAGAGTAGCCGAGGTTCCCCTGCACCGCCTGCGACAGCCACGCGAAGTATTGCACGGGGAGCGGCTGGTCGAGCCCGAGCCGGGCCCGCAGTGCCGCCATCTCCTCCTGGGATATCGCGACGTTGGGGTCGATGTAGGCGTCGATCGGATCACCCGGCGTCAGCCGGAGCAGGATGAAGATCAGGACCGAGAGCGCGAGGAGCATCCCGGCTCCGATGAGAAG
>Ga0075163_10005601_pt1 | contig 16700 bp, 12 predicted proteins | sample JI1023141ADNA_FD_71478 | JGI IMG/M metagenome (GOLD analysis project Ga0075163, IMG submission 71478) | Wastewater effluent complex algal communities from Wisconsin, to seasonally profile nutrient transformation and Carbon sequestration -... | ecosystem: Engineered > WWTP > Effluent > Algae...
CGGCAGGTCGGCCGTGATGCGCAGGGCCTGCTGCAGCTGCTCGCTCTCCTCAGCGCTGGGGGGCTCGGACATCCCCCCATGTTAGCCGATTAGCCGATGGTTCCTTCGCAGATGTGGGTGGTCATGTTGCAGGTGAAGCCGAGGCAGCAGTCGCCGGTGCCGCCGCAGGTGTCGTTGACCTGATGGCACTGATCCGGCGGCGGAACCTGGCAGGTGCCCATGGCGCAGATTCCCGAGCAACACTCGGCACCTACGCTGCACCCCTCGCCGGTGAGGCGGCACGCCTTGGGCGCCCAGAAGGCGGAGATGTTCTTGGCGTTGGTGGCCTGGCCGGGCAGCCAGTAGGGCACGCAGCTGGGATCCTGGCCGGGCTGCGGCAGGTTCTTCACGGCCGCGACCCACAGCTGCTGAAGCGGTGCGCCGGCCGTGCCGACCTGGGCATTGCCGTACGGGCGGTGGGTGATGAAGGTCAGCCAGTAGTAGCCGCCGACGTTGAAGGGCGAGAAGTTGGGGACGTAGACGGTCTCGCTGCCGGTCTGGCCGCCGGTGGCGTTGGTCAGGCGCACCAGCGACGAGCCGTCGGGCGCGATGAGGTAGAGTCCGCCGGGCTTGGCGGCGTCGCTGCGCGAGTTGATGCCGTTCTGGAACGCGATCCACTTGGAGTCGGGAGACCAGGAGGGCCAGGTGTCGGCGGTGGCGCCGGGGATGCTGCCCGCGGCGTGGATCATCTGCGGCGGGCCAAAGGCGTCGGGACCCGTGACCGGCAGGATCGAGAGGTTGCCGGCCGTGACCTCGCCGCCCCAGTCGTTGGCGCTGCTGATGTAGGCGATGCGCTTGCCGTCGGGCGACCAGTTGGGATAGGCGCCGTCGGTGGGCAGGGTGCCGCCGGCGGGCGCAACCGCTGCGCCGCTCTTGGTATTGACCAGCATGAGCTGGTTGAACTCGCTGGCGATGAGGCGGCTGTTGTCCGGGCTGAACGACGAGATGAAGAACTGCGGCAGCGCGCTGGAGATGGGATACTCGGATGGCGCGGGGTTGGCCATGAGGTTCTTGGTCAGATCGAAGACGCCGGCGACGTTGCTGCCGCCGCCGAGGCGTCCGACCATGTAGCGACCGTCGCGCGAGACCACGTGGCAGCCGACGCAGCTGGCGCCGTCGAGGGGCGACAGCGGCGGGTTGGGCATGAAGTCGACGCGGTTGGCGGTGCCGTCATCGATGCGGCGGATGCGGCCGGCCGCAATGTCCCAGTAGTAGATGCTGCCGAGGAGCGAGCCCTTGGCAAAGTGCATCTTGAAGGTCTTGCCGCTGTAGGCGGTGCCGCTGTTTGCGTCCCAGCGGTCGACGGTGAGGGTGGCGTCCGAGTCGGGGTTGCTCTGGGCGAGGCCGCTCCACGCCTTGCCCTGCGGCAGATAGTGGTAGCCGAAGGCGCCGCCGGTGTGCAGCGTGTAGGCGGTGATGGTGACGTTGGGCTTCTTCAGCGTCACGCGGTACAGATCGCCGGCCACGCCGCCGGTCCACTGGATGTCGGCGGGATAGACGTTCTGCGGCATCACGACGCCGTCCAGCGGATACACGAGCTTGGCCGACTTGGTGGAATCGTCGACGGGAACGCCGGAGAAGCGGGTGCCGGCATCGGTTGGCGTGCCGGGGACGATCTCGTTGCGGACGATGTTGACCGTGAGCTGGAAGTTGGTCGACAGGCCGCCCTGCTTGCTCGACAGCTTGGCGCTCAGGACCAGGGGGCCGCCGACCTCGCCGCCGGCGGTAAACAGGCCGGTCTGGGCGTCGATGATGCCAATGCTGTTTGAGGGAGCTGAGAACTGGGCGTGAAGAGGGCCGGTCTGGCCGCCATCCTTGCGATGGCCGAAGACGGTAAACTGCTGGGTTGGCTGGCTGCCGTTGAGCGAGGTCAGGGTGACCGGGGCCGGCATGATGATGAGGCCGTCGAGCTCGTCGCTGCTCACGCAGCTCGGGTCATTGGGATCGCAGCTGTCGGCGCAGCCATCGGGGTTGTCGCAGTCGCGGCCTCCGAGCACGTTGGCGTTGCAGCCAGCTGCCAACAGCACGAGCGTGGTGAAGGCACTTCGCAGCATCTGTTTTGTTTGCATGACCCAGAGCCTCTATTTTCGAGAATGGCCCAGCAGCAGCACTACAAGTGGGCGCATTTTATGAACTGCTGGGTAAAAGGAGCAACGCAGAAACAGACTCAGCCGCGAAAAGCTGCTGTTTCACGAGTTGCGGCGGCCGGGAATCAGGCGGTCTGCCGACGCGAGGCCGCTGCCGCGCGCTGCGATGAACAGGAAGACGAAGCAGTAGAGCACGGCCATCTCGCCGTGATTGAGCGCGGGCAGCCACTTGCCGCCGTCCATCGCGAACCGCCAGTGAAACTGGAAGTACGCGACCGCCATCATTCCCGAGGCTATGAAGGCCGCGGGTCGCGTGCACAGTCCAAGCGCGACCAGCAGGCCGCCGACGAGCTCAAGGATGCCGCCGACCCAGACCTGCGAGCCGACGGGAGGCTGGTGTTCGGCGTGCCAGCCGAAGATCTTCTGCTGACCGTGGAATGCGAACATCAGACCGCTGACGATGCGCAGCGCAGCATATGCATACGGCTCGGCACCAGCGGCCAGTTCTCTCAGTTTTGCCATGACGCCCTCTCTGTTTGGGGCGCTCTTTATAGACCTACTGGGGCGTGGGTGGATCCAGAATCACGATCTCGGTGCGGCGGTTGAGCGGCGAGCGTCCGCGCACAAGCGGCTGCGTGTCGGCATAGCCCCGCGCGCTGAGGCGCTGGGGCGGAACGCCGCGCTGGATCAGATAGGACATGATGGCGCGGGCGCGATTCGCGGTCAGCTCGTGACCATAATGCTCGGAGAGTACGTGATCGCGGTGGTTGCGAATCTCCAGCCGACTGAGCTCGGGATGGCGCAGGATAAGCGCCGCCAGCTCTTCGAGAATGGGGCGCGAAGTGGGGCGCAGCGTGCTCTTATCGATGTCGAACACAATCGGCGCAAAGCGCAGTCGCCTGTGTTCGAGATCAAGGCAGGGATGCTCCACCGAAGGGGCGTCCGGCTTGCAGTGGTCGGCGGGCGCGGCGGGCGCGGCGGTCACGGCTGGCACAGCCGGTGCGGGCGGTGGAGTCGGATCGGCGAGCGCGAGGACCAGCGATAGAAGGATCATCATGATCTCCAGAACGGACGAGCTCCCCTGAGCTTACACCTGCGTTCAACTGCGCGAAGTTATTGGGATTTTACGCACGCCAGCGCGCCGCCGACTCGGCACCAGAATTGGCCCGAGGTGTGCTATGCCTGATTCAAAATGCAGATCCGAGCGCAAAAGCGGCTGTGGCTGGTGGCGCTGCTCATCCCGATCCTCGCGATCGGTCTGATCGACTGGCTGGCCGGTCCGCACATCTCGCTCGGACTCTTCTACGCAATTCCTATCATGCTGGCCGGCTGGTTCCTGGGGGGATGGGCTGCGCTGTGCGCCTCAGCGGCCGCGGGTCTGGGGATCTACCTGGCGGATCTTTCGCCGCAGCTGGAGCTGGTGCCACTCAGCTTGACGCCGCTCTGGAACGCAACGATGCGGCTGCTCTTCCTGATCGCGGTCGGGCAGCTTACGGCGCGGGTGCGCAGCGATCGCGACAAGCTGAGCGGACTTCTCTCGCAAGAGACCAGCGCGCACCTGGCCACGGTCGAGCAGCTGCGCCATCGCGACCGGCTGGCCACGGTCGGGCAGATCTCGTCGGGGATCGCCCATGAAGTTGGCACGCCGCTCAATGTCATCTCGGGCCGCGCGCGGCTCATCACCGAGCCCGACACCACGCTGGAAGAGGCGCACCAGCACGCCGCCGCGATCCTCCAGCAGAGCCAGCGCGTGGCTTCGACCATCCGCCAGCTGCTCGACTTTGCACGTCGGCGCGGACCGCAGCGCGATCAGACCAACCTGCGCGATCTTACGCGGCGGGTGCTGGAGCTCTTGCGACCGCTGGCAGCCAAGCGTCAGGTCGAACTGCACATCGATCCGCGCAGCATGGACGCCGCAGCCTTCATCGATGCCACGCAGATCGAGCAGGCGCTGAGCAACCTGGTGATGAATGCGATTCAGGCCATTCCAGAGCGCGGCACCGTGTCTGTGCGATTGGACATGACGCTGATGACGCCGCCGCCGTCCGCAGGTGTGAGCGCGCGCAATCAGGAGCTCGCCGTGCTGACGGTGGAGGATACCGGAACGGGAATTGCTGCGGAAAACATTCCGCATATCTTCGAGCCCTTTTTCACCACGCAGCACGCGGGCGAAGGCACGGGGCTCGGTCTGTCGATCACCCATGAGATCATCCGCGACCACGGCGGCTGGATCGAGGTCAAGAGCGAACCATGGAAAGGGAGCCGCTTCACGGTGTATCTGCCCAAGGCGCCCCGCCCCGCGAGGGTCAGTCTGGCGTAGCGTCGGATGCGGGACCAAGATCCGGTTCTGCGGCCAAGCCGCGCGTGCTGGTGATCGATGACGATCGCGGCATGTGCGAGATGCTGGAGATCGGGCTGCGCAAGCGCGGCTTCGAGGTGATCTGGCGCACGCAGCCGCTGGCGGCGCTGCACATCCTGCCCGAGGAGAGCATCGAAGCCATCGTCGTGGATCTGAACATGCCGGGAATCAAGGGCACGGAGTTTTGCCAGCGCGTGCTCGCCAACCGTCCGGATCTACCGGTGATTGTGATCACGGCGTTTGGAAGTCTGGAGACTGCGATTGCCGCGATTCGCGCCGGCGCCTACGACTTTCTGACCAAGCCCTTCGAGGTCGATACGCTGGCGCTGGCACTACAGCGCGCGGTGCAGCATCGGGCGCTGCGCGAAGAGGTCAAGAGCCTGCGCAGGGCCGTGGCCTCGGCGCAGTGCTTCGAGGAGCTCATCGGCACGAGTCCGGCGATGCGACGCGTCTACGACCTCATCTTGCGCGTGGCCGAGACCGATGTGTCGGTGCTGATCACCGGTGAGAGCGGCACGGGCAAGGAGCTGGTGGCGCGCGCAATTCATCAGAAGAGCAGCCGTCGCAGCCAGCCGTTTGTGGCCATCAACTGCTCGGCGCTGCCCGAGCAGCTGCTGGAGAGCGAGCTGTTTGGCCATACCAAGGGCGCGTTCACCGATGCTCATGCAGCGCGCAAAGGGCTGTTTCAGCAGGCCGACGGCGGCACGCTGCTCCTGGACGAGATCGGGGATCTGCCGCTGGGCATGCAGCCCAAGCTCTTGCGCGCTCTTCAGGAGCGGCGCGTGCGTCCGGTCGGTGGCGACAGTGAGATCGCAGTGGATGTACGCATCATTGCGGCCACGAACCGCGATCTGGAGGCCGCAGTGGAGGAGCATCGCTTCCGCGAGGATCTCTACTTTCGCGTCAACGTGGTGCAGGTGAACCTGCCACCTCTGCGCAGTCGCGGTGGCGATGTGCTGCTGCTTGCGCAGCACATCCTGGAGCGCTGCGCAGCGCGACTGAGCAAGCGCGTTGTCGGGATCTCGCCCAAGGCTGCGGAGCGGCTGCTGGCCTACGCGTGGCAGGGCAACGTGCGCGAGCTTCAGAACTGCATCGAGCGCGCAGTGGCACTGACTTCCTACGACCAGCTGGGGCTGGATGATCTGCCCGAAAAGGTCCGCGACCACCAGCCCGCGCAGCTGGTGCTGACAACGCCCGATGCCTCGGAGCTGGTGTCGCTGGATGAGATCGAGCGCCGCTACATCCTGCACGCGCTCGAGGTGCTGGGCGGGAACAAGGCCCTGGCTTCCCAGATTCTGGGGGTCGACCGCAGGACGCTGTATAGGAAGCTGGAGCGCTACGGCCACGAGCCGAGCCGCGAGCAGCAGTAGGCCCGGCGCTGCGTGGCATTTTTGTCAGTGCGTTTTTGACACACTGTGGCACAAATGCGCTCAGTCGCTGGGCGGCTGTTCCGGGGTGCGTCTGTTCAGGATGGCCTGAAGCAGCACTGGCAGCATCAACAGCATGAGCATCGTCGAGGACAGGATGCCGCCGATCACCACGGTGGCCAGCGGGCGCTGCACCTCGGCGCCTGCGCTTCTGGACAGCGCCATGGGCATGAAGCCAATCGCAGCCACCAGGGCCGTGGTCAGCACCGGCCGCAGGGCCGAGGTGGCGCTGTCGAGCAGCGCTTCGCGCAGCGGCTGCTGCGCCGCCATGCGCCGCTTGAGCGCCGAGGCCAGGATCACGCCATTTAGCACTGCCACACCGCACAGCGCGATGAAGCCCACGGCGGCAGGAATCGAGAACGGCAGCGAGCGCAGCTTCAGCGCCAGCACCCCGCCGATGATGCCCAGCGGCACGCACGCGAACACCGCCAGCGCATAGCGCCCTTCGCCAAACATCAGGTAGAGCATGCCCAGGATGATGCCCAGCGCCATGGGCACCACCAGCAGCAGGCGGTTCTTGGCGCGCGTGAAGTTTTCAAACTGCCCGCCCCAGACCAGGTGGTAGCCGCTGGGAACCTGAACCTGCGCCTGCACGCGCGAGCGGGCATCGTTCACATAGCTGACCAGATCGCGCCCGCGGATGTTCGCCTCGACGAGAACGCGGCGCTCAAGGCCCTCGCGATGGATGACCGCGGGGCCTTCGCTCTCGCGGATGTCGGCGACCTGCGCCAGCGGCACCAGCTGCCCGGTGTGCGTGCCCACCAGCAGATCGCCGAATGACTCGGGCGTGAGGTGCGCGGGCGGAAGCAGCAGCGCCAGATCGAAGCGGCGCGAGCCCTCAAAGACCTTGCCGGCGCTGCGGCCGACGCGCGAGGCCTCGACGATGTCCAGCACCTCTTCGGCCGGGATGCCGTAGCGGGCCAGGCGCTTGCGGTCCACCTTGACGTTGAGCAGCGGCAGTCCGAGCACGCGCTGGGTGCGCAGATCTCCAGTTCCGGGAACCTGGCTCAGCACTGCGCTGATGCGATCCGCGACGCCCTTGCTCGTGGTCAGATCGGGGCCAAAGATCTTCACCACCACGTCGGCGCGCGAGCCCGAGAGCAGCTGATTGACGCGATCTTCGATCGGCTGCGACACCGATACGAAAGTTGCCGGCACCTCCGCTTCCACCGCGGCCTTGATCTTTTCGCCCAGCGCGTCCAGATCCGGCGCAGTGGTCCAGTGCTTCTTGTCGGCCAGCTTGACCATGACCTCGGCCTCGTCGGGACCCACCGGATCCGTGGCCACCTCGGCGCGGCCGGTGCGCGTCACGATCGACTTCACTTCGGGAAAGCGGGACAGCACCTCCTCGACCTGAGAGCCCAGGCGCTGCGCCTCGGCAATCGAGATCGAAGGCAGGCGCTTCACGTCCAGCGAGAGCTCGCCCTCGTCCAGGCGCGGCACGAACTCGGCGCCCAGCGTAGCGGAAAGTCCACCGGCGCTGAGCAGCAGCACGCAGAGCACGATGATCACGTGGCGGGGACGCGCGAGCGTGCGTTCGAGGACCTTCTTGTAGGCCCGCTCCAGCCGACCCCATATGCCGCTGTTGCCGTGGCCATCATGCCCTTCGCTGCTCTTGGGAGCTTTGAGCAGGTAGGCCGAGAGCGCGGGAAAGGTGGTCAGCGTGAACAGCAGCGCGCCCAGCAGCGCCAGCGCCACCGTGATGGTCATGGGCTTGAACATCTTGCCTTCGACGCCCTCCAGCGTCACCAGCGGCAGATACACCAGCATGATGATGGCGACGGCAAAGGTCACGGCGCGCGCGCTCTGCGACATCGCATCTGCGACCACCTTGGCCGGCTCCACCACGCCGTTTCCATCCGCTTGCGCCTTGGCTTTTGCCACCACCAGCGCCGCCATCGTCGCTTCCAGCATCACGATCGCGCCGTCGACGAGCAGGCCGAAATCGATCGCGCCCAGCGACATCAGGTTTCCGACCACGCCGTTCCACGCCATGCCGGTCACGGCCACGCCCATGGCCATGGGAATCGCCAGGGCGGCCAGGATGCTGCCGCGCAGCGTGCCGAGGGTGATAAACAGGATCAGCACCACCAGTGCAGCGCCCTCGGCCAGGTTGGTGAACACGGTCTTGAGCGTGCGATCGATGAACTCGGCGCGATCGTAATAGGACGAGATCTTCACGCCATTGGGCAGATCTTTTTGAATCTCGGCGAGCTTGGTCTTGACGTTCGCCACCACCTGACGCGAGTTCTGTCCGATCAGCATCATCACGGTGCCCGCGACGATCTCGCCCTTGCCGTGCTTGGTCACCACGCCGAAGCGCAGCGCCGGCCCGAGCTTGAGCTGCGCGAGCTGGCGCAAGAGCACCGGCGTTCCGCCCGCGTCGGTGGTAATTACGGTGTTGCCGATGTCTTCGAGGTCGCGATACTGCGCCTCGCCGCGAATGACATAGGACTCGCGGCTCTTTTCGATGTAGCCGCCACCGACGTTGGCATTGTTGCGGCGCAGTGCGTCGTAGATGGTCGACAGCGCGATGCGATACTCGGCCATCCGCTTGGGCTGCACGATGACCTGATACTGCTTGGCTTCGCCGCCCATGGCGTTCACTTCGATGACGCCCGGCACCGAGCGCAGGCGATAGCTCACCACCCAGTCGAGCAGCGTGCGCAGCTCCATGGGACTGTGGTGTCCGTCGGTGGACTCCAGATAGAACTCATAGATCTCACCAAGTCCGGTCGACACCGGCGCGAGCTCGGGGCGGCCATACTCGGGCGGGATATCGGCCTCCGCGAGCTTGATGCGCTCGGTGACAAGCTGGCGCGCGAACCAGATATCGACATTGTCCTTGAAGATCACGGTCAGCGCCGAAACCGCCGTGCGACTCACCGAGCGGATCTCGGAGACATCGGGCAGGCCGTTCATCGCGGTCTCAAGAGGGTAGGTGATGTACTGCTCGACCTCGACCGGGGAGAGTCCAGGGGCTGTGGTGAGCACCGAGACCTGAACGTTGGTCGAATCGGGCACCGCATCAACCGACAGGCGCCGCAGCGATACAACTGCCACCGCAGCGACGACGAGTGACAAAATCAGGACCATGCCGCGGCGCCGCACGGAGAAGCGGACGAGCCTTTCCAGAATTCCTTCGGAGCTCTGCATTTTCTACCTCTGTAGCTCGCTCTTGAGAAGGAATGCGCCGTCCACTGCGACGCGCTCGCCGGGGGTCAGACCGTTGCGGATCTCGACCAGCCCGCCGCCGGAAGCACCCAGCTCGACCGTGCGGCGGATGAAGCTGCCGTCGTCGCGGGCAATGAAGACGAGCGACTTGCCTTCACTGGTCATCACGGCGGTGCGCGGCACGGCCAGCACCTCGCTCTGGGCGCGAGCTGGATCGCCGCGCAGCATCGCAGTGACGAACTGACCGGGACGGAAGAGCTCGTCGGCATTGTCGAACTCGATGCGCACCGGCGCGGTGCGCGTCTTTTCATCGATCACCTGCCCGACGTATTTGACGCGGGCCGGGAAGGTCTTTCCCGGCGAGACATCCGTGCGCAGCTCTGCGCGCTGCCCGACGTACACGGAGAGCAGGTCCTTTTCAAACAGATCCAGCAGCACCCACAGGTGCGACAGGTGCGCGACTTTAAAGGCATCTGCGGCCGGCTGGACGGCCTGACCCAGCGACACTTCGCGGGTCACAATGGTGCCGCTGATTGGGCTGAGCAGCGGCACCCGGCCCGGCCCTAGGCCAAGGCGGCTGCCGCCGTGATCGAGCTCGCGGATGTCTTCGGGCCGCAGACCCAGTGTGCGCAGCCGCTGAATCGCCGCTGTGAGCCCAGCGGCTTCGATGGCGGCCTTGGACTCGGCGAGCTCGCGATCGCGCACCGATGCGATGCGATGCTCGGCCAGCTCGCGCTCGCGGCGCAGGTTGGCCTGCGCGAAGAGCGACGTGGCCTTGGCGGTGACGTAGGCGGCCTCGGCCTGCCCGACCTCGGCGCTCTCCAGCTCGCCGAGCACCTGGCCGACCTGTACCTTGTCGCCCACGCCGGCGTGCAGGCCCACGATGCGACCTGCGATGAGAGGACCGACCTCTGCGAAGTGGTCGGCGTCGTAGCTGACCGAGCCAACCACCTCAACGTCGCGAGCGAGCTTGGTTCGGGTCGCGGTCAAGGTCTCGATGCGATTGTGCGTGCCAGCCTTGGGCGGCAAGCGGATTCCGTCGCCGGCGCCCTCGCCGCACGAGGCGGATTTTCCCGTCGGCGCACTCTCGCACTTGCCGCGCAGCAGAAAGCCCGCGCCCGCGCCAATTCCGAGCATCAGCAGCGCACCCAGGATGGGCGCGACGATCGACTTGCTGAACCGATCAGTGAGGGGAATGTTCATGCTTCAGCTGGCACTTGCATACCTTGTGCCGAGTATGAACAGCCGCGCAGCGCGGCCGGCAAGTGGGTCTAATGCGGCGTCAGCTCAACGATGAGCCCATCGCTCCATTTGTACTTCTGGTGCATGAGGGCTGCGACCGTTTTTTCTAGATCCGGCTCTGTATTGGGCCGGATGACGCGGGCAGTCGCCTGTCGCGTAGCGATTCCGCTCTGCGGCGCATCGCGCGTTCCTATGCTGTAGGCCACCTTCGGGTCGCGCTCGATGTTCTTGACCCAGTTGGACTCTTCGCGCTTTTCCGAGACCAGATAGTGGCGTCCAGCGTGCTCGGCAAACCAGATCTCGATCTGGCGCGGCTCACCGCTGGTGCGCCCTTTGGTGGTCAGGTAGAGGAACTGTTCGGCCATGGGATCTCCTGCGATTGCGCAAGGCGAATTCCCTCAAGTTGAGGCGCCTTCGCCGAAATCGCAAGAGAGCCCAGGCGATGCTCCGACCTGACTATTTGCCCAACGGGGTGCCCGGGCCTGGACCCACACCTGCACCGGCGCCCGGCCCTGTTGTTCCGGCCGGCTGTCCCGGAGTCGGAGTCGGGGTCGTCGCCGAGCCTGGCACTGAGCCGGGCGGATCCGACGGCGTCGGGAAGACCGGAGTCGGAGCGGTTCCTGGGGCCAGCGGCGGGGTTGTTCCCGGCATGTTCGAAGGGGTGCTGCCCGGAAGCGGCGCTGGCGTGATGCTCGGCGAGCCCGGCGGGTTCGAGTTGGGAAGTGGACCCGGCGGCGGAATCGCTCCGGGGTTCGGGGGGACCGGCATCTGGTTTATCTGATTGTCTGCGCGGGCCGTGGAGAGGACGGGCGATTTCTTGCTCTCATCCGTGTCCGCAGGCGGACATCCGGCAACCGAAAATACCAGCGCGAGCGTGAGTAATGCTGACGTGCGTTTCATGGCTATTCCTCCGTTTGGTCGGTTGCATTCCGCTGCTTCTCGCAGATGACGGAGCACCTGTATTCACAACAGCTTGTCCAGCGTGATGGGCAGGCTATGCACGCGGCGACCGGTTGCATGGAAGATGGCGTTGGCAATCGCCGCAGCGACGCCGATGATGCCGATCTCTCCCAGCCCCTTGACGCCCAGAGGATTGACGATGGAGTCATCCTCTTGCACGAATATCACTTCTATCTTGTGTACGTCCGCGCTCACCGGGAAGTGGTAATCGGCCAGGTTGTGCTTCATAAAGCGGCCGAGCTGGTGATCGATCACGGACTCTTCTTGCAGCGCCATGCCCATGCCCCAGACCACGCCGCCCAGGATCTGACTGCGCGCGGTGTTGGGGTTGACGATGCGTCCGCCCGCGATGGCGCTGACCACGCGGCTGACCTCGATGGTTCCCAGATCCTCGTCGACCTTTACTTCAACAAAGACTGCTGAGTGGGTGCAGCGCGTGTACTGCATCTGCCTGCTGACCGCTGGCGTGGAGATCACTTTTTCTTCGATGAACAGCGCCTTGCCGCTGCGCATCGCGTCCACAAAAGAGATCGCTGCCGAAGGATCCTGCTTCAGCTGGATCATGCCGCGCGTGAACGTGACCTCCTCCAGCGTGGCGTTGGCCAGCGGCGAATCGGTGAGCTTCTGCGCCAGCTTGAACAGGCGCGCTCGGATCTTCTCGCAGGCCTCTTTGACCGCAGTTCCCACCGACGAAACAGTCCACGATCCGCCCTGCATTGGAGAGGTCGGCAGATCCGTATCGCCGAGCTTGAACTGCACGTCTTCGATGCCCAGACCCAGCGCATCGGCCGCCAGCTGCGACATCACCGTATAGGTGCCGGTGCCGATGTCTGTGGTCGCGCTGCTGACCGTGAGCTTGCCATCACAGCTGAGCACGGCCTTGGCGCTGGCCGGCATCTGCATCGCTTCCCATGCTCCGGTCGCCATGCCCATTCCAACCAGCCGCTTGCCGTCGCGCATGGAGCGCGGCTGCGGGCTTCTTGCCGCCCAGCCGAACTGCGCGGCCCCCTGTTCGTAGCAGGCGCGCAGCTCTTTGCTGGAGTAGGGATGATCGTGCAGCTGATCGTGCTCTGAATAATTTTTCAGGCGCAGCTCCACCGGATCCATGCCCGCTTTGTGCGCCAGCTCGTCCATCGCGCACTCCAGCGCGAAGATGCCCAGCGCTGCGCCCGGTGCGCGCATGTCGAGCGGCGTAAACACATCGAGCTTCACGACCTTATAGTCGAGACTCACATTGTCGCACTGGTACAGCATTCCCGACCAGGTCACGACGTTTTCCACGTAGTCTTCAAAGTGCGAGGTCTCGGCGATTGCTTCGTGCTCGATGGCCTGGAGCTTGCCATCTTCAGTCGCGCCCAGCGCTAGGCGCTGCCAGGTCGCAGGGCGGTGGCCAAAGGTGAACATCTGCTGGCGCGTCATCTCGACCCGCACCGACCGCTGAAGCTCGCGCGCGGCCATCACGGCCAGAAACAGCTGATACTGGGGTCGCAGCCCCGAGCCAAACGCGCCGCCCACGAACGGCGCCAGCACGCGCACTTCATCCGTTGAGATGCCGAACACCTGCGAGATGTAGCGCTGCGAGTTCTGCACGCCCTGCGTCTTGTCATAGACCGTGAGCGCACCGCTCTCTTCCCAGATCACCGTGGTAGCGTGCGGCTCCATGGGGTTGTGGTGTTCCGCTGGCGTGAAGTACTCGGCATCGATGCGGATGGGCGCAGCAGTCAGCGCCTGCTCGGGCTTGCCGCGCGGCTTGGGCGGCTCCTCAAAGCCCAGTCGCCCCTTGGGCGAGTAGGCGCTCTTGCGCTGCCGCTGCAAGTTGGTCTCGTGCGGCTCTGGATCGTACTCAACCTGAAGCAGGGATGCGGCAAGGCGAGCAGCTTCGCGCGACTCTGCCACCACCAGGGCGATGGGCTGGCCGCTGCACACGATGCGATTGTCGTAGAGCGGACGGAACGGCGAGCCCGCAGGCGAGTCGTCATCGCGATAGCTGCGATCGAACAGCGCCAGGTTGGGACGATTCTCGTGCGTAAAGACATGCAGCACGCCCTTGACCCGCAGAGCTGCCGCAGTATCGATGCTGCGGATGCGCCCCTTGGCGATCGTGCTCGATGCGATGAACCCGTGCAGGAGCCCGGGCACATTCCACTCCGCGGCATACTTCGCCTGTCCCGTCACCTTGGCGGGGCCATCGACGCGCCGGACCGGGGTTCCAACCAGAGCGGTCATGACTGCTGCTCCGCGACCTGCCCCGCGTGGTCGCCATGCTGACTCGCCGGCTGCTGATTGGCCGCCTGCTGGAGCGCGCGCACAACGGCGCGCCCAGTCAGATCGATCTTGAACGCATTGTGCCGATAGCCATGCGCATTGCGCAGCAGGATCTGGGCTGCGCTGCGGAACGGCTCGTCCGAAACCGTCTGCCCGATCAGCACCGACTCTGCCTCGGGATCGCGCCACGGCTTGTGGGCCACTCCGCCCAGCGCAATGCGCGCATCCTTGATCGTATTGCCGTCGAGCTCCAGCGCCGCCGCAATCGAAACGAGCGCAAATGCGTACGAAGCGCGATCGCGCAGCTTCAAGTAAGTGAAGTGCTCTGCAAAGCCCTTGGACGGCAGCTCCACAGCGGTAATGAGCTCATCGCGCAGCAGGTTGGTATCCAGGTGCGGCGTCTCGCCGGGCAGGCGATGGAAGTCGCTGAACGGAATGGAGCGCGCTCCATTTTTTCCGATCACCTGCACGGTCGCGCCCAGCGCCGCCAGGGCCACGCACATGTCCGAAGGATGCGTGGCAATGCACTGATCGCTCGCGCCCAGGATCGCGTGGTTGCGATTGTATCCTTGGATGGCAGAGCATCCCGAGCCCGGCTCGCGCTTGTTGCACGGGGTGCCGACATCGTAGAAGTAATAGCAGCGCGTGCGCTGAAGCAGGTTTCCGCCCATGGTCGCGGCATTGCGAAGCTGCGCCGACGCGCCCGAGAGGATTGCATGGGCCAGCAGCGGATAGCGGCGCTCGACCACCTTGTGATAGGCCACTTCGCTGTTGGAGACCAGAGAGCCGATGCGCAGCCCGCCCTGCGCAGTCTCTTCGATCTGATGCAGCGGCAGCCGCGTGATATCGATAAGGTGAGTGGGCCGCGAGACCTGACTCTTCATCAGGTCGACCAGGTTGGTTCCGCCCGCAATGAACTTGGCAGTATCACTGTCGGCAATGCTGCGCACTGCATCGGCAACGTTTTCGGGGCGCGTATATGTGAATCGGTTCATCTCCCATCCTCCCGCAATCAGCGTCGGTGATCCCGCGCACGCTGTGCACTCCATACCTGCTCGATGGCCGCATGAATGTTCACATAGGCGCCACAGCGGCAGAGGTTTCCGCTCATGAGCTCGCGGATATCATCGCGGCTCTGCGCGTGTCCCTCTTGCAGCAGCCCCACTGCGGAGCAGATCTGTCCCGGCGTACAGTAACCGCACTGAAAAGCATCGTGCTCGATAAATGCATCTTGAAGCGGATGCAGCACATCGCCCACCGCCAGCCCCTCGATGGTCGTCACCTCGGCGCCGTCCTTCATTACGGCCAGGGCCAGACAGGAGTTGATGCGCTCTCCATTCACAAGGACCGTGCAGGCGCCGCACTGACCATGATCGCAGCCCTTCTTGGTGCCCGTCATGTTCAGACCATCGCGCAGCAGATCCAGCAGCGTGGTCCACGGCTCGACCTGGAGCTGCTTGTGCACACCGTTGACCGTGAGCGCGATGCAGAGCTTGCCCTGATCATTTGAAGCTGAAGCTGAAACCGAAGCTGAAGGCGAAGCCGCAGGCGTCGGCGCAGGATCGCTGTCCGCCTTGCTTGAGGACTGACCGAGATCAAGCGATGCCAGGCTTGGATGAGCGGTCGTGTCTTTTTGCAAAGCGTCCATGCTGCTGCTCTCCTTCACCAGCTAAACGCATGGACCCCAGCTCGCTGTGCCAGAACTGCCATGCATCGTTGTGCGATTACAGCTGGGTCCTATTCATTCCCTGTGCCAGCGCGCCAGCCGCTGCCCGAGCTGCATCGAGCTCGACGAGAAATGCAGGGATTATGCAGATGCTGGCTGGCTGTGGCGGGATGCAGCGGGGGCGAACAAGTGGGGCTTAACCGCTCAGTATGTCAATCATGCTCGGGCTTAATGACACAGCCCTGGGCGCATTCCTAGGAGACGTCCTGGTTGGCGATGCTCAGCTCTTGAGCGCGGCGCGCAGGAACTCCAGGACCGCCTTTTCCGATGCGCTCAGGCGCCCTGAGGATGTCGCTGCGCTGGGCACGATAAGCTCGGCCTCGACCTCGGGCGCAGCACCGGCAGAGGCGGGAAAAAACGAAGCCAGCTTTCCGGTGGCATGGGCGTCAAACACCGCGGGGTGAACGTAATACTTGCGGCACACGGCCGCCGTGTTGCCCAGGTAGCGAGAGACCAGCTTGATGACCTGCGCGTGGCTCTTTTTGCGCTGCTCAGCGGCGGATGGCGGCTCCAGATCCTTCAAGGCCAGCGCCGCGCACAGCGTGCCGGCCCAGGTGCGAAAGCTCTTGGCCGTAAACTCCTCGCCCGTGAGCTCTTGCAGGTAGGCGTTGACGTCGGTGGAGCTGATCCGGTGCGCCGCCTGCTCATCGTCCAGGTATTCGAATAAATCCTGCTCGGGCAGCTCCTGACACGCCTTCACGATGCGAGCCAGCCGCGGGTCGCGCAGGTTGATGTTGTGCTCGATGCCGCTCTTGCCCTTGAAGCGGAAGTGGATGGTGGAGCCCGTAACCTCGACGTGCTCGTTGCGCAGCGTGGTCAGCCCAAACGATGCGTTGTTGCGCGCGTACTCCTCATTGCCGACGCGGATGAGCGTGGTCTCAAGCAGCCGCACGATCGTCGCCAGCACCTTGTTGCGCGACAGACCGGGGCTGCGCAGATCCTGCTCCACGCGCGAGCGCAGCCGCGGCAGCGCTTCGCCGAAGGGAATCATGCGCTCGAACTTGGTCTCGTTGCGCAAGGCGGACCAGCGGGCGTGGTAGCGATACTGCTTGCGCCCGCGCGCGTCGCGTCCTGTGGCCTGGATGTGACCGTTCGCAAAGGGGCTGATCCAGACCTGCGTCCAGGCCGGTGGAATCACCAGAGCCTGAATGCGCTTCAGCTGCTCCTGGTCCTTGATCAGCGCACCTTGCGCGTCATAGTAGGCGAAGCTGCGACCGCGCCTCTTGCGCGTAAACCCGGGCTGCGCGTCGGAGACGTAGCGCAAGCGGGCCGCTCGGGCGGCTGCGATTGAATCGCTGGCGGGGACCTCAAGCTGGGTGTTTATCCTGTTCATGAAAAACAGGCTTAGCAAACCGCGCACCAATCCCTACCCAGCAAGCGCGCGCTGCTGCGGAGTGCTTCAGGCAGCCCTGTGGCGGGGG
>Ga0075163_10005602_pt1 | contig 16700 bp, 16 predicted proteins | sample JI1023141ADNA_FD_71478 | JGI IMG/M metagenome (GOLD analysis project Ga0075163, IMG submission 71478) | Wastewater effluent complex algal communities from Wisconsin, to seasonally profile nutrient transformation and Carbon sequestration -... | ecosystem: Engineered > WWTP > Effluent > Algae...
CAAGGCCACTTGCGCTGGGCGATCAGTTCTTCGGCGCGGTCGCGGGCTTCGTCTTCGGACGCGCACTCATAGGGCTCGTAACCCAGTGCGGTGAGGTAGCGCACAGCGATGTCGGCAAAAGTAATGAGGTGCAGCTTCTCGCTCAACTTGGGGAAGAAGATGTCGCGGTTCTCCCCCAGCAGGCAGGACATCAGGCACAGTTCGCCGGACTCCTGTGGAGTTACAAAGTAGCGGCGCACATCCTTGGGGGCAGCGATGGGCTGGCGCTTGGCAAAGCGCTGATTAAAGCCGTGCAGCAGACTGCCGTCGGAGAAGGCCACATTGGCGAAGCGCGCGGTGGAGATAGGCAGCGATTCGCTGGCGTGCATCAGGAACATTTCCATGATCCGCTTGCTGGCGCCCATCATATTGACCGGGTTGGCCGCCTTGTCGGTGGACACGCAGAAATACTTCTTGGCGCCAAAGGCCTTAGTGGACTCGATGGTGGAGATGGTATTAAGGACGTTCACGTCCACCATGCGCATCAGGGTGAAGGGGTCTTTCTCGCTGCGCACATGCTTGAGGGCAGACAGGTTGAGCACGTAGTCGTAACCGCCGGCCCACTTGATCAGCGCGTCGTACTGAATCGTACCGCAGTCGATGGCAAAGGTGCTGAAGTCGCCGTCGATATAGCCCAGGGTGCTGCGCACATCGCGCACCAGCTCAACCATATTGTTCTCGGAGATATCCACCACATGCAGGGACTTGGGCTTGCGCTTGAAGATCTCACGCGTGACGGCCTGGCCGATGGAGCCGGCACCGCCGATCACCAGGAAACGGCTCTCCGAAACGATGCGGGAAAGCTCCGCCTCGTGGCGCGCTACGTCGGCAGTGAACAAGGCCTCATCTCGGCCAATAAGACTCAAAACATTCATTCGTTACGCTCCAATTTCAGACATGGGTACGCTGGAGGGGATATTGACAACCCGGTCTTCCAGCCACAAAGAATTCTCTAGCCCGTCATGCTGGCAATTCTTGAACATCTCGAGCTCCGTCATCATTCGCCAGATCGGGCGGGACATCACACCCTTGTCGTTGGAGTACTTGAGGAAGCTGTCACGCTCCTCGCGGCTCTCCAGAATGATCGCGTTGAGCCAGTAGTTCGAGGTCGCGCCCTCCGGCTCGCTGACGAAGGGCACACCCTTCTCGGCGAAGAACGCGGAGTATCGCGCAGCAAGATTACGTTTGATCCTGACGAACTTATCCAACTGCTCAAGCTGGGCACAGCCCAGCGCTGCATTCAGATTGGGTAGGCGGTAATTGTAACCGACCTGGTCATGAACGAACTCGTAGGGGTGCGGAACTTTTGCCGTTGTCGTGATATGTTTGGCCTTGCGGGCGACCTCTTCGTCATTAGTGACGATCATGCCACCACCACCCGTGGTGATGATCTTGTTGCCATTGAAGCTGATCGCCCCAAGGAGGCCAAAACCACCGGTATGCTTGCCCTTGTAGTAGCTACCCAGCGACTCGGCGGCATCCTCAACCAGCGGAATGCCGAATTCGGCACAGACTTCGGAGATCTCATCAATCCGGCACGGGTGGCCAAAGGTGTGCATCGGCACGCAGGCGGCAAACCGGCGGCCGGTTCCCTTATTGTAGGCAACACCATCCTTCATCTCGGCATTGGCCTCCAGGAAGTGGCGCAGTGCATCTGGGCTCATGCCCAGCGTGCTCTTGTCCACGTCCACGAAAACCGGATGGGCGCCGATATAGGAGATCGCATTGCAGGTCGCGATGAAGGTCAGCGCCTGGGTAATAACCTCGTCACCCCGCTCGACGCCGGCGACAACCATAGCGATGTGGAGTGCTGCGGTGCCGTTGACTGTGGCGACGCCATACTTCGCGCCACAGTAGGCGGCAATGCCCCGCTCAAACTCAGAAACACGGGCTCCCACTGAAGAAACAAAATTTGAATCTATGCACTCATTTAAATAAACCTTCTCTTCACCGCAGAAAATTGGCCTATGCAAAACAGCTGACTCTCCAGCGTACTGTTCCGACACAAACGAAACAATCTCATCAAACACACCACAAGAAATAGTCATCAATCCACCAAAAATTTCTCGATAAAAATCTAAAATTCCAGAATAAACCCATGAAGATTTAAGTTATTCAAATCAAACCCGACATCTTCAAAAACATAAAACTCACCTTCTAGCGAAATAACGTCGAGCATAATGATTCCATAGACCTCGCACCGTGTACTTAGAATAAATCCTCATCCTATCCAAGAAACTCAATCCAAATCTATCCACGACTGTTCTGAATCTTAAAAACTGAACAAACTTATTGGAGGTACGCAGCGATGGGCAATACACGGTGACATTCGACTGGACAGACTGAAATCTAAAGTCTGACTTTCCCGCGAGGCGCGCCCAAAGTTCAGTATCTTGGGAAAATCGAAGATTGGTGAACCTATCTTCATTCAGCAGATCTCGATGTAATAGTACGGTGGAAGTGCCTATAGTGTTCAAAAGCAAATCCACCGTCGACTTGACACTATCAGGAGGCATTATAACTGTAGCCCCCCCCTCAAATCGGTATCCACCCACGACGAAATTCGCACCTCGTTCAATAAGTTCAAATTGCAAACTTAACTTTGAAGACTCCCAATAGTCATCCGCGTCAAGAAAGGCGAGCAAAAAACCGGAAGACTCGTCTATAGCTGAATTGCGCGCATTACCCGCACCTTTTTCACCGTTATTCTTAACAATCCTTGTAATCTTATTCGCCTCCTCCGAGAGCACAGCTCGAATACTCGACGAGTCAAGATCACTGTCGTTACCAACAATAACTTCGACTTCAATATTTTGAGAGAACTTCTGCGAACAAACCGAGGAAATCGCACGATCGATCAAGTCGATTTCTTTGTAAAAAGGAACAATAACCGAAAGTTTGCAATTCATTAGAACAAGACATCTCCAGTAAAATAAATAGCAATGAGCAACAACCATCTAATCCATAGCACAGCTCGGCCAAAATAAATCTTAATGAAATCTTATATTACCATCGTCAAATTACAACTATCGCATTAATTTATTTAAGTTACGGCGTCGGGCCATGTCAAATACCATAGCAAAATACAACATATTCAATTCAACATACGTCAACAAGTTCGCCTGAGAAAAAAACAACAAGGCAATCGCTGCGCTTAAAAAGAAAGGCTCTTCCCTTGATCTCGTAATCTGATAGCAAAACGCAATTACCGCCAACCAGCACCCTAGATAAAGCGTTAATCCTACCAGGCCGCCATCAACCAGCGCCTCTAAAAAAGAGTTATGAGAGCTTTGAAACCCTCTAAAATTCACATAAAGAGTTCTTGATTGATTGAGCCCATAGCCTAAGATCGGGCGATCCAGTGCTCTTTCAATGGTGAATTCAAACAGTTCTAAGCGCCCACTGCCGGTCTCGACGCGTTCCATCCGATTCTCAACCAAAGGCTCGCGAACGTCATCCGGCATCAAAGTGAGAATCGCTAAAACCGATGCAGACACACCCAATAGTCCAGCAACAACTGGGAAAAAATTTCTTTTGTAGAGCAACGTAAAGAAAACGGCTGCCAACAATGCAATCCAGCCTGTCACAGAAATCGTCAGAATCAGGCTTAACACAGCCAGTGCTTTTCCTACCGTTTTAAAGTAAGAACTCTTTGAGTCATAGTACAAATATAGAAAAACACAAACTAATGCCAGATTATTTGGGCTATCGAACAGCCCTCTCATCCTTACCAAATACCCTTCAATATACACACCTAAATAAAACCGATCGAAGCCATCCTCTGTGACACGAGTAGCACTTTCATCGAAGAGAAAAATTCCAAGAAAGTAATATGCGAGAGACAGCGAAAGTACAACCACCCCCCCATAAGAAATGCATTTTGCAAATTCTTGATCATCTATCGTGCGCAGCCCGCTTCGAACACAAAAATAACTAGATGTCAAAAGGAATATTCCAACCATCTTCAGAAGCGCCAACGAAGGCACCTCTGCCCAAAATATCGAAATCAGCATAAAGAAAAAGAATACACATGCCATCAACTCTGAAAAAACAAAATTTACTCTACTCCCTTTCACAAAAAGCCAGAAAAAAACCATCGGCAAAAGCACCATAAATGGTCTAATAGGTGTAGGCTCTTCAATCAGGTGAAAACCTTGAAAGCAGAATGAAAAAACAAACGCAAGAGACAGATAGCGGGAGATAACATTACCCGATTTCAAAATGCCAGCCTCTTAAAAATTGAACTTTAATTAGTTGAAAAAAAGCAGATTTTTTATGACTACGCGGCACTGTGTATTCCTAAGACTTGATCAAACAAATACCGCCCAGCCCTTATTGACTGATGAAACGTAGAATTACGTTCATCAAGAGGCAAACCGTAAGCAATGAGTTTCACTTGATCTCGGTACGGAAGAAAATTGACCAAGCCTGCACTATAAAATCCACACACAGCACCAGGGATACTCCTTTTTAAACCAAACTCCAGCTCCAGTGGAAGATCTAACCTCAAAGGAGTAATACCAGCGAAGGCCGCCAATTTCTCAACGTCTTCATCTCTGTGCAATACATAAAATAAATTACGGCCGCGAAATTCAGCCATAAACTTGTCTAGAACAGAATTAAAATATTCGATTGAGCACAGACCGCTTTCCACAACTTTCGAACCAATAAAAATAGCGGTTTCTGGATCAGGACGCGACCTGGCACTTCCAAATAAGCTCTGCAAGTCAATATTATTTATTTCAATGGTCATCCCCGCCATAGAATTCAGCGGCAAGAGCGTATGTAGGGTAATAGCATTTAATTTAAACGACAAAACTCTTTCTAAGGCTTTAACGACAGGCCTCCCCATACTCCGTAAGCCTTCAGCTCGGCGTCGATAGTAAGAAATACTCGCCACCCCGTCATCCAGAAGGACAAACTCGCTCTTACGATTCGCAAGACCTATTGCAGTCAATGACAAAAGGGAACGTATATCTCCGACACAAACCTTATCGTGCTTCTGAAAAAAAATCTCTTTCACCAAATTTGCATATAACTTCGACCCAGCCCTACAACAAATTAATTTCCCCAGCTTAGCGATCCCCAGCTCTCGAATTACATTATCAATCTGTTCATCATTATGTTTTCGCCCATTCAACCTTACGATCATTGAAAATCGCCGTGGCTTCATCTGCAAGTAATGTCTAAATGCAGATATAACCTGGGGCGCTGATTCGACGTAGTAGAAGCAATTTTTATCCATATCAGTGAAATTTTCCGCCTTTTACAAGCGCAGCATACTTATCCTGATCTCGCATTTTAAACACACGTGCGGGATGCCCACCAGCAATCGCAAACTTCGGAATATCACTAACGACTACAGACCCCACCTGAATGATCGCACCCTCTCCAATACGGACATTTCCAATTATTGTTACGTCCATTCCTAACCAAACGTTGTCTTCAATTTCAACATTGAATATTTGATAACTACTATCATAAGGAACACATTCACCATTGTAATTATGGCTCATAGTAATTACTTTGCATCCACTGCCGCTATGAAAATTAGAACCTATCTTTACTCGCCCAAAACCGTAAACAACCAAACCATTAAAATTAGTATTCCGTCCAAGTTCAGTAGCCCTATTGAAACGGGTATAGCCACTAATCGTAGGCTTTGACTCATACCTCCCAACCCGTGACAATGCTAAAAATTGGAAAAGAGACCGTTTTAAAAACCTAATGATTGCCGCGAACGAGTTTGTAGGCATATCGTGAAGTAAGTAAAAAGAAAAAGAACCAAACAACAATTGCGCACAGTCCAATCATAAGACCTTCTGTTGGACGCAAGACAACACCCATCAAAGCTCCTGAAATACCGCACACTAAGGTGATAAGTGCCATCGAAATTGTTTTGTGAAAATAGAAAACAATCGCAGAAGGTATAAAATAAAGCCCTTGAAAGAACGCTGACACACCAAGAATGCGTGCTACCAAAGCGCCTCCAGAAAAAGACTTCGGCATCATGAGTTCAAAGACCCACCCAACGAGTAACTCATACCCAAGAAACAAAATGGTCATTACTGCTGCAACGAGTGAGAGATATTTAAGTAGATCTAGCATGCGTTCGCTGCGATTCTTAAGCAGCGTATATATTTTCGGAACTACTGCTTGACTTATCGCAGTGAAGATCAATACCAAACCACCAGCATACTGAGCTGCCGCAACATAAATAGCAAATTCTTCATGGGATAATGCTGAAGCAACGTAGGCTTTATCCCATGTCGTAATACCGATACCCGCGATAGCATGCAAAGAAGCTCCGGCAGCAAACTTTGCGTATGGAGATCGAGAGAAATTTTCCAGTCTTATTCCAGCGATCCAGTTCCTTCTTCTAAATAAAGAAACAGTATTTACTGATATCAACAAGTACGTTACAGAAGCAATACAAAACGCAAGTAGGCCCGAGTCAGAAATGTAACAAGCGCTTATTACCGCTAAAATAAAAAAAACAAATGGCACACCTATCTGATATATTGCAAAGACCAACTTGGCATCGAAAATTCGATACGCTTGCCCCCCTACAACATGAAGAGCGCGAAGGCCGGAAAATACCCCTAACGCCACGAATTCATATATCAAATCCAACACTAACCCTAGAGTCAGGCATAGCCCAAAGAAAGCAACGAAGAGAAAAAGCCAAACGCTCATTGCAGAACGTATCATACTAGGATCATCTGCTTTAACAAAAACAGCTGTCAAATAAGCACTAAACCCGAAAACCGAACAGGTTGTTGCCACCTGCACGTAGAGCAAGGCCTTAGAGAACTCCGCGAATTCTGATGTATTGAGCGAACGAGTCAAAATTGGCAAGAAAGCGAAACTAACGAGCCCTGCGATAATAGATATCAGCACAAAAGAAAGTGTACTTCCTAGTCTCATCCGGAGCTTTTCTATATTCTTCATCGCTCACTACATCAAATACATAAATTCAGCAGTTAAATCGAAATTTTCAGGGCATGGAGCAACCTTCTCAGCCCTGACTTTAAACAAAAACTTTACTTAAGACCGTACCCTGCAATCTCAATATAGAACCTAGCATTCGCCAACTGGTCCTCTATCGGGCACAAAAACTCAGAGGAAGAGTCGTTGATAAATGCTTCAACCTGCCTAAACAAACCAGGTTTAAATTTTTTATCAATATCGGAATCTTCAACAGCAATTGACTGAACTGCGATTGATCCTTTTTCGATAACTTGCAACGTCTCAAGAGGTCTAAGAATAAATCTATATCGTGACGTGCACAGTTCAATCCCCCATCGGCCGGGTGCAGCCCAATTCGCTTGATAGGAGAAAAGCGCCCCACTATTCGTTAGCCCAGATCCAACAAACACTGAACCGCTAGGATGCCAGCTGAAACCTCCCGAACGTCGACATTCAAACTCTATAGGACTCCCTGCGAGAAAAATAGCCAGATCAATCACATGGGTCGAGTTCCCCAATAGCCATCGTTCTTTAACTCCAGGAGCCTTCACGAGCGGCTCAATCTGATGGGCCCATTCGGTGAACTCAAAATTGAGAGAAGTCACTCCGCCGTCTTCATTTATCAACTTACGAAGATGCCTAACCGAACTGTAAAATCTTCGGTTATAGGCGACAAAAACGCTAGCGCCGTTCTCCGAAGCTCTTGCATTCAATTCGGACAGCTCAACAAGTGAGAGTCCAGCTGGCTTCTCAACCAATATTCTTTTGAAGCCATGATTCAACAATTGAATTGCGGCAAGAGATAACGCCTCAGATCCCACACATACGATCGCACAAGACTTATCCTGATCTCTAATAGCTTCAAGATTCGCCATCAATCCGCCGCGCCTAACTTTACACCCTACCGCAGCCTCAAAGGTCGCAGCCGAATTGTCGCCACGACCAATCACTTCATAATCTGCCCCCATCCCAGACAAAACTTTTGCATAGTCAATTGCCATGCCGCCAGAGCCAACAAGCCAGATCTTCACCATTCTCTCCTTAATCTCAATACGCTTTAAGTAATCCCGCAAATGTCGCAACTGCTATGTTCGATTCGTTTCAAATGTTTCATAAGAGCACCCAAAAAGGGCAAATGAACTTTGAGTGAATCTTCATAGGTCGGTAAATTGCAACTCCCGCTCTCGAGTATAGTATCTACTAGCGATCCAGTTCTCTCGCTTTGCATAGGCAAGCGAAAGAGCTCTTCTTTCCATTCACCGTCATGCTCAGAGCGAAGGAGTTTTTGCTTAGCCTGATCTACAATCATAGATGAGGACTCACCACGAATCATCACGAGCGGTCTTGCTGAAGAGTCATTCTTGCTTGACAGAGTAACGATGACACCAGTTTCCGTTTGACCAGAAAGCAGACCTGCAAACTCGATGAAACCTTGTCGCTTAGACGGATAAACACAGCGATCTAGCGATTCAACACTGAACTCCTGTACAACCTCTCCAGTAATAAACTGGATAAGATCTAGGTAGTGCACGCTATTACAACCTAAGCCCCAATTACCTCCGCTAACATCAAAACGAAGTAGCCTATCCGCAGTAAAAATCCTTTTTATATCAGAGTAAACATTAAGTGTTCGGTTCGGACAGTTCACCCAAGATTTGATTTTGTGTTGTTTGAGTAGACGCTCCGCGACAAAGTACTGCTCAACTTCAGGAAAGAGAACTTTTTCTAGAACTAAATATTTTAGATGTGCGTGTTGTATGATATCTGCAAGAACACGCAGACGCACATTAGAGTTCGTCGCGATAATTGCGAGATCAATGCTTTTAGGAAGCTCTCCCAACTGGGTGTGGTAACTTACTTCATCTACTGCAGCGGAACCGACTTTCGCAACCTCTTCAAAACGTGTCTTTGCAACAAGTAAAGATGCTTCACTTGGATCGACTACGTACACTCGAATTTTAGTATTCGCGAGTTGGAGCCCCTGAAGGTGTCTGCTTCCTAGCTGCCCAGCCCCTACAATAACAACATTAAACATTATCTACTCCTCAGCCCTTGAAACTCTTAGCAACTGACTCGGCAACAAACCAGTCAATCTCATCATCGATATCAACGTTGTACCTACGATCTTCGGTTACCACGCATCTGGTCTCAGATGTAAAAAAGCTTCGAGACTCAATAAATTTACGCATTCCGATGACGTACATGCTTCCAGTGATTTCATATGCAGGGCTTAAGTCTTGAGACCTAACTAATAGATCATCGTTATTTCCGAAAGATAAAATCTTTCCATCCTCACCAATCGAGAAGCACCACCCAGGATGACTACGAGCTGGACCAAGAGCAACCACCGGAGCGCCACCGGCTCTGATCGATTTTTCTATCGCATCACAAAGCAAACTCTGCAATCGAAACGGTGTAGTAGGTTGCAAAACAGCTAATATGTCATACTGATCGCCATTTTCATGCAATGTCGTAACCGCGTGAGAAATCACATCTAAAGAGGTTGCTGTATCACTAGCTAGAAAATCCGGTCGGACCCATGGAACATCTGCCCCATATTCACGCGAAACGTTAGCAATTTCAGAGCTATCCGTTGAAACAACAACACGATCTACGCAACGCTCAGCCTTTGCATATTCAATTGTCCATGCTATTAAAGGCTTCCCCAACAATGGACGAATATTTTTTCCTGGCAAACGCTTTGACCCCCCCCTAGCGGGAATCAATACGAGCACTTTTTTTCCTTCAATCACTAAACACTCCTCCATATTCGCGACTAGCACGCTCGTAATCCTCAATTCGTCCGATATCAATCCAGTATTCGTGAATCGGAAATCCGATCGCAGCGAGGCCGGTTTCCATTAGATCCTGAAAGAGCGTCGGCATATCGTAGAATGTATTTGAAGGAATTCTGTTTAAGCACTCTGGCGAAAGCACGTACACTCCTGCACTTACAAAAACTGTCTCCTCAGGTTTTTCAACTATGCTTACCAGCCTGTGGTCATCAACTTTCACAACACCGTAAGGGATTGTGTGGGAGAACTGCCGCATACCTAATGTACCAATTGCACCATGAGAGTTGTGAAAATCAAGCATCCCCCCAAAATTAATTCGGGCGAGAATATCTCCGTTCATCACAAAAATTGGCTCAGAAGGCTTTTCCGGGAGCAACGAGAGCGCCCCGGCTGTACCCAATCTTTGCTGCTCATGAATGTAGGTAATACTAACACCCCACTTTGATCCATCTCCAAAGTATTTAATTATCTGGTCAGCTTTATAGTTAACTGAAATATAAAAATTTCTAAAGCCATGCTCAATGAAATTGAGCAAAATTGTTTCTAGGATAGGTCGGTCACCAACATTCAAAAGAGGCTTGGGACAATTATCAGTAAGTGGTCTTAATCGGCTACCTAGCCCACCGGCCATAAGTACTACTGGATTTGTTTTCTCGTTTGCCTTAAGAAGGTCACCAATAGTATGCAGCCCAACAATTATCCCGTCTGTGCTCACTACGGGCATTTGGTGAATCCCTCTAGCCCTCATCAGTGCAAGTACTTTAAGTGGCTCATCCTCGGGAGTAACGCACAACGGATGTGTATTGACTAAACTCCGAAGAGGGTCTTGAAGTGTCCTACCTTTAAGAAGTCCTCTACGTACATCACCATCGCTAATCGTTCCAAGAAGTCGGCGATCACTATCGGCGACCAATGCGATTTTTTGCGCGGCAGAATCAATTGCAACTACGGCATCTTTTATTGAGCCCTCGATGTTGACAATTGCAGTTAACCAATCACTCATTTATCACTCCTAAATTTAGCCGGCACTCCCATCACTGTCTCTCCCTGCTTTACATCGCGAACAACAACGGCGCCCGCGGCGATCACCGCATCACAGTCGATTTTTATGCCTTGTATAACTTTAGCGCCGGTTCCGATATGAACCCCATCCCCCACATATACGCCTCCAGACAATGTTGCACCCGGCGCAACATGCACGTGAGATCCAATTCGGCAATCGTGATCGATAATTGATCCCGTGTTCACGATCGTATTATCACTAATAATTGCCCCAGACTGTATTAAAGCCCCTGCCATTACTTGGACACCTTCAGCAAGTTTCGCGGATTCTGAAACATATGCACGAGCATGAATGACGGAAACAAAATTAAATCCCGCACATTTATATTTTTCAAAGAGCCGCCGACGCCCGACCGTACTACCTGCGCATCCAAGTCCATTAATTAGAAGCACCTGGTCGAAACGATATGTGTTAAGACCATAGCTATCGTCACCTAGAACCTCATTTTTATAAATGAAACTCCCTACTTTTAGATGAGGGTCAATTACTCCTATGATTCTAGAACGCAACTCTTTGGATATGGATTCCAGTAAAACCCTAGAGTGTCCACCAGCACAAAGCATTAGTATCGGCGAAACTAGTTGCTCACTCATATCGAATGAGGTCACCCGTTGAGAATGAGTTGCGTGCCTTCTTTCCAATCAAATCCCACAATGACATTGCGGGCAATCCGTCACCGCATCTCGATGTAGTCAAATCTTCAAACGTAAAAAGAGTATCTTTTTTTATCGCACGCGCGGCGACAACCTGTTGGCGAGCAGATTTTCGCGTATCCCACTCACTTGCCTGCGGAGCTTTACTACCGTCTCCCATAGCCTGTTCGAGTGCTCGTATAGCCAGCACCATCCTTTTTAACTCATCAAACTCAAGAGAGGCTTTATGATCAGGGCCCGGCAACTCTCGATCGAGGGTAAAATGCTTTTCTATTATTTTAGCGCCACGAGCGACTGCAGCGATTGGAATTACAATTCCCTCGGTGTGATCAGAATAACCAACACTAAGGCCGAAAGCAGATGAGAGCGTATCCATTCCTCTTAGATTGACTTCACTAAAAGGTGTCGGATATTGTGAAGTGCAATGCAACACTGTAACGTGGCCTTGAAGGCTATTACGCCAATTTGTGTTACTCCATCCGCGCCAAATCTCGTCCATTGATGATGGGACTCCTTCAGCATTGAGTGCGTGTGCGACAATAGCAAGTCCCTGCTCAACTTCTGATAGAGTAGCCATGCCGGTGGAGAGCACGAGGGGCTTCTTTGTTCGCGCGAATTTCCAAAGCAACGGCCCATTTGTGAGCTCTCCTGATGGAACCTTAAAAAGCGGCATATCCATATCGTCCAAAAACCTCAAACTATCTGCATCAAAGGCCGTGGACAGGAATATTATATTTCGTTCTTTCGCGTAGGCTTGGAGCTCAAAATGCCACTCTCGAGGAAGCTCGAGTTTTCTTAACATCTCCAGCTGATTCTCACTGGTATCAGTTGTCTTTTTCTGATAAGCGGCTTTCGGCGCACTTTGAGATGCGAGTTTATTCGCATCAAAAGTTTGAAACTTAATAGCGTCTGCTCCAGCATCGGCTGCTGCATCAACGAGCGCAAAGGCCATATCACGCTGTCCGTTGTGATTAACACCAGCCTCCGCAATGATATAAACGTGCTCAATGCTCATATCCGAACTCCAAATCGTGAAAGTGCTTGATGAAAGGGCTAGAGTAATGCTCGATGAGCTCGACAATTCGCGCAGCCGCATCGCCTTGCCCATATGGATTGCGAACATGCTGCGCGCGAGCCTTGAATTCCGGAGTCAGGGCAAGATCAATCGCGTCCAGGATCGCAGCTTCATTAGGCGCGCAATGCACAATGGACTCCGCAGCAAGTCGCCCAAGCTGCCGGGATCCGATGTTAACCGTCGGGACACCGAATGCCGGTGCCTCGATGATGCCACTAGACGAGTTGCCGATCATCGCGGACGCCCTACTCAAGGCCGACAAATACCGACGAAAACCCAGAGATGGAATAGCTAGAACACGTTCGCGACTGTCACGCGCGTACTGCTCAAGAATCGGAATAATCGCTCGCCCCCCGTTATCTGCGTTGGGGTAGGTCAAGATCACCTGATGATCCGGAAACCGATCCAGTGCACTCAACAAGGCTCTAAAACTCACTTCTGGATCTTCCTCAGCAAGCGTCACCGGATGGTAGGTCACAAGAAAGTATGGCTGCTTCAGCTCAAACCCAAGGCTTTCCGACAATTCCTCCGAGCTCATTGGTGCGTTCCTCAACAGGTGATCGAGTCCCACCGCCCCAACGTTGAACACGGTTTCCGGAGCCTCCCCCATCTGGATAACACGTTGCCGATACTGCTCAGCTGCAGTGAAATGAAGATTCGACATCTTGGTGATTGCATGTCGGATCGCGTCGTCGTAAGCACCTTCGGTGATCTCGCCGCCATGCAAATGCGCGACAGGTATACGCATGACCAATGCGGCCTGGACGACTGAAAGCGCTTCAAAGCGATCCCCGAGAACGACCAGCATGTCAGGCTTTAATCGATCAAGCGCATCGGCATAGCCAATCGTACCCAGCCCCATCGACTTGACCACACCAACGGGTGTATCAGACGACAAAAGCATTTCGACCTTGGCGTCGACGGGAAAACCATCTGCCTCGATCTGCCGCCAAGTCTCCCCAAATTCGGGCGAAAGGTGCATCGCAGATACAATTACCTGGAGGTCCAGCAATTCGCTTGCCTGGATGTCCTTCATGACCCAATAGAGCAAGCCGTACTCTGCACGCGTCCCTGTGAAGACGGCGACCTTACGCCTCATGCCTTTGACTCCGCCAGAACACTGCTCGGCAGATTAACCACGCGCGCCTCCAACCACTGGGAATTGGTCAAATCACCTTTGCGGCAGTTGGCATAAATGGGCAAATGATTCATCAGGGCCCAGATCGGGCGGGTCATGACACCCTGGTCATTAGTTGCCTTGAGAAGCGCATCGCGCTGCTCACGCCCTTCGCAGATGACGGCATTCAGCCAATAGTTGGAGCGGCAGTGTTCAGGCTCACGAACGAACTGTAGATCAGAGCCCGCCAAGTAGGCCTCGTAACGGGCAGCCAGTTCACGCTTCACCTCGATGAAACGCTCCAACGCCTCCAGCTGAGCACACCCCAGGGCCGCGTTCAGATTAGGCAAACGATAGTTATAGCCCACTTCATCATGCACATATTCGTAGGGATGAGGCTTCTTTGCAGTTGTGGTGAGATGCTTTGCGTGCGCACCGATCTCTTCGCCGGCAAGGATCATTCCACCACCACCGGTGGTGATGATCTTGTTGCCGTTGAAGCTGAGCGTGCCAATTTCGCCGAACGTTCCCGTGTGGCGGCCTTTGTAGAAGCTTCCGAGCGACTCTGCAGCATCCTCAATCACCGTCAGCTTCCAGCGAGCACACACATCGATCAGATCATCGATCTCAACCGGATGACCAAACGTATGCATTGGAACGCATGCGCGGATCACCTTGTTATCCGACTTGGTTCTACAAAGACCATCGCCGTCTACACGTGCGTTTTCAGCAAGCCACGCCTCCAGGGCCTTCGGTGACAAGCCCAAGGTGTGACGGTCAACGTCAATAAACAGCGGCTCCGCCATGCAGTATGCGATGGCGTTGCAGGTTGCCACGAAGGTCAGCGGCTGGGTGATGACCAGTTCGCCGGGCTGCACTCCAGCCAGCCGAAGCGCCACATGCAATGCGGCGGTTCCGCTAACCGTCGCTACTGCACGCGGGCTTTGCGTGTAGGCAGCCATATCGCGCTCAAAGCGATCAACAAAGGCTCCGACGCTGGAGACGAAAGTGGTGTCAATCGTTTCGACGACATACTCGCGCTCCTTACCCGGAAAAATCGGGGCATGCAGCGGAATGAAGTCGTCGGTGCGATATTGCTCACGAACAAAACGGATAAGTGCGTCAAACATGGTCAGCTTCAAACGTTGTAGATATCGGCCTTATACCTGGCAAGGTTCTCCGGACGGGTGAGAACCATTCGATGGTTGCCTTGAGGCCATCACGGATGCTGTATTCCGGCTCAAAACCGGTCAGCTCGCGGATCTTGGTGTTGTCACACCAGAGACGGAAGACTTCGGACTTGCCCGGACGGATGCGCTGCTCGTCGGTGAGATGCGAGCCGATGAAACCGTCGGCGCCGGTAGCGAGAACATTCATTTAAGCTAGTCTTCTCAATTCAACGGAACACTGAACATTGCAGAACACAAAGATGCCATTAGGATAGCTTCGGACTCAGATAGATCGAGCACCTCATGGGCACTCGATCACGACTTATCTATCAGGACTTCTTGTAGGAGTAGCGGTACACATAGCCTTTGTACCCATATCTATAGCGCTGACGATCCGTATTCAGATCGTTGAACACAAAGCCTTTTACCTGAACGCCAGCATGATTGAGTCTGCGCACCGACTGTTCAAGCTCCGCAATCGGGTGACGCCCCGCACGAGCGACCATCAGGGTGGCACCCGCCATACGGCCAATGATCGCAGCGTCAGACACAGCCAGAATCGGCGGGGCGTCTACGATCAAGGTGTCGAATTGCTTGCCAAGCTGTTCGAGCAATTGCTCGAAACGCAGGTGCATCAGCAATTCGGATGGGTTAGGCGGAATCTGACCGGTGGTTACCACCCACAGGTTCGGGACCGCGGTGGGCTTGACGATGTCTTCGAGGGAGACGGTTCCGGCAACGTATTCGCTCACACCCACTTCGCGACGCAAACCGAATTCCTTATTGATGTGGCCCCTGCGCAAATCGGCGTCGATGATCACAACGCGTGATCCGGCCTGGGCCAGCACGGCGCCGAGGTTTTTCGAGATGAAGCTCTTGCCAAGGCCTGGGCTGGAGCCAGTAATCAGCAGCGAGTTGTGCGTGGCATCCATCAACGCAAAGTGAATGGTGGTTCTCAGGCCACGCAGACTTTCAATGGCGTCGTCTTCGGGGTTGGTCACGGCCAGCAATTCACCCGGCCCCTTCGACTTGCGGGCGCGGCTGAAGAGCGCCATTTCATCGGGGCTGTGCGGCACGGTGGCGTAAACCGGCAGGCCAAGTTTCGATTCGATGACTTCGGGGTCTTCAACCACAACCCGCAGCGAACGCCGAATCCAGATGATCGCCATGCTGGAAATCAGGCCCAGCAGGGTCGCGATGGCCAGGATCGCGGGTTTCTTCAAGCCCACCGGTTCGCTGGCGGCGGCGGCGGCATCGACGATGCGCACATCCCCCACGGTGCCGGCCTTGGAGACCTTGAGCTGCTGGGATGTATTGACGAGGTTGGTGTAGAGGGTGGTTGAGACTTCCACATCACGGGCCAGTTGCAGCACTTTTTGCTGAGTATCCGGCAGCTTGTTCACGTCCGCGTCAAACTGGGCGCGGCGCTCCTTGAGGCGCTGCAGGCGCTGGTCCACGGCCTGCACCCTGGGGTGCTCGGCGGTAAAGCTCTGGCGCAGCTCGTCCCGCTCCTGGCGCAGGGCGACGATCTGGTTATCCACCTCGACCACCGATTGCAACACGCTCTGGGTTTCGAGGTTCAGATCAAGGGAGCCGCGGGACTGGCGGTAGTTGTTGTAGGCGGCCTCGGCGGTATCCATTTCCTTTTTCAGGGCCGGGAGCTGGGTCTCGAGGAACTTGAGGGTCTTTTCGGCTTCGGCGGAGCGTTGGTCCACGTTTTGCCGCACGTAGGTGTTCATGATGTCGTCCAGCACCAGGACGATCTTGTCGATGTCCGGGCCGGTGAGGCTGGCTTCGAGGATGCTGGATTTTTTGCCGCG
>Ga0075163_10005603_pt1 | contig 16699 bp, 14 predicted proteins | sample JI1023141ADNA_FD_71478 | JGI IMG/M metagenome (GOLD analysis project Ga0075163, IMG submission 71478) | Wastewater effluent complex algal communities from Wisconsin, to seasonally profile nutrient transformation and Carbon sequestration -... | ecosystem: Engineered > WWTP > Effluent > Algae...
ACCTGGGGCACGGCGCATGCGTCGTCCGGCGCGCAGGCGCGAGCCGGCCGGAAGATGCGACGCCACGCGAAGAACAGCGCCACGAGCGCCACGCCAATGAAGATCGGCCGGTACGGTTCCAGCGCGGTCAAGTTGCCGATCCAGGCGCCGGAGAAACCCAGCGTGATCAGCACCAGCGGACCGAGGCAGCAGGTCGAGGCGAGGATGGCGGCGAGGCCACCGGCGGCCAGTGCACCGCGGCCGTTGCTGGGGTCTGCCATGTGAGGGATCTCCTTCCGAGACGTTGCGTGATGCGCTAAGGTTACTTCCGTAGTCAAGTACGGAGTCAAGCGCGATGGTGAACGATCCACAAACACTGACCATCGGGGCTTTCGCCAAGGCCGCTGGGGTCAACGTGGAGACCATCCGGTTCTATCAGCGCAAGGGGTTATTGCCAGAACCAGGTCGGCCCGTCGGCAGTATTCGCCGCTACGGATCGGCGGACGTGGCGCGGGTGCGTTTCGTGAAATCCGCCCAGCGGCTGGGGTTCAACCTGGACGAAGTCGGCCAACTCCTACAGCTTGAGGACGGCACTCACTGCAGCGAAGCCGCCGAGCTGGCTGCGCTCCAGCTCACCGACGTGCGCACCAAGATGGCGGACCTGACGCGAATCGAAGCGGTGCTGTCACGGTTGGTCAACGAGTGCCATGCGCAGCGAGGCACTGTGTCGTGCCCGCTGATCGATTCTCTGCACGGGAGCTAGGCGCGTGGCTTAACCCGGTTTTCCGTTCCACTGCGCCTCAAACCCCAGTTCGAGCCGGGGGCAAGGTGACCTGCCACTGATTGTTTCCTTGCACCGACATGCGCCAGACAAAGCCCACACTGAAGGCTAAAAGCGCGTAAGCCTTGCGATACCAGAAACCTACCGAACGAGAGCTGTCAGACAAGAAGGGCTAGTGCGGTCTTCCCACACTAAAATCCGGATACCCTCTGAAAATCGCACAACGTCTGGGCTACTTCCCAACGCTGGCGGAAGTGCGTCCCGACATCGTGGCCCACATCGCCAGATTCGTTCGATTCGGTCGGCGCCCCAAATCCAGTGACCTGACCGCGCTCGACCAGAACAGCGTCCGACAGAGGCAAATCGAGCTGGTCCGCAAACGACTGGGTATCACTGCTTGGTCGAAGGTGGACGACGACTGGCTCGCCCTAACGGCCGATCGGGTTGCTGATGCCCGCCATCACACGAGGGACATCATCAACGCCCTGCTGGAGGAGTTCGTCCATCACCGGATCGAGCTCCCCGCGTTCTCGACGGTCGATCGCATGGCGACGACCGCGCACACGCGGGCGAACGCCCGAATCTTGGGCCGGATTGCCGGTGAACTCTCCGATGCCATCAAGGACCGGATCGACGCGCTGTTCGTTCGTCCTGCAGTGGGGGCCGAAACTGGCTGGCAAATGCTGCGACGTGACCCCCGAAAGCCGACGGATGTCGAGATTCGGAGCTATCTCCAGCACATCGAGCGGCTTCGTACGCTTGCGGATGAACTTCCTGCGGTTGCGACCAGCATTCCAAGGCTTCGAGACTTCTTCAGTTACGCCCAGTCCCTGAATGCGCCGGAGATGGCCGAGCTCATCCCCGAGAAGCGGTACGGCCTCGCGGTGATTTACATTCGTGGGCGGTACTACAAGGCCATGGACGATGCCGCCGAGCTTTACTTGAAGCGGATGCAAAAGGTTGAGAACGCCGCTCTCGCCATGCTCAACCAGCACATGCTCGACAACGCGGAGAGCGTGGATCGGCTGGTCTTGCAGCTCCGTGACCTGCTCAATGCCTACCAGGGCGGTGGTACCGCAGAGGGCACGCTGGATGCCATGACCTCGAGCCTGATGGCCGATCCCGACATTCTGCTGGCAGAGTGCGAGGCGCACCTCGCGTTCTCGGGAAAGGACTACATCCCCTTCATGCCGAAGCCCTACGGCTCGGCACGCCCGATCCTGATGAACTGCCTCCAGATCATGGGCTTGAAATCGACAAGCGCCGACCGCGCGATCGAGCGCTGTATCGATGCGGTTCTCCGGCTTCGTCGCCAGAAGGCCATGAGGCTCAGCCTTGATCAGATCGGACTTTCTTCGGAGCGTGATCTCGATTGGCTGACGCCCCGCTGGCGGAAGCACGTGTTCCACAAGATGGGGCGTGGGCAACCAGTGCTGATTGACCGACGCTACTTCGAAATCGCGGTGATGTGCCAGGTCAAGGACGAACTCAAGAGCGGCGACCTCTTCGTTCCCGGCGGCGAAAAGTTCAACGACTACCGGGAGCAGCTCGTCAATGATGAAGACTTCCGCGCCGAGATCGAAGAATACGAGAAGACCTCCGGCGTTTTGACCGATGCGGATGCCTTTATTGATGAACTCAAGTCGAAGTTGACCGCCCTGAGCCTGGAGGTCGATGCGAGATTCCCAGAAAACGTCTCGGCACGCCTTGAGAATGACCGGCTGGTTTTGACGCGACACCGGCGCGAAGAGCCCAGCGATGCGTTGAAGAAGCTCGATCAGCTGATCGCCGAACGGATGGAGCCCGTCAGCATAATTGATGTCCTCATCGACAGTGTCCGCTGGACGGACCTGACCAAGTTCTTCAGGCCCCTGGCCGGAAAAGATCCGAAGATCAGCGATCTGCTGGGTCGGGTGGTGGCGACCCTCCTGTGCTACGGCTGCAATCTGGGTGCGTCGCAGACCGAACGGTCATTGAAGGACACCAAGCGTCGAAACGTGGCGTGGATCAACGTGAAGTATGTGTCCGAGGACATCCTTCACCGCGCCGCGATGCATATCATCAATGCCTACGATCGCTACGAACTCCCGCGCTATTGGGGTACCGGCGCCCACGCATCGGCGGACGGCACCATGTGGTCGATGTACGAGCAGAACCTCTTGTCGGAGCACCACATCCGTTACGGGGGTTACGGAGGGATCGGTTACTACCATGTCTCCGACAAGTACATCGCGCTTTTCAGCCGCTTCAATGCCTGCGGCAGCTACGAGGGGTACTACATCCTCGACGGCGTCTTCGGAAACGATTCGGCGATCCAGCCCAGCATCCTGCATGGCGATACGCACGCGCAGAACCTTCCGGTGTTCGGACTGTCCCACCTGTTGGGTATCGAACTGATGCCGCGCATTCGCCGGTTGCACGAACTCAAGCTTTACAAGCCCGACACGAAGATCACGTTTGGTGCCATCGGCAGTCTGTTCAGCGAACCGATCGATTGGGCGCTGATCCGCGCCCACTGGAGCGACATGCTGCGCGTGGCGGTGTCGATCAAGCTTGGGAAAATCACGGCGTCCACCATTCTTCGCCGTCTCGGGACGCAGAGTCGCAAGAACAGGCTGTACTTCGCCACCAAGGAGTTGGGCAAGGCGGTGCGGACGCTGTTCCTGCTCAAGTACATCGATGACGGCGACGTTCGTAAGATGATTGGCGCAGCGACCAACAAGAGTGAGCAGTTCAACGCCTTCGTGAAGTGGATCTTCTTCGGCAATGACCGGGTGATTGCCGAGAACGTGGCCTACGAGCAGCAAAAGCTAGTCAAGTACAGCCACGTGGTGGCGAACCTCGTCATGCTCCATACGCTTGCCGACGAACGCGAAACCCGACGCTGGATGTCCTCCCGGGCGTAGACGACAGCGCCTAGCGCAAGGGGGCGACGGCCGTTGCCTGATCACCGGCGGCGCGTCGATCCGGACTTCCAGGTCCGCCCCCTCGGCACCTCAGGCACGAGGTTCAGGGCCGCTTGCCTCGACAGGCCAAGCGCGGTGGTAAGCGTGAAGTACTCCATGACGTCGAGCCGCCGCGAGCCGATTTCAACGGCGGACAGCTTCTGCTGGGGCCAGCCGATCGCTTTTGCGAGTGCTGTCTGGGTGTGCCCTAAAGACTCCCGCCGCTCCCGTAAGCGGTCCACTAGGTGACGATACGCCTCCGAATAAATCGTCTTCTTTGCTGGTCGCGCTCAACGGCGACCGTCGGGTGCCGATGAAATTCCGCTTGGCTTCGTTCATCGCCCCGGCTGAAAAGCAATCACTGCCATACCCGCCAACGCAAGGCTCAAGCCCGCCATATCCCAAAGGGACGGCCTGATGCCGTCAACCACCCACAGCCAGGCAATGGCGAGGCCGATATAGACACCACCGTAGGCCGCGTAGACGCGACCCGACGCCGCTTCATGGAAGGTGAGCAGCCACGCGAAGATGGCCAGCGCGACGACGCCTGCCACGCCGCACCACGCCGACTTATCTTGCCGCAGCCAGAGCCACCACAGCTAACAGCCCACGATCTCGGCAAGCGCGGTGAGCGAGTAAAGGGCGAAGGTGCTGGCCAGGGACATCCGACGTTCTCAGGCGAGGGGCGAGTGGATGGAGAAGGCAACCTCGGAGGCTCGCCCTTCATGCGCGAGGCTTTCCAGCAACGCACACGTCGCGCGCTGGCCGCCACGACACCGCTCCACCGTGGCGAGCAGCTCGGTCTCCATCCGCTGAAGGTGCGCGAGCTTCTCCCGGACCTCAGCGAGATGCTGTCTCGCCAGGGTGTCGACCTCGGCGCAGGACAAATCCGGGCTTTCCGACAGATGCAGAATCCTGCGGATCTCGTCGAGGCTGAACCCGAGAGCGCGGCCACGGGTGATGAAGCGGACGCGGGCGATGTCGCCCTTCCGGTACGCCCGGTACCCCGACGCCGTTCGATCCGGTTTCGGAAGCAAACCGACCTTTTCGTAGTAGCGGATGGTCTCGAAATGGCAGTCCGTTGCCGCAGCCAGCTCGCCGATCTTCATGGGCTTGACCCTGTAGCGACTCCGGGGTTTACGGTACGCCCATCCGGAGGACAAGACCATGACCGACTGCTCCTGCCAAGAAACCGCGACCGCCTGCGCGACCTCGAGTGACCGGGGCCTCCGACGCGTTCTTTGGGTGGTGATGGCCTTGAATGCCGCGCTGTTCGTGACCGAGTTCAGCGTCGGCCTCTGGGCGCACAGCAGCGCACTGATGGCCGACTCGCTCGACGCGCTGGGCGATGCGGGCATCTACCTGCTCACGCTTATCGTGATGGCCGGTTCGGTCCGACAGCGGGCGGGTGCATCGCTGCTAAAGGGGGCGTTGCAGGGGGCGTTCGGGCTGTTCGTGATCGTCGAAGTCGTGCGGCGGGCCATCTCCGGCGAGGTGCCGGATGCCGGACTGATGACGGTGATGTCGCTGATCGCGCTCACCGTCAACGTGACGGCCTTCGCCCTGTTGACGCGCTTCCGCAACGAGGACCTGAACCTCCGCTCCGTCTGGCTGTGCTCACGCAACGACTTGGCGAACAACGTCGGTGTGTTGGCGGCCGCTGGCTTGGTTGCATGGACGGAAACCCGCTGGCCTGATCTCGCGGTCGGCTTGCTGGTGGCCACATTGTTCTTGCAGACCTCCTTCACCGTCCTGCGCGCCGCGAGGCGGGAGTGGACCACCGGCATCCCCACCCCCATGGACGATGGGCACGGGCACACGGGTGCTATCGGACACGCGGAGCAGAAACCATGAGCCCACGTCTCAAGCAAGCCATCGCGACGGAGTACGCGCTCGCCCGCCAGGCAGAAGCTGGCGGTCTCGCCGCCGAAGCCTTTCACCATCTTGAACGAGCGCACATTCTCTCCCAGCGGCACACGATCGCCCACGTGCGTAGCCACCTGCGCATGTGGCGATGGGCTTGGCGGCAGGGGCGACCGAGGGAACTCCTGGGCCAAACCGCCCGCATAGTCGCCGCAGCGCTGTTCAGCCGGGTGTGGGTGCCGGAAGGCAACACCGGCGGTTCGAACGTCATTGCGATTCGACCGATGCCGATCCCCGACGACCTGCGTGACCTCGTGTCGCGCTGATCTGCTATGCTCGTAGATATGCCTTTCGCTACGCAATCGCTCCGACTTCGACGCGCCTTCATTTGGGGGAGTGCGGTTGTCATGCTGGCGATGTCGCTGCTCGGCGCGCTGGCGACGACGCATGAAGCGCTGCACGTCTTGGATGGCAGTGCGGCGTTCGCGCACGAGCACATCCGCGGCGATGAGGGCGCCCACTCGACGGCGCCCACGGACGCGTCGGCCATTGCTGAGCTCGTCCACGGCCTCGCGCACACTTGGCACTGCTGCGGCGTGACGATAGCGGTGCTCCCGGTGCCAGTCTGGAAGCTGCTCTCGGCACCGCCTCCGCCGCTGGTCTCCGCGCTCGGTGCGAGCCCCGCGCCCGCGCCCGCCCTGCTGGGCCCGTTCCGCCCGCCCATCCGCTGATCCGTCGAATCGGCCGCGTGCTGCGGCCTTCCATTCCACGAATCCACGGAGTTTCCCCATGTCTTTTCGTCTGGCCGCTCTCGCGGCCGGGCTGATGCTGCTGGCCGTCGCCTCGGGCGCGGCTGCACAGCCCTTCACCTTGGCCGATGCGCAAGAGCGCGTGGCCCAATTCCATCCTGACCTTCGACTCTTCGTCCCACGGCGTGACGGCCTTGAGGCCGAATCGCGTGCCGCGGCCCTCCGACCAGCGCTCGAGATCCAAGCGGACCTCGAGAACGTGCTCGGATCGGGTCCTCTCCAGGGCACCCGATCCGCCGAGATGACGCTGAGTCTCGCTGGCGTGCTGGAGCGCGGCGGCAAGCGCGAGGCGCGCCGGGCACTGGCCGCGGCCCGCATCGACGCGCTCGGCGTCCAGCGCGCAGCCACGCAGCTCGACCTGCTCGCAGAAGCCACGCGCCGCTACGTCGATCTCGCCGCACTGCAGGCGCAGCGCCCGCTGCTGGCGGAAGACCTCGCCCAGCGCCGGCGCATCGCCCACGCCACGCGACAGCGCTTTGCCGCGGGTGCTGCGCCCGAAGCGTCTGCGCTTGCGGCCGAAGCCGGGATCGCGCAGGCCGAGGCCCGCCTCGCCACACTCGACGCGCAGCAGGCTGCCGCGTGGCGCCGGCTGTCGCTTCTGTGGGGCGCGCCGGTCGACGGCCCGGTGCCGGAGGTTACCCCGGTGCCGGAATCGCCGCCTGCGTTGCCGACGCTGGCGGAACTCACGGCGCGGATTGCCGAGTCACCGGAGCTGTTGGCGTTCGCCGACGAAGCGCGCATCCGCGAAGCGCGGCTGCGGCTCGCTGAGACCGAGGCGAGCCCGGATGCTGATTGGAGCGTCGGCGTGCGTCGCCTGCAGGACGGCAGCGACACCGGCCTCGTCGCCGGATTCAGCCTGCCGCTGGGCACGCGCCGACGCGCCGAGCCCGCCATCGCCGCCGCCCGTGCCGAGCGCGAGGCCTTGGGGATGCAACGCGAGTCCGCCGCGCTGCAGCTCGAGGCGGTCGCCGTCGACGCGTGGTCGCAGGTGGAAAGCGGCGCACTGCAGGCCGATCGGCTGCGCACCGAGGTGCTGCCGCGCCTTGAACGCGCCGCTGCGCAGTCCGAGCGCGCCTACCGCGCCGGCGCCCTGAGCTACCTCGAGTGGGCGGCGGTGCAGACCGACATCACCACCTCACGCTTCGCGCTGCTGGAGGCCCGCGTGGCCACGCAGCGCGCCCTGATCGAACTGCAGCGCCTCACCGCCGATTCCTGGACGGCAAGCGACGCTCGCGAAGGAGACACCGAATGAACCGCAACACCCTTCTGTTCACCGCGCTTTCCCTCCTCCTGGCCGCCGGTCTGGCCGGCTGCGGAAACCAAGCCGACGACGATCATGGCGATGGCCACGCGCATGACGAGGCCGAGGCCTCCCATGACTCCCAAGGCGAGGAGCAACACAGCCACGGCCATGACGAGACACAAGCCGAAGACGACGACGACGAGCACGGCCACGACGACGCCCCAGCCGACCAGACCACCATCCCGGCCGAAACCGCCGAGCGCTCAGGCATCGTTGTCGCGCCGGTTGGCGCAGGCGTGATCCACCAGACCGTGCGTCTGCCGGGCGTTATCGAGGCGCGCCAGGGGGCCATAGCCCGCGTGTCGGCGCGCTTTCCCGGTGCCGTCCGCACCGTCGCCGTGCAGGTGGGCGATCGCGTCAGCGCGGGGCAGCGTCTGGCCACGGTCGAGAGCAACGCCAGTCTCTCGTCGTATGCCATCACGACGCCGATCGCCGGCGTGGTGATGCGCCGCGACGTCGAGGTGGGCGGCCTCGCGGGCGACGCGCCGCTTTTCGAGGTCGCGGACCTTTCCGAGGTGTGGGTCGACCTGCACGTGTTCGGTCGCGATGCCCAGCGGGTGCGCATCGGCGCCGAGGTGCAGGTCGAGCGCATCGCCGACGGAACGCGCGCCACGGCGTCGATCGCGCAGATGCTGCCAGCTGCCGATGTCGACAGCCAGAGCCTGACCGGGCGGGCGGTGCTGGCGAACGCCGACGGGCTCTGGCGCCCCGGCATGGCGGTGCAGGCCGAGGTCAGCATCGGCACCACCGAGGCCGCGCTGCGCGTCCCGCTCGGCGCGCTGCAGCGCATGGAGGGTCGCGACGTCGTGTTCGTCCGCCGAGGCGACACCTACGCGGCAGCGCCGGTCACGCTCGGCGTTCGCGACGGCGCGTTTGTCGAGGTGAAGAACGGCCTGTCCTCGGGCGACGAGGTGGTCGTCGAGCAGAGCTTCCTGGTCAAGGCGGACATCGCCAAGGCCGGCGCCGAGCACGAGCACTGAGGCCGCCATGATCGAGTCCTTCATCCGCTACACCATCCGGCACCGCTGGCTGGTGCTGATGCTCGTCCTCGCCCTCGGGGCCTGGGGCGCCCTCAATCTCCTCCGGCTACCGATCGACGCGGTGCCGGACATTACCAACGTGCAGGTGCAGGTCAACACCGAAGCGCCGGGCTACTCGCCACTCGAGGCGGAGCAGCGCGTGACGTTCCCAGTGGAAACGGCACTTGCCGGCATTCCGAAGGTCGACTACACGCGCTCGTTGTCGCGCTACGGACTGTCGCAGGTGACCGTCGTGTTCCAGGACGGCACCGACATCTACTGGGCCCGACAGCAGATCGCCGAACGCCTGCAGCAGGTGCGCGGCCAGCTGCCTACCGGCCTCGAGCCCGCGATGGGGCCAATCTCCACCGGCTTGGGCGAGATCTACATGTACACCGTCGAAGCCGAACCCGGCGCGACGCGGCAGGACGGCCAGCCGTGGACGCCGACCGACCTGCGCACCCTGCAGGACTGGGTGGTCAAGCCGCAGCTGCGCACCGTGCCGGGCGTTGTCGAGGTCAACACGATCGGCGGCTATGCCCGGGAGGTGCAGGTCGCTCCCGATCTGACCCGGCTGATCGCACTCAACCTCAGTCTCGATGACTTGGTCGATGCGCTGGAGCGCAGCAACGCCAACGTCGGCGCCGGCTACATCGAGAAGCGCGGCGAGCAGGTGCTGGTGCGCGTGCCTGGACAGCTCGGCGATGCCTCGGCGATCGGTGCGGTGGTGGTTGCGACCCGCGGCACGCGGGTCATCCGCGTTTCCGACGTGGCGACCGTGCAGGAGGGCAAGGAGCTGCGCACCGGTGCCGCCACCGAGAACGGCGAGGAGGTCGTGCTGGGCACGGTGTTCATGCTGGTCGGCGCCAACAGTCGCGAGGTCGCGCAGGCGGTGGATGCGCGTGTCGAATCGGTTCGCAGCACCTTGCCGGACGGCGTGATCCTGCGGACGGTCTACGACCGCACGGCGCTGGTGAACCGCACCATCGGCACGGTGTCGAAATCGCTCGCCGAAGGCGCGCTGCTGGTCGTCGTCGTGCTGTTCCTGCTGCTCGGCAACCTGCGCGCGGCGCTGATCACCGCCGCAGTCATCCCGCTGGTGATGCTGATGACCGCGACCGGCATGCTGAAGGCCGGCGTCTCGGGGAATCTGATGAGCCTGGGCGCGTTGGACTTCGGCCTCATCGTCGACGGCGCGGTGATCATCATGGAGAACTGCATCCGTCGCTTCGGCGAGCTGCAGCACCGGCTCGGCCGCCTGCTGACGCGCGAGGAGCGCTACGAGCTAGCGGCCTCGGCCACGGCCGAAGTGATCAAGCCGAGTCTGTTCGGCGTGGGCATCATCACCGCGGTGTACCTGCCGATTTTCGCGCTGGACGGCGTCGAAGGAAAAATGTTCCACCCGATGGCCTTCACCGTGGTGTTCGCGCTGACCGCAGCGATGCTGCTCTCGCTCACCTTCGTGCCGGCGATGGTCGCGGTGGGCCTAGGTGGCCGCATCGAGGAGAAGGAGAACCGGGTCGTCCTGTGGCTGAAGCGCGGCTATGCCCCGGCGCTCGACCGCGTGCTCGCGTGGCGCTGGCGCGTGGTGCTGGCGGCCGCGGTGCTCGTGGCCGGTGCGGGATTCGCGTCGACGCGGATGGGCACCGAATTCATGCCCAGCCTGGACGAAGGTGACGTGGCGCTGCATGCGATGCGCATTCCGGGCACCTCCATCTCACAGTCGGTGGCGATGCAGCAGGTGCTGGAGCGCGAGATCATGACGATGCCGGAAGTGAAGCTCGTCTTCAGCAAGATCGGCACGGCCGAGGTCGCGACCGACCCGATGCCGCCGTCGGTGGCCGATACCTTCGTGATCCTGAGACCACGCGACGAATGGCCGGATTCCGGCAAGTCGAAAGCGGAGCTGGTCGCCGAGCTCGAAGCGCTGGTCGCCAAAGTGCCTGGCAACAACTACGAGTTCACCCAGCCCATCCAGATGCGGTTCAACGAGCTGATCTCGGGCGTGCGTTCGGACGTGGCAGTAAAGGTGTATGGCGACGACCTCGACACGCTGATGGACACCGCACGGGCGATCGAGGCTGCGATGTCCAGCGTCGACGGTGCTGCGGACGTGCGCGTGGAGCAGACCACTGGCCTGCCGATGCTGGTGGTCGACCCCGACCGCGAAGCGGTGGCGAGGTTGGGCCTCTCGGTGGCGGACGTCCAACAGGTGGTCACCACGGCCATCGGCGGCACCGAGGCGGGAATGCTCTACGAGGGCGACCGCCGCGCGCCGATCGTCGTCCGCCTGGACGACCGCCTGCGCAACGATGCCGACCGACTAGGCGACCTGCCGATCCCGCTACCCGCCGATCGCGCCGACAGCGTCCGCACCGTGCCGCTGCGCGAAGTGGCGCGCATCACCATCGAGGAGGGCCCGAACCAGATCAACCGCGAGAACGGCAAGCGCCGCGTGGTGGTGACGGCCAACGTCCGCGGTCGTGATCTCGGCTCTTTCGTCACCGAGGTGCAGCGGAGGGTGGCCAGCGAAGTCGACGTGCCTCCTGGCTACTGGGTCGAGTACGGCGGAACCTTTGAGCAGCTGATCTCGGCGACACAGCGGCTGTCGATCGTCGTGCCGCTGACACTGGTACTGATCCTCGGCTTGCTGTTCCTCGCCTTCGGCTCAGGCCGCGATGCGCTGGTGGTGTTCTCCGGCGTGCCGCTCGCGCTGACCGGCGGCGTCGCGGCGCTGATGCTGCGCGACCTGCCGCTGTCGATTTCGGCGGGTGTGGGTTTCATCGCGCTCAGCGGCATCGCGGTGCTCAACGGTATCGTGATGCTGAGCTTCATCCGCCAGATGCGCCTTGACGGTATGGCTCTTGACGACGCGGTGCGCGACGGAGCGCTGACGCGCTTCCGTCCGGTGCTGATGACCGCACTGGTCGCAAGCCTGGGCTTCGTGCCAATGGCGTTGGCCGTCGGTGCGGGTGCGGAAGTGCAGCGGCCGCTCGCCACCGTGGTGATCGGCGGGGTGCTCAGCTCGACTGTGCTAACGCTGTTCGTGTTGCCCGCGCTTTACCGTCTGGTGCATAAGCGCGGCGAATCGCCAGATTCGATCCGAAACGGCTGATGCCGAGCGCTCTCGGGGGATTCCTCGGGAGCGCTGTCGAGAAGAAGCTCAGTGGCGAGTTCGGCTTGAATCATCCTGCGTCAGAAAAATCTCTCAGCATCAGATGCTTAGGCTCTTTGTGGGTGAATTTCGCGATTATCCCTGCCAACCCTCTGATAGGGCTGTGCTTCACCGCTATCGGATTCGGTGGCATGTTTCTGGGAGCCGAGAAACTCACCACGGGTATCGCTACCGTCCTTGCCAATGTCCAGCCCCTGATCGCTGCGCTCCTGGCCTTCTGGTGCCTGAAGGAAACCTTGACTGCCCGCATGCTGTCCGGGCTTGTTATCGGCTTTGCCGGAGTTGTGGTGTTGGCTTTTCCCGATCTGCAATTCGACGGCGGTCATGCGACGGGTGCGCTCTACGTGGTCGGCGCTGCACTAGGCACGGCGCTGGGCAACGTCCTGCTCAAACGGCGCAGCGGTTCCGATGCCATCTGGTTACCCATGGGGCTGCAATTGCTGATCGGCGGCGGAATGCTCGCGCTCGCGTCGCTGGCTGTCGGAGAAAGCTGGACCATCCGCTGGACCTGGACGTTCGCGGGCGCACTGTTCGCCCTGTCCATACCAGCCACGGCGCTGATGGTGGTGCTGTGGTATTCGCTGCTCGCGCGCGCGCCATTGACCCGACTCAATGGTTTCACTTTCCTGACACCTGCGTTCGGTCTCGCAATCGGTGCCACGGTGATGGGCGAACGCATCGGTATCGTGGAGATGATCGGTATTGCCATCATGCTGGTGGGAATCGCGCTGCTGTTCTCAACCGGGAAAGTCATGCGGTGGAGGACATGACTGGCCGGACTCGCTGTGCCGCCCACCGCCACCCCACCAATTGGAGCTGACTCCCATGGACACCGCAGTCGCACTGGTCGAAGCCTACCTGCAGGTCAATGGCTACCTGTGCGTGGCCGAGTACCCGCTGCTTGAAGGCGGCGCGGGTGGCGAGGTCCGTACGGTCAGCGACCTCGACATCCTGGCTTTCCGCTTTCCCCACGCCGGGCACGAGGTGGCTGCCCGTGGCAAGCGCCCGATGACCGGCGATACGCGCTTCGAACCAGATCCGGCACTGGGCGGAGACCCCGCACATCCCGACATGATCGTCGGCGAGGTCAAGCGCGGCCGCGCACGCTTCAACCCGGCCACGCGACGGCCGGAGGTGCTAGCTGCAGCCCTGATGCGCTTCGGCTGCTGCTCACCGGCCGAGGCGCTGGCGTTGGCGCAGCGACTGGTCCGGCACGGCCAGGCGCGCAGCTCTCATGGTCACGTGATACGCATGGTCGCCTTCGGCGGCAGCGCGGCGCTGGACATACCCAAGGACTGGCAGGTCGTGCCGTTGGCCGCGATCGTGCGCGGACTTCGCGAGCACCTCGCCGGGCAGTGGACGCGGCTGAAGCAGGTCCAGTTTGGCAATCCGTCACTCGATTTGTTGGCGCTGATCGAGCGCATCGAACCGCACGACGACGATCACAGCGCCCCACAGGAGGCTCCGAATTGAAACGGTCCTGGATGCCCAGCCTGCTTCTGCTAATCGGCCTCGCGGCGGCTTCCTACTGACCCGAGGCGCCCAATTAATGACAGCCAAACTCAAGGATGGCGAGCAATCGCAGCAGCCCGCCGATCAGAGACTTCGGCCTAGGAAGCGGGGGCGACGCCGTCTTCTTCTGGGCTTCCTGCTTTTCTCGCATGCCCTGGGTTTCGTGTCGTCCCTACACGCGCTGATGGACACTCGCACGCCGCAGGGAACCGTAGCCTGGATCGTGGCCCTCAATACGATTCCGTATGTGTCCGTTCCCGTGTATTGGGTCTTCGGACGGACCAAGTTTCAGGGTTACGTGATCTCCAGGCGAGACCTGGACAGCGAGCTCGCTGCATCGTTGGGGGATACTCGGAAAGCGCTCCGATCCTTCCGCTCGCAGGCGACTGATGATCCGCACCGGTTTGGCGCACTTGAAGCCCTGGCCAAGAGTCACTTCCTTTTCGACAACCGTCTGCAGATCCTCGTCGACGGCGAGGCCGCCTTCAACAGTCTCTTCCAGGGTATCGCGGCGGCTCGCCAGTACGTCCTTGTCCAGACGTACATCCTTCGGGATGACGAGGTCGGCCGCGCGCTGCAGGATCGCTTGATCGAGCAAGCCGAGGCCGGCCTGGCTGTGTATCTGCTTTACGACGAGATCGGGAGCTATGCGCTACCGAACGCGTACGTTGAAAAGCTTGCTGACGCCGGCGTGAGCGTTCACAGATTCCACTCTACTCGCGGTTCAGGAAACCGCTTCCAGTTCAACTTCCGCAATCATCGCAAGCTGCTGGTGACAGATGGTGCGCACGGATGGCTGGGCGGTTTCAACATCGCCAGCGAGTACCTGGGCACGGACGCGCGGATCGGTGCCTGGCGGGACACGCACCTGCGCGTGGATGGTCCGGCCGCGCTCAATCTGCAGCATTCGTTTGTCGAGGACTGGTACTGGGCCACGGGAGAGATCCTGGAGTTGCCCTGGAACCCCGCTGCTTCCGAGGGTGACGCAGCGGTCCTGATTCTTCCGTCCGGACCGGCCGACCGCTTCGATACAGCCAGCTTGATGGTGCAGCAGCTCATCCATAGCGCCCGCCAGCGCATCTGGATTTCCAGTCCGTACTTCGTGCCGGACGAGGGCGTACAGGGCATGTTGAAGTTGGCCGCGTTGTCTGGTGTCGATGTGCGGATCCTGATACCGGAGAAACCCGACAATGCCCTGCTGTACTACGCAGCCTATGCCTTTGTCGGTCCGATGCTTGATGCCGGAGTCAAGGTTCACCGGTATCAGGCGGGATTCCTGCATGGAAAGGCGATCCTGGTCGACGACCACACGGCTGCGATCACGACGGTCAATCTGGACAATCGCTCGTTCCGACTGAACTTTGAAATCAGCGCCATCGTCAACGATCAGACGTTCGCCATGGAAGTGGGCGAAATGTTCGAAGAGGATTTTCTTCGATCCAGGGAAATGGCTGCTGGCGAAGTCGATGAAAAGCCGTTCTGGTTCCGCGTAGCGTCCCGCGCGGCCTATTTGATGGCACCAGTGTTGTGAAGAAGTGTTGGGTGGCGCAGCAGATCGACCTACTCGCAGAGGATGGCTCGGTCGTAAAGTACAGCAGCCATGACGGCGAATTGCGCTAGTCTGCCCGAGGAGACGCGTCCACCATGCTACGCACGCCACGCAGTATCGAGATCATCCTGGCTTTTGGCGGATTCGCATTGGCGTGGCTGCGCCACAGGCCGCAGGAGCTTCCGCAACGCTTCAAACAAACCATCGAACGTCTTGGTACGACGTTCATCAAGCTCGCCCAGGGCCTGAGTCTGCGCATGGACCTGCTGCCGAAGGCTTATCGTGACGCGCTCGCAGAACTGCAAAGCCGGGTCGCGCCGTTTCCTGGCGCCGAGGCAATCGTGGCCATTGAGACGGCGTTCGGCGCGCCGCTGGATCAGTTGTTCGCTCGCTTCGACACACAGCCGCTGGCGGCCGCCTCGGTGGCGCAGATTCATCGCGCCGAGATGCCCGATGGTCGTGCGGTGATCGTCAAGGTGCGTCGACCGGGAATCGTGCGTCAGGTAGGGCGCGACCTGCGACTGCTGCGGCGCATTGTGCGTGGGGCGACATGGCTGCTGCCGGGACTGCGACGACAGCGTCCACTGGCATTGATCGACGAACTCGGCAAGCAGCTGTTCGGCGAACTCGACCTGCGCCACGAGGCGCAGAATGTCCGCCGCCTCGCCGCAGCCTTGCGGCAGCAGGGCGGCCTCCATGTGCCCGCCGTGATCGACCCACTGGTCACGGCCGATGTGATGGTCCAGGAGTTTGCGCCGGGACGCCCTGTGTCCGAGCGCTTCGGCACGCCCGCAGGCGAGGAGCTGGCGGTTTCGCTGCTCGACGCCTATCTTCATCAGCTCTTCGTAGTCGGCGCGTTCCACGCCGATCCGCATCCAGGCAACCTTTTTGCACGCGATGACGGACGGCTGTGCCTGCATGACTTCGGCCTGGTGGGCAGCCTTGATACGCTGTCCCGGCAGGCCTTGGGCAGAATGCTTGAAGCCGTGATCTATCGTGATGCCGAGGCGGCGCTTGCATCTGCGATTGAACTCGGCTTCGTCGCCGGCGCGTTCGACCGCCGCGCGCTGCAGCGCGGCATCGACACGATCCTTGCCGAACTGCAAGGCCAGCCGCTGGCCGAATGGTCGCTGGCCGAGACGCTGTGGCGCATCGCGCAGCTTGGTGCCGGAGAACACTTCCGCATCCCACGTCACCTGCTGGTGCTGCTGCGGGCGCTGTTCCTGCTGGAGAGCACACTGCGAGCGCTGGACCCGCGCTTCGATCTGGTCGGCGAGTTGATGAAGCGACGCGAGGTGCTGCAGACGGCCCTGGCAGCGCCCGTCGCCGGCCCGGCCGGACCGCGCCCCGCTGGTCAACTCGCGCTCAGGAGCGTGCGCGACCTACCGCGGCTGCTCAGCCACTGGCTGCAACAGGCGCAGGCCGATGATGGTCGTCCCCCCATCGCGATCCATCACCGCGGGCTGGAGCGACTGGAGTCGCGGTTGGAGCGGGTCGGTAATCGCATGGTGCTGGCGCTGCTGGCACTGGGGCTCTACGTGGGCGGGGCGGTGCTCATGCTGCATAGCGCAGGCCCTTGGCTGTACGGCGTTCCGATTGCAGCGGTCGTCGCTTTCGTGGCTGCCGCCGGATTGAGCCTGAAGCTGATCGCCGCGGTGTTTCGCTCTGAAGGATTGTGAGGAACTGCCAGTCGTAGTTGCCGTGCGTATCAGCGTGCGAACGGCCAGGTCAGTTGCGCGAGGCGACGACGCGCGATTGGCGAAC